>Ga0307505_10000264_pt1 | contig 62739 bp, 62 predicted proteins | sample 23_S_MG_FD_202183 | JGI IMG/M metagenome (GOLD analysis project Ga0307505, IMG submission 202183) | Soil microbial communities from Populus trichocarpa stands in riparian zone in the Pacific Northwest, United States - 23_S | ecosystem: Environmental > Terrestrial > Soil > Riparian zone > Trees...
AGTGAATGGCACTCTTTCAGTGCGCCATTGATCTCGACTTCCTGTTGCGCGCCACCAAGAACGAGGCGAACAGCATTCTTCGTGACGGCGAAGGTCGGCCGCTGACATTCGATGAAGTGAAGGCGCGGGCGGCAATCCTGAAAGCCAAGGGCTACTCGGTCATGCCGCTCGGCTGCGACAACTTCGATGCGCAGGGCTACTGCCAAGGGCACGCAGAGGCCGCATTGGGGGAGGATGGGGGTAATTCGTGGGCAGCAGGTAGATTCTCATAGGTAACTCTGCTACTGGCATATGTTGCCCATGCAGACAAAGAGGACGCGCAGCTTGGTGCTCATGAGGGCCTTCCGACCAGCGGCACGACATTGCTGTCGTGCGCGGCGCCGGCGCCGAAGGCCTGTTCGCGCAGCAACGCGAGTTGGTCGCGCACCCGCGCCGCCTTCTCGAACTCGAGGTTGCGCGCATGGTCGAGCATCTGCTTTTCGAGCAGCTTGATGCGTTTGCCGAGGTCCTTCTCGCTCATCGCCTCGACCTCGGCCGCGGCCTGGGCGCGCTGCAGATCGTCCTTTGCGGTCTTGTCGGAGACGACACCGTCGATCATCTCGCGCACCAGCTTGGTCACGCTGCGCGGCGTGATGCCCTCGGCCAGGTTGTGCGCGATCTGGCGCTCGCGCCGGCGGTTGGTTTCGTCGAGCGCCTTCTTCATCGAGTCGGTGATGCGGTCGCCGTAGAGGATCGCGCGCCCGTCCAGGTGCCGCGCGGCGCGGCCGATGGTCTGGATCAGGCTGCGTTCGGCGCGCAGGAACCCTTCCTTGTCGGCGTCCAGGATCGCGACCAGGCTCACCTCCGGAATGTCCAGCCCTTCGCGCAGCAGGTTGATGCCGACCAGCACGTCGAACAGCCCGAGCCGCAGGTCGCGGATGATCTCGACCCGCTCGACGGTGTCGATGTCCGAGTGCAGGTAACGCACCTTGACGCCGTTGTCGGCCAGGTAGTCGGTGAGTTGCTCGGCCATGCGTTTGGTCAGGGTCGTGATCAGCACGCGCTGGCCGACCTTGACCCGCTCGTGGATCTCCTGCAGCACGTCGTCGACCTGGTTGCGCGCCGGGCGCACCTCGACCACCGGGTCGATCAACCCGGTCGGCCGCACGAGTTGCTCGACCACCTGGCCGGCGTGCTGCTGTTCGTAGGCTGCGGGCGTCGCGGAGACGAACACCGCCTGCCGCACCTTGCGCTCGAACTCCTCGAACTTGAGCGGCCGGTTGTCGAGCGCGCTGGGCAGCCGGAATCCGTACTCGACCAGCGTCGTTTTCCGCGCCCGGTCGCCGTTGTACATGCCGCCGAGCTGGCCGATCAGGACATGCGATTCGTCGAGGAACATCAGCGCGTCGGCCGGCAGATAGTCCACCAGCGTCGGCGGCGGCTCACCCGGCGCGGCGCCGCTCAGGTGGCGGGTGTAGTTCTCGATGCCCTTGCAGTGGCCGACTTCCTGCAGCATCTCCAGATCGAAACGCGTGCGCTGTTCGATGCGCTGCGCCTCCACCAGCTTGCCGGCGGCGACGAACTCGGCCACGCGCGTGCGCAACTCTTCCCTGATGCCTTCCGCCGCCCGCAGCACGTGTTCGCGCGGCGTGACGTAGTGGCTCGACGGATAGACGACAAAACGCGGCACCTTCTGGCGGATGCGCCCGGTCAGCGGATCCAGCAGCGACAGGCCCTCGATCTCGTCGTCGAACAGCTCGACGCGCACCGCGAGTTCGGAATGCTCGGCCGGGAAGATGTCGATCACGTCGCCGCGCACACGAAAGCTGCCGCGGCCGAAATCGACCTCGTTGCGCGTGTACTGCATGCGCACCAGCTGCGCGATCAGGTCGCGCTGGCCGATCTTGTCGCCGACACGCGCGATGAGCCGCATCTGGGTGTAGTCCTCGGGTTTGCCGATGCCGTAGATCGCGCTCACCGACGCCACGATGATGACGTCGCGCCGCTCGAGGATGCTCTTGGTGGCCGACAGCCGCATCTGCTCGATGTGTTCGTTGATCGACGAGTCCTTCTCGATGAACAGGTCGCGCTGCGGCACATAGGCCTCGGGCTGGTAGTAGTCGTAGTAGCTGACGAAGTACTCGACCGCGTTCTTCGGAAAGAACTCGCGGAACTCGCTGTACAGCTGCGCGGCCAGCGTCTTGTTGGGCGCAAAGACGATCGCCGGTCGGCCGAGCTGTGCGATCACATTGGCCATCGTGAAGGTCTTGCCCGAGCCGGTGACACCGAGCAGGGTCTGGAACGACAGGCCGTCGCGCAGCCCTTCGACCAGCTGCGCGATCGCCTGCGGCTGGTCGCCCGCCGGCAGGTAAGGCTGGAAGAGCTGGAACGGCGAGTCGGGAAAACTCACGAACACGCCGTCCACCGGCTGAGACGCAGGCACCACCACCGCGGGTTCGGACATCAGGAGAGCCGTAAAATTGAGCGAAGAATCCACCAGCGTACCCCAATCCATGAGTCTGTTCACCGCCGTCGAACTGGCCCCGCGCGATCCGATCCTGGGCCTGAGCGAGCAGTTCAATGCCGACCCCCGCCCGAACAAGGTCAACCTCGGCGTCGGCGTCTATTACGACGAAGACGGCAAGCTGCCGCTGCTGGCCTGCGTCGCCGCCGCCGAAGCGCAGATGGCCGCGGCACACAAGCCGCGCGGTTATCTGCCGATCGACGGCATCGCCGCTTACGACCGGGCGGTGCAGAAGCTCGTCTTCGGCGCGGACGGTGCGCTGGTGCGGGCGCAGCGGATCGCGACGGTGCAGGCCGTCGGCGGCACCGGCGCCCTGAAGGTCGGCGCGGATTTCCTGCAGCGCCTGAACCCCGGCGCGCAGGTGCTGATCAGCGACCCGAGCTGGGAGAACCACCGCGCGCTGTTCAGCAACGCCGGCTTCGAGGTTGGGACTTACCCATACTACGACCCCGAACACGGTGGTGTCGCCTTCGACGCCCTGCTCGGTGCGCTGCAGGCCGCGCCGGCCGGCACCATCGTCGTGCTGCACGCCTGCTGCCACAACCCGACCGGCTACGACCTGATGCCTGCGCAGTGGGCGCAGGTGGTGAGCACGGTCAAGTCGCGCGGGCTGGTCGCCTTCCTCGACATGGCCTACCAGGGTTTCGGTGCCGGCATCGCCGAAGACGGCGCGGTGATCGGCCAGTTCCTCGCGGCAGGCATTCACTTCTTCGTCGCCACCAGCTTCAGCAAGAGCTTTTCACTCTATGGCGAGCGGGTTGGCGCCCTGAGCGTCGTTTGCGCCAGTGCCGATGAGGCCGTACGTGTCTTGAGCCAGCTCAAGATCGTGATCCGCAGCAACTACTCCACCCCGCCCACCCACGGCGCGCAGGTGGTCACCACGGTGCTCGACGCGCCCGTCTTGCGCGCCCAGTGGGAGGACGAGCTGAAGCAGATGCGCGAGCGCATCCGCCGCATGCGCCACCGGCTGGTGGACAAGCTTCACGCCGCCGGCGTGACCCGCGACCTGTCGTTCATCACCCGCCAGCAAGGCATGTTCAGCTACTCGGGGCTGAACAAGGCCCAGATGCAGCGGCTGCGCGACGAGTTCGGCATCTATGGCGTCGATTCGGGCCGCATCTGCGTTGCCGCCCCGAATGCCAGGAACATCGACGCGGTGGCGCAGGCGATCGCGCGGGTGTCCTGACAGAGCCGTCAGCTGCGCGCCAGCGCCGATTTGCGCGCTGCAGCATACTGATACCACCCAAGGACCAGCCCACACCCATGCTTTACCAGCTCTACGAAACTCAACGCGCCCTGCTCGCCCCGTTCGCGGAGTTCGCCAGCGCCTCGTCCAAGCTGTATAGCCACCCGCTGTCGCCGTTCACGCACACGCCGATGGCGCAGCGCGTTTCGGCCGGCTTCGACCTGGTTCACCGACTGACCAAGGACTACGAGAAACCTGAATTCGGCATCACCCAGGCGCAGGTGCAGGGCGTGCCGGTGGCAGTGCAACAGCAGCTGGCCATCGAAAAGCCGTTCTGCCGGCTGCTGCGCTTCAAACGCTTCACCGACGACCCGCAGGCGCTGGCGACGATGAAGGGCCAGGCCACCGTGCTGGTGGTCGCGCCGCTGTCCGGCCACCACTCGACGCTGCTGCGCGACACCGTCACCAGCCTGCTGCAGGACCACAAGGTGTTCATCACCGACTGGACCGACGCACGCATGGTGCCGGCCAGCGCCGGGCCTTTCCATCTGGACGACTACGTCGCCTATGTGCAGGAGTTCATCCGCCACATCGGGCCGGGGGTGAACGTCATCTCGGTGTGCCAGCCCACCGTGCCGGTACTCGCCGCGGTGTCGCTGATGGCCAGCGCGGGCGAGTACACGCCGCGCACGCTGACGATGATGGGCGGCCCGATCGACGCCCGCAAATCGCCCACCGCGGTGAACAACCTGGCGATGAACAAGAGCCACGAGTGGTTCGAGCACAACGTGATCTACCGCGTGCCGCCCAACTACCCTGGGGCAACCCGGCGCGTGTACCCGGGCTTCTTGCAGCACAGCGGATTCGTGGCGATGAACCCGGACCGCCACCTCACGTCGCACTACGACTATTTCCTCGACCTCGTGCGCGGCGACCTCGAGGGCGCTGATGGGCACCGCGACTTCTACGACGAATACAACGCCGTGCTCGATATGCCGGCCGAGTACTACCTCGACACGATCAAGATCGTGTTCCAGGACTTCGCGCTCGTCAACGGCAGCTGGCGCGTCAACGGCGACCTGGTGCGGCCGCAGGACATCACGACGAGCGCGCTGCTGACCATCGAGGGCGAACTCGACGACATCTCCGGCGCCGGCCAGACACGTGCCGCGCACGGCCTGTGCACGGGCGTCCCGACGTCCCGCCAGTTCCACTACGACGCCGTCGGCGCCGGCCACTACGGCATCTTCTCCGGCCGTCGCTGGCGCGAGCAGGTCTATCCCGAAGTGCGCGACTTCATCGCCACCTACGGCAGCGACCCGTCGGTGTCCCCCACAGCCCCGACGAAGCGCAAGCCGGTCGCCGCGCAGCGCAAGGCCGCTGCCAGGCGGCGCTGATGTGACCGCCGCCCTGGCCGATGCACTGGACGCGGCGCTGCCGCAAACCCAGTGCACCCGCTGCGGCTACCCTGACTGCCGGCGTTATGCCGAGGCGATGGCCGATGCCAGCGCCGACATCAACCGCTGCCCACCCGGCGGTGCCGAAGGCATCGTGCGGCTGGCGGCGATCACCGGCCGGCCGGTCAAGCCGCTGGACCCCGAACGCGGCGCCGAGGGCCCCCGCACCCGTGCCGTCATCGACGAAGCCTGGTGCATCGGCTGCACGCTGTGCATCAAGGCCTGCCCGGTCGACTGCATCGTCGGCGCGTCCAAGCGCATGCACACCGTGATCGCCGAGCAATGCACCGGCTGCGAGCTGTGCATCCCGGCCTGCCCGGTGGACTGCATCGCGCTCGTCAATGTGACCGGCGGGCGCAGCGGCTGGGACGCCTGGAGCAGCGCCGACGCCGACGCCTCGCGCGCGCGCTACAGCTTCCGCTCAGCGCGACTGGAACGCGACGGGCGCGAGGACAACGAGCGCCTGGCCGCGAAGGCGCAGGCCAAGCTCGACGACCTGGCCGCGGCGAGCGCGATCACCGACCCGGCGGCGCTGGAACGCAAGCGGGCTGTGGTCGAGGCGGCGCTGGCGCGGGCGCGCGCACGACGCAAGACCTGAGTCATCGCGGGCGCCGCCCCGCGCGGCAGCCCGCACAATCTCACGATGCAGGCCAGCGCGATCGAGCCCTTCTTTGCCGCCTTGCGAGCGGCGAACCCCGAGCCGGCGAGCGAGCTGGAATACACGAGCGTGTTCGAGTTGCTCGCCGCCGTGCTGCTGTCGGCGCAGGCCACCGACGCCGGTGTCAACAAGGCGACGCGGCGGCTGTTCGTGGTTGCGGGCAGCCCGCAGAAGATGCTCGCGCTCGGCGTCGACGGCATCGAGCAGCACATCCGAACGATCGGCCTGTTCCGCACCAAGGCGCGCAACCTGCACCAAACCTGCCGCTTGCTGATCGATCGCCACGGCGGCGCGGTGCCGCGCGAGCGCGAAGCGTTGCAGGCCCTGCCCGGCGTCGGTCGCAAGACCGCCAACGTGGTGCTCAACGTCGCGTTCGGCGAGCCGACGATGGCCGTGGACACCCACATCTTCCGCGTCGCCAACCGCACCGGGCTGGCGCCGGGCAAGAACCCTCTCGAGGTCGAACAGGGCCTGCTCGCGCGTGTGCCCGAGGCCTACCGCGCCAACGCGCACCACTGGCTGATCCTGCACGGGCGTTATGTCTGCGTCGCGCGCACGCCGAAATGCGGCGTCTGCCGCGTCAGCACCTGGTGCGATTCGGCACCCGTGGCCGTGCGCTAGTCAGCGCTGCACGGCGGCCCACTGGGCGCACAGGCGGTGCAACTGCTCGAGCCCGTCAGTCAGCGCCGCCGGCCCGGGCTGCAGGATGTCGCAGGACTTGATCTCGTGCAGCCGGCCTGCGCGCACTGCCGGCACGTCCTGCCAACCCTCGCGCGCGGCGACCTTCTCGGCCCGGAACTTCTTGCCGCACCAGGAGCCGACGATCAGATCCGGCGCGCGGCGCGCCGGCTCCAGCGCATCGGCGATGACGCGGTCGCGGCCGAGGCTCTGCGCGGCCAGTTCCGGGAACACATCGTCGCCGCCGGCGAGCGTGACCAGCTCGCTCACCCAGCGGATGGCGCTGATCATCGGCTCGTCCCACTCCTCGAAGTAGATCCGCGGCCGGCGCGACCAGGCGGCGCAGGTTTGTGCGATCGCACGGTGGCGTTGTTGGCAGGCGGCGATCCAGGCTTCGGCTTTCGCCTGCGCACCGATCAGCCCCGCCACCAGGCGCAGGGTGGCGAAGATCTCGCGCACGCTGCGCTGGTTCGTCACCAGCACGTTCAGGCCGAGGTGGATCAACTTGTCGGCGAGCGCGGCCTGCATGTCGGAAAAGCCGATCACGAGATCGGGTTCGAGTTGAACGATCTTGTCGACCTTGCCGTCGAGAAACGCCGACACACGCGGCTTGTCCTGCCGCGCACGTTTGGGCCGCACGGTGTAACCCGAGATGCCGACGATGCGCCGCTCTTCGCCGAGCAGGTAGAGCCACTCGGTGGTTTCCTCGGTCAGGCAGACGATGCGCTCGGGGCCGGTCATACGTCGTCGATTGTGCGTGGCAAGGCGATCCAGTGGCCCGCATGCTCGACGAAGCTCAGGCGCCGCTCGAACACCGTTTGCAGCGCGTCGCGTGTCGCGGCGTGTGCCGGCGCGCCCTGGTGCACGATGCGCCCGCTGTCCATCACGACCAGCTCGTCGGCCTGCAGCGCGATGGACAGTTCATGCAGCACGCTCACCACCGCGACGCCGCCCCGCGCCTGCGCGCGCACGAGGTGCAGCCAGTCGGCCTGGTGCGGCGGGTCCAGGTGCGACAGCGGTTCGTCCATCAGCAGCACGGGCGCCTGCACGGCGAGAGCACGCGCGAGCAGCACGCGCTGGCGCTCGCCGCCTGAGAGTTCCGACAACGGCCGTTCTCGCCAGGCCGCGCATTGTGTCGCCTGCATCGCCTGCTCGACCGCGACGTGGTCTTGCGCGCCCGGCGCGGCGAACCAGCCCGCCTGGTGTGGCAGCCGGCCGAGCATCACGACATCGCCGGCGCGCAGGTCGTCGCCCGCGCTTTCGTGTTGGCCCAGCCAGGCGAGCTTTTGCGCGCGCGCGCGCGCCGGCCATTGCGCGATCGGCCGGCCTTGCAGCGTCACCTCGCCGTCGGCCGGCAGCAGCCCGGCGAGCACCCGCAACAGGGTCGACTTGCCGGCGCCGTTGGGGCCGACGACCGCCGTCCAGCGGCTGGGCGCGATGCGCAGCGCCAGGTCGTGCAGCACCGGGCGCCGGCCGAGGTGCACTGCGCGGATGTGGGCCGCCAGCGTCATCGCCGCCGCTGCATCAACCACAAGAGGTAGCCGCCGCCGATCACCGCGGTGATGACGCCGACCGGCAGTTCACGCGGCGCGATCACGCTGCGGGCGAGCAGGTCGGCCGCCAACAGCAACGCGCCGCCGGCGAGCGCCGACAGCAGCAGCAGCGCGCGGTGCGTGGGTCGCAGCCACTGGCGCACGATGTGCGGCGCCGCCAGCCCGACAAACGCGATCAGCCCGGCCTGCGCCACCGCCGCTGCGGTGGCGAGCGCCATCACACTCACCAGCAAGACGCGCGCCGCTCGCACCGGCACGCCGAGCGATCGGGCGGCGTCGTCGCCGAGCACCAGCGCGTCGAGCGCCCGGCTGCCGGCGGCTGCCGCCCCGACACAGACTGAAAGCACCACCAGCAACAGCAGCACGCTGTCCCAGCCCAGGAAGCCGGTGGTGCCGAGCAGGAAGGCCTGCATGCTGCGCAGCACGTCCGGCGCGGCGAGCACCACCAATTCCTTCAGCGCCGCCAGGACGACGCCGACGATCACGCCCGCGAGCAGCAGCCTCAAGGTGTGCTGCACACCCCGCGCGAGCGCGAGGGTCATCAACACCGCCATGAGCGCGCCGACAAAAGCCGCGCCGGTGAGGCCAAAGCGCGCGGCGATGCCGAGCGCAGCCTCGGGCCCGCCCGTAAAGACCAATGCAACCGCGACCCCGAGCGCCGCGCCCGACGCGCTGCCGAGCAGATAGGGGTCGGCGAGCGGATTGCGGAACAGCCCTTGTGCGACCGCGCCGGCCAGCCCGAGCAGTGCGCCGGCGGCCCACGCACCGAGCGAACGCGGCGCGCGAATCTCCCAGGCGATCGTGCGCCACTGCGCGTCGGCCCACGGCGGTGACCAGCCGCCGGCGCCGAGCGCGACGCCGAGCGCGAGGCCGAGCCCCGAGATCAGCAGCAGCAGCAGCCCGGCCGGGGTGGTTTTCATCGTCGTCAAGGCCGGCGCACCGCGCAGCGCGCGATCAACGCCGCCGCTTCGCCGAGCCGCGGGCCGGCACGTGTGAGCAGGTCGCCGTCCTGCACGGTGAATATGCAGACCTTCGCGCGCAGGCCGCGCCAACCCGGGCGGGTGGGCAGCTCGGCGGCGTTGCGGTCGGCGATCAGGATCAGGTCCGGGTCGGCACGCACCACGAACTCCGGGTTGAGCAACGGGAACGGGCCAAGCGATGCCGGCACGATGTTGACGAGCCCGAGCCGCGTCAGCAGCTCGCCGATGAACGAGGCTTCGCCGGCGGCATAAGGCCCCGACGCGACCTCGACATACACCCGCGCGCCGCGCGCCGCCGCCGGCATGCTGCGCGCAGCGGCCTGCACCTGCGCATCGATGCGCTGCAGCAGCGCGCCGGCGGCGTGTGTCTCGAGCAGCGTGTCGAGCTGACCCAGCGCACGCCGTGCGGCCGCAATGTCGCGCGGCTCGATCGCCGCGACCTTCAAGCCCAGCGCCTCCAGCCGCGAGATCACGCGCGCCGACGTGCCGGCGAGCACCAGGTCGGGTTTGAGCGCGACGATGGCCTCGACGTTGGAGTCGTCCAGCCCGCCCACATTGGGCAAGGCACGCACCGACGGCGGATGGTTCGAGTAGCGATCGACGCCGACCAGCCGCTGGCAGGCGCCGAGCGCGCAGACACTTTCGGTCAGCGACGGCAACAGGCTGACGATGCGCTGCGGTGGCGTGGCGTAGACCAGCTCGACGCCGCGGTCGTCGCGCAGCGTGTGCGCCTGCGCCACGAACGCGAACGCGGCGCCGGCGACGAAGAAGGCGCGCCGCTTCACAGGCCCCGGCTGTCGTAGCGCAGGCCGATCCAGGCCTGGCGGCCGGGCGCGGCGTAGTCACGCGCGGGTTCGATGTCGCGGTCGGTCGCGTTGAGCAACTTCACTTCCACGCGCCAGCTCGGCGCCAGGCGCCAGTGTGCGCGCAGGTCGATCGTCTGGTAGGCGGCCAGGCGTTTGCCGAGATCCGGCCGCGCGCCCACCGCCAGCAGCGTCGCACCGAGGTTCCAGGCGCCGAGGTTCACGCCCGCATCGACACTCTCCTGATGCGCCGCGCGGCGCGGCAGGCGCTGGCCGGTGGTGCTGTCGGTCGCATCGAGGACATCGAGCTGCGCGCGCAGCGCCCAGGCGCCTTGTTTCGTCGCCGCCGACAGCGTCGCGCCTTGCAGCCGCGCGCGGGCCACGTTGCGCGCGCAACCGAAGTCGTAGGACGGGTCGGCGGGGCAGAAGCTGCGGTCGGGCTCGAAAGCGATCAGGTCGCGCACGCGGTTGCGGTACAGCGTCACCGAGGCTTCGCTGGGGCCACCCTGCCACGACAAGCCGAACTCGATGCTGCGCGCGCGTTCGGGCTGCAGCGTCGGCACGCCATAACCCGGGAAGGCCAACTCGTTGAAGCTCGGCGCACGGAAGGTGGTGCCGGCCAAGGCCCGCAGGCGCCAGTTCGGCGTCAGCGCATGGTTCCAGCCCACACGCCCGGTGGTCACGCCGCCCCAGACCGAACTCTCGTCGTGCCGCAGGTCGGCCTGCAGGCCGTGCGCGCCGACGGCGGCGCTGGCGCCGAGCACGAACGCGGTGTTGTCGCGCTTCAAGTCGCCGGCATAAACCGGCGCCGACGCGCGCTCTTCGAGCCGCTCGATGGCGGCGACGAGTTGTTGGCCGACGCCGACGGTCCATGCGTTCTGCCAGGTCAACTGGTGGCGCTGGTTTTGATAGCGCGTGAACTGGGTGCCGCCGCTGGTCAGCGTGTCGTCGTGGCGCGCGAGTTGCGCGCTGGTGGTCCAGCGTGCGCCGATGCGGCCGCGGTAGTCGAGCGTCGCGACCCGCGTATCCAGGCGGTTGCGAAAGTCCGCGCTGGCGTCGGGGGCGAAGGTCGGCGGGTTGTATTCAGCGCCGTCGTATTGCGCCTGCAACTGCGTGTCCAGCCAAGCCAGGCCGATGCGGTGGCCGGCGGCGGGCGCGAAGCCGAGGCTCCATTGCGCGCTGCGGCGTTTGAAGCCGTCGCGGTCCGGGTTGTGCAGGCCGAACAGGTCGCCCGCGCGCACCGCGTTCACGCCGTCGCTGCGTTCGTCGGCCAGCGAGGCCGCCCAGTCAAACGCACCGGCGGTGCCGCCGACGGCGACGTCGGCCGCGCTCGTAGCCAGCTCACCCACCGCGGCGTGCAGCGCGACGTAAGGCACGCCCTGCCCGCGGCGCGTGAAGACCTGCACCACGCCGCCCATCGCGTCGGCGCCGTAGAGGCTCGATCCTGGCCCGCGCAGCACCTCGATGCGCTCGATGTTGGCCAGCGACAGCGATTCGAGCAGCGCCTGGCCGAGGGTTGCGGAGCCGACCCGCACCCCATCGACCAACAGCACCGCGGCGCCGGCGCCGGCACCGCGGATGAAAACACTCGCGTTCTGCCCCGGCCCGCCGTTGCGCGACAACTGCAGGCCGGCGTGGCTGCGCAACAGCTCTTCGAGCGTCGCCGCGCTGCGGATCGCGGCTTCGTCGATCGAGACGAGGTCGCTGGCGAGCTGGTTCACAACCGCGGGCTCGCGGGTGGCGGTGACGACGATGCGGTCTGCGGCGCGCGCAGGCACGGCGACGCAGGCGCCGAGCAGGGCCCAGAGGATCGGAGAGCGAAACATGGGAACAGTCCAAGGCAAGAGCCGGCGACCCGCTTCCCCGCGAGCGCCGAACGACACGCACCGCATGCGAAGCACATGAGGCGCCCTTGCTGGCCGGTATCCGGGCTGGCGGCGCAACCCGTGCTGGCCTTCCCGGGGTGCGAACCCCAGTGGCCGTCGAAGCACGGGCGGGATCTCGTCGATCCGGCCGCTTACCGTTGCGGGGGCAGCGCAGGTTGGGTGACAACGCTGTTGCGCGACACCCTCCTGCTTCCCGTTTACCCCAGGCGCGCAGAACCGCACGCCCAGGCACCAACGGGGGCGATGCTAGCAGCCCCGGCGCCTAGAATGCATCGCAATCTCCTACTTCAGCCAGCCATGCCGACCCTGCAAGACTTGGCCGACCGTGTCGAACGCCTTCTTGTGCGGCACGACGAATTGAAGCGCACCAACCAGTTGCTGATGCAGCAGCTCGCCAGCGTGAGCAGCGAGCGCGACAGCCTGCGCACGCGCTTGGGCGCCGCGCGCACGCGCATCGACACGCTGATCGAGCGCCTGCCACATGCCGAGCGCGACAACGCGGCCCCTTAGACGATGAAACAACTCGAAGTCACGATCCTCGGCCAGAGCTACATCCTCGGCTGCCCGGAGGGCGGCGAGCAATCGCTGCTGGCGGCGGTGGCGCAGGTCGATCGCGAGATGAGCGCGATCCGCGATGCCGGCAAGGTGAAGGCACGCGAGCGCATGGCCGTGCTGGCGGCGCTCAACCTCGCCTACCAGCTCGCCGAACGGCCGGCGACACCCCCCGAAGGTGTGCCGCGCGAGATCGACATCGCCGGCCTCGTCGCACGCATCGATTCGAGCCTCGCCGGCGACGGCCGATTGCTGTAGCGCTGTCGCAGCCCGCCCCGTAGAATGGCTTCGTCCGCCGCGTTCGCGCGGGTCTTATAGTTCCTTGAACCGATGGTCTATGACCAAGGGCTTGGAAGATGCCTGGCAGGTGTGATCGTCTCGCGTCAGATGAACCCGAAGCCTCGCTGACCTCGCCCACCTGAACTTCCCCTTGGGTTCAGGAATGCGGCCCGCGGTTTGCGGCGGACACCTCCCCGACACGCAGGACTCCCGATGGCTTATTGGCTGATGAAGAGCGAGCCCGACGAGGTCTCGATCGACGACCTCGTGCGTGCATCGCGAGTGCCCTGGACCGGCGTGCGCAACTACCAGGCGCGCAACTACATGCGCGACGACATGCGCCTCGGTGACGGCGTGTTGTTCTATCACTCGTCCTGCCCCGAGCCGGGCGTGGCGGGGCTCGCCGAGGTGGCAAGCGTGGCCTACCCCGACGAGACGCAGTTCGACCCCAAGAGCAAGTACCACGACCCCAAGGCCAGCCGCGACGCACCGCGCTGGGTGCACGTCGATGTGGCGCTGGTGCGCAAGACACGCCTGCTGCCCCTGGCCGAGATGCGCGAGCGCAAGGAGCTGGCGAGCATGGTCGTGCTCAAGCGGGGCAACCGGCTGTCGATCACGCCGGTCACTGCACCGGAGTGGCGCGCCGTGCTCAAGCTGCTCGACGCGCCCCGTTGATGGGGCTCGACGCACGTTTTGTCGCCGAGCTGCTGTTGCTGGGCTGCGGCACCGGCTTTCTGGCGGGGCTGTTGGGCATCGGCGGCGGCATGTTGATGGTGCCCTTCCTGACCTACCTGCTTGGCGCCCGCGGCGTACCGCCGGAGCTCGCGGTCAAGATGGCGATCGCGACGTCGATGGCGACGATCCTGTTCACCTCGCTCGCGAGCGTGCGCGCGCACCACCGGCGCGGCGCGGTGCGCTGGGACCTGGTGCGCGCGCTGGCGCCGGGCATCGCGCTCGGCGGGTTGGCCGCGGGCGCCGGCGTGTTCGCACTCGTCAAGGGCCAGGTGCTGGCGCTGTTCTTCGCCGTCTTCGTCGGCTACTCGGCGACGCAGATGCTGATCGATCGCAAGGCCGCGGCCGCACGCAACCTGCCCGGGCCGTTCGGGTTGGCCAGCGCGGGCGGTGTGATCGGCTTTCTGTCCGGCCTCGTCGGCGCCGGCGGCGGCTTCGTCACCGTGCCGTACTTGAGCAAACGCCAGATCCTGATGCACCAAGCCGTGGCAACGAGCGCCGCGCTCGGCTTTCCGATCGCCCTCGCCAACACGGCGGGTTATGTGCTGGGCGGCTGGTCGCTTGCGCCGGCGCTGCCGGGTGCGGTGGGTTATCTCTATCTGCCGGCGCTGGCAGTGATCGCCGTGGCGAGTGTGCTGCTGGCGCCGCTGGGCGCACGCGCCGCACACGCGTTGCCGGTCAAGCAGCTCAAGCGGGTCTTCGCGCTAATGTTGTACGCGCTTGCGGCCTACATGCTCAGCCGCGCCATCGCGGGCTGAAGTTTCAGCCAACGGCCGCGTTGAAGCGGATGCTCGCCAGCGCGATGCCATTGCCGCCGCGGCGCTGTGCCTCGGCCAAGGCGGTGTCGCAGGCCGCAAGCAGTTCGTCCGGGCCGTGCGCCGTATGCGGGAAGCTCGCCACGCCCATCGCGACCGTGAAACGCAGTTCGCGGCCATCGAGCATGACGATCTGCGACGCACACTCACGGCGCAGGCACTCCATACGCGCATGCGCCGTCGACAGGCCGACGCCGGACAGCAGCACCGCGAAACGCCGGTCGTCGAGCCGGCACGACGCGTCCATCGCGCGGGTATTGCCGCGCAGCAGGCGGCCGAGCGCGTCCAATACCGCCCCCTGCGCCAGCGCGTCGAGGCCCGACGCGCTGTCCACGGACTGATCGAGCGCGATCGAGACGAGTGAAAACTCGCGGTGCTCGCGTGTCGAGAGATCGACCTCACGCCGGAACTGGTCGTCGAAGTGCGCGCGGTTGTACAGCCCGGTGCTGGTGTCGCGCAGCGTCTGATCCTGCAACTCGTGGCGCAACTGGCGATTCGCGCGCTGCTCCTGCTCCAGCTGGTGCAGCGCAGCGCGCAGCTGGGTATCCTTCTCCCGCCCTGGCGAGCGGTCGGTCCAGACGCTGCACAGCAGCCCGCGGCCCTGCGCATCCGGCGCTGCCAGCCGCAGCACCTGGAAGTCATGCCGGCGGTCGCGCCACTCGAAGCGATGTTCGCTCGACACCGGCGCGCCATTCGCCAGGGCCGTCTGCTCGGCCGCGCGCAGCGCCGGCACAAGGGCCGGGTCCATCAGATCGGCATCGGTGCGGCCGACGATCTCGAAGGCCGCCCGTCCCAGCCATTGCGCCATCGCGGCGTTGACGTGCATGTAGGCACCGCTGGCGGCGTCCTTCACGGCGAGCAGGCCGCCGTCGCGTTCGAGCAAGCTGACCAGCGCGAGGCTGATCGCGCCGTCCAGCGGGCCGGGTGCGGCAGGCAACAACGCATCGGCCTGCGAGGCGGCGGGCGGTACGGTGGGCATCTCCATGCGGGGCGGTGCTGCGGTGGAGGCGATTTCGGGGCGGTTGTGCACTATGTTCGGGCCCCTCCGCGGTGCCGGCAAGCACCCTGTTCGCAGCCCTAGCTTGAAGTTGCGTCGATGGTAGCCAGCCTGGTGCGCAGCACCGGCGCCCGGCGGACCCCTCATGAACTTTGCACCCACGCATCCCGGGGGGAAGGACATGCGAGCGGCGGGGAACTGCCGTCCACACACGCCACGGCTCGGGGCACAAGGTCATGCTACACTTAGGGTCTTTGCCGTCCCCCGCGCCTTCCATGACCACGATCCGTGTCAAAGAAAACGAACCTTTCGACGTTGCCCTGCGCCGCTTCAAGCGCACGATCGAGAAGCTGGGCCTGCTGACCGACCTGCGCGCACGCGAGTTCTACGAAAAGCCGACCGCCGAACGCAAGCGCAAGAAGGCTGCGGCCGTGAAGCGCCACTTCAAGCGCGTGCGCAGCATGCAGTTGCCGAAGAAGCTGTACTGACCCGCCCGCCGCACCGCCCGGAGCCCGCAAGCGACGCCGCTGCGGGCTTTGCCGTTTCTGGGAGCCTCCGATGAGCCTGAAAGACCGCATCACCGACGACATGAAGGCCGCGATGCGCGCCAAGGACAGCGCGCGTCTGTCGACCGTGCGGCTGCTGCTGGCCGCGGTCAAGCAGCGCGAGATCGACGAGCGCATCCAGCTCGACGACACCCAGACCGTCGCGGTGATCGACAAGCTGATCAAACAACGCCGCGACTCGATCGCCGCCTTCCGCGCCGCCGGCCGCAGCGATCTCGCCGACCGCGAGGCGGCCGAGATCGTGCTGCTCGACGCCTATCTGCCGCAACGCCTGTCGGCCGACGAGGTCGCCGCCGCGGTGCAAGCGCTGGTGGCGGAACTGGGCGCGGCGGGCCCTGCGGACATGGGCCGCGTGATGGCCGCCGCCAAGGCGCGCCTCGGCGGCCAGGCCGAGATGGCCCTGGTCTCCGCCGCGGTCAAGCGCAGCCTGGCAAAGTAGCCGCATGGCCGCCCTGCCGATGCGCCGCGTCGCACCCGACGTCTATGTGGCGCCGCAGCTGACGCCGCAGGCGATGGCCGAGGCCGCGCGCGCGGGCTTTCGCAGCGTCGTCAACAACCGGCCCGACTTCGAACACGGGCCCGACCAGCCGACCAACGCCGAGATCGAGGCCGCCGCGCGCGCCGCCGGGCTCGAGTACCGCTTCCTGCCGGTGGCGAGCGGCTACCAGTCGCCCGCAGAGATCGCCGCCTTCGCGCGCCTGCTCGACGAGCTGCCGCGCCCCGTGCTCGCGTTCTGCCGCTCGGGCGCCCGCTCGACACGCCTGTATCAGGCCGCCGCCGCGCGTCCGCCCGCCGCCCGCTAGGAAATACCCTAGCGCGGCGCGACCGGGGGCGAGAACGCCGCCACAGCTATTTACAGTGCACGCTTCGCGTCACGAAGCGGCGCGCCAGCGAGGTGCCTCTTGTCCTTCCTTCTTGCCCTATCGCAGGCGATCGATCGCCTGAACGAATGGATCGGCCGCTGGTTGAGCTGGCTGGTGCTCGCGGCGGTGCTGATCAGTGCCGGCAACGCGATCGTGCGCAAGGTCTTCGACACCAGTTCCAACGCCCTGCTCGAAATCCAGTGGTACCTGTTCGCGGCCGTGTTCCTGCTCGCCGCCGGCTACACGCTGCTGCGCCAGGAGCATGTGAAGATCGACGTCATCCTCAGCCGCTTCGCGCGCCGCACGCAGGTGAAGGTCGAAGTCTTCGGCCTGCTCGTCTTCCTGCTGCCCTTCGCCATCCTCGTCGTCGAGTTGGTGATGCCGCTCGTGATCCGCGCCTACACGAGCGGTGAGATGTCGTCCAACGCCGGCGGCCTGATCCGCTGGCCGGTCTACGCGCTCGTGCCGCTGGGCTTCGTGCTGCTGGCGCTGCAGGGCCTGTCGGAGCTGATCAAGCGCATCGCCTTCCTGCAGGGCAAGGCGGGCGACCCGGGCAAGAAGAAGGCGGCCAGGACGGCCGAGGAGGAACTGGCCGAAGAGATCCGTCGCCAGGCCGAGGGAGCCAAGGCATGACCGCGTTCCTCACTGCCAACATGGCTCCGATCATGTTCGCGGGCCTGTTCGTATTCCTGCTGATCGGCTTCCCGGTCGCGTTCTCGCTCGCCGCCTGCGGCCTGCTGTTCGGCTTCATCGGCATCGAGCTGGGCATGCTGCCGGCGTCGCTGATGCAGGCGCTGCCGCTGCGCATCTTCGGCATCATGCAGAACGACACCCTGCTGGCGATCCCGTTCTTCACCTTCATGGGGCTGATCCTCGAACGCTCCGGCATGGCCGAGGACCTGCTCGACACCATCGGCCAGCTCTTCGGCCCGATCCGCGGCGGCCTGGCCTATGCGGTCATCCTCGTGGGCGCGATGCTCGCGGCCACCACCGGCGTCGTCGCCGCCTCGGTCATCTCGATGGGCCTGATCTCGCTGCCCATCATGCTGCGCTACGGCTACGACCGACGCATCGCCAGCGGCACCATCGCCGCGTCGGGCACGCTGGCGCAGATCATCCCGCCGTCGCTGGTGCTGATCGTGCTGGCCGACCAGCTCGGGCGCAGCGTCGGCGACCTGTACAAGGGCGCCTTCATTCCCGGCTTCGTGCTCACCGGGCTGTACTGCCTGTACGTCATGGTCATCTCGTTGTGGCGCCCGAAGTGGGTGCCGGCGCTGCCGCGTGAAGCGCGCACGATCCGCGAGGACGACGGCACGCCCGGGCTGCGTTCGCTCGGCGTGCTGTTCGTCGCCTCGGTGGCGCTGGCGGTGTTGTTCGCCAAGAGCCGGCCGGCCAACGCGCCGACGGACGAGCTGATCATCGTCTCGATGTGCGTGGGCGTCGGCGCCGCCTTCGCGTTGGCGGTGCTCAACAAGCTGCTGCGCCTGAAGCTGCTGTCGCGCATGGCCGAGCGTGTGACCTTCGTGCTGATCCCGCCGCTGGCGCTGATCTTCCTCGTCCTGGGCACCATCTTCCTGGGCATCGCCACGCCCACCGAAGGCGGCGCCATGGGTGCGGTCGGCGCCCTCGTGATGGCCATCAGCCGAGGGCGCCTGAGCCTGAGCCTGATGAAGCAGGCGATGGACACGACGATGAAGCTGTCGTGTTTCGTGCTCTTCATCCTGATCGGCGCCACCGTGTTCAGCCTGTCGTTCCAGGCGGTGGACGGTCCGATCTGGGTCGAGCATCTGCTCGCCGGCCTGCCCGGCGGCCAGCTCGGCTTCCTGATCGTCGTCAACATCCTGATCTTCCTGCTCGCCTTCTTCCTCGACTTCTTCGAGCTCGCGTTCATCGTCGTGCCGCTGCTCGCGCCGGTGGCCGAGAAGCTCGGCATCGACCTGGTCTGGTTCGGCGTCCTGCTGGCGGTCAACATGCAGACCTCGTTCATGCACCCGCCGTTCGGTTTCGCGCTGTTCTATCTGCGCAGCGTGGCGCCGACCGACGACTACACGGACCGGCTGACCAAGCAGCCGGTGGCGCGCGTGACGACCGGCCAGATCTACTGGGGTGCGGTGCCTTTCGTGGTCATCCAGGTGATCATGGTCGGCCTGATCATCCTGTTCCCGAACCTGGTCTCGGGCGGCCTCGGCAAGAAGGCGGAACTCGACACGAGCGGGGTCGTCATCGAGGCGCAGCCGCAGGAAAAACGCGAAGAGCGCAGCATGGAGGACCTGTTCGGCAAGCCGGCCGGCGAGCCCGGGAAGTAGCCGCGCGGCGCGGCCGAGAAAAAAGCCCCGCGGGCCACGAAGGCGCGCGGGGCTTTTTGCCGTGGCGCGGCCGTCGGCGGCCGCCGGCGCGTCAGAGCTTTTGCTGTTGCATGAAGTCGTCGAAGCCCGACTCGGTGAAGCGGAACCACAGGTTCTGGTCGGCACGGAACTTCGAGTAGTCCTCGTAGACTTTCTTCCAGTTCGGGTTCTTGGCCGAGATCTCGCTGTACAGCGCCATCGACTCCTTGAACGCCGCGTCCATCACGTCCTTCGGGAAGCGCACGAGCTTGGTACCGCCGGCCACCAGCTGGCGCAGCGCGGCCGGGTTCTTGGAGTCGTACTTGGCCTGCATCTCGGTGTGCGCATAGGCCGCGGCGTTCTCGACCATCGCCTTGTACTCGCCGCTCAGCGCGTCGAAGGCCTTCTGGTTGACGTACAGGTCGAGCTGCGGGCCGCCTTCCCACCAGCCGGGGTAGTGGTAGTTCGGTGCCACCTTGTTGAAGCCCAGCTTCTGGTCGTCGTAGGGGCCGACCCACTCGGCGGCGTCGATGGTGCCCTTTTCCAGCGACTGGTAGATCTCGCCGCCCGGGATGTTCTGCGGCACCACGCCCAGACGCTCGCAGACCTTGCCGGCAAAACCGCCGACGCGGAACTTCAGGCCCTTCATGTCGGCGATCGACTTGATCTCCTTGCGGAACCAGCCACCCATCTGGGCGCCCGTGTTGCCCATCGGGAAGCTGGTCATGTTGTAGTTCTTGTAGAACTCGCGCATCAGCTTCAGGCCGTTGCCGTCGTACATCCAGGCCGTCATCTGGCGGCTGTTCAGGCCGAACGGGATCGCGCAGGCCAGCGCGAAGGTCTCGTCCTTGCCGAAGAAGTAGTACGGCGCGGTGTGCGCGCATTCGACGGTGCCGTTCTGCACGCCGTCGACGACGCCGAACGCCGGCATCAGCTCGCCCCCCGCGTGGGTCGAGATCTGGAACTTGCCGCCGGTCATGTCGCTCACACGCTTGGCGAACGACTCGGCGGCGCCGAAGATGGTGTCGAGCGACTTCGGGAAGCTCGACGCCAGGCGCCAGCGGATGTTGGCCTGCGCCTGCACGATGCCCGGCGCCGCGCCGGCGGCCAGCACGCCGGCCATGCCTGCGCCACGAACAAAGGAACGACGTTCCATCGAGAACTCCTTGGAATAGGGAAGGTGCGGCCGATTCTAGAAAGCGCACCCGGTGCACCGTTGAGGGCTTACCCGGTCGGCGAAACTGCGTACGGCCTAGCTTCCCGCGACCTTCATGCGCTCGACGAGGATCGAGCCGGTCGTCTTGCTGCCGCTGGTGTAGGCGTCGGCACCGAGCGCGACGATGCCCGCCAGCATCTGCTTCAGGTTGCCGGCGATCGTCACCTCGTGCACCGGGTGCACGATGCGCCCGCCGTCGACCCAGAAGCCGGCCGCGCCGCGCGAGTAGTCGCCGGTCACCGAGTTGACGCCCTGGCCCATCAGCTCGATCACGAAGAGCCCCCGGTGCAACTTGCGCAGCATCGCGTCGAGGTCGTCGCCGGCTTGCGTGAGCCGGCTCGTCAGCGTCAGGTTCTGCGAGCCGCCGGCGTGGCCGGTGGTGCGCATGCCGAGCTTGCGTGCCGAATAGCTCGACAGGAAGTAGCCCTGCACGACACCCGCTTGGACCACGCTGCGCGCGCGTGTGACCACACCTTCGTCGTCGAAGGGCGCGCTGCCCTTGCCCTTGCGCCGGTGCGGGTCCTCGCGCAGGTCGAGGTGGCTGGCCAGCACGGCTTGCCCGAGGCTGTCCTGCAGGAAGCTCGCCTTGCGGTACAGCGCACCGCCCGAGGTCGCCTGCACATAGGCGCCGAGCAGCCCGGCGGCGAGCGTCGACTCGAACAACACCGGCACTTCGCGGGTCGCGATCTTGCGCGAGGCGAGGCGCGACAGCGCACGTTCGGCGGCGTAGCGCCCCACCCTTTCAGGTGGCGCCAGCTCGGCGGCGTCGCGCATCGAGCTGTACCAGGCGTCGCGCTGCATGTCGTCTCCGCCCTTGCCGGTGGATGTGGACGCGATGGGCGCCACCGACACCGAATGCCGCGAGCTGGCGTAACCGCCACGAAAGCCGCGCGTGTTGCCGGCATAGAAGTGCGACTGCTGCGCCGACACGCCGGCGCCTTCGGAGTTGGTGATGCGGCGGTCGGTGCCCAGCGCCGCACGTTCGCAGCGCAGCGCGATCTCGCCGGCCGCCGCGGCGTCGATGTCCCAGGGGTGGAAAAGGTCGAGGTCGCGGGTCGCGTCGCCGCCGCGCGCGACGTCGGCTTCATCCGGCAGGCCGGCCACCGGGTCTTCGGCGGTGAAGCGCGCGATGTCGTAGGCCGCACGCACGGTCTGCTGCAGCGCCGCGGGCGAGAAGTCCGACGTGCTCGCGTTGCCGCGCCGCTGGCCCAGATAGACCGACACGCCGAGCGACTTGTCGCGGTTGCGTTCGACGTTCTCGAGTTCGCCCAGCCGTGTCGTCACCGACAGACCGACCCCCTCCGACACTTCGACACCGGCGTCGCTGGCGCCGAGCTTGCGCGCCAGCCCCAAGGTGTCTTCGACGATCTGCTGGAACTGTGCGCGGGTGTAGGCGAAGGCGGAGGAAGGCATGCGAACTATGATAACGACCACCCATGCAGGACAGTGCCCCGCCCACCTTCGTCGACCGCCCGAGCAAGAGTGCGCGCAAGCGCGACGCGCACGACTTGCAGGCCCTCGGTCAGGCGCTGGTCGAGCTGCCCGCCGACCGCCTGGGCGCACTGGCGATCGGCGACGGCTTGCGCGGCGCGATCGACGAATACCGCCGCACCCGATCGCACGAAGGCCGGCGACGGCAGATGCAATGGATCGGCAAGCTGATGCGCAACGAAGAGGTCGAGCCGCTGCGCGAAGCCGTCGCCGCCTACAAACTCGGCGGCGCGCGGGACGCGCTCGCGCTGCACCAGGCCGAACGCTGGCGTGCCGAGCTGGTGGCGGGCGACGAGGCTGCCGACCGCTGGATAGCCGCGCACCCCCGCAGCGACCGCCAGCAACTGCGTGCGCTGGTGCGCCACGCGCGCAAGGACGCCGCATTGCCACCGGAGCAGCGCCACGGGCGCGCCTGGCGCGAGCTGTTCCAGTGGATCAAGCCGCAGTTGGAAACCGACGATGAGTGAGCCCTTCGACCCCGTGCGCATCGGCCTCGTGTCGGTGAGCGACCGCGCCGCCGGCGGCGTCTACGCCGACCAGGGCATCCCGGCGCTGCAGGCCTGGCTGCAACGCGCGCTGCGCAATCCGGTGCACTGGGAAACGCGGCTGATCCCCGACGAAGCACCGACCATCAGCGCGACGCTGATCGAACTGGTGGACGAACAACGCTGCGACCTGGTACTCACCACCGGCGGCACCGGCCCCGCGCCACGCGACGTGACGCCCGAAGCGACGCTTGCGGTCGCGCACAAGGAGATGCCGGGTTTCGGTGAGCAGATGCGCCAGATCAGCCTGCGCTTCGTCGCCACCGCGATCCTGTCGCGCCAGGTCGCGGTGATCCGCGGCCAGGCGCTGATCATCAACCTGCCCGGCCAACCGAAGTCGATCGCCGAAACGCTGGAGGGCCTGCCGAACGCCAGCCCGCCGGCGCCCGGCATCTTCGCTGCGGTGCCCTACTGCATCGACCTCATCGGCGGCGCCTACCTGGAGACGGACGAGGCGGTGTGCAAGGCGTTCCGGCCGAAGTCGGCACAGCGCGCGCAGCGCGCTCGGTAACCCTTCGGCCGGCCGCGCTCTACTTGACGAGCCGATTCAGCCGTTCGGCGTCGAACTGCTCGGTGGTCTGAGCGTCCTGCGGCACGCAGTCGTCGCCCGCCGGCAATTCACGCGAGCGCGCCGACAGCTTCTCGATCGCCTGCCAGAGCAGGGCGATCTGGTGCTCGTGCCCGGCGGCGTTGTCGATCAGGCCCTTCATCGCCTGCGCCACCGGGTCGTCGCCCTGCGTCACGCCGTAGGCCGAGAAACCCAACTTCGCCGCCACCTGTTCGCGGTCGGCGTCGTCGCTCTTCTGCACGATGCGCGCCGGGATGCCGACCGCGGTGGCCCCCGGGGGCACCGCCTGCAGCAGCACCGCGTTGGAGCCGACCCGCGCGCCGTCGCCGACCGTGAAGCCGCCCAGCACCTTGGCGCCGGCGCTGACGATCACGCCCTTGCCGAGCGTCGGGTGGCGCTTGGTGCCGCGGCCGAGCGAGGTGCCACCGAGCGTGACCCCCTGGTAGATGGTGCAGTCGTCGCCGATCTCGGCCGTCTCGCCGATCACGATGCCCATGCCATGGTCGATGAACACGTGCCTGCCGATCACCGCGCCGGGGTGAATCTCGATGCCGGTGAAAAAGCGCCCCAGGTTCGACAGGAAACGCGCGAGCCAGCGCCAGCCGCTCGTCCAGCAGGCATGCGAGATGCGATGCAGCACGATCGCGTGCAGACCCGGGTAGCAGGTCAGCACCTCCCAGGTGGAACGCGCCGCGGGGTCGCGCTCGCGGATGACCGCGATGTCTTCGCGCAGCCGGGTGAACATGGTGCGGGCAGTGTATGCGCGCGCTATCGATCGTGCTGGCGCCGTACGGCACGCGCGATGCCGCGCAGGATGTGCACTTCTTCGTCGGTGACGCGGGCGCGGTTGAGGGCCTGGTTCAGGCGCGGCATCAGCTTCTTGGGCGCGGCCGGGTCGAGGAAGCCGATGTCGACGAGCGCTGCAGCCCAATGTTCGAGCAGGCCCTGCACCGCGGCCGCATCGGCGACGCTGGGCGGCGTGGTCGCGCGCACGATGTCGAAACCACCCAGCGCCTGGCGCCACTCGTAGGCGATCAGTTGCACCGCCTGCGCGAGGTTGAGCGAGCCGTAGGCCGGGTGGGTCGGGATCGACACACAAAGATGGCAACGATAGACCTCCTCGTTCGCCAGGCCGAAACGTTCGCCGCCGAACACGAAGGCGACACCCTCGCCGCGTGCCGCCAGTGCGCCGAAACCGACCCGCGGCGCCACCGTCGGCGGGCCGAAGTCGCGCGGCGTCATGGCGGTGGCGCAGACGGTCGAGATGCCGTCCAGCGCCTCGGCCAGGGTGGCGACGACCCGCGCGCCGCGCAGCACCTTGCCGGCGCCGCTGGCGAAGGCGATCGCCTCGTCGCTCGCCAGCACGTCGGGCCGGCGCGGCCGCACCAGCACCAGGTCGGCAAAGCCCATCACCTTCATCGCACGCGCCGCCGAGCCGACGTTTCCGGCATGGCTGGTGTCGACCAAGACGAAGCGGGTGGCCGGGTAAAATGGCTCGCTCATGATCACGATTGTGATCGTGGCCCCGCTCTTCATCCCCGTTGCATCGCCCCTGAACCGACGGCCCGCCGCCGTCGCCGCGCCACCATGTCCCACACCCTGCACCCCATGCTCAACATCGCCGTCAAGGCGGCCCGCGCGGCAGGGGCGATCATCAGCCGCGCCTCGCTCGACCTGGAGCTGCTGCAGGTCACGGCCAAGGGCGTGAACGACTTCGTGACCGAGGTCGACCAGGCTGCGGAGCGGGTGATCATCGAGACGCTGCTCACGGCCTACCCCGGCCACGCCATCCTGGCCGAGGAATCCGGCCGCACCCACGGCGCCAAACACAGCGACTACCTGTGGATCATCGATCCGCTCGACGGTACGACGAACTTCATCCACGGCTTCCCGGTCTACGGCGTGAGCATCGCGCTGGCGCACCGCGGCGTCGTGCAGCAGGCGGTGGTGTATGACCCGACACGCAACGACCTCTTTTACGCCAGCCGCGGCCGCGGCGCCTTCCTGAACGACCGCCGGCTGCGCGTGTCCAAGCGCATTCGGCTCGCGGACTCGCTGATCGGCACAGGCTTTCCGTTCCGCAAGGGCGACAACTTCAAGCGTTATGTCGCGATGTTCGAGGAGCTGATGCAGCACTGCGCCGGCTTGCGCCGCCCGGGTGCGGCGGCGATCGACCTCTGTTATGTCGCCGCCGGCTGGTACGACGGCTTCTTCGAAACCGGCTTGAACCCCTGGGACGTGGCCGCCGGCTCACTGATCATCACCGAGGCCGGCGGCCTGGTCGGCAACTTCACCGGCGACGCCGACTTCCTGCACCAACGTGAGATCGTGGCCGGCAACCCCAAGATCTACGCCCAGCTGGTGCAGCGACTGGCGTCCTACAGCCGGGTGATCAAGACCGACGCTTCGCCGACCCCCGCCCCCGCCGCAGAGGGTGTGACGCCGGAGAGCGCGCCGGCCGCCGCCGTCGCGCCGCGGCGGGTCATCGGGCGCACGGGCAAGGCCGTGGACTCATAGACTGGTAGCGCTGCCATCGTCGTACAATCGGCGCATGACGCAGGAAGCGCCCACCCCACGCAGGAGCCGCCGGGGCAGCGGCGCGGTGACCCTGCACGACGTCGCCAAGCTGGCGGGCGTCGCGCCGATCACCGCGTCGCGCGCGCTCAACACGCCCGCGCAGGTGTCGCAGGAGGTGCGCCGCAGAGTGGCCGACGCCATTGCCCGCACCGGCTATGTGCCGAACCGGCTGGCGGGCAGCCTGGCCTCCACACGCAGCCGGCTGGTGGCCGCGGTGGTGCCGACGATCTCCGGCCCGGTCTTTCTGGAGACGGTGCAGTCGCTGACCGAAGCGCTGGCCGAACGCGACTACCAGTTGATGCTGGGCCAGTCGGGTTACCGCGGCAACCGCGAGGACGCCTTGCTCGACGCCATCATCGGGCGCCGCCCGGACGGCATCGTGCTCACCGGCATCCTGCACTCCGCGGACGGGCGGCGCCGGCTGCTGGCGTCGGGCATCCCGGTGGTCGAGACCTGGGACCTGACGCCGACGCCGATCGACATGCTGGTCGGCTTCTCGCACGTCGCAGTGGGCGCGAAGGTGGCCGAGCACCTGCACGCGCTGGGTCGACGCCGCTTCGCCTGCGTGTCCGGCGACGACGAGCGGGCGCAGCGCCGCCAAGCGGCGTTCGAGGCGCGCACGCGCGAACTCGGGCTGGCCGCGCCGGCCGCCGTCGTCGTGCCGGCGCCGACCACGCTGCGCAGCGGCCGCGCGGCGCTCGCGCAGCTGCTCGTGCGGGAGCGCTCGATCGATGCCGTGTTCTGCAGCTCCGACCTGCTCGCCCTCGGTGTGTTGACCGAGGCGCAGGCGCGTGGCGTGCGGGTGCCCGAGCGGGTCGCGATCATCGGCTTCGGCGACCTCGACTTCGCCGCCGACCTGCACCCCGCCCTCACCACGGTGCGGATCAACGGCGGCGCGATCGGCCGCCAGGCGGCGCGGTTCATCATCGAACGCGCCGAGGGCCGGACGATCGAGCCGCGGGTCGTCGACATCGGCTTCTCGATCGTGACGCGCCACAGCGCGTGATCAACGCCTGACGGGCATAAACCCTGACGGATCACCCCTTGACTTTCGGTTAGGTAGCGCTACCATATTGAGACAGAAGCCCCATCCTTAGGAGACCTCGGACCATGATGAAGAAGCTGTTGACCATCCTCACGATCGGCCTCGCCACGGCGCTCGGCGCGCAGGCGCAGACCTGGCCCGACAAACCCGTGACGCTGGTGGTGCCCTTCCCGCCGGGCGGCTCGACCGACTCGATCGCGCGCACCCTCGGCCCGGCGCTGAGCAAGACCTTCGGTGGCCAGTCCTTCGTCATCGACAACCGGGCCGGCGCCACCGGCACCATCGGCGCGGGGGGCGTGAAGCGCGCGCCGGCGGACGGCTATACCTTCCTCGTCACCTCGCTCGGCCCGCTGGTGATCGCACCGCACCTGATCAAGACCATGCCGTACGACGCGCTGAAGGACTTCGACCACATCACGGTCGCGGTGCAGGCGCCCAATGTGCTGGTCGTGCCGGCGGCGTCGCCGCACAAGTCGCTCGCCGACGTGATCGCGCACCTGAAGGCCAACGCCGGCAAGATGACCTTCGCGTCGTCGGGCAACGGCTCGAGTGACCACCTGACGGCCGAGGTGTTCTGGCTCGAGACCGGCACCAGCGGCGTGCATGTGCCGTACAAGGGCGGCGGCCCGGCCGTCGCCGACCTGCTCGGCAGCCAGGTCGATGCATCGTTCCAGAACGTCAACACGGTGTTCCAGCACATCAAGTCCGGCAAGCTGCGCGCGCTGGCGCTCACCGGCACCAAGCGCTCGCCGGTGCTGCCGGAGGTGCCGACGATGGACGAGCTGGGCACCAAGAACGTGGATGTCTATTCGTGGCAGGCGGTGGTCGCGCCCAAGGGCCTGCCGGCCGACGTCAAGAGCAAGTTCCACGCGGCGGTGGTCGCAGCGCTCAACGACCCGCAGATCCGCCAGCAGTTCACCTCGGTCGGGCTCGAAATCGTCGCCAACACGCCCGAGCAGTTCGCCGCCTTCCAGCAGCGTGAGTTCGCGCGCTGGAAGAACGTGATCGAAGTGCGCAGGATCACGGCCGATTAAGTAGGCCCACCCCCGAGGCGCCTGCGGCGCCTCCCCCTCAAGGGGGCGACGCCAGCGGCCCGGCAAAGCCGGTTCCGCGGCGTCCGCTGGGCAACGAGGAATCTCGATGACGACGTCCACACCACGCATCACCGCGCTGCGTGTCATCCCGGTCGCCGGTCGCGACAGCATGCTGCTCAACCTGAGCGGCGCACACGGCCCCTTCTTCACGCGCAATCTGCTGATCCTGACCGACAGCGCCGGGCGCACCGGCGTCGGCGAGGTGCCGGGTGGCGAGAAGATCCGCCAGACGCTGGAAGACGCGCGTGAACTCGTCGTCGGCCGGCCGCTCGGCGCCCACCAGCGTGTGCTGCAAGAACTGCAGCGCAGCTTCGCCGACCGCGACGCCGGCGGCCGCGGCTTGCAGACTTTCGACCTGCGCACCACCATCCACGCCGTGACCGCCGTCGAGTCGGCGCTGCTCGACCTGCTCGGCCAACACCTGGAGGTGCCGGTCGCCGCGCTGCTCGGCGAAGGCCAGCAGCGCGACGCGGTCGAGATGCTCGGCTACCTGTTCTTCATCGGCGACCAGGCGAAGACCGACCTGCCCTATGTGAGCGACCCCGGCGCCGACGATCCCTGGTTCCGCGTCCGCCATGAGAAGGCGATGACGCCGCAGGCCGTGGTGCGCCTGGCCGAGGCGGCGCACGCGCGCTACGGCTTCAACGACTTCAAGCTGAAGGGCGGCGCCTTGCGCGCGGAAGAGGAGATCGAAGCGATCGAGGCGCTGCACGATCGTTTTCCGCAGGCGCGTGTGACGCTCGATCCCAACGGCGGCTGGCTGCTCCAGGACGCCATACGCCTGATGCGCGACCTGCGCGGCGTGGTCGCCTATGCCGAAGACCCCTGCGGCGCGGAGGAGGGTTTCTCGGGCCGAGAAGTGATGGCCGAGTTCCGCCGTGCCACCGGCCTGCCGACGGCGACCAACATGATCGCGACCGACTGGCGCCAGATGGTGCACACGCTGGCGCTGCAGTCGGTCGACATCCCGCTCGCCGACCCGCATTTCTGGACCATGGCGGGCAGCGTGCGCGTGGCGCAGACCTGCCGCGACTGGGGCCTGACCTGGGGCTCGCACTCGAACAACCACTTCGACATCTCGCTGGCGATGTTCACGCATGTCGGCGCCGCCGCGCCGGGGCGTGTGACGGCGATCGACACCCACTGGATCTGGCAGGACGGCCAGCGCCTGACGAAGGAGCCGTTGCAGATCAAGGGCGGGCTGGTCGAGGTGCCGAAGAAGCCCGGCCTCGGTATCGAACTCGACATGGCCGAGGTCGACAAGGCGCACCGCCTGTACCTCGAACATGGCCTGGGCGCACGCGACGACGCGGTTGCGATGCGATGCCTGATCCCGAACTGGACCTTCAACCCCAAGCGCCCGGCGTTCGACCGCTGACGGCCCCACGGAGACAACGATGCGTGCGAACAAGCTGCGCGAGATCTGGGCCAGCGGCGGCGCCGCCGTCAACGGCTGGCTCGCGATCCCGAATTCGTTTTCGGCCGAGACCATGGCCCACCAGGGCTGGGACACGCTGACCATCGACCTGCAGCACGGCGTGGTCGACTACGCCACCATGCTGCCGATGTTGCAGGCCATCAGCACCACGCCCACCGTGCCGCTGGTGCGCGTGCCCTGGCTCGAGCCCGGCATCCTGATGAAGACGCTGGACGCCGGCGCCTACGGCGTCATCTGCCCGATGGTCAACACCGCCGACGACGCCGCCAGGCTCGTCGCCTGGACCCACTACGCGCCCCAGGGCACACGCAGCTTCGGCCCGGTGCGTGCGCTGCTCTACGGCGGCGCGGACTATCCGCAGCACGCCAATCACACCATCGTCACCTTCGCGATGATCGAGACCGCGCAGGCGCTCGACAACCTGGACGCGATCCTGGCGGTCGAGGGGTTGGATGCGGTCTACATCGGCCCGTCGGACCTGTCGCTGTCGCTGGGCTGCAAGCCGACCTTCGACGACCTGGACCCGAAGGCGGCGCAGGCCGTCGATCACATCGTCGCGCGCGCCAAGGCGCACGGTGTCGTCGCCGGCATCCACAACGGCAGCCCCGAAGCGGCGCGTGCGCGCATCGGCAAGGGTTTCCAGTTCGTCACCGTCAGCTCCGACGCGCGCCTGATGGCGGCCGGCGCGCAACAGGTGGTGGCCGCGATGCGCGAGGCGCCGGCTCGCGCGCACGCGGATGCCACCTACTGACCCCCACTCACTTGCAAGGATCACGCATGAAGATCGGATTCATCGGCCTGGGCATCATGGGCGCGCCGATGGCGCTGCACCTGATCGACGCCGGCCACGAGCTGTATGTCAACACCCACGGCAAGCTGCCCGAGTCCATCGCGGGCTCCAGCGCCCGGCCCTGCACCAACGCCGCCGAGGTCACTCGCCACGCCGAGGTGATCTTCACGATGGTGCCCGACACGCCGGATGTCGAAGCGGTGTTGTTCGCCGCCGGCGGCATCGCCGAAGGGCTGAACGATGCCGGCGCGCGCAAGATCGTGGTCGACATGAGTTCGATCTCGCCGATCGCGACCAAGGCTTTCGCCAAGCGCATCAACGCGCTCGGCGCCGACTACATCGACGCGCCGGTGTCCGGCGGCGAGGTGGGCGCGAAGGCGGCGTCGCTGACGATCATGTGCGGCGGCGAGCCGGCGGTGTTCGACAAGGTCAAGCCGCTGCTCGACAAGATGGGCAAGAACATCACGCTCGTCGGCGGCAACGGCGACGGCCAGACGACCAAGGTCGCGAACCAGATCATCGTCGCGCTCAACATCGCCGCCGTCGGCGAGGCGCTGCTGTTCGCCAGCAAGGCCGGCGCCGACCCGGCCAAGGTGCGCGCGGCGCTGATGGGCGGCTTCGCGTCCAGCCGCATCCTGGAAGTGCATGGCGAGCGCATGATCAAGCGCACGTTCGCGCCGGGCTTTCGCATCCGGCTGCACCAGAAGGATCTGGGCCTGGCGCTGCAGGGTGCGCGCGAGCTGGGCGTGTCGCTGCCGCAGACCGCCAATGCCGCGCAGCTGATGCAGGCGTGCGCCGCCAACGGCATGGCCGACCTCGACCACTCGGCGCTCGTCAAGGCGCTGGAGCTGATGGCCGGGCACGAGGTGGCCCAGGCCGGAGCCTGACACCATGAGCCGCGCGCCGCTGACGATCCGCATGCACGAGCGCGACAACGTCGCGATCGTCGCCAACGACGGCGGTTTGGCCGCGGGCACGGCGCTCGTATCCGGGCTCGTGCTGAAAGACCGCGTGCCGCAGGGGCACAAGGTCGCGCTCGCCGACATCGGCGCCGGCGCGCCGGTGCTGCGCTACGGCATCGCCATCGGCCATGCGGCGCAGGACATCGCCGCCGGCAGCTGGGTGCACGAACGCCTGCTGAAGATGCCCGACGCACGCAGCCTCGACGGGCTGCCGATCGCCACCGTCAAGCCCGCGCCGCCGCCGCCGCTGCAGGGTTACAGCTTCGAGGGTTACCGCAACGCCGACGGCTCGGTCGGCACGCGCAACATCCTGGCCATCACGCAGACGGTGCAGTGTGTGGCCGGCGTCACGCACTTCGCGGTGCAGCGCATCAAGGCCGAGCTGCTGCCGCGCTTTCCGAACGTCGACGACGTGGTGGCGCTGGAGCACGGCTACGGCTGCGGCGTCGCGATCGACGCGCCGGATGCGGTGGTGCCCATCCGCACCCTGCGCAACATCAGCCTGAACCCGAACTTCGGTGGCGAGGTGATGGTCATCAGCCTGGGCTGCGAGAAGCTGCAGCCCGAGCGCCTGCTGCCGCCGGGCACGTTCGCGATCGTCGACGAAGGCAGCGTGGCCGACGTCGGCGCCTCGGCCGATGAGGCGCTCGATGTCGTCTGCCTGCAGGACGACGCGCACGTGGGCTTCCTGTCGATGGTCGAGTCCATCCTGCGCCAGGCCGAGGTGCATCTGGAACGCCTGAACGCGCGACAGCGCGAAACCGTGCCCGCCAGCGAGCTGGTGGTCGGCGTGCAGTGCGGCGGCAGCGACGCGTTCTCGGGCGTCACCGCGAATCCGGCGGTGGGTTTCTGCACCGACCTGCTGGTGCGCGCCGGCGCGAGCGTGATGTTCTCGGAAGTCACCGAGGTGCGCGACGGCATCGACCAGCTGACATCGCGCGCGACGACACCCGAGGTGGCCCACGCGATGATCCGCGAGATGGCCTGGTACGACGCCTACCTGCAACGCGGCAGCGCCGACCGCAGCGCCAACACGACACCCGGCAACAAGAAGGGTGGCCTCGCGAACATCGTCGAAAAGGCGATGGGCTCGATCATCAAGAGCGGCTCGGCGCCGATTTCCAACGTGCTGTCGCCCGGCGAGAAGCTGCGTGCCAAAGGCCTGACCTACGCCGCGACGCCCGCCAGCGACTTCATCTGCGGCACGCTGCAACTGGCCGCCGGCATGAACCTGCACGTCTTCACCACCGGCCGCGGCACCCCCTACGGCCTGGCCGCGGTGCCGGTGATCAAGGTGGCGACACGCAGCGACCTGGCGCGCCGCTGGCACGACCTGATGGACGTCAACGCCGGCCGTATCGCCGACGGCGAGGCCAGCATCGAAGACGTGGGTTGGGAGTTGTTCCGCCTCATGCTCGACGTGGCGAGCGGCCGCAAGAAGACCTGGGCCGAGCACTGGAAGCTGCACAACGCGCTGGTGCTGTTCAACCCGGCGCCGGTGACTTGATCGGAGGGGAGATTGGTGGGCGGTGCAGGGTTCGAACCTGCGACTTCCACCGTGTGAAGGTGGCACTCTACCGCTGAGTTAACCGCCCGGAATGCGTGTTCCGAGACGCCGCGATTATGCCACGCAGGCTTTCCAGATCGCCTTGCCACCGCTCGCCTTGTCGAGGTCGGACAACAGCGCAGCATGCGCAGCCAGTTCGTCGGCGTCGGGCTCGATCACGATCAGGTCGAAGGCGCTGAAATCGATCGCCGCGGCGGCCACATGGCCCGGGCCTTGCGGCTCCAGATCGATCACCAGCGCATCCTGGCCGCGTGTCATGCGGATGTAGACCTCGGCCAGCAGCCCGGCGTCGAGCAGCGCGCCGTGCAGATTGCGGTGCGAGTTGTCGACCTCGAGCCGGCGGCACAGGGCGTCGAGCGAGTTCGACTTGCCCGGGTATTGCTCGCGCGCCATCGTCAGGCTGTCGGTGACGCCGGCCACCACCTGCACGACCGGTGGCCTGCCCATGCGCTTCATCTCGCCGTCGAGGAAGGCGACGTCGAAGGGTGCGTTGTGGATCACCACCTCGGCGCCGGCCAAGTAGTCGAGCAGCTCGTCGGCGATGGCGGCGAACAGCGGCTTGTCGGCCAGGAACTCGTCGTTCAGGCCGTGCACCTTGACCGCGTCTTCGTGGTTCGGCCGCTGCGGGTTGACGTAGAAGTGTTTGTTGCGGCCGGTGAGGCGCCGGCTCACCATCTCGATGCAGCCGATCTCGATGATGCGGTCGCCGGCCTCGGGGCTCAGGCCCGTGGTCTCGGTATCGAGAAAAACCTGCCGAGTCATCGGACTGCCCTGCGCGCTGCGCGCTGCGGGATGAGCGCTTCGGAGCGGCCGGGCGCGCTCATGCGCGCCGCCCTGCCCGCACGACCATAAAGAGGCCGAGCAGCACCATCGGTATGCACAACCACTGGCCCATGCTCATGTTCAAGGCCAGCAAGCCGAGGAAGCTGTCGGGCTCGCGGAAATACTCCGCGATGAAGCGCAGCACGCCGTAGCCGATCAGGAACCAGCCCGACACCGCACCCAGCGGCCGCGGCTTGCGCGCATAGAGCCACAGCACGACGAACAGCAACAGCCCTTCGAGCGCGAACTGGTAGAGCTGCGACGGGTGGCGCGCGATCTCCGTGCCCGACTGCGGAAACACCATCGCCCACGGCAGCGACGGGTCCGCCGCGCGGCCCCACAGTTCGCCGTTGATGAAGTTGCCCAGCCGCCCGGCGGCCAGGCCGGTCGGCACACAGGGCGCCACCAAGTCGGTGACCTCGAACAGAGGCCGCTTGCGCCGCCACGCAAACCAGGCCATCGCGCCGATCGCGCCGACCAGCCCGCCGTGGAAGGACATGCCGCCCTTCCAGACCATCAGCACCTCGAGCGGATTGGCGGCGTAGTAGCCGGGTTTGTAGAACAGCGCATAACCGAGCCGGCCGCCGATGATGACGCCCAAGACGCCGAAGAACAGCAGGTCCTCGACGTCCCGTTTGGTCCAGCCGCTTCCCGCGTACTGCGGCTGCTTGACGCGCTGCTGGGCGAGGAAGACGAAGAGGCCGAAGGCCACCAGGTACATCAGGCCATACCAGTGGATGGCCACCGGCCCCAGCTGCAGGGCCACGGGATCGAACTGCGGGTGCGTCAACATGGGGAGGGATGCTAGCGCAGCGTCCTAGAATTGCCGCATGACCGAAGCCAACCGCCGCTCCAAACACATCACCGAAGGCGTCGCGCGCGCCCCCAACCGCTCGATGTATTACGCGATGGGCTACACGGAGAGCGACTTCGCGAAACCGATGATCGGCGTCGCCAACGGCCATTCGACGATCACGCCCTGCAACTCGGGCCTGCAGAAACTGGCCGACGCGGCGGTGGAAGGCCTCACGGCCGCCGGCGCCAACCCGCAGATCTTCGGCACGCCGACCATCAGCGACGGCATGGCCATGGGCACCGAGGGCATGAAGTACAGCCTGGTCTCGCGCGAAGTCATCGCCGACTGCATCGAGACCTGCGTCGGCGGCCAGTGGATGGACGGCGTGCTCGTCATCGGCGGCTGCGACAAGAACATGCCCGGCGGCATGATGGGCATGCTGCGCGCCAACGTGCCGTCGATCTACGTCTACGGCGGCACCATCCTGCCCGGCCGCTACAAGGGGCAGGACCTGAACATCGTCAGCGTGTTCGAGGCGGTCGGCCAGTTCTCGGCCGGCAGGATGAGCGAGGAAGACTTCTGCCAGATCGAGCGCCGCGCGATCCCGGGCCCCGGCTCCTGCGGCGGCATGTACACCGCGAACACCATGTCCTCGGCCTTCGAGGCGCTGGGGATGTCGCTGCCCTACTCGTCCACCGAAGCCAATGTGCACGACGAGAAGGTCGAGAGCACGCGCCGCGCGGCGCTGGCGCTGGTCGAGGCGGTCAAACGCGACTTGAAGCCGCGCGACATCGTGACGAAGAAGAGCGTCGAGAACGCGGTCGCGGTCATCATGGCCACCGGCGGCTCGACCAATGCGGTGCTGCACTTCCTGGCCATCGCGCATGCGGCCGAGGTCGAATGGGGCATCGACGACTTCGAGCGCGTGCGCAAGAAGGTGCCGGTGTTGTGCGACTTGAAACCCAGCGGCCAATACCTGGCGGTCGACCTGCACCGCGCGGGTGGCATCCCCGCCGTGATGAAGGTCCTGCTCGACGCCGGCCTGCTGCACGGCGACTGCATGACGATCACCGGCAAGACGGTGGCTGAGAACCTGGCCGACGTACCGGCCCTGCGCAGCGACCAGGACGTGATTCGCCCGGCCGTGGACCCGATCTACGCCGAAGGCCACCTCGCCATCCTGCGCGGCAACCTGAGCCCCGAAGGCTGCGTCGCCAAGATCACCGGGCTGAAGAACCCGGTCATCACCGGCCCGGCGCGTGTGTTCGACGACGAGCAGAGCGCACTGGCCGCCATCATGGCCGGCAAGATCGAGGCCGGCGACGTGATGGTGCTGCGTTACCTCGGCCCCAAGGGCGGACCCGGCATGCCCGAGATGCTGGCGCCGACCGGCGCGCTGATCGGCCAGGGCCTGGGTGAAAGCGTGGGCCTGGTCACCGACGGCCGATTCTCGGGCGGCACCTGGGGCATGGTGGTCGGCCATGTCGCACCCGAGGCCTACGAAGGCGGCCTGATCGCACTCGTGCAGGAGGGTGATGCGATCACGATCGACGCCCACCGTCTGCTGCTGGAGTTGAAGGTCGCAGACGACGAGATCGCGCGCCGCCGCGCGGCCTGGCGGCAACCCGTGCCGCGCTACACGCGTGGTGTGCTGGCCAAGTTCGCGAAGAACGCTTCCAGCGCCAGTTCGGGCGCGGTGCTGGACGGCGCCTGAGCGGGCTTCAGGCGCCGGGCTGTCCGGCGCCCGGCTTGCCGCCGAACTCGCTGGCGTCCTTGCTGTCGAGCACGCTGTCTCGGATGGTCTGGCGGTTCTGCTCGCGCTTTTCCTGCCGCTTGCCCTCGACGCGGTTGATCGCCGCGGCACGCGCCCGCTCGGCGGCGGCATTGCGGTCGGCCTGTTCGCGCGATATGCCCAGCGCATCCATCGCCTTGCGCCGGCGCGTCTCTTTTTTGTCCTGCATCTTGTCGATCTCGCGCTTCTTGGTCAGGCCCGACGAATCGGCCCAGATCCACCAGACAAGCGCCAGGCCGAAGGGCGCCAACACCCACCACCAGGGCCACAGCGCGACCGGCCCGAACTCGCCCACCTTCATCACCAGCAGCAGCACGCCCGCGATCACGAACCACATCGTTTTTCCCTTTCTTCGGCCGCCGCCGACGGTCAACCGACCCACGTAGAATGCCGTTTGTGGTCATGTTACCCACCTCGATCCCCCGCAGACGAAAGGAATTCATGAAGTCCTCCCTGCTTGCGGCGCTGCTCGCCGCTGTTGTCGCCTCCCCGGCTCTGGCGAGCCCGGATCTGGCACAGAAGAAGAATTGCCTGGCCTGCCACGCCGCCGACAAGAAGCTGGTCGGCCCGTCGTACAAGGACGTCGCCGCCAAGTACGCCGGCCAGAAGGACGCGGCGGACAAGCTGGCGGACAAGATCGTCAAGGGCAGCACCGGTGTCTGGGGTGCGGTGCCGATGCCGGCCAACCCGCAAGTCAGCGCGGCCGAGGCCAAACAGCTGGCGGCCTGGGTGCTGAGCACGAAGTAAGGCCCGCACACTTGCTCCGACAGGCCCCGCGACGCGGGGCCTGCGTCATTGTGGTCAGCCGAAGGGCGCGATCAGCGCCCGCGCCAAGGTGCCCCACGCGGGGTGAGTGGTCAGCGCATCACGAAAGCTCGATACCACGAGCAGGACAATGCTGCCGAGGTAGGCGGCATGCACCTGCCTGTAGCGCCATAGATCGTGCCCGGCGGCGACCAGCAGCGGCGCCAACCAAGCGCCGACCACCGCCGCGTGTAGCGGTGCGCTGTCTCCCATGAACCAACTGCCCGCAGACGGCGCGGCCGCGGGCACGAGGCGGCTGATGGGCGCGATCAGCAGCGCCACGCTGGCGGCGATCATCAAGCGCTTGTGCCACGGCGGCCGGTGCCGCAAGGCCACCGCAGTGCCGAACAGCAGCGCAAAGACCCCCATGTCCAGCAACGGCCAGACAAGGAACGCCGCTGCGGCGTCGATCGACACTTGGCGCGCCTGCAACGCCACGCGCACGCCCGTCGTCCACAAGCCAACGACGATCAGCAACACGCCCCAGCCGATGCCGAGGCGGCCGAGCCGGCGGTGCAGGTCGAGATGGCCGCGCGATGCGAGCACAGCTTGCGCCATGAGCAGGCCGAGCCAGCCAACGAACACGGCGGCATGCAGGTGCAGCAGCATGTCGGTGCGCAGGGTGCCGGCCAGCAACGGCGCGAAGTAACTGCGCCAGAACCCGGCTAGGGCGACCGTGGCGATCAGCAGGCTGATCGCCACGTAGTGCACTCGCCGCGGCTTCACCACGCAGCGGCAGTCAGTTGGTCTCTGCCAACTGTTCGAGGATGGCCGGGTTCTCCAGGGTCGACGTGTCCTGCGTGATCGCCTCGCCCTTGGCGATCGAGCGCAGCAGCCGGCGCATGATCTTGCCCGAGCGGGTCTTGGGCAGGTTGTCGCCGAAGCGGATGTCCTTCGGCTTGGCGATCGGGCCGATCTCCTTGGCGACCCAGTTGCGCAGTTCGTTGGCGATCTTCTTCGCCTCGTCGCCGGTCGGGCGCGGGCGCTTCAGCACGACGAAGGCGCACACCGCTTCGCCGGTGGTTTCATCCGGCCGGCCGACCACCGCGGCTTCGGCCACCAGTTCGCGGTGCGACACCAGCGCCGACTCGATCTCCATCGTGCCCATGCGGTGGCCGCTGACGTTGAGCACATCGTCGATGCGGCCGGTGATCGTGAAGTAACCCGTCTTGGCGTCGCGGATCGCGCCGTCGCCGGCCAGGTAACAACCTTTCAGCTCCGGCGGGTAGTAGCTCTTCTTGAAGCGCTCCGGGTCGCCGTAGATGGTGCGGATCATGCTCGGCCACGGCCGCTTGACGACCAGGATGCCGCCCTGCCCGTTCGGCACGTCGTTGCCGAGTTCATCGACGATCGCCGCCGCGATGCCCGGGAAGGGCAGCGTGCACGAGCCCGGCACGAGCGGCGTCGCGCCCGGCAGCGGCGTGATCATGTGGCCGCCGGTTTCGGTCTGCCAGAAGGTGTCGACGATCGGGCAACGCCCGCCGCCGACATGCTGGTGGTACCACTCCCAGGCCGCCGGATTGATCGGCTCGCCGACCGAGCCGAGGATGCGCAGGCTCGACAGGTCGCTGTGTTTGGGGTGCACCGCGTCGTTCGTCTCGGCTTGTTTGATGAGCGCGCGGATCGCCGTCGGCGCGGTGTAGAACACCGTGACCTTGTGCTTTTCGATCGTCTTCCAGAAGCGGTCGGCCGCCGGGTAGGTCGGCACACCTTCGAAGACGATCTCGGTGCCACCGAGCGCCAGCGGGCCGTAGGCGATGTAGGTGTGGCCGGTGACCCAGCCGATGTCGGCGGTGCACCAGAACACGTCGTCGTCCTTCAGGTCGAAGGTCCACTTCGTCGTCAGCGCGGCGTGCAGCAGATAGCCGCCGGTCGAGTGCTGCACGCCCTTGGGCTTGCCGGTCGAGCCGCTGGTGTAGAGCAGGAAGAGCGGGTGTTCGGCGCTCACCCACTCGGGCTCGCAGGTCTCGCTCTGCGCTTGCAGCTCGTCGTGCAGCCAGCGGTCGCGACCCGCCTCCCAGGCCACCGTGCCGCCGGTGCGCTGGTAGACGATGACGTTCTTGATCGTGTCGCAGCCGCCCATGCCGAGCGCCTCGTCGACGATCGCCTTCAGCGGCAGCGCCTTGCCGCCGCGCGCCTGCTCGTCGGCGGTGATGACCATCACCGCGCCGGCGTCCTCGATGCGGTCGCGCAAGGATTGCGCCGAGAAGCCGCCGAAGACCACCGAATGCGTCGCGCCGATGCGCGCGCAGGCCTGCATCGCGGCCACACCCTCGACGCTCATCGGCATGTAGATGACGACCCGGTCACCCTTTTGCACACCCCGCGCCTTGAGCGCGTTGGCGAAACGGCCCACCTGCGCCAGCAGCTGTTTGTAGGTGACCTTCGTGACGGCACCGTCGTCGGCCTCGAAGATCATCGCCGTCCGGTCGCCCAGACCGCGTTCGACGTTGCGGTCCAGGCAGTTGTAGGACACGTTGAGCGTGCCGTCGGCGAACCACTTGAAGAACGGCGCGTCGCTCGCATCGAGCACCTGCTTGAACGGCGTCTTCCAGGCCAGGAACTCGCGCGCCAGGCGGGCCCAGTAGGCCTCGGGGTCGGCATCGGCCTCGGCAGCCAGCTTGTTGTAGGCGGCCATGCCGGCCACATGCGCGGCTTGCGCGAGCGCGGCGGGCGGCTGGTACACCTTGAGGGCTTCGCTCATGCTGGTCTCCTTGGCATTTCGAGAGCGGGGCTACTGTGACGAGGCCGGCTGACGAACTTCTTACTTTAACGGCCCGCCTAGAATCCGCCCTGTCCACAGACGAACCCCCGATGGCCGCAATCCGAGACCCCGCCAACAACCGCCTGCGCCTGCGCCCGCTGCCGAACATGATCGTCGCCGGCGCGCACTGAAGGCGGCCGTCCCCGCCGTGCGCCACTGGATCAGGCACCACCTGCCGAACGAGGACACGCTGCGCGCCCACCCGGGCCTGCGCTGGATGGGCCCGCTGCTGCGCCGACCGTGGCTGTGGCACCTGAACCGGCGCCGCGTCGCGCTCGGCGCGGGCATCGGCGTGTTCTTCGGCTTCATCGTGCCGGTGCTGCAGATCGCCGGCGCGGCGTTATTCGCCGTGCTGCTGCGGGCGAATCTGCCGGTGGCCGCCGCCGCGACGCTGGTTTCCAACCCGCTCACCTTCGCGCCGATCGTGCTGCTGGCGCACCGCACCGGCGCCGCGCTGCTCGACGAGCCGGTCGATGAGCGCGCGGCCGAGGCCTTGGCCGAGGCCGTCCAGGCCGACGGCGCCTCGCCGTCGTGGATCGAGCGCGCCATGCGCATCGGCAAGCCGCTGTTGCTCGGGCTGGCCGTGTTTGCGGTCGTCGGTGGCATCGGTACCTGGGCGCTGGTGCATCTGGCGTGGACCTGGGCCACGCTGCGCCGGCGACGGCGGCGACGGCGCCGCCGCACTGCCTGACCCGAGCGCCGCCCCAGCGCGCTGGCTACACTGTCGGCGCCGTCTGCCCCCTGTGCCGCCATGACCACCACGATCCGCCACGACGACCTCGTCGAAAGCGTCGCCGCCGCGTTGCAGTACATCAGCGTCTACCACCCGGCCGACTACATCGCCCACCTGGCGCGTGCCTACGAACGCGAGCAGAGCCCGGCGGCGAAGGACGCGATCGCGCAGATCCTCACCAACAGCCGCATGTGCGCCGAAGGCAGGCGGCCGATTTGTCAGGACACCGGCATCGTCAACGTGTTCCTGAAGATCGGCATGCAGGTGCGCTTCGACGGTTTCGGCAGCCGCAGCGTCGTCGATGCCGTGAACGCCGGCGTGCGCAAGGCTTACCTCGACCCCGACAACCCGCTGCGCGCGAGCGTGCTCGCGGACCCGCTGTTCGACCGCCGCAACACGAAGGACAACACGCCGGCGGTGATCCACATGGAACTGGTGCCCGGCTCGACCGTCGACCTGACCGTCGCCGCCAAGGGCGGCGGCAGCGAGAACAAGAGCAAGCTGACGATGCTCAACCCGAGCGACTCGCTGGTCGACTGGGTGTTGAAGACGGTGCCGACGATGGGCGCCGGCTGGTGCCCGCCCGGCATGCTCGGCATCGGCGTCGGTGGCACGGCCGAGAAGGCGGTGCTGCTGGCCAAGGAAGCGCTGATGGACGACATCGACATGTCGGACCTGCTCGCGCGCGGGCCGGCGAACAAACTGGAAGAACTGCGCATCGAGCTTTACGACAAGGTCAACGCGCTGGGCATTGGCGCGCAGGGGCTGGGCGGCCTGACGACAGTGCTCGACGTGAAGATCAAGACCTACCCGACTCATGCCGCCAGCCTGCCGGTCGGCATGATCCCGAACTGCGCCGCCACGAGGCACGCACACCTGGTGCTCGACGGCTCGGGGCCGGCCTATCTGGAGCCGCCGAGTCTGGATCTGTGGCCCGACGTGCACTGGGCGCCGGACTATCACCGCTCGAAGAAGGTGAACCTCGATGCGCTGACACCGGCCGAGGTCGCGGGCTGGAAACCGGGCGACACGCTGCTGCTGTCCGGCAAGCTGCTGACCGGCCGCGACGCCGCGCACAAGCGCATCCAGGACCTGCTCGCGAAGGGCGAGAAGCTGGCGGTGGACTTCAACAACCGCGTCATCTACTACGTCGGCCCGGTCGACCCGGTGCGCGACGAGGTGGTCGGTCCCGCCGGCCCGACCACGGCGACGCGGATGGACAAGTTCACCGAGATGATGCTGGCGCAGACGGGCCTGATCGCGATGGTCGGCAAGGCCGAACGCGGGCCGGTCGCGATCGAGGCCATCCAGAAACACAAGAGCGCCTACTTGATGGCGGTCGGCGGCGCGGCCTACCTGGTCGCGAAGGCGATCAAGGCCGCCAAGGTGGTCGGCTTTGCCGACCTCGGCATGGAAGCGATCTACGAGTTCGAGGTCAAGGACATGCCGGTCACGGTCGCTGTTTCCGCCGACGGCACCAGTGTGCACCAGACCGGCCCGAAGGAGTGGCAGGCGCGCATCGGCAAGATCGCGGTGGCGGTGGCGTGATCGCGCGCAGGACGGCATTGCAATGGGAACCCCGTGGCCGATCCGTCGTCCAAGGCCGAGCGGTTTTGTGAATTGGCTGCACACTACCCCCCTGAAATCCGTTGATGTCAAGGATGCAGCAATGAAGAAGTTCCTCCTGATGATGGCGCTCGCCGTCGGTGTCGTGTTCACGCTCGTGCCGGCCGATGCCGACGCCAAGCGGCTGGGCGGCGCGCGCTCGTCGGGCATGCAACGCAACCTGCCGGACAAGCAGCCGCCTGCCGCAACGCCGCAGAACGCTGCCCCGCCGGCGGCGGCTGCGGCGCCGGTGGCGGGCGCCGCGGCGGTGGCCCCCAAACGGTCGTGGATGGGCCCGGTCGCCGGCCTGGCCGCGGGGCTGGGGCTGGCGGCGCTCTTCGGCTACCTGGGCCTGGGCGCAGAGTTGGCCAACTTCGTCATGCTGGCGCTCCTGGCGATGGCGGCTTTCGTGGTCGTGCGCATGCTGCTGTTGCGGCGCGGCGCGGCGGCCCAGCCCGCCTTGCAGGGCGCGACCGCCGGGGCCGGTGTGCGGCCGGTGGCGGCACCGCCGCGCTTCGTCGACGAGCGCCCAGGCATGCAACGCGACATGCCGGTCGCGAGCGCAGCGCCGCCCGCGCTGCCGGAGGGCTTCGATGGCGAAGGTTTCGAGCGCCTGGCGCGCATGCTGTTCATCCGCATGCAGGCCGCCAACGACAGCGCCGACCTCGACGACCTGCGCAACTTCACGACGCCCGAGCTCTACGCCGCGTTGCGCCTGGATCTGCAGGATCGTGGCGACGCGGCGCAGCGTACCGACGTCGTGAAGGTGAAGGCGCAGCTGATCGACCATGCACAGGAGGCCGGCCAGCAGGTCGTCAGCGTGCGTTACACCGGCTTGCTGCGCGAAGAGGCGGGCGTCGAGGCCGCCCCGTTCGACGAAGTCTGGCACCTCGTCAAGCCGCTGGACGACAGCCGCAACTGGGCCATCGCCGGCATCCAGCAGCGCGCCTGAGGCGGCCGGCGCCCGGCAGGCGCTGCGCCAAGGGAAGGGCCCTTCTCCCCCAACGGGAGGATCGGGCCATGGCCCTTACGGGGGATGCGCGGGGCACGCGGGCTCGCAACACTGCTCGCACTGCCATCGAAGCGAGCCTGCCATGACCACCGCGACCCTCACTCCGACCCGGCTGCCCGGCCTGCGCGCCGCCCTCGCCCGCGCCTTCGACCGCGGGGCCGCCGCTGCCCCCGCCCTGATGCGCCCGGCGCCGATCTTCGCCGCCGTGGCCCTGCTGGCGGCCGGTGCCGCGGCCGTGCTGGTCACGCTTGCGCCGACCGCCGTCGATGCGCCGGCGCTGGCGGCCACGCTCAACAGCGCGCGCGGCTGACGGCACGGCCCAAGTCGACGATGGCCCGTTGGGGCCATGCGTGACGCCGGGGCCGCTGGCTCCTCGGGGCGATGCGCTGACGCTTCGGCCCGGCAACACTGGCGGCCTTCGTCAATGCACCCGGAGCCTCCGATGACTGCCGCCCGCCTCGACCTCTACACCCCGATCCACAAGGCTCTGCGCCTGTTCATGACCGACACGCTGCAACGTGTCGGCCAACTCGACATCGAAGACGCCACCGAGTTCGCCGCCACCACCGAGCAGTTGCAGACGCTGCTCGGTCAGTGCCGCGCGCACCTGGCGCACGAGAACCAGTTCGTGCACGCCGCACTCGAAGCGCGCCGCCCGGGCGCGAGCGCGCGCATCGCCGGCGAACACGACGAGCACCTGGAGATCATCGCCGCGCTGCAGGCCGAACTCGCCGCGCTGCGCGCGCTGCCCTGCGGCTTGGGCGCCTTGCGGCTGTACCGCCACCTGGCGCTGTTTGTGGCGGACAACTTCGAGCACATGCACCACGAGGAAACTGAAGCCAACGCCGAGCTGTGGGCCTTCTACAGCGACGCCGAGTTGCACGACGTGCAGCAACGCCTGCTGGCGTCGATCGCTCCCGCCGAGATGGCGGCCACCGTGCGCTGGTTGCTGCCCGCGATGAGCCCGGCCGAGCGTGCCGCGATGCTCATGCCGATGCAGCAACAGATGCCGCCCGAGGCGATGCGCGGCCTGCTCGCCATCGCGCGGCCGCAGCTGGGCCCGCAAGGCTGGGACAAACTCGCGCGTGCACTCGGCATGCATGCGGTCGAGGCCGACGTGGCCTGACGGCAAGCCGGCCGTTTATGCTCGCGCCATGGGCACGCACGACAGCCACGCGGTGGTCACCTTCTGGCGCGACGCCGGCGAGCAGCGCTGGTTCCGCAAGGACCCGACCTTCGACGCCGACTTCCAGCGCCGCTTCCTCGCCACGCACGAAGCCGCCGCGGCCGGCGCGTTGGCCGGCTGGCAGGCCGAGCCTGAACCCGCCCTCGCGCTCGTGATCCTGCTCGACCAGTTCCCGCGCAACTGCTTTCGCGCCACAGCGCGGGTACATGCCACCGACATCCAGGCGCTTGGGGTCGCCGGCGCCGCCATCGACGCCGGCTTCGACCTGCGCACCGAGCCCGCGCTGCGCCTCTTCTTCTACCTGCCGTACTCGCACTCCGAGTCGCTCGCCGACCAGGACCGGGCCGTCGAGCTGGCCGCCCGCCTGCCCGGCGACTCGCAGGCGCATGCGCTCGGCCACCGCGAGATCGTGCGCCGCTTCGGACGCTTTCCGCACCGCAATGCGCTGCTCGGCCGCACGAGCACGCGCGAAGAACTGACCTACCTGGCCGCCGGCGGTTTTGCCGGCTGATGATGGAGTTTCTTTGATGAACCCTTGGTTGCGTCGTGGCCTCATCGCCGTCGTCGGCCTCGTGGCACTGGCCGGCGCCGCGGTCGCCATCGGGCTCGCGCTCGGCGAGCGCCGCATGAACCGGCACATCGACGTTGTCGTGCGGGCGGTGCCGATCCCGGCCGATGCGCCGTCGATCGAACGCGGGCGCTACCTGTATGCGTCGCGCGGCTGCGCCGAATGCCACGGCGCCGGCGGCGCCGGCCGGCGTTTTGTCGACGACGGCAGCGTGCGCCTGGCCGGGCCCGCGATCGCACGCGGCAGCGTGACGCAGGGCTATCAGGTAGTGGACTGGGTGCGCACGATCCGTCACGGCGTCAAGCCCGATGGCCGGCCGCTGCGCGTGATGCCGAGCGAGGACTACAACCGCTTCACCGACGCCGATGTCGGCGCGATCGTCGCCTATGCGCAGTCGCTGGCGCCGGTGGTGCCGCGCGCGGCCGAGATCGTGCTGCCGCTGCCGGCTCGTGTGCTCTACGGCTATGGCGCCATTCCCGAGGCGGCCGAGCTCATCGACCATCGCGTGCCACCGCAGCAGCCGGTGGCTGAAGGTGTCAGCGTCGAACACGGCCAGTACGTCGCCAACCTCTGCCTCGGCTGCCACGGCGCGAACCTGGAAGGTGGCAAGCGCCCGGGCACGCCGCCCGACTGGCCGCCTGCGGCGCGCCTGGTTGCCGGGCCCGGCAACGTGATGGCCGATCGCTACGCCGACGCCGGCGCCTTCGTCGCGATGATGAAAACCGGCAAGCGGCCCGACGGCAGCGCGGTCGGCGCCATGCCCTTCGAGACCCTGCGCGAATTGAGCGACACCGACACGCGCGCGCTGCACCTGTACTTGCGCAGCCTGGCCGCGCGCTGATCAGCCCGCCGGCGGCCGCGGCGCGCGCCGCAGCACCCGCTGCGGATACGGGATCTCGATGCCCAGCTCGTTCAGCCGTGCGAGCAGCACGCGGTTGACATCGCTCCTGACTTTGCCCTGGCCGTTCTGCGGATCGGCGATCCAGAAGGAGATCGTCAGCTCGAGCCCGTCGCTGGCGAAGGCCGACAACTGGACCGCCGGGCCGGGGTCGTCGAGCACGCGCGCCACGCGCGAGACGGCCGCGGTGAGGTCGGGGATCAGCGCCTCGACATCGCTGCCGTAGGCCACCTGCACCACCGTCTGCAGCAGCAGCTTGGGGTCGGCGAGCGACAGGTTCTCGACCCGTTGCGTGATCAGCATCTCGTTGGGCACGATCGACTCGCGCCCGCCAAGCGAGCGCACGACGGTGTAGCGGGTGTTGATGTCGGTGATGCGGCCGTCGAAGTTGTCCACCCGCACGGTGTCGCCGATGCGCAGGGAGCGCTCGGCGAGGATGACGAAACCGCTCACGTAGTTGGCGGCCAGCTTCTGCAGCCCGAAGCCGATGCCCACGCCGAGGGCGCCGCCGAACACGCTCAGCGCGCCGAGCGGGATGCCGGCGGCCGACATCGCGAGCAGCAGGCCGACCAGCAGCAGCAGCGCTCGCACCGCGTTGGCGGCGATCTTGCGCAGCGACAGGTTGCCCGCGCCCGGCGCGAGCAGGCGCGCCTCGATCGCCGCCGACAGCCACAGCGCCAGCAGCAGCACGACGCCGGCGCTCAAGGCACCCTCGATGAGCGCGCGCAGCGACACCGGCGCGCCGCCGAGCGTCCACTTCAGCGCCTCCATCTCGGCCAGCAGGCTGGGCAGCAGGCCGGTGGCCCACAACACGAGCACGATCCAGATGAACCACGACAGGCTGCGCTCGATCATGCGCACGCCGTTGGAGGTGGGGAACGCGACCCGCAGCACCCGCACGCCGATGCGGATGACCGCCAGCGAGGCGATCACCGGCAGCGCGATGCGCAGCACCGCGCCGTCGAGCAGGCCGCGCGTGGCGATGCGCGCCGCCACCACGAGCGCCAGCACGACGAGCGGGAACAGCACGCCGTCGACGATCTGCTCGCCGAACCAGACGCTGCCCGGCCGCGGCGCCGACCCGCGTGCCAGCCGCACCAGGCCCCAGCCGAGCGCGAAACAGACGGCGACGAGGGCGATCTCGTTCAGCGCGCTCGGGTGCAGCAGCGCCGCGAGCAGCGTCTCGAAGTCTTCGATCGGCGGGCGCAGGTCGAGCACGGTCAGGGCGCGCCGGGCCGCCCCAAGGGCACTGAAGCCCCATGGGCCACGAAGAGGCCCCTTCGTGGCCCGGCGGGCAGCGAGCTCAGCGAGCGTGGGGGCTTCATCTCAGGCGAGGTCCGCCAACACCCGAAGGTGCGCGGCGACGCTGCGCGCCAAGGCGCCGAGGTGGTAGCCGCCTTCCAGGCAGGACACGATGCGCCCCTGCGCATGACGCTCGGCGAGCGCACGCACGCGCGCGGTGATCCAGGCGTAGTCGGCTTCGACCAGGCCCAACTGGCCCAGTTCGTCTTCACGATGGGCGTCGAACCCGGCGGAGACGAAGATCATCTGCGGCCGGAAGGCCTCCAGCCGGGGCAACCACAACGCCTCGATCAGTTCCCGCACCTCGGGCCCGCGCGTGTAGGGCGCCAGCGGCAGGTTGAGCACGTTGTCGCCTTGCGGCTCGGTGCCCGAATACGGGTACAGCGGGTGCTGGAAGAAGCTCACCATCAACATGCGATCGTCGCCGGCCACGATGTCCTCGGTGCCGTTGCCGTGGTGGACATCGAAGTCGACCACCGCGACCCGCTCGAGCCCGTGCACGGCGAGCGCATGGCGCGCCGCGACGACGACGTTGTTGAAGAAGCAGAAGCCCATCGCCGCGTCGCGCGTCGCATGATGGCCGGGCGGGCGCACGGCGCAGAAGGCGTTGTCGACTTCGCCCGCGATCACTGCGTCGGTCGCCGCCACCGCGGCACCCGCCGCGCGCAACGTGGCGGCCCAGGTGCCGGGCGCGATGCGGGTGTCCGGGTCGACCGCGCAGCCGCGCCCGGATGCGGCGGCGCGCCGCATCAGGTCCGCGACCTCGCCGACATAACGCGCGCTGTGGGCACGCGTCACCTGCTCCAGGGCCACCACCGGCGCATCGCGCCAGTCGAGTGCCAGATCCAGTCCGGTGGCACGCAGATGATCGGTGATCGCGTCCAGCCGCTGCGGGCACTCCGGGTGGCCGTGACCCATGTCATGGCCGCGGCAGTCGGGGTGGCTGTAGAACGCAGTCGTCATGTTCATTTCGGGTAAGGTGCCACGCATGAGTTCCGCCGTCATCGACGACCTCGCGCGCCGTTTGTCGGCACTTGCAGACCAGATTAGCACGATCATCGTCGGCAAACGGCCGCAGATCGAGGACTGCCTGGCCTGCCTCCTGGCCGGCGGGCACCTGTTGATCGAGGACGTACCCGGGGTCGGAAAAACCACGCTCGCCCACGCGCTGGCGGTCTCGCTCGGCCTGCAATTCTCGCGCGTGCAGTTCACCGCCGACCTGATGCCGAGCGACCTGGTCGGCGTGTCGGTGTTCGAGCGCAGCCGCGAGGCCTTCGTCTTCCACCCCGGCCCGGTATTCGCGCAGGTGCTGCTGGCCGACGAGATCAACCGCGCCGGCCCGAAGACCCAGAGCGCGTTGCTCGAAGCGATGGAAGAGCAGCAGGTCAGCGTCGAGAACGAGACGCGCCCGTTGCCGCAGCCGTTTTTCGTCATCGCGACGCAGAACCCGAGCGACCAGTTGGGCACCTACCCGCTGCCGGAGAGCCAGCTCGACCGTTTTCTGATGTGCATCACGCTCGGTTATCCGGACCGGGCGAGCGAGCGTGCGTTGCTCGCCGGTGAAGACCGCCGCCATGCCATCGCGCGCCTGGTGCCGGTGATGACGCCGCCCGAGCTGATCGCGGCGCAGCGCAGCGTGCACGCGATCCACGCCTCGGCCGCGCTGCTCGACTACCTGCAGGCGCTGATCGCGGCCACGCGCGATGGCCAGTGGTTCGTCGAGGGCTTGAGCCCACGCGCCGGCATCGCGGTGCTGCGCGCCGCGAAGGCGCGTGCCTTGATGGACCGGCGCGACTACGTGGCACCCGACGACGTGCAGGCCGTGCTGGCGCAGACCGTCGCGCACCGGCTGCAGCCGCTGCCCGGCAGCGGGCGCGGGCGCATCGAGCAGGTGCGCGCGATGCTGCAGGCGGTGGCCTTGCCGTGATCGCCGCCGCGCGTGCGCACGTGCGCGCCTGGTGGTCGGCGCGCCATCCGCGCACCGACCGCTGGACGCTGACGCAGGCCACGATCTACATCCTGCCGACACCCGCCGGCTGGCTGTTCGCGCTCACGCTGTTCGTGATGCTGCTGGCGTCGATCAACTACCAGCTGAACCTGGGTTATGTGCTGACCTTCCTGCTCGCCGGCGTCGGCGGCGCCGCGATGCACCTGACCCACGCCACGCTGCGTGGCCTGACGCTGCACCTGCGCGCGCCGCAGCCGGCCTTTGCGGGCGAGGCGGCGACCGTCGAGGTGGTGCTCGACAGCCCGGCGCGTGTGCGCCACGGCGTTGCGCTGCGTTTCGACGGCGAACGAGGGCATGAGGTGCATGTGGACGTGCCGGCCGGCGGCCAGGCGGTCGCTCGCCTCGGCTACGTGCCGCCGCGTCGCGGCCTGCATGCGCTGCCCACGGTGATCGGCGAGACCCGCTTTCCGCTCGGCCTGTTCCGCGCCTGGACCGTGTGGCGCACAGCGAGCTCGCTGCTCGCCTACCCGGCGCCCGAACGACCCGCCGCGCCGCTGCCGGCCGGCCATGCGGTGGCCGGCGACACCGCGCGCCGCACCAGCAGCGAAGGCGGCGAGCTCGACGGCGTGCGCAGCTACCGGCGCGGCGACGGCCTGAAGCGTGTGGTATGGAAGAAGGTCGCCAAGACCGGCGAGCTGGTCAGCCGCGAAACCAGCGCCAGCGTGGCGCGCGAGTTGTGGCTGGACTGGCAGGCCACGCAGACCAGCGGCACCGAAGCCCGACTGTCGCGGCTGGCGGCCTGGGTGCTGCTGGCCGACCGCGCCGGCCTCGCCCACGGCTTGCGGCTGCCGGGGGTCGAGTACCCGCCGGATCTGGGCGACGCGCATCGCAGGCGCAGCCTCGAAGCCCTGGCGCTCTGGGCATGAGCGCGGCGGGCCGCTCCCAAGCGCTCCTCCTGAAGCGCGCAGCGCGCAGGGGAATCCAGTGACCAAACTCTGGCCGGGCTGGAGCCACCTGCCGCGCGATGCGCGCGACGTGTTGTTCCTGCTCGCACTCATCGCCTGGACGATCACGCCGCATCTGGCGCGCCTGCCTTGGTGGTGCACGGCGCTGGCCCTGGTGGTGCTGCTGTGGCGCGCGCAGCTCGCGCTGGTCAACGGCAAGCTGCCGCACCGCGCCTGGCCGGTGCTGGTGTTGCTGATCGGTGTCGGCCTCACGGTCTGGACTTACGGCACCGTCGTCGGCAAGGACGCCGGTGTGACGTTGCTGGTGGTGCTGCTGGTGTTGAAGACGCTCGAGCTGCGCGCGCGTCGCGATGCGCTGGTGGTGTTCTTCCTCGGCTTCTTCGTCGTCTTGACACACTTCTTCTACTCGCAGTCGCTCTTGCTGGCGCTCGCGATGCTGGTATCGGTGTGGGGCCTGCTGACCGCGCTCGTGCTGGCGCACATGCCGGTCGGGCGGCCACCGATCGCGCAAGCGGGCGCGTTGGCGGCACGTGCGGCGTTGTGGGGCACGCCGGTGATGGTGGCGCTGTTCCTGCTCTTTCCGCGCATCGGCCCGCTCTGGGGCATGCCCGAGGACGCGCTCGCCAAGACGGGGCTGTCGGGCAGCCTGCGCATGGGCGGCATCGCCGAGATCGCGCTCGACGATGCGATCGCGTTTCGGGTCCGCTTCGACGGCCCGCTGCCGGCGCAGGAGCTGATGTACTGGCGCGGCCCGGTGCTGTCGCGTTTCGACGGCGTCGAATGGCGGCGCCAGGACGTGAACCACTTCCTGTCGACCGAGCGCCTGGAGCTGCGCACCAGCGGCCCGGGCCTGCCCTATGAGATGACGCTCGAGCCGTCGCGCCTGCCGCTGCTGCCGATGCTCGAAGCCACCGCCGATGCCGAGCCCGACCGGCCACGCGTCGACGGTGTGCGCGTTCGTGTCCGCGGCGACCTGCAATGGGTGACCGACCGGCCGCTGGTCGACCGCGTGCGTGTGCGAGGCCGCGCCTTCACGCGCTTCGACTACGGCCCGCGCAACGGCCTGACGACGCAGCACGAGGACACCGCGCTGCCCATCGGCCACAGCCCGCGCACGATCGCCTGGGCGCAGGCCCTGCGCCAGCGCCAGCCGGATGCCGATGCGATGGCCCTCGCGCGCGCGTTGCTGGCGCACATTCGCGCCGGCTACACGTACACGCTGAGCCCCGGCACCTATGGCGACGACGATCCCAACGCAGGGATCGACGAGTTCTGGCTCGACCGCAGACAAGGCTTCTGCGAACACTTCTCGACCGCCTTCGTCGTCATCATGCGCGCGCTCGGCGTGCCGGCGCGGCTGGTCACCGGCTACCAGGGCGCGGACGCGGAACTGCAGGACGGTTTTGTGGTGGTGCGCCAAGCCAATGCCCACGCCTGGGCCGAGATCTGGGTCGCCGGCCGCGGCTGGGTGCGCATCGACCCGACCGCCGCCGTCGCGCCCGAACGCATCCAACGCAGCCGCACGCTGCGCGCGCCGGCGGGCGCGGTGGCGGGGGCGATCGCCAACGTCAACCCGGAACTGGCGGCGCGCCTGCGCGCGGCCTGGGAGGGCATCAATAACCGCTGGAACCAGTGGGTGCTGAACTATGCGCGCAGCCAGCAGTTCGACCTCCTGCAACGCCTGGGCATCGGCCAGCCGAGCTGGCACGACCTGGCTTATGCGCTCATCGGCCTGCTCAGCGGCGCAGCGCTTGCTGGGGCCGGCTGGGCGTTCTGGGACCGCCACAAACGCGACCCCTGGCAACGCCTGCACCGTCGCGTGCGCCGGCGCCTGCTGCGGCTGGGCATCGCGGCAGCGCCGCACGAAGGGCTGCGCACGCTCGCGGCGCGGGTGCGCGAGCGACATGGCGCGCCCGCTGACGCGTTGGCCGGGGCGCTGCTGCAGCTGGAGGCGCGGCAGTACGGCCGCGCTGCGCGCAAGCGCCCCCCGCGCGACGCCGAACGGCGTTTCACGCAGGCGGCACGCCGCCTGCTTGCTGTATGAGGGCGGCCCATCGTCTGCCTGGGGCATGATGGCGGCATGATTCGTCTTGCCGCCGTGCTGCTGGTCGCGGCCACCGGCGCCCAGGCCACGCCGCCTTCGTACTACGCCAGCCGCGACGATGTACAACGTTTCGCCGCCGGCGTGGCCGAGCGGCACGCGCTGGACCCCGCCTGGGTGCAGCGCCAGCTCGCCCAGGCGCGGCTGCAACCCGCGGTGCGGCGCCTGGCCATGCCGGCCGCGACACCGGCGGCAAAAAACTGGGCGGCGTATCGCGACCGCTTCGTCGAGCCGCAGCGCATCGCCGCCGGGCTGGTGTTCTGGCGCACGCACGAGGCCGCGCTGGGTGCCGCCGAACAACGCTGGGGCGTGCCGCCGCAGGTGATCGTCGGGCTGATCGGCGTCGAGACCTTCTACGGCCGCGTGCTGGGCGAGTTCCGCGTCCTGGACGCTCTTGCCACGCTGGCCTTCGACTTCCCCGCAGGCCGTTCGGACCGCAGCGAGTACTTTCGCGACGAGCTCGAACAGCTGCTGTTGTGGTGCCGGCGCGAACGCATCGACTGCACGGCACCGCGCGGCTCCTACGCCGGTGCGACCGGTCTGGGCCAGTTCATGCCCGGCAGCATCAACCGCTATGCGATCGACTTCGACGACGACGGCCATGTCAATCTGGGGACGAGCGCGGCGGACGCGATCGGCAGCATCGCCGCCTACCTGTCGACGCACGGCTGGCGGCGCGGCCAGCCCACCCACTACCCGGCCCGGCCACCCGAGGACGCTGCGCCCCGTGCGCTGCTGCTGGCGCCGGACATCGTGCCCAGCTTCAGCCCGTCGCAGCTGGCCGAACAGGGTGTGCGCCTGGACGCCGACGCACTTGCGCACCCCGGCCTGCTGGCGCTGGTCGAGGTGCACAACGGCGACGACGGCGCGCCGAGCTACGTCGCCGGCGGCGACAACTTCTATGCCTTGACGCGCTACAACCGATCCAGCTACTACGCCCTGGCGGTGGCCGAACTCGGCGCCGCGATCGCGGCCCAGCGGCAGCGGCCCTAGCCGCGCTTGCGGCTGCGCTCGGGCGGCCCGAGTTCGTCGGGGATCGTCACGTCGGCGTCTTCGACGACGTTGAGGCCATCGTGTAGGTCGACCGACGAGCCGAACCAGCCGCGTTCCGGAGGGGGCTCGGTGTCGCCCTCGCCGCGTTTGCCGGTCGGGCCGGGCCGGGTCGGGGCGGTACGACGTTGCCAGGGCCAGCGGAACTTCATGCTTCGAATCTACTGCCTGAATACGTCTTGCCACATCCTATGGATGCAGGAGTGCTACGGAACGTGTCCGCTGTGCGGGATTGAGTTCAAGCCGCCACCGGCACCAGGAAGTCGCGGCTGATGCCGACGCCCAAATCGCCGACCCGGTCGAGGAACTGTGTCAGATAGGCGTGCAGTCCGGTGGCGAGGATCTCGTCGATGCGGCCGTACTGCAGGTCGGCGTGTAGGCGGCCCGCGCGGCGCAGGGTTTCGCGGCTCTGCTCGTTGGCCACGCGTTCCAGGTTGCCCATCACCTCGTGCATGCAGGCGGCGAGCGAGCGCGGCATGTCGCGGCGCAGGATCAGCAACTCGGCCACACGCTCAGGGCGGATGACGTTGCGATAAACCTTTCGGTAGACCTCGAAGCCGGAAACCGAACGCAGCACCGAACTCCAGTGATAGAAGTCCACCTCCTGCGCCTGGCCGGCGACCGAGCCGAAGAAGTCGCCCTTCAAGGTCTGGAACTTGACGTCGAGCAGGCGCGCGGTGTTGTCGGCACGCTCCAGGAAGGTGCCGATGCGCAGGAAGTGCAGCGCCTCATCCTGCAACATGGTGCCGAGCGTGACGCCGCGCGACAGGTGCGAGCGGTACTTGACCCACTCGAACAGCCCGCTCGGGTCGCGCTCGAAGTCGCCTGCCGCGAGCACGCGGTTGAATTCGAGCCAGGTCTGGTTCTGCGTCTCCCAGACCTCGGTCGTCAGGGTGCCGCGCACTGCGCGCGCGTTCTCGCGCGCCGCGCGCAGGCAAGACAGGATGCTCGACACGTTGTCGCCGTCGCGCACCATGAAGTCGAGCACGCCGCGCGCGTCGACGCGGGCGTGTTTGCGGTGGAAGTCTTCGGTCAGCTCCGAGATGCTCAACACCCCGCGCCAGCCCTGCTCCGCCTGCTGCGCCGACTGCGGCAGCAGCGAGGTCTGCACATTCACATCGAGCATGCGCGCGGTGTTCTCGGCGCGCTCCATGTAGCGCGCCATCCAATAGAGGTGGTCGGCGGTTCTCGAGAGCATGTCAGTGGCTCCGTTGGTCGCGCGCAGCACGGCAGGCGGTACCCGCTGTGGGCTCATACGTGAGCGGCCTGCGCTTGCAGCGCAGGCTGCCCTGCGATGCTCGCCCTGCGGTCGCGCCGCAGAACTCGCTGCGTTCCCTGCGGTCACTTCGCTCTGACAGTTGCGGCGAATCAGTTGAACGAAGCGCGCGTTCGCGCGCCGACCGCAGGGCTGCGCTTCTCGGCGCTCCCCAAATCGCCCCCACCGGGTACCGCCTGCCGCGCCGCAAGGCCGTGCCTGCTCGAGCAAACACGGCGCTGCCGCAAAGGCGCGTGCGGGCAGGACGCAGGGCGCCTGGAAGCGCCGAGAAGCGCAGGGCTCGTGGCCGCGCGCGACAGCGCGCTTCGTCGACAAACTCGTCGCAACTGTTTGAGTGGAGTGACCGCAGGGAACGCAGCGAGTTTTGCGACGGGCCGCGGGACCGAGCATCGCAGGGCAGCCGAAGGCCGCTTCCTATGAAGCCCTTCGGCCTGCCCGCACGCGCCTTTGCCTCCGCACAGCACATCTCAGTCCTCCAACACCCAGGTGTCCTTCGTCCCCCCGCCCTGCGACGAGTTGACGACCAGCGAGCCTTCCTTCAGCGCCACGCGTGTCAGGCCGCCGGGCACCATCTGCACCGTCTTGCCGGACAGCACGAACGGCCGCAGGTCGATGTGGCGCGGCGCGATGCCGGCATCCACATAAGTCGGGCAGCTCGACAGCGCCAGCGTCGGCTGGGCGATGTAGTTCTGTGGGTTGGCTTCGAGCACACGCCGGAAGTCCGCGATCTCGGCGCGTGTCGCGGCCGGCCCGACCAACATGCCGTAGCCGCCCGCGCCGTGCACCTCCTTCACGACCAGCTCGTCCAGGTGCGCCAGCACATGCGACAGCTCGGCCGCCTCGCGGCATTGCCAGGTCGGCACGTTGTGCAGGATCGGCTCTTCGTCGAAGTAGAAGCGGATCATCTTCGGCACATAGGGGTAGATCGACTTGTCGTCGGCGACGCCGGTGCCGATCGCATTGGCGAGCCCCACGTTGCCGGCGCGGTAGGCGCCGAGCAGGCCGGCGCAGCCGAGCGTCGAATGCGGCCGGAACACGAGCGGGTCGATGTAGTCGTCGTCGATGCGGCGGTAGATCACGTCGACGCGCCGCGGCCCCTGCGTGGTGCGCATGAAGACGAAGCCGTCGTCGACGAACAGGTCCTTGCCCTCGACCAGCTCGATGCCCATCTGCTGCGCCAGGAAGGCGTGCTCGAAGTAGGCGCTGTTGTACATGCCGGGCGTCAGCACGACGACCGTCGGCTCGTTGGCGGCGGCCGGCGCCACCGCGCGCAGCGTGTCGAGCAGCCAGTCCGGGTAGTGCGCCACCGGCGCGATGCGGTGGCGCGCGAACAGCTCGGGAAAGAGCCGCATCGTCATCTTGCGGTTCTCCAGCATGTAGCTCACGCCGCTGGGCACACGCAGGTTGTCCTCCAGCACATAGTAGGTGCCGCTGCCGTCGGCCTTGGCCGCGCGCACGATGTCGATGCCGGCGACATGCGCGTACACGTCGCCCGCCACCGCCACGCCGGACATCTGCGGCCGGTACTGGGCATTGAGCAGCACCTGCTCGGCCGGCACGACGCCGGCCTTGACGATCGCCTGTGCGTGGTACACGTCGTGCACGAAACGGTTGAGCGCCCGCACCCGCTGCACCAGGCCGCGCTCCAGTTCGTCCCATTCGGCGCTCGGGATCACACGCGGGATGAGGTCGAAGGGGATCAGGCGCTCGGTGCCGGCCTTGTCCTCGTCCTTCGCGCCATAGACGGCGAACGTGATGCCGACACGACGGAAGATGACCTCGGCCTCCTCGCGCCGCGCGCGCATCGTCGCCGGCGGCTGCTCGCCGAGCCAGCGCTCGTACTCGCGGTAATGGGCGCGCACCGCGCCGGTCGTCTCATGCATCTCGTCGAAGGCGGGTTTCATCCGTCGGCTCCGTCATTTCAATGTAGCAATTGCCGCGCCAGTGACACCGGTCATGCCAGCCGCGTCGTGCGCACCTGCACCTCCAGCTCGTGCGTGCCGCCGCCGCGGATCACGCCGCCGAGCGGCGTCACGTCGCCATAGTCGCGCCCGACCGCCAGCCGCACATGGGCCTGGTCGGGCAAGACGTTGTTGGTGGGGTCGATCTCGAGCCAGCGTGCGCTGCCGTTGGCGAGCGGGCACCAGACGGCCAGCCAGGCGTGTGAGGCCTCGGCACCGACGAAGTCCGGCTCTTCGCCGCCGCGGTGGCTGAGCAGGTAGCCGCTGACATACCTTGCGGCCAACCCCCAGGAGCGCAGGGCGCCGATCGCGAGCTGGGCGAAGTCCTGGCAGACGCCGCGCCGCAGCACCAGCACCTCGTCGAGCGGGGTATCGATGTCGGTAGCCTCGCTGTCGTAGGTCATCGACGCGTACACGCGGTGCATCAACTCGACCGCCAGCTCGGCCACCGGCTGGCCGGGGTGCGGCGCGCCGAACGGCGCGTCGCGCCAGGCCGCCAGGCGCGGCACATAGGGCGACGGCTGAGCAAACTCCGCCGCCGGCTCGAACGGCGCGCCGGCGGCGTAACGCAGGCGCGCGGCCGCTTCCTCCCAGGGCCAGCTGCGCGCGTGCCAGGAGTCGCCGTCGCCGGCCGCGATGCGCACCCGGCTCGATGTCGCGACACGCAGCCGGTCGTGCACACTGGCGATGCCGAACACGGTGCGCGTGTTGCCGTACACGTCCCGTGCGCTGGCGTGGAACGACGGTGCCGGCTCGATGGTCATCTCGAAGTGCTCGACCGTCTGGCGCGCATCTTCGAGCGGGCGCAGGAACGCCAGGTGCTGCGCGCTCTCGACCCGCGTGCCATAGCGATACAGCGTCTGGTGGTCGACGGCGAGGTGGACGGCTTTCATCTCATGTCCGAAGCAGTTGCACTTCGGGCTCGGAGTGCGCGAAGTAGCGCTGGCCGAGCGCGTCCGACAGCGCCGCGCCGCCGGCGAACAGGCGGTCGGCGAGCGCGCGCACCCGCTCGCGCACCTGGGCGTCGCTGGCGTCGCGCAGATCGGCGAGCGCGAGGCCGGCGCCTTCGCCCGGCAGGTGCTCGTGCCAGTGTTGCGGGCCCATGCCGGGCAGCTTGTCGAGTTCGTTGCGCAGGCGCCGCAGGATGCCGGCGAAGGCGCGCGGATTGGCATCGTCGAGCACCAGCAAATCGACCAGCGCCAGCAGGTCGCCGTGGCGCTGGTAGCGGGCGCGGAAGGTGATGCTGGAGTCGAACAGTTCGAGCAGCAGGTCGGCACCGGGCGCGCTCGCCAGCGCGGCGCCGTCCATCAGGTGGTCCATCACGCGCGCCATGCCAAGCAGGCGCTCGATCAGCCGGCCGACGGTCAGCAGCCGCCAGCCGTGGTCACGTGTCATGCGGTCGCTCTGCGCGCCGGTCAGCGCCGCCAGTTGCAGCGCCAGCCGGTCCAGCGCCTGCACCACCTGCGCCGCCAGCGGCCGGCCACGCGCCTTGCGCGGCGCCTCGAAGGTATCCGTCATGCTGCGCACCAGGCCCAGCTGCTCGGGCGACAGGCGCTCGCGCAAGGCGCCGGCGGACCGCGCCAGCGCACGCAGGTTGTGGCCGACGCTGCGTGCCTGCGGGTCGTTCAGCCCGGCCAGCAGCGCCCGCTCGAAGGGCAGCGTGTTGCCCGGCACCAGCAACCCGGCCGCATGCGCCAGCGGCAACAGCGCCGCCAGCAGCTCGGGCGGGGCGTCGCTCTCGCTGTCGAGCACACCGAGCAATGAGCGCGCGAGGCGCACGTTCTGCTCGCTGCGCTCGGTGTAGCGGCCGAACCAGAACAGGTGTTCGGCGGTGCGGCTGGCCACCGCCGGCCGGCGGCGCGCAATGTCGTCCACCGACAAGCGTGCCGGCAGCATCGAGTAGTGATCGACCGCGCCGTCGGCGAGCACCCAGCTGTCCAGGCTGGCGCCGCCGCGTTGCAGCGAGACGTCGAAGGGCGAGTCCGACGCCACCCGCGTCATGCCGCCGGGCAGCACATGCCAGCGACCTTGCGTGTCGGCGATGGCATACACGCGCAGCGTGGCCGGGCGCATCTCGACCGCCCCGCCGCCCCACAGCGGGGCGCGCGAGAACGGCAGCAGCCCTTGCACGACCCAGGCGTCGGGGTCGTCGTCGATGCGCTGCCGCACCGCTTCGGCGCTGGCGGCTTCGATCGGCCGCGCCGAGTCGCCCGGTGCGCTCGGAAATGCGGCGCGCTGCACCATGCCGGGGATGCGGCCGCGCACCGCGCGCCAGGCCGCCGGCTCGCCGCACCACCAGGTGGGCAGCGACGCCAGCTCGAGCGGCTCGCCGAGCAGCGCCTTGCACATCCCGGGCAGAAAACCCTGTACCGCGGGGGACTCGAGAAAGGCACTGCCGAGCGCGTTGGCGATCACCACGTTGCCGGCGCGCACCGCCTGCAACAGGCCGGCGACGCCGAGGGTCGAGTCCGAACGCAACTCGAGCGGGTCGCAGTAGTCGTCATCGACCCGGCGCAGCAGGCCGTGCACCGGCTGCAGGCCCTCGACCGTCTTCAGGAACACACGTTCGTTGCGCACCACCAGATCCCCGCCCTCGACCAGCGGCAGGCCGAGGTGACGGGCCAGGAAGGCCTGCTCGAAATAGGTCTCGTTGGCCGGCCCCGGCGTCAGCAACACGATGCGCGGGCCTTGCGCATCGGCCAGCGGCGCGGCGAGCGACTCCACCGTATCGAGCATGCGCCGGCAGCTCGCCGCCACATGCTGCACCCGCAGCTCGCGAAACGCCTCCGGAAAGAGGCGCGAGACGACGAGCCGGTTGTGCAGCACATAACCCAGCCCCGACGGCCCCTGCGTGCGCTGCGAGACGATCCACCAACCGCCGTCGGGCGCGCGCGCCAGGTCGAAGGCGGCGATGTGCAGGCGCAGCCCGCCGGGCGGCGTGACGCCGTGCAGCGGGCGCAGGTAACCGGGGTGGCGAAAGACCAGCGCCGGCGGCAGCAGCGCCTCGTGCAGCACGCGCTGGGCGCCGTAGACATCCGCCAGCATGGCGTCGAGCAGGCGCGCGCGCTGTGCCACACCGCTTTCGATCGCCGCCCAGTCGGCGGCTGGGATGAGTTGCGGCAGCAGCTCCAGCGGCCACGGCTGGGTGCTGGCTTCGCCGTCGTTGCCGTAGACGTTGTGCGTGACGCCGAGCGCACGCAGCTGCGGCGCGATCAGGCCGCGCCGGCGCTCCAGCTCGGAGGCCGCGTCTTCGCCCGGCAAGGCGGCGAAGAAGCGCTGCCACGGCGCCCGCAGGCCGCCGTCGGCGGTGCGCAACTCGTCGTGGCGCTGCGGGTCCAGCGCGGGCAGCAACAGCGGCAGATCCATGGCCCCACCATAGCCGAACGTGGTGCCTACGGCGCCTGCCAGTAACGCCGCCGCCGGTCGCGCTCACAGTGCGCCTGGCCGGCCTGCCAGGTCCAGGCGCCGCAGGTGTCGCTGCGCACGAGCGTGCTGCCGAGGTCGACGTAACGCTCGACCACCGCCGGCACCGGATGGCCATAACGGTTTCGGTAGCCCGCCTGCACGACCGCAAAACGCGGCGCCACTGCGGCGACGAAGGCCGCGCTCGACGAGGTGCGGCTGCCGTGGTGCGGCACGAGCAGGATGTGGGCGCGCAAGCGCTCGCCGGCGCGTTCGACCAGCGCCGCCTCTTGCGGCGCTTCGATGTCGCCGGCGAGCAGCGCGTGGCGGCCGCGGTCGTCGCTCACGCGCAGCACGCAACTGAGCGCATTCGGCGTCACGGCCCGGGTCGCATCGTCCGCCCCGGGGTGCAGCCACTCGAAGCGGACACCGTCCCAGCCCCAGCGCTCGCCGGCGACGCAGCGCCGATGGGGTGTCGCGCCGCGCAGCAGCGCATGGCCGGCATCGAGCGAACTCACGACCTGCGTCACCGGCAGCGCGGCCAGCAGCGACGCGGCGCCGCCGATGTGGTCACCGTCGCTGTGGCTCAAGGCCAGCAGGTGAATGCGCCGCTCGCCACGCGCGCGCAGCAGCGGCAGCAGCACCCGTTCGCCCGCGTCGACCTCGCCGTAACGCGGGCCGGCGTCGTAGACCAGCAGATGCGCGTGGGTGCGCAGGAGGACCGCGCTGCCCTGCCCGACATCGAGCGCGACCAGTTCGAACTGCCCCGGCGCCGGCCGCGGCGGCACCGGCAACAGCAGCGGCAGCAGCATCACCGCGGCGACCCCGCGCAGGCGCCAGGGCAATGGCGCCACCACAAGCACGCCAGCCAACAGGCCCAGCGCCTGCGCCCACAACGGCGCGACTGCGGCCGCCCACACCGCCTGCGGCCCGGCCAGGGCTGCGAGCAGCGCGGACAGCGTCTGCACCAACAGCGCCGCCGCCGACCACAACGCGGGCCACAACACGCCGAGCAGTGCCAGCGGCGTGATCAGCAAGGTGACGAGCGGGATCGCGACCAGGTTGGCGACGAAACCGACCAGCGACACCTGCTGGAAGAACAGCAGCGTCAGCGGCGCCAGCCCGAGCGTCGCCACGACCTGGGTGCGCAGGCCGCCGCGCATCAGGCGGCCCAGGCGCCGCGACCAGGCCGCGGGCGCCACCGCGTCGCGCGGCGGCGGCGCGGCGAAGAGCAGCAGCCCGACCGCGACGAACGACAACCAGAACCCCGGCTGCAACAGCGCCCAGGGGTCGATCGCCGCCACCACCACCGCCGCCGCCAGCAGCACCAGCGACCAGGGCCAGCTCAAGCCCAGGCTGGCCAGCAGCGCGGCGGTGGCGAGCATCCACAAGGTGCGCTGCGCCGGCACGCCCCAACCCGCGAGCAGCGCATAGGCGGTCGCCGCCGCCAGCCCGCCCCAGCGTGCGGCATGCGGCGTCGCGACGGTATGCACAAGCCGGCGCGAGCGCCGCCACACGCCGGCCACGATCGCCTGCGCGAGCCAAGCGAACATCGTCACGTGCAGGCCGCTGATGCTCATCAGGTGGGCCACGCCGGTGTCGCGAAACAGGTCCCAGTCGCTGCGCTCGATCGCCGACTGGTCGCCGACCGCCAGCGCAGCCAGCACGCCCGCAGCACGCACGTCTCGCACCTGCGCCGCGATGGCATCGCTGACATGCTGGCGCACCCGCTCGATGGGCTGCGCCGCGTTGCCGTGCAACAGCTCGGCCGGCTGCGCGGCGGTGGCGCGCACGCTGCCGGTGGCGCCAAGGCGGCGCTCGAACAGCCAGAGCTCGAAGTCGAAGCCGTGCGGGTTGGCCAGCCCGTGCGGGCGGCGCAACCTGGCGCCGAAACGCCAGCGCTGCCCCGCGGCGAGGCGGGTGTCCGGGCCGATGGAGAGCAGGTCGTCCTGAGCGGCACGAAACCAGGCCAGCGAAATGCGTTGCGGCAGCTGCACCGGCCGGCCCTGATGACGCGCCGATTCGACGTCGAACACAAAACGCTGCGCGTCGGACTGCCGCTGCGGCAGCGTAGCGATGACGCCGGTGAGTTCGAGGTCGGCGCCTTCGAGCGCGGCATCGAGGCGCTGCGACAGCCGATGCTCGGCCCGCAGGCTGGTCAATGTGGCGCCGAGCAGGGCGAGCGCGACGCAAGCCGGCAGCAAACACTTCGCACGCGCCGCCCAGGCCAGCAACGCGACCGCCGCCAGGGCGGTCCCGAGCATCAGGCGGGTCGACGGCAACGCGGCCCAGCCGAGTTGCCAAGCCACGCCGCCCAGAGCCGCCAGCGCCAGTGCCGCGCACCGCAGGCCCCAGGCGCTGGTGGTCATGCGGCGCAGTGTAGGATGCCCGCCCGTTCGCCATACGCCGCACCCCATGAGTCACAACACCGTCCAAGACCGTCTTGCCCGACTCGGCATCGTGCTGCCACCGGTGGCGGTGCCGGCTGCCGCTTATGTGCCCTTCGTGCGCACCGGCAACCTGGTCTTTCTGTCCGGCCACATCGCGAGGAAGGACGGCCGCGCCTGGGTCGGCCAGCTCGGCCTCACGATGGGCACCGACGAGGGCAAGGCGGCCGCGCGTGCGATCGCGATCGACCTGCTCGGCACGCTGCAGGCGGCGGCGGGCGGCCTGGACCGCGTGACGCGCGTCGTCAAGGTGATGAGCCTGGTCAACAGCACGCCGACCTTCACCGAACAGCACCTGGTGACCAACGGCTGCTCGGAACTGCTGGGCGAGGTCTTCGGCGCCGATGTCGGCGCCCATGCGCGCAGCGCCTTCGGCGTGGCGCAGATCCCGCAGGGCGCCTGCGTCGAGATCGAGCTCATCGCCGAAGTGGCGTGATGTCCGTTTCTGATCGCCACGATGGCCTGGGCTGGCTGCTGGCCGCGCTGGTGTTGTGCGTGGCCGCGCTGGCGGCGGCGCTGATCTCGCAGCACGGCTTCGACATGCAGCCCTGCCCCTGGTGCGTGTTGCAGCGGCTGGTGTTCGTCGCCATCGCCCTCGCCGCGCTGATGGGCCTGGCCTGGCGGCGCACCGGCGCCGCCCTGATGTTGCTGCTGGCTGCCGGCGGCATGGGCGCCGCACTGTGGCAGCACTTCGTCGCGGCGGCGGCTGAGTCCTGCAACCTGACCTGGCCCGACCGCTTCATGGCGGCGCTGAAACTCGACAGCCTGCTGCCCGAGGTGTTCCAGGCCCGCGCCTCGTGTGCCGAGGCGGCGGGGATCAAACTCTTCGGCCTGCCCTACGAGTTCTGGTCACTCGGGCTCTTTGCCCTGCTCGCCTTCGCGGCGCTGCGTGTCATGCGATCGGGCCGCCGGCCTCGATACCGATAGCCGCGGCTGAACGACATGCGGGGCCCCTCTCGATGGATGCGGGCGGCGGCCTACAGACGGCGCGCGTTGCGGACTACCGACGCGCCGAGCGACTCCTCCTCCAATGGCAAGTGACGCCAAGCCGTCGTTAGCTGTCGTTTCCCAAGAGGTTGTTCACCCGAGGCGAAGGAAGATGGGGGTTCTCACACCAACCCGTCGCCTTCAGGAGCCCTCGGATGAACAGCCACAAGAATGCCGCATTGACGCCCAAAGGGC
>Ga0307505_10000265_pt1 | contig 62682 bp, 58 predicted proteins | sample 23_S_MG_FD_202183 | JGI IMG/M metagenome (GOLD analysis project Ga0307505, IMG submission 202183) | Soil microbial communities from Populus trichocarpa stands in riparian zone in the Pacific Northwest, United States - 23_S | ecosystem: Environmental > Terrestrial > Soil > Riparian zone > Trees...
CGACGAGGACGAGGCCATGAAGATGGCCCAGAAGCTCGCGACCGAGACCTTCACGCTGGAGGACTTCCTCGAGCAGATGCAGCAGCTCAAGAAGATGGGCTCGATGAAGAAGATGCTCGGGATGCTCCCGGGCATGGGCGGCATGAAGCAGCAGCTCGAGGACTTCGACGAGCGCGAGATCGACCGCACCGAGGCCATCATCCGCTCGATGACTCCGGGCGAGCGACGCAACCCCAAGGTGCTCAACGGCGCACGGCGCCTGCGCATCGCGCGCGGCTCGGGAGCGACGGTGACCGACGTGAACCAGCTGGTGCAGCGCTTCGAGCAGGCCGCCAAGATGATGAAGACCGTCGCCCGCGGCGGGACGCCGAACATCCCAGGGATGGGGCCGATGCCCGGCGCTCGACCCGGCGCGTCGTCCAAGCGCGGTAAGCAGCCGAAGGCGAAGGGATCCCGGTCGGGCAACCCCGCCAAGCGCGCCGCCGAGAACGCCGGCATCGCGGCATCCGCCCCCGCTGCACCCACCGGATCGGGCTTCGGGCTCGGCGGCGGTGCGGGCGCGGGCGCTCCGAGCGAGGCGGATCTGGCCGAGCTGCAGAAGCTGCTCGGCAAGCGCTGACCCGGCATCCCTCCCCGGCACGAGTCGCCCAGAACAGGCGTTCTCGCAAGGACAGGTCGATTCCGCCGCCCGACGACGTCCTGTCTTCGCCCAGAACACCAGTTCTGGCGAAGGCGGTGAGCGGCCGAGTCAGTGCCCGAGCGCCGCGAGGTGGTCGCGCAGGGTCGGACCGGCGCGGAACTCGCGGATGAGGTGCATCACGACCTCGCGCAGGTCGCCGTCCGCGGCATCCGCGACCACGAGCTGCCGGGCGTAGCTCGCGCCCTCGGTGAGGATGGTATCGATCCCGGAGAGCTCGCGCGCGCACTTGAGCTCGACGGCGACATCGCCGACGAGCTCGAGCGTCTCCCTGAGGTGGTCTCGCACCGGCACCTGGGTGCCGTCGCTGTCGACGATGATCCGGGCCTCGAGTCCGTACCGTGCCGCGCGCCACTTGTTCTCGCGGACGAACCACGGCTGGATCGTGGGAAGCTCGCGGCCCTCGTCCAGCTCGCGCGAGAAGTGCTCCACGAGCACCTGCACGAGCGACGCGACGGCGGCGAGCTCGGGAAGGGTCGACATCCCGTCGCACGCGCGCACTTCGATCGTGCCCCAGCGCGGCGCGGGCCGGATGTCCCACCGGACCTCGGTGGCGTCCTCCATCACGCCCGTGCCGATCATGTCGGCGAGGTACCGCTCGAACTCCGCCCAGTCCTGGAGAGGCCAGGGCAGTCCGGCGGTAGGCAGCTGCTGGAAGACCAGCGACCGATTCGACGCATATCCGGTGCGTTCACCGGCCCAGAAGGGGCTCGATGCGGACAGGGCCTGCAGGTGCGGCAGGTACACCGCCAGGGCGTTGATGATCGGGAAGACCTTGTGGACGTCGTCGACCCCGACGTGGACATGGATGCCCCAGATCATCATGTTGCGACCCCACCACTGGGTGCGCTCGATGAGCTTGTGGTACCGGGTCTTGTCGGTGACACCCTGCTCGTACCACTGCGCGAACGGATGGCTTCCCGCGCACAGCAACTCGGCGCCGAGCGGGTTCGTCACCGATCGCACGGCAGCGATCGCATCCGCGATATCGTCGACGGCCGCTGCCACCGTGTCGCCGATCCCGCTGGTCACCTCGACGGTGTTGGTGAGCAGCTCGCCGGTGATCGTGAAGCGCTCCAGCGCTGTCGGCTCCTCGAGCGCATCGATCACCTCGGGAGCGCGGGGGGCGAGGTCGCCCGTCTCGCCATCGGCGAGCATCAGTTCCCATTCCAGCCCAACGGAAGAGCGGGCGGAGTTCGCGAAGGGCACCGTCATTCGCACAGTCTGGCATGGCAGAGTTCGACGGATGCCGAGATCACGGTGTGTTCGCGACGCACCGCGTCATGCGGTGGGCGGGTGTGTTCGCGGGGGCCTGCGATAGGGGAGGCGGGGTGTTCGCGGGGGCCCTGCGATAGAGAAGGCGGTGTGTTCGCGGGGGGCCGCGCGATATGGAAGAATAGAGGGTCGGACCGGACGCTCGACCCTCTATCCAGCGTCACGGACCTCCTTTCAGAGCTTCCGCCGGGTGTGCACCCCACTCTCCAGGCGATCAGTTCGTCCACTTCCACACATTCAGGAGAATCGTGGCTGTCAAGATCCGTCTCAAGCGCCTGGGCAAGATCCGTGCGCCGTACTACCGCATCGTCGTGGCCGACTCGCGCACCAAGCGCGACGGCCGTGTCATCGAGGAGATCGGCAAGTACCACCCCACCGAGGAGCCCTCGTTCATCGAGGTCGACTCCGAGCGTGCGCAGTACTGGCTGTCGGTCGGCGCGCAGCCGACCGAGCAGGTCACCGCGCTGCTGAAGCTGACTGGCGACTGGGGAAAGTTCAAGGGCGACAAGGATGCCGTCTCGACGGTGCGCACCGCCGAGCCCAAGCCCGAGTTCTCGGTCGACGCGGCCAAGAAGTCGGTCGTCAAGCCCAAGGCCGCCAAGGCCGAGGAGCCGGTCGCCGCGCCCGCCGTCGACGACGCCGAGGTCGCGGACGACGCGACCGCGGCCGACGCCGAGTAATACCTTGCTCGCCGCCGCGCTCGAGCACGTCGTCAAGGGGATCGTCGATCACCCGGACGACGTGCGCATCGACTCCTCCACGTCGCCTCGCGGAGACGTGCTCGAGGTGCACGTCCACCCCGATGACCGGGGTCGTGTGATCGGGCGCGGCGGCCGCACGGCCAAGGCGCTGCGGACCCTCATCAGCGCGCTCGCCGACGGTCGGCGCGTTCGCGTCGACGTCGCGGACGACTGAGGTGACCGGCGCAGAAAAGGCGGATGGTCTCGAGCCGACTCGTCCGTCCGCGAAGACGCAGCTGCGGGTCGGGCGTCTCGTGAAGGCGCACGGCCTCAAGGGTGCGCTCAAGCTCGAGCTCTACACCGACGACCCCGACGGCCGGTTCGTATCCGGCGCGACGTTCACGCTGCAGGTGCCCGAGTCGTCGCCGTGGCACGGCAAGACGCTGACGGTGCGCGAGTTCCGCTGGATGAACAGCCACCCCGTCGCGTTCTTCGAGGGCGTCGAGGATCGCAGCGCCGCGGAGGAGCTTCTCCGTGCGATTCTCTGGATCGATGAGGATGTCGCGGCCGTCCGCACCGAGGACGACGCGTGGTACGACCACCAGCTCGTGGGCCTCGACGTGGTCCGGGACGGTGAGACGGTGGGACGGGTGGTCCGCGTCGATCACATGCCCGCCCAGGACCTCCTGATCGTCCGCACGCAGTCCGCCGACGAGTCGCGCGAGGTGCTCGTGCCGTTCGTGAAGGCCATCGTCCCGGAGGTCGACATCGCCGCGCGACGCGTGACAGTGACCCCGCCGCCCGGACTGTTCGAGGATCTCCCCGGCGACGACGACACTGAATCGCGCGACGCGGTCCAGGATGCCGACGGCGACCCCGCGGCCGACGCGGACTGACCACCCGTCACGATGCCGGATGCCGACGGCTCCGGCATCCCTCACTCCGGTCTCCCGTGCTCGGTGAGCGGCATGTGATCCGCCGGTAACACCCGGGGAAGCCCGCTGGAACATGGCTCCGCGATCATCGAAACATGGCTGTGGTCACCGGAACGTCGCGGGCGCACGCGACCGCGTCCGGCACGACGCTGCGCACGGTGTGCTCCTACTGCGGCGTGGGCTGCGGCATCGCGGTATCGACGACCGCGGATCCCGAGGGCACGGGCACGGTGCTGACCGCCGCGGTCGGCGACGCTCGCCACCCTGCGAACTCCGGGCGCCTGTGCACGAAGGGCGCGACGCATGTCGACCTGATGCATGCGCCCGGCCGCATGTCGACGGCTTTCGTCCGGCCCGCTCGGGGCGAGGCCGCAGTGCCGACGCCGATCGGCACCGCGATCGCGGAGGCCGGGTCGCGGCTGCGCGCGATCGTCGACGAGCACGGCCCGGATGCGGTGGCGCTCTACGTCTCGGGACAGATGTCGACCGAAGCGCAGTACCTGTCGAACAAGCTCGTCAAGGGATACCTGCGCGGCCTGCACATCGAGTCCAACTCGCGCCTGTGCATGGCGTCGGCGGGCACGGGCTACAAGCAGTCGCTCGGCGCCGACGGTCCGCCGGGCTCGTACGAGGACCTCGATCGCGCGGAGCTGTTCCTCGTCATCGGCTCGAACATGGCCGACTGCCACCCGATCCTGTTCCTCCGCATGGCGGATCGCCTCAAGCGCGGCGCGCGGCTCATCGTGGTCGATCCGCGGCGCACCGCCACGGCCGACCGCGCCGACCTGTACCTCCCGATCGCCCCGGGGACCGACCTGGCGCTTCTCAACGGCCTGCTGCACCTGCTCGTGGCGGACGGGAGCATCGACGAGGAGTTCATCGCCGCGCACACTGACGGCTGGAACGGGATGCCCGAGTTCCTCGACGAGTACGCGCCGGCGCACGTCGCTGAGATCACCGGCCTCGCCGAGGCGGACATCCGCACGGCGGCCCGCTGGATCGGCGAGGCCGGCGAATGGATGACGCTGTGGACGATGGGGCTCAACCAGTCCACGCAGGGCACCTGGCACACGAACGCCATCTGCAACCTGCATCTGGCGACCGGTGCGATCTGTCGTCCCGGCAGCGGTCCGTTCTCGCTCACCGGGCAGCCCAACGCGATGGGCGGGCGCGAGATGGGGTACATGGGTCCTGGCCTTCCCGGTCAGCGCACGGTCCTCAGCGCAGACGACCGGGCGTTCGTCGAGGAGATGTGGGACCTGGCGCCCGGCGCCATCCGCGACGAGGCCGGTACCGGCACGATCGACCTGTACCGCGCGATGGCTGCGGGGTCGATCAAGGCCGCGTGGATCATCTGCACCAACCCGGTCGCCTCGGTGGCGAACCGCAGGACGGTGATCGAGGGCCTCGAGGCGGCGGAGCTCGTGATCGTTCAGGATGTCTTCACCGACACCGCCACCAATGCCTACGCCGACATCCTGCTGCCGGCGACCCTCTGGGTCGAGGCGGAGGGGGTCATGGTGGGCAGCGACCGCACGATGAACCTCGTGCAGCGGGCGGCCGACCCGCCCGGCGACGCGCTGCCGGACTGGCTCACGATCTGCCGCGTCGCCCGGGCGATGGGCTTCGAGGAGGGGTTCGATTTCGGCTCGAGCGAGGAGGTCTTCGAGGAGATCCGTCGCTTCTGGAACCCGCAGACCGGGTGGGACGTGCGCGGGGTGTCGTACGACCGCCTGCGAAAGGGCCCGGTCCAGTGGCCGGCACCGCCCGGCGATGCCGAAGACCGGCATCCGATCCGCTATCTGAACGACGGGGTGAGCCAGAGCCTCCATCGCACCGCTGACGGCTCGACCCCCCGCCTGGCCTTTCCGACTCCCTCGCGCCGCGCGCGGTTCTTCGCGCGACCCGCCCTCGGACCGCAGGAGCTGCCCGACGACGACTACCCCTGGATCCTCAACACCGGGCGCCTGCAGCATCAGTGGCACACGATGACGAAGACCGGTCGGATCGCCAAGCTCATGAAGCTCAACCCCGATCCCTTCGTCGAGATCAATCCGACGGATGCCGAGGCGCAGCGCATCAGCACGGGCGATCAGGTCGAGGTCTCCTCCCGTCGCGGTCGGGTCGTCCTCCCCGCGATCATCACCGACCGGGTGAGCCCGGGATGCTGCTTCGCACCCTTCCACTGGAACGACGAGCACGGCGAGTACCTCACGGTCAACGCCGTGACGAGCGACGCGGTCGACGCGGCATCCTTCCAGCCGGAATTCAAGTTCGCGGCGGTGTCGCTGCGGCGGGTCGGGCCGGCCGCGGGAGCGCGGGGCATGGATGCCGGCCGAGAAGAGCGGACGCGGCCCGCCGCGGTGCGCAAGCTGCTCGGTGGCGCCGGGCTCGGCGCGGAGCCCGCACCGACGCTGACGACGGCGGAGGCCGCGTACGTGTCGGGTTTCCTGACAGCGCTCGAGGCCGCGCCGGTCGGCGCGGGACTCGTGCCGGTGCTCCCGGCATCCGCCCCCCTCCCCGAGGCGGCCCGGGGATGGGTCGATGGCGTCCTGGCCGGCCTGTACTCCCGCGTCGCGACGACCGGGTTCGCCGCCGCCCGGCCGGACGAGCTCACCGTGCTGTGGGGCTCCCAGACCGGCACCGCCGAGGAGATCGCCGCCTCGTGCGCGGCCACGCTCACCTCCCGGGGACTTCCTGCCCGCATCGTGAGCATGACCGACATCACCCTTGCCGATCTCGCCGCAGTCCGGCGGCTGCTCGTCGTCACCTCGACGTTCGGAGACGGCGGACCGCCCGACAACGGGGCTGACCTATGGAGCGCGCTCAGCGCAGAGGGTGCCCCCGACCTGACCGGCGTCGACTACGCGGTGTTCGCGATCGGCGACCCCAGCTACGACGACTTCTGCGGGCACGGCCGCGTCATCGACATACGGCTGAGCGAGCTCGGCGCAACGTCGCTGCTGCCGCGCGTGGACTCCGAACCCGACTACGCAGAGCCTGCCACAGCGTGGATCGAGCGCGTCATCGCCTCGCTGTCCAACGGATCGGCATCCGTCGATGTGCGGCCCGAGGCGCCGCCGGCGACTCGCCGACTCTTCACCCGCGCCAACCCGGTGCGCGCCGAGCTGGTCACGAACGTCCTGCTGAGCGGGGCAGGGTCGGCCAAGGAGGTGCGCCAGTTCGGGTTCGACCTCCCGCACGAAGGGCTCTCGTACGAAGCCGGCGACTCGCTGGGGGTGGTCTGCGCGAACTCGGCCGGGACGGTCGCGGAGTGGCTCGAGGTCACCGGACTGTCGGGGCGGACCGTCGTCGAGCTGGGCGGCGAAGAGCGCTACCTCGAGGACGCGTTGCGCACCGGGCTGGACATCACCCGCATCGCCCCCGATCTCCTGGCGTTCGTGGCCGAGCGGAACCCGGACCCCGCGCTGAGTGCCCTGCTGCGCCGCGACGCGAAGACGCGCCTGGAGCAGTACTTGTGGAGCATGCAGGCGATCGACCTGCTGCGGGCGTTCCCGGTGCGCGCCGCGGCCGACGAGTGGATCGGCGCGCTCCAGGGTCTGCAGCCGCGCCAGTACTCGATCTCGTCGAGTCCCAAGGCGAGCCCGCACGAGGTGCAACTCACCGTATCGGTGGTGCGGTTCGAGACCGACACCGGAATCCGGCGCGGCGGCGTCTGTTCGACGTTCCTCGCCGACGACGGCGTGGAGGCGCCGGTGTACCTGCAGAAGGCCGCGCACTTCCGGCCGCCGGCTGACCCCTCCGCCCGCGCGATCATGATCGGTCCCGGCACGGGCATCGCACCGTTCCGCGGTTTTCTCCACGACCGGCGGGCCGACGGCCACACCGGTCGGAACTGGCTCTTCTTCGGGGAGCAGCACGAGGCCACCGACTTCTACTATCGCGACGAACTCCAGGCGATGCGCGACGACGGGTTCCTCACGCGACTCGATCTCGCGTTCTCGCGTGACCAGCGTCAGAAGATCTACGTGCAGCACCGCATGATCGAGCACGGCGCCGAGCTGTGGCGCTGGCTGCAGGAGGGTGCGCACCTGTTCGTCTGCGGCGACGCGAGCCGCATGGCCAAGGACGTCGACGACGCCCTCACCGAGATCGTGCAGCGTCACGGCGCGATGTCCGCCGACGCGGCGGCCGACTACAGGAAGTCCCTCGTCGGCCAGAAGCGGTACGTCCGCGACATCTACTGATCGACCGGCCCGCGGCTCCGGCCGCTGAAGCGGGCCGCAGCCTCTCGGATGCGGCCCGCCTCTCGTTCGGCGCGTCAGATGCGCTGCAGTGCCAGCGAGCGGCGCGGCACGACGTACACCAGGATGGTGACGATCATCAGCGCGATGTAGGCGCCGATGAAGCCGTAGAACGCCGCCGAGTAGCCGCCGGTGGACAGCTGCGACGCGTTGAGCACCTGCGGAATGAGGAACCCGCCGTAGGCGCCGATCGCGGAGATGAGCCCGAGCGCCGCCGCGGCCTTGCGCTGCACCCGGATGCCCTCGGGCGTGCCGGGCAGGGCCGAGGTCGCCACACCGCGCGCCGCGAAGATGTTCGGGATCATGCGATAGGTGGAGCCGTTGCCGACGCCGGTGGCGGCGAAGAGCACCAGGAAGCATCCGAGGAAGAGGACGAAGTTCTGCGTCGGCAGGGTCCACACGAGCGCGAGGGCGCCCAGCGCCATGACGGCGAACGCGGCCACAGTGACGCGCGATCCCCCGAACCGGTCGGCGAGCTTCCCCCCGTAGGGACGGGCGAGCGAGCCCACCAGGGCCCCCAAGAACGCGAGGGAGACGGCGGCCTGGCCGACCTGGATCGTCGAGAACGCGGGGAACTGGTCGGCGATGAGCTTCGGGAAGACGCTCGCGAACCCGATGAACGAGCCGAACGTGCCGATGTACAGCAGTGACATGAGCCACAGATGCGGTTCGCGCAGCGCCGCTGCGGAGCCGGAGAAGTCCGCCTTCGCCGACGACAGATTGTCCATGTAGCGCCAGGCGCCCCACATCGCCAGCAGGATCAGCGGGATCCACATCCAGCCGGCGAGCGCGATGTTCAGTGTCGCGCCGGCTCCGAGGGTGACCACGATCGGCACGGCGAACTGCGCCACAGAGGTGCCCAGGTTGCCTCCGGCAGCGTTGAGGCCGAGCGCCCATCCCTTCTCCTTCTGCGGGAAGAAGTACGTGATGTTCGCCATGGAGCTCGCGAAGTTCCCCCCGCCCACGCCGCCGAGTGCGGCGACCAGCAGCAGTACACCGAAGGGGGTGCCGGGGTCGCTCACCACGATGCCGAGGAGGACGGCGGGGATCAGCAGCAGCGCGGCGGAGATGATCGTCCAGTTGCGTCCGCCGACGATGGCCACCATGAACGTGTACGGGAAGCGCAGCGTGGCGCCGACCAGGCTCGGCACCGAGATGAGCCAGAACAGCTCGGAGCTGGTCAGCTCGAACCCGGCGGCGGGGAGCATCACGACGACGATGCTCCACAGCTGCCAGATGATGAAGCCGAGGAACTCCGCGAAGATCGACCAGCCGAGGTTGCGCCGCGCGATCGGGCGGCCCTGGGATGTCCAGAATCCGGTGTCCTCGGGATTCCAGCCGTCGAGCCAGCGACCGGGCCGTCGGGTGAGGACGACGGTGGACGACGCGACGGCCGGTGGTGCGGCATCCGTCGTAGTCGGTGTGACTGTGGTGCTCATGGCGCCTCCTCGTACTGATCGTGGTTGAACGCTATGCACGGCGTGTTTCGGCCCTTCGCCCCGAGGGGTAAAACCTGCGTCACCGACCCGTCACCACCCGCGCGACCGCGCTGTTGGCACTTCGTCACACCGTCGAAACACGGCCCTACACTCGAAGCCATGCGCATCGACATCGTCACGATCTTCCCGGCGTTCTTCGATGTGCTCGACGTCTCGCTCATCGGGAAGGCCCGGGGCCGCGGCATCCTGGACATGCACGTGCACGACCTGCGCGACTGGACCCACGACCGGCACCGGACCGTCGACGACACGCCCTACGGCGGCGGTGCCGGCATGGTCATGAAGCCCGAGCCCTGGGGCGAGGCGCTGGACGAGCTGCTGACGGACGACGCGGTGCTGCTGGTGCCCTCGCCCGCGGGAGAGCTGTTCACGCAGCGGATCGCGCGGGAACTCGCCGTCGAGGCCCACCTCGTCTTCGCGTGCGGACGGTACGAGGGCATCGATCAGCGCGTGATCGACCACTACGCGGCGACGGGTCGTGTGCGGATGCTGAGTCTCGGCGACTACGTCCTCAACGGCGGCGAGGTCGCGGCGATGGCGATCGTCGAAGCGGTCTCGCGGCTCGTGCCCGGTGTGGTCGGCAACCCCGACAGCCTGGTCGAGGAATCGCACGAGGACGGTCTGCTCGAGTATCCGAGTTACACCAAACCCCCGGTCTGGCGTGATCGCGAGGTTCCGCCGGTGCTCCTCAGCGGCAACCACGGCGCGATCGCGTCCTGGCGCCGTGAGCAGAGCGTCGAGCGCACACGTGAGGTCCGGCCCGACCTGATGCCCTGAAACCGGGGTGCGGTCGGTGCGTGTCCTCATCCGGCCGCTTCGAGCACGTTGAGGCGATAGCCCCGCTTGACCACCGTCTTGATGAGGTCCGGCGAGCCGATCGCCTCCCGCACGCGCGCCACCGCCATCTCCACCGCGTGGGTGTTGGCACCCGACCGGGGGAGAGCGCCCTGCAGGCGGGCGCGCGAGACCACGCCGCCGGATGCCGCGAACAGCGCGGCCAGGATGTCCACGCCCGTTCGCGACAGGGGGATGCGGATGCCGTCGAGCACCGCGCCGGAGCTGCGCAGCTCGAGCCGCCCGGCGACGGTGTCGAGCCCGGGAGCATGCCCGCCGCCGAAGTGGGTGACGACCGCGCGCACGAGGGAGCCGAGGCGTCCCCGATCCGCGCACAGCGGCTGCATCCCGAGCCGCTCCAGCGGTCCCGCGGTGATCGGGCCGACTGCGGCCATCAGCACGCGGCCGGAGCGGACGAGCGTGAGGATGTCGTCGAGTGCGCCTTCGCGCCGGGCGGCGCTGAGCCATTCGGCCGCGCCTGGTGCCGAGGTGAACATCACGGCGTCCACCTCACCGGCGGCGGTCGCGGCGACCGAGCGCCGGACCGCAGCCTCGTCGGGCGGCGGACCCCAGCGATAGACCGTGAGACTCACCACCTGTGCGCCGTGGCTCTGGAACAGGTCGTCGAGTCCGTCCGCCCCCGACCCGTGGTGCTGGACGGCGATGCGGCGACCGGCGACGCCCTCCGCCAGGAGGTACTCCCCGAGCTCCGACGACGTCTCGGACTCGGCCACCCAGTCGGCCGTGTGACCTGCCTGCTGGATGGCGCCGCGCGCCTTGGGGCCGCGGGCGACGAGCTGCGCGCCGGAGAGCGCCGCGTGGAGCTCGTCGAGCAGATCCGCCTCGTCAGCCGCCTCCATCCAGCCGCGGAAACCGACCCCCGTCGTCACGACGACGATCTCGGGCGGCGTGGCGATGAGTTCCCGCGTCCGTGCGATCAGGGCTTCGTCGTCGATGTGCGAGACGATCGTCAGTGCCGGGGCATGCCGCACGTGTGCGCCGTGCCGTTCGAGCGCGGCGGCGAGCTCCTGCGAACGCCGATCGACGGCGATGACGACGGTGCAGCCGTCGAGCGCCGCGGAGAGGATGGGGCGGGTGGAGTCGGTCACCGGATGGCGTCACCTGCCAGCGCATGGTCGGGCAGGAGAAGGCCGGCCCGGGCGACGTCGCCGATCACGATCACGGCCGGATTCTCCACACCGGATGCCGCGGCATCCGCGACCGCACGGTTGAGAGTGGTCCGGGTCGTGCGCTGCTGCGGCGTGTGGCCGCGTTCGATGATCGCGACGGGGCGGTCTCCGGGAATGCCGGCGGCCGCGGCGGCGGCTGCGAGGCGGGGGAGTGCCGCCACCCCCATCAGCACCACCGTCGTCACGTTCGCGTCCGCGAGCGCCGCGAGAGTCGCCGGTGCGATACCGGCCTGACCGTTGACGACGTGGATCGATGCCGCCGTGCCGCGGTGGGTGACCGGGATGCCCGCCGACTGCGGGACGGAGACGACACTGGTGAGGCCCGGCACGACCTCGACCGGGATCCCGGCCGCCAGACACGCGGTGACCTCCTCACCGCCGCGACCGTATACGAAGGGGTCGCCGCCCTTGAGGCGGACGACGCGTTTGCCGTCGCGCGCGTGCGCCACCAGAAGTGCGTTGATCTCGGACTGCGTCACCGCATGATGACCGGGGCGCTTGCCGACGTCGACCACGGTCACCTCGGGGTCGAGCTCGGTCAGCACGTCGGTCGGTCCGAGCCGATCCGCCACGACGACGTCGGCCTCCGCGAGGAGCCGCCGGCCGCGAACGGTCATGAGGTCGGCGGGACCCGGACCGCCGCCCACCAGGTCGACACGTCCGGTCGGGGTGGCGCGCCGCCGCCGCAGCGGCAGTCTCCCGTCGCGCAGGAGGGCGCCGATCGCGTCGCGCAGCAGGCCCGCACGGCGCGGATCGACGCCGGCATCCGAGACGACTCCGACCACGACATCGCCCGCCCGCGTCTCGGCGGCCAGCCGTGCGGTGCCGTGTGCGCCGTCCGAGGCGTTCACGCAGAGGACGCGGCGCCGTTCGCAGGCCGCCGCGACGTCCGCGTCCACCCGAGGGTCACCGGTGGCGGTGTGCACGAGCCAGGCGCCGGCGACATCGGAGGAGCGCACCCGTCGCGCGCGCCATACGACCCGGCCGGTGTCGACGAGGTGGCGCACCGCAGCCGTGATCTCCGGCGCGACGACGCGTACCTGCGCGCCGTCGTCGAGGAACCGCGCGAGCCGGCGTGCGGTCACCGCGCCGCCGCCCACCATCACGACGACCCGTCCGGTCAGCGACACTCCCAGCATGGTCGTCATGATCCGCCCTCCCATCGGACGAACACATCGCCGTCGGTCACCGCCACGGGCCAGGAGCGAAGGGACTGGGGCTCCTTCCCCTGGGTGTCCAGGCACGCGCCGGTGCGCAGATCGAAGACCTGCTTGTACATCGGCGATGCCACCGTCGGCGCATGCTCTCGGGTGCCCACGATCCCGCGCGAGATGACGTGCGCGCCGCTGTAGGGGTCGAGGTTGGACACGGCGTGCACGCGGCCGTCGTGGAGGAGGAAGAGCGCCAGCTGCGTGTTGCCGAGGAGCGCGGCGCGGCCGCGTTCGACCTCGAGCTCGGCGAGGGCGCAGACGCGCACCCAGCCGCGAGCAGCGACGGCGGCATCGGGTCGATCGAGGTCGGCGATGGTCATCGGCGCACCTCCAGGGTGGTTCCGGCGATCAGGACTCGGGCGTCGGCGCGCTCCTCCGCCGTGGCGGGGCGCGGCTGACCGCGCTCGGCGGTGTACGCGAGGGACGGATCCGGAGTGGTCGGGGCGTTCACGAAGGAGGCGAATCGACGGAGCTTCTCCGGGTCCTCGAGGGTGGCCTTCCATTCGTCCTTGTAGGAGCCGACGTGGGTGGCCATCGCCGCGTCGAGGTCTGCGCAGATGCCGAGGCTGTCGTCGAGGATCACCGCGCGGAGCCCGTCGATCCCGCCCTCGAGCTCTTCGAACCACGGCGCGGTGCGCTGCAGCCGGTCGGCGGTGAAGATGTAATACATCAGGAACCGGTCGATCGCGGTGAGCAGCTCCGCGTCGTCGAGGCCCTCGGCCAGCAGCACCGCGTGGCGCGGTGTGAATCCGCCATTGCCGCCCACGTACATGTTCCAGCCCGCCTCGGTCGCGATGACGCCGACATCCTTCCCGCGGGCCTCGGCGCATTCGCGGGCGCACCCCGAGACGCCGAGCTTCAGCTTGTGCGGCGAGCGCAGGCCGCGATACCGCAGCTCGAGGGCGACCGCCATGCCGACGGAGTCCTGCACGCCGTAGCGGCACCACGTCGAGCCGACGCACGACTTGACCGTGCGCAGGGACTTGCCGTACGCGTGGCCGGACTCGAAGCCGGCATCCACGAGCTGCTTCCAGATCTCGGGCAGCTGCTCCAGCCGCGCCCCGAACAGGTCGATGCGCTGACCGCCGGTGATCTTCGTGTAGAGCCCGAAGTCCTGTGCCACCCGTCCGATCGCCAGCAGCCCCTCGGGCGTGATCTCGCCGCCCGGGATGCGCGGCACGACCGAGTACGAGCCGTCCTTCTGAAGGTTCGCCATGACATGGTCGTTCGTGTCCTGCAGGGTCGCGTTCTCACCGTCGAGGACATGTGCGCCGACGAGGGTCGAGAGGATGCTGGCGAGTGCGGGCTTGCAGATATCGCACCCCCGTCCGGATCCGAAGCGTTCGATGACGGCGCTGAAGGTCGTGAGTCCCGACACGCGCACCGCATCGAAGAGCTGCCGCCGAGAGAGATCGAAGTGCTCGCACAGGGCGCTGCTCAGCGCCGCGCCGGTCTTCGCCAGCTCGACGCCGACGATCTTCTTCACCATCGTCAGGCACGAGCCGCAGGCGGCGCCCGCCTTGGTGCAGGCCTTCACGGCGCCCACATCCGCGCACCCGTCGTCGTGGACCGCGTCGCGGATCGTGCCGGCGGTCACGCTGTTGCACGAGCACACCAGCGCCACGTCGGGCAGATCGCCGGTCGGCGCCGTCTGACCGCCCTCGGGCATCAGGTACGCGACAGGATCGCCGCCGAGTGCGCCGCCGACGAGCGGACGCAGCGAACCGTACGCCGAGGCATCGCCGACCAGGATGCCGCCCAGGAGCGTCTTGGCGTCGTCCGACAGCACGAGCTTCTTGTAGACGCCGGCGACCGGGTCGGCGTAGACCACATCGAGGGCGCCCGGCGTCTGGGCGAACGCATCGCCGAAACTGGCGACGTCGACCCCCGAGAGCTTGAGCTTGGTCGACAGGTCGTATCCCGGGAAGGTCGCCTCGCCACCGAGCAGGCGGGTAGCGGCGACCTCCGCCATCGCGTAGCCGGGCGCGACCAGGCCGACGCACACTCCGTCGAAGTTGGCGACCTCGCCGACGGCGAGGATACGCGGGTCGGAGGTCTGGCAGCCGCCGTCGATGAGCACGCCGCCGCGTTCGTGCACGGCGAGCTCCGCGGCGCGGGCGAGTTCGTCGCGCGGACGCACGCCGACGGTGAACACGACCACATCGGCGCGCTCGTACCCGCCGTCGCGGAACTCCAGGCCGGCGACCCGACCGGACCGGCCGGGATCGAGGCGGGTGGTGATCGCCCCGGTCCGCACCCGGATGCCGCGCGACTCGATGAGGCGCCGCAGGGCGTCTGCGCCGGGCAGGTCGAGCTGCGCGGACATCAGGCGATCCGACGACTGGACCACGGTGCAGGCGACATCCAGACCCTGGAGCGCCCCCGCGGCTTCGAGCCCGAGCAGCCCGCCGCCGATGACCGTGCCGGTGAGCGGTCGCCCGAGTTCCCGCGACCGTCGCTCGACGAACGCGCGGAGGTCCTCGACGTCGTCGAGGGTGCGATAGACGAAGCAGCCGTCGAGGCCGAACCCGTCGACGGCGAGGCGTGCCGCGAAGGACCCGGTGGCCAGGATCAGGCGGTCGTACGCGACGCTCAAGCCGCTCCTGGTCGTGACGCGCCGGGCGGAGCGATCGATGCGCGCAACCGCGTCGCCGCGCACGAAGCGCACGCGCGCGTCGTCGAGGACCGAACGGTCGAGCGTGAGGTCGTCGGGCGAAGCGCCCGCGAAGAATCCGGTGAGGCCGACACGATCGTACGGATGCCGATCCTCCTCGCCGATGACGGTGACGCGCCACTGATGCTCGGCGCGGCTGAGGAGACTCTCGACGAAGCGGTGCGCCACCATCCCCGCGCCGACCACGACCGCGTGGCTGCCTGACGCGGCTGTGGAACTCATGCGGTCACCGTACGCGGGGGATGTTGCGTCGGAGTCAGCGTCGTGTTTCCGGTTCTTGACGGAACGCGCGGGCCGGCTCTGCGGTTCTCCAGGTGCTGTCTCGGTCATGACGTCTCCTGCTCGAAGGGGGAGCTCTCGGTGCCGCACACGCTATGAGCGGGGTGTTTCGTCGTGCGACGGCGTTCGGTTAAGGCCAGCGAACGTTTCCCTCACACCCGGGCAGCGGCGGATGTGAGGTCGTCGCCGGTAGGGTGAGAATCCGTTGCGGAGGGGAGCCGAGCGTGCAGACGTGGCCGGGTGCGAGCTATCCGCTGGGCGCGACGTTCGACGGGAGCGGAACGAATTTCGCGATCTTCAGCGAGGCCGCGGAGCGGATCGAGCTGTGTCTCATCGGCGACCGCGGCAAGGAGACCCGCATCGAGCTGATCGAGGTGGACGCCTACGTCTGGCATGCCTACCTCCCGAACATCGCACCCGGTCAGCGGTACGCCTACCGGGTGCACGGGCAGTACGACCCGGCATCCGGCAAGCGCTTCAACCCCGCGAAGCTCCTCCTGGATCCCTACGCGAAAGCGGTCGAGGGGCAGGTCGAGTGGGGTCAGGCGGTGTACGGCTACACCTTCGGCGATCCGGATTCGCGCAACGACGAGGATTCGGCAGGCAAGACGATGCTCGGAGTGGTCGTCAACCCGTTCTTCGACTGGGCAGGCGACCGGTCGCCCCGAACACCGTACGCGTCATCGCTCATCTACGAGGCGCACGTCAAGGGCATGACCGCGCTCCACCCCGACGTCCCGGAGGAGCTGCGCGGAACGTACGGGGGCATCGCGCACCCGGCGATCATCGACCACCTCACCAAGCTCGGCGTCACCGCGATCGAGCTCATGCCCGTCCACCAGTTCGTCGACGACGCGATTCTGCAAGAGCAGGGACTGTCGAACTACTGGGGCTACAACAGCATCGCCTACTTCGCGCCGCAGAACAGCTACTCGGCCACCGGGGAGCGCGGCCAGCAGGTCCAGGAGTTCAAGGGCATGGTGCGGGCGCTCCACCGCGCCGGGATCGAAGTGATCCTCGATGTCGTGTACAACCACACCGCCGAAGGCAACCACCTCGGTCCCACGCTGTCGTTTCGCGGAATCGACAACGAGAGCTACTACCACCTGCAGGAGGACAAGCGCCTCTACGCCGACTACACCGGCACCGGCAACTCGCTCAATGTCCGTCCGCCGCACACGCTGCAGCTGATCATGGACTCGCTGCGCTACTGGGTGCTCGAGATGCACGTCGACGGGTTCCGCTTCGACCTGGCGTCCACGCTCGCTCGGGAGTTCTACGAGGTCGACCGGCTCGCGACCTTCTTCGACCTGGTCCAGCAGGACCCGGTCGTGTCACAGGTGAAGCTCATCGCCGAGCCGTGGGATGTCGGTCCGGGCGGTTACCAGGTCGGCAACTTCCCGCCGCAGTGGACCGAGTGGAACGGCAAGTACCGGGACACGGTGCGCGACTTCTGGCGCGGCGAGGCGCAGTCGCTGGGGGAGTTCGCCTCCCGACTGACCGGCTCCGCCGACCTGTACGAGCACTCGGGTCGCCGGCCCGTCGCCTCGATCAACTTCGTCACCGCCCACGACGGATTCACGCTGCGCGATCTGGTCTCGTACGAGCAGAAGCACAACGAGGCCAGCGGAGAGGACAACCGAGACGGTGCCGACGACAATCGCTCGATGAACTTCGGTGTCGAGGGACCCACCCACGACCCCGCCGTACTGACCCTCCGGGCACGCCAGCAGCGCAACTTCATCGCGACGATGCTGCTGTCGCAGGGAGTGCCGATGCTCCTGCACGGCGACGAGCTCGGACGGACCCAGCGGGGCAACAACAACGGCTATGCCCAGGACAACGACCTCACCTGGGTGCACTGGGATGCCGTCGACCAGCCGCTCCTCGAGTTCACGGCGGCGCTGGCGGCGCTGCGAAAGGCGCACCCGACCTTCCGTCGCAGCAGGTTCTTCGATGGCCGACCGGTCCGGCGCGAGGCCGGAGCCCCGATTCCGGACATCGTGTGGGGACGCCCGGACGGGTCGCAGATGCAGCCCGAGGACTGGGATTCCGGGTTCGGGCGCGCGATCGGCGTGTTCCTGAACGGCCGCGGGATCCGAGGCAGGGATGCGCGCGGCCAGGCGATCGTCGACAAGCACTTCTTCGTGCTCTTCAACGCGGGCGACGACATCATCGACTTCCACATTCCGGCCGTCGAGTTCTCACCCAAGTGGGATGCCGTCATCGACACAGCCGGCGAGCGAGCGGACACCGAGCCGATCGAGCCGGGGTCGACCGTACGGCTGCCGGCCACCTCGATGCTCGTGCTGCGGGAGCACGCCGTCATCGAGCCCGAGGTCGATCATTCGGTCGCGGCATCCGTCGCTCGCCGCGTCGGCGGAGCGGAGCCTTCGCCTGCCCCGGCGCCCGCGTCCGAGCTCAGCGGCTGACGGCGATGGTGTTGTCGGCGACGATCAGGCCACGCCGAGCCAGGAACGGTCGGTCAGCACGACCGGCCCGTCGGCGGTGATCGCGACAGTGTGCTCGGCGTGCGCGCCTCGCGAGCCGTCGACGCTGCGCAGCGTCCATCCGTCGGGATCGGTGACCAGCTCGTCGGTGGTCCGCAGGAACCACGGCTCGAGTGCGACGACGAGTCCGGCGCGCAGCGGATAGCCGCGCCCGGCCTTGCCGTCGTTGGGAACGTGCGGGTCGCCGTGCATGATCCTGCCAACGCCGTGCCCGCCGAAGTCGGTGTTGATGGAGTATCCGTCGCCATGGGCGACCGCGGCGATGGCCGCCGAGATGTCGCCGATGCGGCGGTCGACCGTCGCGGCGGCGATCGCGGCCGCGAGAGCCCGCTCGGTGGTGTCGATGAGCGCGAGGTCTTCATCGCGCGGCGTGCCGACGACGAACGAGACCGCGGAGTCGGCGACCCACCCGTCGACTGCGACGGCGAAGTCGAGGGAGACGAGATCGCCATCGCGCAGCGCGTAGTCGAAAGGGAGACCGTGGAGGACCGCGTCGTTGACCGAGGTGCAGATGACCTTGCCGAACGGGCGGGCGCCGAACGAGGGGTGGTAGTCGATGTAGCAGGAGTCCGCTCCGGCGCGACGAATGAGCTCGTGCGCACGTCGGTCGATCGCGAGGAGATTGGTGCCCACCCTCGTCTCGTCGCGCAGCGTCGCGAGCGTCTCGGCGACGAACCGCCCTGCGGGCTTCATCGCCTCGATCTCGGCGGGCGTACGCAATTCGATCATGGGTGCATCCTCTCCACCGACCATTCTGTCGGACGGGCGAGCGCGCACCTGGGAGGAAGCCTCGCGTCGCGGGTGAAGCGATCCCGAATGCCTCCCGACGGGCGTAGCATCGAAGGCATGTGGCTGCGGCGCGTCTTCTTCGTCTGGCTGATCCCGGCCGCCTTCGTGCTGCCGCTGTGGCTGCTGATCGGCTGGATCGCGTTCGGGGCGAATGCCTGGGCGCTGCTGTGGGTGTTCATCTCGATGCCGATCGTCTTCATCGGCCAGCTCGTGCTCACCCTCCTCGTACGCGCCCGCGGCACGGTGCGCGCGACTCGTGCCGTCTCATGGACCGACGTCGGCGGCTTCGGCGCCTGGCACGCGCTGATCATCGCGCTCGGCGTGTTCGACAGCGGCTGGTGGTGGCCCGTGTTCGGAGTGACGGTCGCCGTGGGGATCGCGCTGCTGTGGATAGAGCTGTGGCAGCTGTGGAGCGAGGCGCGTCCCTCCCGGGTCGTGCTGCGCACCTCCGAGGGCGTCGCGTACATCGCGCCGGCGGATGAGCGCGCCGAGGATGCCGCGCCGCAGCGGGTCATCATCGTGGCGGAGACGCAGGGTCCGTCCGGTTCCTGACCTGTTTTGGCCGGGTGCGCCATTCATGGCAGAATGGTTGTTTGTGCCCTGGAAGGCTCTGCCTCAGGGGAGCCGGCCGTGCAGCGTCTCGCCGTCGGCGTCGGGCACACGACATCCTTTCCATCACTTCCCGCGGTCGACCTGTGGCGGCCGCAGAGAGAAACGATCATGCAGATCCTCGACTCCGTCGACGCAGCCTCGCTGCGCTCCGACATCCCCACCTTCGCTCCCGGCGACACCGTCAAGGTGCACGTCAACATCACCGAAGGCAGCCGCTCGCGCATCCAGGTCTTCCAGGGCGTCGTCATCGGACGCTCGGGCGACGGCGTGCGCGAGACCTTCACGGTCCGCAAGATCAGCTTCCAGGTCGGCGTCGAGCGCACCTTCCCGGTGCACAGCCCCGTGATCGACCACATCGAGGTCGTCACCCGCGGTGACGTCCGTCGCGCCAAGCTCTACTACCTGCGCAACCTCCGTGGCAAGAAGGCCAAGATCAAGGAGAAGCGCGAGAACTGAGTTCCGCTTCACGCGCTGTCACTAGCGCTGCCGCGAAGTCCTGGGCCGTTCGGTCCGGGACTTCGTCGTCTCCCGGAGCATCGGTTGTCGAGGCGTCCCGGACGGATACCCGTCCGGAGTGTGGCACCCTTTACTGACGGCACTCCGATTCGCGGGGCGCCCGGCGAAGGATCCCCGCATGACGACCGAGAAGACGGCCCGCGCTGATGCAGGGTCTCCGGCGGCCGCCGCGTTCACCGGGAACTCGCGTCAGCGGCGCAGCTCGCTGGCGTTCCTGCGCGACGTCCTCGTCATCATCCTCATCGCGGTCCTGGTCTCCTTCCTGGTCAAGACCTTCGTGGTGCGGTCCTTCTACATCCCGTCCGGATCTATGGAGGACACTCTCCACATCAACGACCGCATCCTGGTGGACGAGATCACGCCGCGCTTCGGCGGCTACGACCACGGCGACATCGTGGTGTTCCGCGATCCCGGCGGATGGCTCCCGCCCAGCACGGCACCCGCGCGTCCGCCGATCGTCGAAGGCATCGACTGGGTCCTCTCGCTCGTGGGTCTGTCCGCTCCCGACAGCGACGATCATCTCGTCAAGCGCATCATCGGGTTGCCCGGCGACCACGTGGTCTGCTGCAACGCGGTCGGGCAGCTGACGGTCAACGGCGTGCCGATCGACGAGACCGGTTACGTCAAACTCCCTTCCGGCGAGGCTGCCGTCTCGGCCGACCCGTTCGACGTGGTCGTCCCGACGGACCGGCTCTGGGTGCTCGGCGACAATCGCTATCGATCGAAGGATTCCCGGTACAACACCGACGAACCGGGAGCAGGCTTCGTTCCGCTCGACAACGTCGTCGGCCGCGCGTTCCTGATCACCTGGCCGCTCAGCAGGTTCGGCATGCTCGACTTCCACCACGAGGACTTCGCCGGGGTCCCGGACCCGGCCCCCGGGGACGCCTCGCCGTGACGGTGGTCGAGCCTCGCCTCACGCTCGAGCGCCGTCTCCTGCGGCAGCACCCGCTCGTCATCGCGTGCGACGAGGTGGGGCGCGGCGCGATCGCCGGGCCCGTGGCCGTCGGCGCGGCCGTGATCGACGCCCCGCGTTCTCGCAAGCGGGTGCCGCAGGGCCTTCGCGATTCCAAGCTCGTCCCCGAACCCCGCCGCGCAGAGGTCGCCGCTCGCGCGGCCTCATGGGTCGCCGCAAGCGCCGTCGGCTGGGCGAGCTCCGCCGAGATCGACGAGATCGGGATCATGCGCGCACTCGGCCTCGCGACGATCCGCGCCCTGGCGGACCTGCGCGCGCACGGCGTCGTGCCCGAGGAGGCGATCGTCCTCCTCGACGGCAACTACGACTACATCACTCCCGCGGGCGCCCGCGGCCTGACGGTGCGGCCGGTCATCAAGGCCGATCGCGACTGCGCGAGCGCCGCCGCGGCATCCGTCATCGCGAAGGTCGCACGCGACGCGCTCATGACCGGACTGCATGACGAGCTGCCCGCCTACGACTGGGCCCGCAACAAGGGATACGCCAGCCCTGACCACCGCGAGGCGATCCGGGCGTACGGGATCAGCTCGCACCACCGCTCGTCGTGGGCGATCGCGGACGCGCCGACGCTCTTCTGACGTACGCGTCAGGTGTCGAGCGACAGCTCCTCGGGAAGGTGGAAGTCGCGTCGTGAGAGCTCCTCGACGTTGACGTCCTTGAACGTCAGCACTCGCACGGCCTTCACGAACCGGTCCGCGCGGTAGATGTCCCACACCCACACGTCGGTCATCGAGATCTCGAAGTAGAAGTCGTGCTCGGTGTCGCGGCGCACCACGTTCACCTCGTTGGCGAGGTAGAAGCGCCGCTCGGTCTCGATCACGTACTGGAACTGCGAGACGACGTCCCGGTACTCGCGGTAGAGCGCGAGCTCCAGTTCGCGGTCGTAATCCTCGAAGACTTCGTCATCCATGGTGCATCCATCCTAGGTCTCCGCGCGCCCGCCGAGCCTCGTGCATCGTCGTCCCGACACCTCCTCCCCAGACAGTGGTTTCCAGAAGTCATCCACGGATGCCGCTGTCTGGCCTCCACGCAGTGTCGCCGCCCGCCAGCATTCCTGCATGGCGAACAAAGACGAACTGGGACGAGCGGGCGAAGAACGCGCGGCGCGTCATCTGGAGGAGAGCGGATACCGCGTGCTCCACCGCAACTGGCGCTGCCGGGAAGGGGAGATCGATCTCGTCGTCTGCACCGACACCGACCTGGTCGTCGTCGAGGTGAAGACGCGGCGCGGAGAGGGGTTCGGGCATCCCTTCGAAGCGATCGACTCGCGCAAGCGCGCACGGCTGTGGCGGCTCGCAATGGCGTGGTCGGCCGCTCATCGCGACGAGCTCCAGGGCCGGAGGATCCGCATCGACGCGATCGGACTGACCGGGCCCGACCCCGCCACGGCTCGACTCGAGCATCTCGTCGACGTGGAGGTGCCATGACCGTCGCGCGCACGTGGGCCGTCGCCCTGGTCGGGATGGTAGGCGAGCTCGTCGAGGTCGAGGCGGACCTGTCGAATCAGACCCCCGAGTTCAAGATCATCGGCCTTCCCGACAAGGCACTGGCCGAGTCGGTTCGGCGCGTCCACAACGCGTGCGCCAACAGCGCGCTCGAGCTGCCGCGCCGCCGGATCACGGTGAACCTCTCGCCGGCCAGCCTGCCCAAGCAGGGCTCGGGGTTCGACGTCGCGATCGCCGTCGCGTCGCTCGCCACCGAAGTGCCGATGGATGCCGCATCGATCGCCGCGACGGTGCATCTGGGAGAACTGGGTCTGGACGGACGGCTCCGGCCGGTCCCGGGTATCCTGCCGTCCGTCGTCGCCGCAGCGCGCGCGGGCCATCGTCGCATCGTCGTCCCCTTCGCGAACCGCGAGGAGGCCGAACTGGTCGACGGCATCGAGGTGCTCGGAGCCGTGAACCTCGCGCAGGTCGCCGCGGCTCACGGGGCCAGGGTCGAGATCCCCGCGGACCAGCCGGTCAGCGCCGGCGACGTCGAGCAGCCCGCAGCCGACGACCTCGATCTCGCCGACATCATCGGGCAACGCGAAGCGGTGGACGCGCTGGTGACCGCGGCAGCCGGCGGTCACCATCTCTTCATGTGCGGTCCGCCGGGCGCGGGCAAGACCATGCTCGCTCGGCGGCTCCCCGGCATCCTTCCCGACCTCGACGACGCGGCGGCGCTCACCGCGGCGTCGATCCGCAGTCTCTCCGGCCTGCCGGTGACGACGCTTTCGCGCACCCCGCCCTTCGTGGCGCCGCACCACACCGCGAGCGTCGCCGCGCTCGTCGGCGGCGGGACGCGCGTCGTCCGGCCGGGCGCGATCGCGCGCGCGAGCGAGGGCATCCTCTTCCTCGACGAGGCGGGGGAGTTCCCCGCGAACGCGCTCGATGCGCTCCGCCAGCCGCTCGAGTCGGGGACGATCACGATCCACCGGGCTGCCGCCGTGGCGGAGTTTCCGGCGCGCTTCCAGCTCATCATGGCGACCAACCCGTGTCCCTGCGGCGACTATGCCGTACGCGGCGGGTCCTGCCAGTGTGTACCGGCGGCGATCCGCCGGTACCTCGGCCGTCTGTCTGGCCCGCTGCTGGACCGCATGGACATCGAGCTGCGCCTGGCCCGGGTGTCGGTGGCGCAGGGGGTCGCGCGACGCGACGGCCTGACGACCGCGGTCGCGCGGGCGCGCGTCGCGGCCGCACGGGAGCGAGCTGCGCGGAGATTGTCGGGCACGCCGTGGCGCCTCAACGCACAGCTGCCCGGCACGTGGCTCCGCGACGGGCCGGCCGCGCCGCCGACGCTCGTCCGGCGGCCGCTCGACGCCGCACTCCATCGCGGCGCCCTCACCCTGCGCGGCTACGACCGTGTCCTGCGCGTGGCCTGGTCTCTCGCTGACCTCGACGGCAGCTCACAGCTGGGCGCCGAGCATATCGGTCGCGCCCTCTACCTCAAGAAGGGGATAGCACTATGACCGCGATCGACCTGACCCCACGGACGGCGAGAGAAGCGCTCGGCGGACTCGCACCCGCGACGGGTCAGGACGACGACCAGATCGTCGAACGCTATGCGCTCGTCGTCTGGAACCATCTCACCGAGCCCGGAGACGGCGCGGCGGGGCGCCTCGTGCGGACTCGGGGCGCAGCTGCAGCGCTGCGCATGATCGTGACGCCCGCGGTCAAGGGTGAGACAGGCCTGACCGCGCAGGAGTGGACATCGGGTCGCAAGCGGTGGCTGCCTCGACTGGAGCCGGCTCGGGTGGAGAGCGCGCTGGCCGTCGCAGCATCGGCCGGCGTGCGACTGGTGACGCCGGTCGAGCCGGAGTGGCCCGTGCAGCTCGGCGATCTCGGCGACCACGCTCCGCTCTGCCTCTGGGTGCGCGGCGAGACGGGGCTGCTGCGGCGCCTCCGCCCGTCCATCGCGATCGTGGGTGCGCGCGCGGCCACGTCGTACGGGGACCATGTCGCCCTCGAGCTCTCGGCAGATCTCGCCGGCGCCGGTGTTCCGATCGTCTCCGGCGGTGCCTACGGGATCGACGGCGCCGCGCACCGAGCAGCCCTCAACGTGGGAGGCCTCACCGTCGCGCTGCTCGCCGGCGGCGCCGACCGCGCGTATCCCGCGGGCCACGCGGAGCTCATCGGCCGCATCGCGCGCACGGGCCTCGTCGTGAGCGAGGTGCCGTGCGGCTCGGCACCCACGAAGTGGCGCTTCCTCCAGCGGAACCGACTCATCGCCGCGCTCACCGACGCGACGGTGGTGGTGGAGGCGGGCTGGCGCAGCGGGTCGCTCAACACGGCCGGCCACGCGGCGGCGCTGTCGCGAGGCCTCGGCGCGGTGCCCGGCCCGATCACCAGCGCCGCGTCGGCGGGAACGCACCGCCTGCTGCGCGAGTGCGGTGCGGTGTGCATCACGGGTGCCGCCGACGTCCGGGAACTCCTCGGCCTCGGCGTGGGCATGGCCGGCGACGCGCTCGTCGACGACGGTCGTCCGCCCACCGACGATGCCGCCCGGGTCCGCGACGCGCTGAGCACGCGCTCCTGGCGAGATGCCGTCGACCTCGCCCGTCGGTGCGGCATGGCGGTGTCGGAGGTCGAGGCGATCCTCGGACTGCTGGCGCTCGAGGGCGAGGTGCAGCGCTCTCCGCAGGGCTGGCGGCGCATGGTGCCCCATGGGGCCGCGCCGATGACGCGATGACCCGGTGCGCCAGGCGCACGGTCGACGGATGCCGGGGCATGCTGGATCCATGATCCTCTCCGGGGCGGCGGACGCGTTCGCGACGCACCTCACGCAGGTGCGCCGGCTGTCTCCCGCCACCGCTCGGGCGTACCGCTCGGACCTCGCCGACCTCGCGGCATCCGCCGGGGACGTTGCCCTCGACCACATCGATCTCGAGCACCTGCGGGAGTGGCTGTGGCAGGCGACGCAGCGGGGCGACGCGCGCGCAACGATCGCGCGGCGCACCGCGGCGGCGCGATCGTTCTTCGCGTGGGCGATCGAGCAGTCGCTCATCGAAGCCGACCCGAGCCTGAGGCTCGTGGCGCCCAAGCGCGGACGTACGCTGCCGAAGGTCGCCACGGTCGGGACGATGGCCGACGTGCTCGACGCCCTCGCGACCGCCGCGACCGACGGCGATCCGATCGACCTGCGCGACCACGCCGCTCTCGAGCTGCTGTACGCGGGCGCTCTGCGCGTGTCCGAGCTGTGCGGGCTCGACATCGACGACCTCGACCGGGACCGCGCGACCGCCCGCGCGATGGGAAAGGGTTCGAAGGAGCGGGTGGTGCCATACGGCGCACCCGCCGCTCGTGCGATCGAGGCCTACCTGGTGCGAGGTCGTCCGGCCCTCCTCGCGCGCCGCGACCCGACCGCCGCCGCTCCCGGACCGGCTCTCTTCCTCGGTGCGCGCGGGGGTCGGCTGGGCACGCGCGCGGCGTACGACATCGTCGCGCGGCGAGTCGGCCCGGCTATCGGCGGAACGGTCGGTCCGCACGCGCTGCGTCACTCGGGGGCCACGCACCTTCTCGACGGGGGCGCGGATCTGCGCACCGTGCAGGAGATGCTGGGCCACGCCAGCCTGGGGACGACCCAGATCTACACGCACGTGTCCAGCGAACGATTGGCCGCGACGTATCGCCTCGCCCATCCGCGGGCGTGACGGACGTCCCCGCGGGTGCGCTCGCAGGACATGCACGGCCGGGGCGTACGGCCGGGCTGACGGATCAGCAGCAGGGCAGCAGCACAGCGCGGGGGACGCCGCCGAGGAGGAGAAGCGGGTTGATGTACTCGCCGTCCAGCCGCACCCCGAAGTGCAGCGCCCCGGACGCGCTGTGACCGCCGAGCGCGAGCGTGCCGACCGCCTCGCCCACGTCGACCTCTGCTCCCGGACCGAGCACCGAGTCCACCGGCTCGAGAGTCGTGACGAGCCCGCCCCCGTGGTCGATCGTGAGCACGCCTCGGTCCGCGACCGTGCCCGAGAAGGCGATCGTTCCGGCTGCAGGCGCGCGCACCTGCAGCGTGTCCAGCGGTCGCACGTCGATGCCGCGGTGCCCCGAGCCGTAGCGATGAGCAGGGGCCGCGTAGGGCCGCTCGAGCCGGAACGGCGTCGCCGGCCAGACCCACGCCCCCGCCGTCGAGATCGACTCCATCACGGCAGGCGGGCGCGCGGGTTCCGCAGCCGCGGAGCCTCCGGAGAGGACGGATGCGACCAGGAGAGGGAGGAGCGACAGCGGTGACCGCGCGATGCCGCGGCGCCGCGGCATCCGCTCCTCGTTGGCCATCCCGCCATGGTGCCGCGCGGCGGCATCCGTCGGGGCGCGCACGGCGAATCGGTGGACAGGCGGGGAGCGCAGGGAGCCTGTGGAGGAGGCGTCGACTGGTACACTGGAACGGCACCCCGCACTCCGGGGTGACTACGCGTGCCCAGAGCGCGACGAATCCGGCACTCCGATCCCTGATCAGGACTCCGGTCCCCGAGCTTGTCGAGGGGCGTCGCGCGGCATCCACTCCCACCGGTCTCACAGAGCTTCTGCGAGCGGGCGTGTGCCGGGCACCAGGCTCGCCGGCCGTCGGTCCGGCGCGAACACAACCGCAAGAGGCGCGCACGCGCCAGAAGAGGAGAACGGCCATGGCCGTCGTCACCATTCGCCAGCTGCTCGACAGCGGCGTGCACTTCGGGCACCAGACCCGCCGGTGGAACCCGAAAGTCAAGCGCTTCATTCTCACGGAGCGCAGCGGCATCCACATCATCGACCTGCAGCAGTCGCTGACGTACATCGACAAGGCGTACGAGTTCGTCAAGGAGACGGTCGCCCACGGCGGCACCGTGCTCTTCGTCGGCACCAAGAAGCAGGCTCAGGAGATCATCGCCGAGCAGGCCACGCGGGTCGGCCAGCCCTACGTCAACCAGCGCTGGCTCGGCGGCCTCCTCACCAACTTCCAGACGGTGTCCAAGCGCCTCGCCCGCATGAAGGAGCTCGAGGAGCTCGACTTCGAGAACCCCGCCGACAGCGGCTTCACGAAGAAGGAGCTCCTGCTCAAGAAGCGCGAGCTCGACAAGCTCCACAAGTCGCTGGGCGGCATCCGCAACCTGCAGAAGACGCCTTCGGCGATCTGGGTCGTCGACGCCAAGCGCGAGCACCTCGCCGTCAACGAGGCGTCGAAGCTCGGCATCCCCGTCATCGGCATCCTCGACACGAACGCCGATCCGGACGAGTTCCAGTACCCGATCCCCGGCAACGATGACGCGATCCGCTCGGTGAGCCTGCTCACCCGCATCATCGCCGACGCGGCCGCCGAGGGCCTCATCCAGCGCCACCAGCCGACCGACGAGTCGGCCGACGCCGAGCCCCTCGCCGACTGGGAGCGCGAGCTGCTCGAGTCCGGTGCACCCGCGGAGTCCACTGCGGTCGCCGAAGAGGCAGCCGTCGAGGTCGCGGACGCGGTCGTTGAGGCCGTCATCGCGGCCGAGGCCGCTGAGGGCATCGATGTTGTCGAGGTCGACGTGGTCGAGGTCGTCACCGAGACCGCGGACGGCGTCGAGATCGAGGTCGTCGAGGTGGATGTCGTCGAGGTGGATGTCGTCGAGGCGCCCGCCGAGAAGTCGGCCGAGTAGTCACCACCCGCTCTGCCGGGCGTCCGCGTTCGCGCGTGCGCCCGGCATCCCCTGAACTCACCACAATCTAGGAGCCGCCACCCATGGCAAACTTCACGATCGCCGACATCAAGGCCCTGCGCGACCAGCTCGGCACCGGAATGGTCGACACCAAGAAGGCACTCGAAGAGGCCGACGGCGACGTCGAGAAGGCCGTCGAGATCCTGCGCCTGAAGGGTGCGAAGGGCAACGCCAAGCGCGCCGACCGTTCCACGAGCGAGGGTCTTGTCGCTGCTCGCGAGCAGAACGGCCGGGTCACGCTGATCGAGCTCGCGTGCGAGACCGACTTCGTCGCCAAGAACGACCGCTTCATCGCGCTGGCCGACAAGGTCGCCGACGCCGCCGCGGCGGCCTCGGCCGACTCGGTCGAGACCGCCCTCGCCGCGCCCGCCGGCGCGTCGGCGGGCGCAGGGACCGTCGAGCAGCTCATCGCCGACGAGGCCGCCATCATCGGCGAGAAGGTCGAGCTGCGCCGCGTGCGCACGCTGACCGGCGACAAGTTCGAGATCTACCTGCACAAGACCAGCAAGGACCTGCCTCCGCAGGTCGGCGTCGTCCTGGCATATTCGGGCGATGACGCGGAGACCGCCCGCAGCCTCGCGCAGCACATCTCGTTCGCGAACCCGTCGTACCTGACGCGCGACGAGGTCCCGGAGGCCGACGTCGACAAGGAGCGCGAGATCGTCACCGAGATCTCCCGCAACGAAGGCAAGCCGGAGGCCGCGCTTCCGAAGATCGTCGAGGGACGCGTGAACGCGTTCTTCAAGCAGGTCTCGCTGCTGGACCAGGACTACGCGAAGGACAACAAGCTGTCCGTCGCGCAGGTCGCCAAGAACGCCGGGCTGACCCTCACGGGCTTCGCCCGCTTCAAGGTCGGCGCGTAGCACCGTGAGAAGGCCCGCATCGGATTCCGGTGCGGGCCTTTCCCATGCCGTAGTTTGTCGTCAACGAGAGGATCGCCGTGATCAATGAAGCCACCGGACGCAGGCGCGTCCTCCTGAAGCTGTCGGGCGAGGCGTTCGGCGGCGGACAGCTGGGTGTCAACCCGGACGTGGTCAGCCAGATCGCGCGCGAGATCGCCGCCGCGGTCGATCGCGTCGAGGTCGCGGTCGTCGTCGGCGGCGGCAATTTCTTCCGCGGCGCCGAGCTCAGTCAGCGGGGAATGGATCGCGGCCGCGCCGATTACATGGGCATGCTCGGCACGGTGATGAACGCGCTTGCGCTCCAGGACTTCCTCGAGCAAGCCGGCGCTGCCACGCGCGTGCAGTCCGCGATCTCGATGACCCAGGTCGCAGAGCCCTACATCCCGCGGCGAGCCGAGCGTCACATGGAGAAGGGCCGGGTCGTCATCTTCGGCGCCGGGGCAGGCCTTCCGTACTTCTCCACCGACACCGTCGCGGCTCAGCGCGCTCTCGAGATCGACGCGCAGGAGGTCCTCGTGGCCAAGAACGGCGTCGACGGCGTGTACACCGCTGATCCCAAGATGGATCCGTCCGCCACGAAGATCGAGCGCATCACCTACTTCGATGCCCTGCAGCGCGGTCTCAAGGTCGTGGACTCCACCGCGTTCAGCCTCTGCATGGACAACAAGATGGACATGCGCGTGTTCGGGATGGAGCCGGCGGGCAACGTGACCCGGGCGCTGCTGGGCGATCCGATCGGCACGCTGGTCACGGCCTGATCGCACGTCCCCCGATAGACTGACCCGGCACCATCTACGAAGGAGACACAGTGATCGCGGACGTCTTGGCCGATGCCGGAGCGCGCATGGACCGCGCCGTCGAATCCGCGAAGGACGACTTCGCGACGGTGCGGACCGGACGAGCCAACCCGCAGCTGTTCCAGAAGGTGCTCGTGGACTACTACGGCAGCCCGACGCCGCTGGCGCAGCTGGCCTCGATCAACAATCCCGAGGCGCGCTCGCTGATCATCACGCCCTACGACAAGTCGGCGCTCAAGGCGATCGAGCAGGCCATCCGCGACATCCCGAGCCTGGGGGTCAACCCCACCAACGACGGCAACATCGTCCGCATCACGATGCCCGAGCTCACTGAGGAGCGCCGCAGGGAGTACGTCAAGCTCGTGCGCTCGAAGGGCGAGGACCACAGGGTGCACGTGCGCGGCATCCGTCGCAAGTCCAAGGACGACCTCGACGATCTCAAGAGCGAGGTCGGCGAGGACGAGCTCGCTCGCGCCGAGAAGGAGCTCGATGCGCTCACGCGCGCCCACGTCGATGCGATCGACGAGGCGCTCAAGCGCAAAGAGGCCGAACTGCTCGAGGTCTGAGGCCGTCAGATGAGCGATCCAGGCGGAGGGGACACGGGGGACGGCGCGCCGCCGGAGGCTCCGCTGACCAGACGGGGTGCCGCAGACGCCCGCAATGCGAATCCGGCGGAGCCAACGGCTGCGGCGTTCCAGGCGCACGTGCGCGCCGCCCGGAGCGAGTTCGAGAGCCAGGTCGCCCAGGCCAAGGCGGAGTTCGAGGAGGCCAACGAGCGCATCAAGGAGCGCACCGGACGCGATCTCATTCTCGCGATCTTGATCGGACTCGCGATCGGCGCGGCACTGATCGGCTCGCTCGTCTTCGTGAAGTGGCTGTTCGTGATCTTCGCGCTGGCGGCCGCGCTGCTGGGCACGTTCGAGTTCACGCGCGCGCTGAAGGCGGCGGGCCGGCGTGTCGACCTGATCCCGCAGCTGGTCGCGGGCACGGTTCTGATCCTCACCGCCTACTTCCTCGACCTGTGGCTGCACTGGGTGGTGGTGTTCGTCGCGATCGCGTTCGTCATCGTATGGCGCCTCGTCGCGCAGATGGCCGCGCGCGACGGTCGCAGCTACGGAGATGTGCTGGCGGATGTCCTGATCGGCGCGTTCGTACAGCTGTACGTGGCGTTCCTCACGAGCATGAGCCTGGTGCTCCTGCGTCAGGACGGGGGCGAGTGGTGGGTGCTCGCGTTCATCATCGTCGCGGTCGCGGCCGATACCGGCGCGTACGCCGCGGGCGTCATGTTCGGACGGCACCCGATGGCCCCGCGGATCAGTCCGAAGAAGACCTGGGAGGGCTTCGCGGGCGCGGTGCTGGCGTCGGTGGTCGCGGGTGTGCTGCTGGGCATGTTCATGGTCGGCATCGATTGGTGGATGGGCGTGATCCTCGGCATCGTGATCCTCGGCACCGCCACCGCCGGCGACCTGGGAGAATCGATGATCAAGCGCGATCTCGGCATCAAGGACATGAGCTCCTGGCTGCCCGGTCACGGCGGCGTCCTGGACCGCCTCGATTCGATCCTCCTTTCGGGGGCGGCCGCGCTCGCTCTCTACTACCTCTTCACCCCCCTGGTGGCCTCACGATGATGATGATGACGACGACCACGGATGCGCGCTCGGCTGCCGCGTTCCCCGAAGCCCGACGGCGCGAGAAGGGCTACGAGAAGCGTGCGGTCGACGCGTTCCTCGCGCGCGCCCGCGCAGCCTTCGAGGTCGGCGGCGAACCGCTCACCGCCGCGGACGTCCGGCAGGTGTCCTTCCCGCTGGTGCGGCACGGGTACGCGATCCCGTCGGTGGACGCCGCGCTCGGCCGTATCGAGGACGCGTTCGCCGCGCGGGAGCGCGAGGCGGTCCTGGCCCGTTCGGGTGCGCACGTGTGGGTGGGACAGACCCGCGAGACCGCGCAGACCGTGCTCGACCGTCTGGCTCGGCCCAAGCGCCGCCGGTTCGACCGGGTGAGCGCGCTGCGGTACGGCTATCGGATCGACGAAGTGGATCTCGTCTCGGACAAGCTCGCCCGCTACCTCGAGACGGGGGACTCTGTGACTGTCGAGCAGGTGCGCTCGGTCGCCTTTCGGATGCAGCGAGGCGGGTACCGCGAGGCGCAGGTGGATGCCGTGCTCGACGCCGTCGTGGATGTGATGCTCGCCGTCGCGTGACGCCTGGACACCCCTCGAATGGCGTGTCCAGGCAGCTCTGGGTAGACTCGGGGAACTGTGACTTCCGGAGACGAGCTGACTTCTGCGCGGCCGACGAGCCGTCGAGATCTCGCGACCCTCGGCTCTGCGACTGCTCCGATCCGGCCCCGGGCGGACGTCGCGACCCCTCGCTGGTCACGCCGCCGCGGCGTCCTCGCGGTGTTCGCCGCCTTCGCCGTCCTCGGCTTCGCCGTCGCCTACGTGGGTCCGACCGGTGTTGTGATCTCCGAGGCGTACGCCGAGGAGACCGTGCCGGTGTCGCTCTACGCGAGCTCGCTCGGCGACGTCCAGACATACGCCGTCGACGAGTCCGCCGAGGCGGAGGACGTGCGCTCCCTCGATCGCGGCGGCTACTCGGTCTACGTCAAGCCGAAACCGCCGCCCCCGCCCCCGGTCGCTCCGAAGACCGCAACGTCCGCCGGCTCCGGCTGGCGTCCGCCCTTCGTCACGCCGGATCCCGGGACCGCGCAGGCGATCGCCTATGAGATGGTGATCGGTCGCGGGTGGGGCGACGACCAGTTCGGCTGCCTCGTCGCCCTGTGGAACAAGGAGTCAGGCTGGCGTGTGAACGCGTACAACGCCGGCAGCGGCGCATACGGCATCCCTCAATCGCTCCCTGGAAGCAAGATGGCCTCCGCAGGCGGCGACTGGGAGACGAATCCCGCCACGCAGATCACGTGGGGTCTCGGCTACATCGGCGGCCGCTATGGAACGCCGTGCGGAGCGTGGGATCACTCGGTCCGCACAGGCTGGTACTGACGGCGATGCCGCGGTCAAACCGCCGTCGCCCTCGGTCGGGCGGCGATGACTCGTTCGAGCGCCTGCTCGCCGGCTGGAAGCGCACCGAGGTGCGCCGTGGCGTGGAGTGGACCGTGCAGCCGGTGTCGGCCGCCCAGGCAGTGAAGTCCTATGCGTGCCCCGGGTGCGGGCGCCCCGTCGAGGCCGGCACCGCCCACCTGGTCGCCTGGCGTGCCGACGGCGTGCTCGGTGATCAGGCCGACCTCGCCGACCGTCGCCACTGGCACACCGCGTGCTGGAGGATCGGCTGACATGGAGATCCGAGGCCCGGTGCTGCTGCCCGCGCAGCGCGAGGAGATCGAGCTGGAGACGCTCGACGGTCTGACGCTCGTCGGCGAGCTGGCCGTCCCCGTGGAGTCGGACCCTGTCGCGACCCTCGTCACACTGCATCCGCTCCCCACGGCGGGCGGGTTCATGGATTCGCACATTCTGCGCAAGGCCGCCGCCCGGCTCCCGGCTGTCGCGGACCTCGCAGTGCTGCGGTTCAACACCCGGGGCACGACATCGCCGCGCGGCACGAGCGAGGGCGCATTCGACGGCGGCAGAGCCGAGGCGTTCGATCTCGCTGCCGCGATGGACTTCGTCCGCGAGCGCGGGCTTCCCGAGCCGTGGCTGGTGGGCTGGTCGTTCGGCACGGAGCTGGCGCTGAAGTACGGCCGCGACCATGATGTTCGTGGCGCGATTCTGCTGTCACCCCCGCTGCACCGCGCGACCGACGCCGAAATCGCTGCCTGGGCGGGCGATCCCCGCCGGCTCATCGCGCTCATTCCCGAGTTCGACGACTATCTCCGGCCGGATGCCGCAGCGGCGCGGTTCGCCAGTGTCCCGGATGCCGTACTCGTCCCCGTCGACGGCGGGAAGCACCTGTGGGTGGGCGAGACGCAGACACGCCGGGTACTGACGGAGATCGTCGCCGCCGTCAATCCCGACGCGCTGCCGTTGCCAGCGGAGTGGGACGGACCGGTCGAAGCGTAGGGGTCCGGGCTGCGTCACCGTTCGTTCTGGCGCGGGATCACGACCTGGCGGTAGATGATCAGGATGCTCGCCGCGATCGGGATCGCCACGAGTGCCCCGAGGAGCCCGAGCAGCGAACCGCCCGCGAGCGCCGCGATCACGACGACCGCGCCGGGGACGGAGACCGCGCGGCCCATGATGCGCGGCGAGATGATGTACGCCTCGATTTGCATGTAGACGAGGTAGTAGATCGCGGCGATGAGAGCGATCGTGGGCGACCCGCCGAGCCCCGGGATGAGGCAGGTGAGCACGATGATCGTGGAGCCGGTCAGCGTGCCCACCAGCGGGATGAGGGAGAAGAAGAACGCGATCACGGCGAGCACCGCGGGGAACGGCGCGGAGATGATGGTGAGGAAGATCGCGCTCAGCACGCCGTTGATGACGCCCAGGCTGAGCTGACCGATGACGTAGAACCCGACCGAATCGGTGATCTGCTCGCCGAGATCGATGAACCGGGCGCGTTTGGATGCGGGGACCAGCTGATAGACGGCGCGCTTGAGGCTCGGGGTGGACGCCGTGAAGTAGATCGTCAGGATCAGGACGATGAATGCGCCCGCCAGACCCGACAGGATGGTGAAGCCCACGTTGATCACGCCGCCTGTGATGGACCCCCAGTTGTCGACCACCCACGTCTGCAGATTGGCGAGCGCGTCCTCCAGGAAGGCGGGGGAGAGAGCGGGGAACCGCTCCTGCAGCCAGTCGTTCACTTCGACGATGAACTGGTCCATCGTGCGGCTGCCGAGGAAATCCTGGATCACTTCGACCAGCTGGCCGATCTGGCCGACGATGATCGGCACGATCATCAGGATGATGCCGGCGAACGCGGCGAGCACGCCGAGGATGGTCACCAGCACGGCTGCCCAGCGAGGGAGCTTGCGCCGCTCCAGCCACGCCACGATCGGATCGAGGCCGAGCGAGAGGAACAGCGCCGTCCCGACGTACAGCAGGATCGTCGAGAGAGTCTGGATGCTGCCGATCAGCAGCAGTCCGAGCCCGACCCCGAGCGTGGCCACGAACGCCACGCGGAAAGGGTTGTGCAGCTTCACGGCCTCACCAGCCTTCCTCGGCGCGAGCCGATCCTCGTTCCGTCAGCATATGCACTCCCGACGCTCAGGCCCGGCAATGGCCCCTCCCGGGCGCCTTTCAGGTCTTCTTCGCTAGGCTGAAATGTCGAGTCGAGGGTCCGTGGAGTTCCTCGCGGATCCAGAAGAAGGTGTATTTCGTGCGTTTCGTGTGGGCGGTGGCGGCTTTTGTGCTCGCTGCGCTGATGATCGTCGCGGGCATTGCGCAGCGGACGGTCTTCCAGGGACCCAAGACCGAGACCGCGTCGATCTCTGCCGAGGTTCCCGCTCCCTTCCTGATGGTCGACGGCGCGGTCCTCAACAGGCTCCCGGGTGCGCAGACGCTGCGAGCTCAGGGTGACGGCGAGATCTTCGCGGCCTACGGCCGCACCGCCGACATGAAGGCCTGGCTCTCCGACACGACCTACAACGAGGTTTCGCTCGACGCCGAGGGTGAGATCGTCACGACCAGCGTGGCGCCGACCGTCGTTGAGACGCCCACGGACGATGAGGCTGCGGCAGACGGCGCTGAGGAGCCCGCTGAGGAGGCTGCCGACGACTCCGCGGCCGGCTCGAGCGACGGCGCCGAAGGCGATGCATCCACGCACGGCCCTGTCGGGTCTGATCTCTGGCTCGATGAGTTCCAGCAGACCGATCTCCTGATCGCCCCCCTTCAGCTTCCCGCGGAGATGAGCGTCCTCGTCGCGGCCGACGGCGTCGAGCCCGCCCCCGAGCGGGTCACGATCTCCTGGCCGATTGCGAACGCGACACCGTGGGCGGGGCCGCTGATCGTGCTCGGTGGCATCCTGATGGCCGTCGGGGTCTTCCTCTACATCCTCGCGATCCGCCACGCCCGGCGCTCGCGCGGACCGCGTCGCAAGGGACTTCCGCTGCCGGTGACCGAGCCGATCGATCTCGCCGTCGAGAGCGCAGACAAGGGCGTGATCAGCGCGACCCCCACCACGCGGCGCGCCGTCTCCACTGGACGACGCGCGTTCGCCGTGCTTCCCGTCGTCGCGGTCTCGGCGCTCCTGTTCACCGGATGCTCGCCGGATTCCTGGCCGCAGTTCGCCCCGACCCCGACCCCGAGCCCCACCACCACGGTGATCGTCCCGGAGGGCCAGCAGGCGCCCGCCGTCACCAAGGCGCAGGCAGAGCGCATCATCGCCCGCATCGCCGAGACCGCTGCGGCGGCCGATGAGGCGAAAGACGAGGCGCTCGCGGCGACGCGGCTCGATGGGTCGGTGCTCGCGGCTCGGGCGACCAACTACACCCTGCGGAACGCGATCGCCGACTACGCCGCTCCCGCCCCCATCCTCAGCAAGCCGCTGGAGATCGTCCTGCCTCAGATGTACGACGGCTGGCCGCGCTCCGTGATGGCCGTGGTCGACGACGAGGAGACGAAGACCTCGAACATCATGGTCCTGAGTCAGCAGGACGCGTGGTCGCCGTACAGGCTGTCGTATCAGGCGAGCCTCGAGGCGTCGACCATCATGCCTGATCTGGCCCCGTGGTACATCGGCGCGATGCAGGTTCCGCCGGACTCGCTGTTCCTGCTGATGCCGCCCGAGCAGGTCGCGACCGCCTATGCCGACATCATCAACAACGGCGAGGACAGCGAGTACTTCGACATGTTCGAGGCGGACGGCGACCAGCTGCGCAGGGGCATCGCCGCCGACCGCGAGGACCGCCTCGCCCGATTCAATGAGACAGGGACATCGACCGCCAGCCTCACGTTCGAGGCGGTTCCCGGCCCGCAGGATCCGTTCGCGCTCGCGACGCTCGAAAGCGGCGCGATCGTGGCCGTGAGCCTCAACGAAGTCGACACCGCCACCCCGACCAACCCCGACGCGGTCATCAAGCTTCCGGAGAACGCCACGGTGCAGGCGCTGACGGGCACCGACCAGTCGCCGACGGGGTTCACCACCACCTACGGCGACCAGATCTTCTTCTACGTCCCCGGCCAGGGCTCGAACGAGAAGATCCGGCTGCTGGGCTACGCTTCGGACATCCTCGACGCGAAGGTGATCAAGTGACCGATGCCCTCCCGGCAGCCGCTCTGCGCGGCGCCGTCGATCTCTCCGCCCTTCGGAATCGCCCCCAGCCGAATGCGCCGGGTACGACAGATGCCCCCGATGCACCGGCCGGCGCTGTTCCGTCGCTCGTGTTGGACGTCACCGACGAGACGTTTCCGCAGATCCTCGAGCTGTCGCGCACCGTTCCGGTCGTCGTCGACCTCTGGGCCGAGTGGTGCGGGCCGTGCAAGCAGCTGAGCCCGGTGCTCGAGAAGGTGGTGACCGAGCTCGCGGGTCGCCTCGTGCTGGCGAAGGTCGACGTCGACGCGAATCCGCAGCTGTCGCAGGCCTTCCGCGCGCAGTCGATCCCGATGGTGGTCGCGCTCGTTGCCGGGCAGCCCGTCCCGCTGTTCACCGGCGCGGTCCCCGAGGAGCAGGTGCGCGAGGTCTTCGCGCAGCTCCTGCAGGTCGCCGCCCAGAACGGCGTCACCGGCACGGTGGAAGCCGGGGATGCCGTCGCGTACGATGACGAGCCGCCGGCGGAACCGGCGCTCCCGCCGCTGCACGCCGAGGCGTTCGAGGCAATCGAATCCGGCGACTACCCGCGGGCCATCGCCGCCTACGAGCGGGCCCTCGAGGAGAACCCGCGCGACGCGGACGCCCTGGCCGGACTCGGCCAGGTGCGCCTCCTCGACCGGGTGCAGCACGTCGATCTGCAGGCGGTGCGCGCCGCTGCCGCGGCCGATGCGACGGATGTCGCGGCGCAGCTGGCCGTCGCCGACGTGGATCTTGCAGGCGGACACGTCGACGACGCGTTCGATCGACTGCTCGAGCTGTTCGGTGCGCTTCCCACGGAGGAGCGCGGGCCGGTGCAGGACCGCCTCCTCGAGCTGTTCGGGCTCATCGGAGACGCCGAACCCCGGGTCATCCGCGCGCGCGGGCGACTCGCCTCACTGCTGTTTTGACGAGACCCCCGTCACTCACCCCTGGGTGGGCGATGGGATGTGCGCCTCCGGGTCGTGGCGGAGCCACAGCACGCCGAGCGGCGGCAGGACGAGGGATGCCCGCCCGGCGGCATCCGCGTGAACGACGCCCAGATTCCCGACGCCCGAGCCGCCGTACGCCCGCGCGTCGGTGTTGAGCACCTCGTGCCAGACGCCCTTCTCCGGCAGATCGAGCTGATAGCCGGTGAGGGGCACGCCCGCGAAATTGCATACGACCGCGATCGTGTTCCCGTGCCAGTCGCGGCGCGTGAAGGCGATGACGTTCGGATTCCAGTGGGGCGCGCCCAGGCGCGAGAACGCAGCGCCGTCGCTGTCGCGAGCCCACAGCGCCGAATGATCGCGGTAGACGCGGTTCAGCTCCGCGACGAAGCGGTGGAGCTCGGCGTGGGAGGGCTGGTCGAGCAGCCACCAGTCGAGCGAGCGTCCCTCCGACCACTCCGACAGCTGCCCGAACTCCTGGCCCATGAACAGGAGCTGCTTGCCTGGGTGTCCCCACATGTAGGCCAGGAAGGCGCGCATGTTGGCGAGCTTCTGCCAGTGGTCTCCCGGCATCCGGCCGAAGAGGCTGCCCTTGCCGTGGACGACCTCGTCATGGCTGACGGGCAGCATGTAGTTCTCGCTGAACGCGTACACGAACGAGAACGACAGCTCCCCCTCGTGGTGCGAGCGATACATCGGGTCGCGGGCGATGTACTGCAGCGAGTCGTTCATCCACCCCATGTTCCATTTGAAGCCGAAGCCGAGCCCCGCCTGGGAGGTGGCGGCGGTGACACCCGGGAAGCTCGTCGACTCCTCGGCGATCATCGCGATGCCCGGGTAGCGCTTGTAGGCCGTCGCGTTCACCTCCTGGAGGAAGCGGATGGCCTCGAGGTTCTCGCGCCCCCCGTGGATGTTCGGCGCCCACTCGCCGGCTTCACGCGAGTAGTCGAGATAGAGCATCGATGCGACCGCATCCACACGCAGCCCGTCGACGTGGAACTCCTGGAACCAGTACAGCGCGTTGGCGACGAGGAAGTTGCGCACCTCGTTGCGGCCGTAGTCGAAGATGTAGGTTCCCCAGTCGCGGTGCTCGCCGCGGCGGGGGTCCGGGTGCTCGTAGACCGCTTCGCCGTCGAAGCGTGCCAGCGCGAACGCGTCCTTCGGGAAGTGGCCGGGCACCCAGTCCATGATGACCCCGATGCCCGCACGGTGCAGCTGATCGATCAGGTACCGCAGGTCGTCGGGGTGGCCGAAGCGGCTGGTCGGCGCGTAGTACCCGGTCACCTGGTAGCCCCAGGACCCGCCGAACGGATGCTCGGCGAGCGGGAGGAACTCGACGTGCGTGAATCCCTGCGCGGCGACGTACTCGATCAGCTGAGAGGCCGCGTCGCGATAGGACAGGCCCGGTCGCCAGGACCCCAGGTGCAGCTCGTACACCGACATCGGCCGCGACACCGGGGTCGAGCGGGCGCGCTCGTCGAGCCACGCCTGATCGCCCCACGTGTAGTTCGATTCCACGACGACGGATGCCGTTGCCGGCGGCACCTCGGCGAATCTCGCCATCGGATCGGCCTTGAGCACCCAGTCGCCCCGGCGCGTGCGCAGCTCGAACTTGTACGCGGTGCCCGCTCCGAGGCCCGGGACGAACAGCTCCCAGACGCCGCTGCCGCCCATCGAGCGCATGGCGTGGCCCTGGCCGTCCCAGCCGTTGAAGTCGCCGACCACGCGCGCCGCCTGCGCGTTGGGTGCCCAGACGGCGAAAGCGGTCCCCGTCGACCCGTCCACGGTGCGCACGTGCGCACCGAGCACCGTCCACAGCTCCTCATGCCGTCCCTCGGCGATCAGGTGCAGATCGAGCTCTCCCAGCGTCGGGGCGTGGCGGTAGGGATCGTCGCTGACGTAGTCCGCGGCATCCGGGTACGTCGTGACGAGCTGATACCGACCGAGGTCGCCGGCGCGGGTGCCCTCCCAGATCCCCGAGCGCACGTGTTCGAGCGGGACGCGCGTGCCGTCGGCGAACACCGCGGTGACGGTCCGCGCGAGCGGCCGGCGGGCGCGGACGCTCCACTCCGGAGCAGCCTGGGCATCGGTTCCGGGATGCGCTCCCAGCACCGAGTGCGGGTCGTGGTACGAGCCTGCAGCGACGGCGTCGAGCACCTGGTCCGAGGGCGGGATCATCGCGTTTCCTTCACGTGGAGGATGTGGACGGGCTCCGTGAACGCGTCGAGCGCGACGAAGTTGTGATCGGACCACGTCCACTGGGCGCCCGTCATCAGGTCTTCGACCTCGAACGGGTCTCCGGGGCGGACGCCCCACACCCGGGTGTCGAGGTGCACCATGGTCTGGCGCACCGAGTGCGGGTCGGTGTTCAGCACGACGATGATCGTGTCGCTTCGCCCGGTGGGGGAGACGGCGCCGTCGAGGTGCTTCGCATACACGAGGATGGCATCGTCGTCGCTCCAATGGATGCTGAGGTTGCGCAGCTGCCGGAGCGCCGGATGCGCGCGGCGGATCTCGTTGAGCCGCGTGAGATAGGGCGCGAGCGAATCGCCGCGCGCTTCGGCTCCTGCCCAGTCCCTCACCTTGTACTCGTACTTCTCGTTGTCGATGTTCTCCTCCGAACCCGGTCGGGCGACGTTCTCGAACAGCTCGTAGCCGGCGTACACGCCGTACGTCGGGGCGGCTGTCGCGGCGATCGCGGCGCGGATGCGATACGCCGGCCGTCCGCCGAACTGGAGGTACTCGGTGAGGATGTCGGGGGTGTTGACGAAGAGATTCGGCCGCACGAAGTCGGCGGTCTCGTGCGCCAGCCCGGAGAGGAACTCCTCGAGCTCGGTCTTGGTATTGCGCCACGTGAAGTAGGTGTAGCTCTGCTGGAACCCCGCCGAGGCGAGACTCTGCAACGGTGCGGGCCGGGTGAACGCCTCCGCGAGGAACACCACGTCGGGATGCTCGGCGCTGACGGTTGCGATGAGCCACTCCCAGAACTGGAGCGGCTTGGTGTGGGGGTTGTCGACGCGGAAGATGCTGACGCCCTGGGCGATCCAGTGCCGCACGACCCGCAGCACCTCCGCGCGGATGCCGGCGGGGTCGTTGTCGAAGTTCACCGGATAGATGTCCTGGTACTTCTTCGGCGGGTTCTCCGCGTAGGCGATCGTCCCGTCGGGGAGGGTCGTGAACCACTCCGGATGCTCCGTCACCCACGGGTGGTCGGGTGCCGCCTGCAGGGCGAGATCGAGGGCGACCTCGATGCCCTCGGCGCGGGCGGCGCGCACGAACGCCCGGAAGTCGGCGAGCGAACCGAGGTCGGGATGGACAGTGTCGTGGCCGCCCTCCGCCGCGCCGATCGCCCACGGCGAGCCGGGGTCGCCCGGCTGCGGGTCGAGGGTGTTGTTGCGGCCCTTGCGGTTGATGCGGCCGATCGGGTGGATGGGGGGCAGGTAGAGCACATCGAAACCCATCGCCGCGACACCGGGCAGGCGCTTGATCGCGCTGCGGAATGTGCCGCTCTTGACGGTCCCGTCTTTCAGGCGCCTGGCGCCCTCCGACCGCGGGAAGAACTCGTACCACGCGCCGACGCCGGCACGCTCGCGCTCCACGAGGAGCTCGAGGTCAGGCCCGAGTGTGGTCAGCGACGCGAGCGGACGCGCGCGGAAGTACCGCGCGATGGCGTGGTCGCGCACGATGGTCAGCGCTGCGGCGTCGTCGACTGCGGCATCCCGCAGCGTCGCAGCCGCCCCCTCCAGCGTGCGCCTCTCGGCCACCGGGCGCGACTTCTCGGCGACGGCGCGGTCGAACAACTGCGCACCCATCTCGCGCATGAGCGGCGCATCGACGCCAGCGGCGATCTTCAGCTCGGCGGCGTGCTCCCACGTGGCGAAGTCGTCGCCGAAGGCTTCGAAACGGAACGTCCAGGTGCCCTGCTCGCGCGGTGCGACCAGCGACTCCCAGCGATCGAATCCGTCGCCGAGCGAGCGCAGGCGATGAAGCGATACATCGCGGGACGGCGAGGTGAGTCGCACGTGCACACCGATGAGGTCGTGCCCCTCCCGGAACGCCGTCACCCGGAAGGGCACCGCCTCGCCCGCGAACGCCTTCGGGCGGTACTCGCCCCACGGAACCGAGGGCGACGGGCGGGAGAGCGGGATGCGGCGGGATGCGGTGTCACGCTCGGGCTGCGCCTCTCGCGCCGCGCGGACGGGGATGGAAGAGGCGCTGAGCCAGGGGCGGGACTGCGCGGTGCGCGATGACGTGACCACGTCTCGAACCTACCGTCCCGCATCCCGGCGGGACAGATGGCCCGTCCGCGGCGCGGTCTTCGGCCGATCACTCGGCGACGAAGAGGTGCATCGAGGTGCCGGCCAGAGGCACGGTGTCACCCGGGTCGTAGACGCCGCGGTCCGCCCGCGGTGCCTCGTCCTCACTCGTCCACAGGGATATGAAGCCCGTGACCCCGTCGATCACGGGCAGAGTGACGTCGATCGGTCGCTCGTTGCCGTGCACCATCAGCAGGATGCGGTTGAACGCCTCGTGTTCCGGGGTCGAGGCAGCGACGTACTGGAGCGTGCGGTGCGACGGGTTCGTCCACCGGTCGAGCGACATCGTCTCGCCGTGCTCGTCGTACCACTCCATCACCGACGCCGAAGGGGTGTGCTCGTCGAGGCGGGCGAACCGGATGGGTCGCAGCGCCGGATTCTCGGCGCGCAGGCTGATGAGGCGACGCACGTGCGCGAGGAGGTCCTGCTGCCATGGCGCGTGCTCCCAGGAGAGCCAGGTCAGGACGGAGTCGTGACAGTAGGCGTTGTTGTTCCCTCGCTGCGAGCGGCCGAACTCGTCGCCCGCGGTGAGCATCGGGATTCCCGCGGAGAGCAGGAGTGTGCCGAGGAGGTTGCGCATCGCCTTGCGCCGCGTGGTGAGGATCGTCTCGTCGTCGGTCGGCCCTTCGGCGCCGTGATTGAAGGAGCGGTTGGTGTCGGCGCCGTCACGGTTGTGCTCGCCGTTGCCGAGATTGTGCTTCACGTCGTACGAGACGAGGTCGCGCAGCGTGAACCCGTCGTGGGCAGTCACGAAGTTCACGCTCGCGAGGGGACCGCGCTCGGTGCTGAACGTGTTCGACGACCCCGCGAGCCTGGTGGCGAAGCCGCCGATGCCGACCGGCGCGGTCGAGGCTCGCCGCGCGTAGTCGACGTCGCTGAGCCAGAAGTTGCGGACCCGGTCGCGGTAGCGGTCGTTCCACTCGCTCCAGCCGTCGCCGAAGTTGCCCGTCTGCCAGCCGCCCATCCCGACATCCCAGGGCTCGGAGAGCTTCTTGACGCCGGCCAGGGCGGGGTCGTCGATGATCGCGCGCAGGAGCGGATGCTCGGGGGTGAAGGTGTGCTCCGCGTCGCGGCCGAGCGTCGCGGCGAGGTCGAAGCGGAAGCCGTCGACCTGCACGTCGTTCGCCCAGTAGCGCAGCGAATCCAGGATCAGCCGGGCAGCGGCATCCGTCGACGTGTCGACCGAGTTGCCGCAGCCGGTGACGTCGATGTAGGCGCCGTCGTCCGTCTGGCGGTAATAGCCGCGATTGTCGATGCCGCGCAGGCTCGTGCGGGGTCCGCCGAGCCCTTCCTCGGCGGTGTGGTTGTAGACGACGTCGAGGATGACCTCGAGGCCCGCCTCGTGCAGCAGCTTCACCATCCCCTTGAATTCGCGGAGGATCGCCTCGGGACCCTGGCGGCGGCTCTCCGCCGTCGCGTACGCGGAGTGAGGGGTGAAGAAGTTGAGCGTGTTGTAGCCCCAGTAGTTCGCGAGCCCGTGCTGCAGCAGACGCGGCTCGGTCGCGAACGCATGAACGGGAAGGAGCTCGATGCTCGTCACACCGAGCGAGAGGAAGTGATCGACCATCGCCGGGTGCGCCAGGCCGGCGTAGGTGCCGTGGAGCGCGGGCGGCACGCCCGGATGCCGCTTCGAGAGACCCTTGAGGTGCCCCTCGTAGATGACGGTCCGGTCCATCGAGACAGCGGGCTTGACCACCCCGCCCCAGTCGAACGACCCGTCGATCGCCACACATCGCCAGTCCTCGAAGCCGTCGCGCACCAGGCCGCGCGCGTAGGGGTCGATGAGGAGGGAACCGCGGTTGAACGTGTTGCCGGCGGCGTGCGGGCCGTCCACCCGGATCGCATACCGCACGCCCGGCACCAGAAGCGCGGTGGTCACGCTCCAGACTCCGCCGCCCACCGGCACGAGGGGGATCGTGTCGGTGATCCAGTCCAGATCGGTGTCGTCGAACACGACGAGCTCGACGGCATCCGCGTTCCCCGACCACACCCGCAATGTGCCGCCGTCGTGGCCGAATCGGACGCCCAGGTCGTCGAGACGGGAGCTGAGCAGGCCCGGTGACGGGGCGATCGCGGCGAGGGAGTCCGGACTGACCATGCGCTCTACAGTAGTAACGCCGTGAGTCCAGGACGTTACGGCGGGACGGAGTGATGCGCGTGGGTGTCTACCTCGATCACGCCGCGACCACGCCGCTGCGTCCCGAGGCCCGGGAGGCCTGGCTCGAGGCCAGCGCAGCGGCGGGGAACCCGTCGTCGATCCACGGCGCGGGGCAGGCGGCCCGGCGGGTGCTCGAGGATGCGCGGGAGCGACTGGCCACCGCGCTGGACTGCGAGCCGATCGAGATCGTGTTCACCTCCGGCGGCACCGAGTCCGTCAACCTCGGAGTCAGCGGGCTCTTCCGCTCCCGCCGGGAGACCACCGGCCGCTCGGCGATCGTCGCGCCGGTGGCGGAGCACCACGCCACGATGGACACGCTCGCCTGGCTGCACGCACACGACGCGGCCGAGGTCGAGTGGGTGCCCGTCGACCGCGACGCGCGGATCGATCTCGACGCATGGCGGGCCGCGGTGGCGAGGGAGGACACCGCCGTCGCGACCCTGCTGGCCGCCAACAACGAGGTCGGCACGGTGCAACCCGTCATCGAGGCGGCCGCCGCGTGCGTCGGCGCGGGCGTGCCGCTGCACCTGGACGCCGTCGGGGCGTTCGGTCACGTGCCGCTGTCGTTCCAGGCGCTGCGCCGCGACTCGGGCTCCGTCGGCGCGGGGCTGGTGGCGCTGAGCGTCGCGGCCCACAAGCTGGGCGGACCGGTGGGGATGGGCGCGCTCGTCGTCGCGCGCCAGGCCGTCCTCGAGCCGCTCGTGCACGGCGGCGGGCAGCAGCGCGGCCTCCGCGCCGGAACCCAGGATGCCGCGGGTGCCGCCGCGTTCGCGGTGGCCGCCGAGCTCGCAGTCGCCGAGATCGAGTTCGAGGCCGAGCGCCTGCGGGCGCTGCGGGACCGGCTCGAGGCGGGCGTTCGCGCCGCCATTCCGGACGCACGGGTGTCGGCTGCCGGCGCGGAACGGCTCCCCGGGCATCTGCACCTCGTCCTGCCGGGAGCCCAGGGCGACTCGCTGCTGCTCCTCCTCGACCTCGCCGGGATCGCGGTCTCGACCGGCTCCGCGTGCCAGGCGGGCGTGCCGGAGCCGTCCCACGTCGTCCTGGCGATGGGGCTCGGGGACCAGGCCGCACGCAGCGCCCTGCGGCTTACGCTCGGCCGCACCACCGTGGATGCGGACGTCGACGCGGTGCTGGCGGCGCTGCCGGACGCGTACGAGCGCGCCCGTCGCGCCGGGATGGCCACGCGCGAGGTGCACTGAGTCTTCCCAGGGCGGGTGCAGGCATCCGCTCGTAGAATCGGGGGATGCGCATCCTGGCGGCCATGAGCGGCGGAGTCGACTCCGCGGTCGCCGCCGCGCGCGCCGTCGATGCCGGACATGACGTGACCGGGGTGCACCTGGCGCTCTCCCGTGCCGGCGGAACGCTCCGCGCCGGGAGCCGCGGCTGCTGCACGATCGAGGACGCGATGGATGCCCGGCGAGCGGCCGACCGCCTCGGCATCCCGTTCTACGTCTGGGACTTCTCCGAGCGGTTCCGCGACGACGTCATCGGCGACTTCATGGCCGAGTACGCCGCGGGGCGAACCCCCAACCCGTGCATGCGCTGCAACGAGCACATCAAGTTCGCCGCGGTGCTCGAGAAGGCGCTCGACCTCGGCTTCGACGCGGTGTGCACCGGCCACTACGCGACCCTGCGGACGGGTGCGGACGGCGCTCTGGAGTTGCATAGGGCATCGGATGCCGCGAAGGACCAGTCCTACGTCCTCGGCGTCCTCACCGCGGGCCAGCTCGCCCACACCTACTTCCCGCTCGGCTCGACGCCGTCGAAGGCCGTCGTGCGAGCCGAGGCCGAGGCCCGTGGGCTCTCGGTCGCGCAGAAGCCGGACAGCCACGACATCTGCTTCATCCCCGACGGCGACACACGCGGCTGGCTCGCCGATCGCGTCGGTGCGTCGTCGGGCGAGGTCGTCGACCGCGCCGGTGCCGTGGTCGGCACGCACGAGGGCGCGCACGCATTCACCGTGGGTCAGCGCCGCGGGCTGCAGCTCGGTGTCCCGGCGCCGGACGGCAAGCCGCGCTTCGTGCTGGAGGTGCGACCGGTCTCGAACACCGTCGTCGTCGGCCCGAAGGAGGCGCTCGCGACCGCCGAGATCGCGGGGGAGCGGTTCACCTGGGCGGGGCGCTCACCTGTCGCCGACTCGTTCGCGTGTCATGTGCAGATCCGCGCCCACGCCGATCCCGTGCCCGCCCGAGCGGTGCTCGCCGGCGGTGTGCTGACCGTGACGCCGGAGTCGCCGTTCGACGGCGTCGCTCCCGGTCAGACCGCGGTGCTCTACGACGGCACCCGCGTGATCGGCCAGTTCACGATCGACCGCACCGTGTCTGCTCTGCCGGCTGTCGTCTGACGTCATCGCGTCCGGCGGTCTGACGCGAGATGACGCGCGCTCTCGTTGTGTCGAGAACAGGTGTTCTGGCAAGGACAGGTCGATCTGACGGCCTGACGTCCTGTCGTCGCCAGAACACCTGTTCTGGGCGGGTGCGATCGACCGCTGCATGTCGGGAGCACTGCCTAAACTGACGGGGTGACGGACTCCGCAGCCCACGAACTTCCCGAACTGACGCTCGATGAGGCGCGTGCCGAGGTCGACAGCCTCACGGAGCGAATCCTCGTGGCGAGAGACGCCTACTACGGCAAAGATGCCGTGGTCGTCGACGATGCCACGTACGACGAGTGGATGCAGCGGCTCGAAGCCATCGAGCGGCTGCACCCCCAGCTGCAGGGACAGGACTCTCCCACCCTTACGGTCGGCGCCGCCGAGAGCTCGCTGTTCGCCCCGGTCGAGCACGCGGAGCGGATGCTGAGCCTCGACAACGTCTTCAGCGACGAGGAGTTCCTCGCCTGGGCCGCGAAGGTCGAGCGCGACGCCGGGCGGGCCGTGCACTACCTGTGCGAGCTCAAGATCGACGGGCTCGCCCTGTCGCTGCGATACGAGCGCGGCCGGCTCGTCTCTGCCGCTACGCGCGGAGACGGGCGCGTCGGCGAGGACGTCACCGAGAACGTCCGGCGGATCGCCGGCATCCCTCATGTGCTCGCCGGCGACGGGCACCCCGACCTCGTCGAAGTCCGCGGTGAGGTGTTCTTCACCGTCGCGGACTTCGCTTCGCTCAACGCCTTCCAGGAAGCCATGGGCGACCGGCTGTTCGCGAACCCGCGGAACGCGGCATCCGGATCCCTTCGTCAGAAGACCGAGGGCAAGAACGAGAAGCAGCTGCGGGCCGTGCACGAGCGGCTCTCGCGACTGCGGATGACCGTCCACGGCATCGGTGCGTGGCCGGACCCGCCGGTCACGACCCAGAGCGAGGTGTACGCGCTGCTGAAGAGCTGGGGACTCCCGACGAGCGCGTACTTCACGGTCGCGTCGTCGCCCGCCGAGGCCGACGCGTTCATCAGGCACTACGGCGAGCACCGCCACGACGTGGAGCATGAGATCGACGGCATCGTCGTCAAGGTCGACGAGCTCGCGCTCCACGACGAGCTGGGCGCGACCAGTCGCGCGCCGCGCTGGGCGATCGCGTACAAGTACCCGCCCGAGCAGGTGAACACGAAGCTGCTCGACATCGTCGTCTCGGTCGGGCGCACGGGACGCGCGACGCCGTTCGCCGTGATGGAGCCCGCGCGGGTGGCCGGGTCGGTGGTCCGCCAGGCGACGCTGCACAACCAGGACGTCGTGAGGGCGAAGGGCGTGCTGATCGGCGACACGATCGTGCTCCGCAAGGCGGGCGACGTGATCCCGGAGGTTCTCGGGCCGGTGGTGGAGCTGCGGGACGGCACCGAGCGGGAGTTCGTGATGCCGACCGAGTGCCCGGAATGCGGGTCGACGCTCGCGCCCGCGAAGGAGGGCGACATCGACCTGCGCTGCCCGAACACGCGTGCGTGCCCGGCTCAGGTGAGGGGCCGGGTCGAGCACGCCGGCTCCCGCGGCGCGCTCGACATCGAAGGTCTCGGCGAGGTGGGCGCGTCGGCGCTCACCCAGCCCACCATCCCCGCGATGCCGCCCCTCGTCACCGAAGCGGGCCTGTTCGAACTGACCATCGACGATCTCGTGCCGATCCAGGTCGCGGTGCGCGACGCCGAGACGGGGCTGCCCAAAGAGCTCGAGGATGGGGTGCCGAAGCTCCGCGCGCCGTACCAGCGCGTCGTCGAGAAGACCTACCCGCCGGGGACGGAGGCGTGGGATGCCGCTGAGCGGCGTCGCGCCGGCATCCGAAAGGACTTCGTCGTCATCGGCCCGTCGGAAGCGGCGCGTACGCTCATCGATCAGCTCGAGAAAGCCAAGACGAAAGACCTCTGGCGGTTCCTGGTCGCCCTGTCGATCCGCCACGTCGGCCCAGTTGCGGCGCGTGCGCTCGCGCAGTGGTTCGGCTCACTCGACGCGATCCGCGCGGCGACACGTGACGAGCTGGCAGCGGTCGAGGGAGTCGGCGGCATCATCGCCGACTCGCTGATCGAGTGGTTCGCCGTGGACTGGCACGTGGAGATCGTGGATCGGTGGACCGCGGCGGGCGCGCGGCTGGCCATCCCGGACCATCCCGGCCCGGGCGCCGCCGCCATGACCGGCGGCGTGCTCGACGGGCTGACGATCGTGGCGACCGGCTCGCTCGAGGGCTACACGCGTGAGGGCGCGCAGGAGGCGATCATCCGGGCCGGCGGCAAGGCCGCATCGAGCGTGTCGAAGAAGACCGACTTCGTCGCGGCAGGACCGGGTGCGGGATCGAAGCTCGGGAAGGCGGAGGAGCTGGGCGTTCGCATCCTGGATGCCGCACAGTTCCGCATCCTCGTTGAGCAAGGACCGGCGGCGCTCGACTCCCTCGCCCCCGACGCGGGAGAATGACCGCATGGCGCAGTGGCTGTACCGCATCGAGCCGACCCGGTCCGAGATGGTCGCGACGCCGACCGAGCGCGATCAGCAGCTCGTCGCCGCGCACTTCGCCTATCTCGTCGAGCTGCGCGATCGCGGCATCCTGATCCTCGCCGGCCGCACCCAGGTCGACGAGGGCACGTTCGGCCTCGTCATCTACACGGCCGGCGATGCTGCGGCCGCGCGTGCGATCGCGGATGCCGATCCCGCCGTCGCTGGCGGTGTGTTCGCGGCAGAGGTTTACCCGTACGCCATCGCGGTCGCCCGCGATGGGCTCACCGACTGAGCGTCACGAGCCGGTCGTGAGCTGCAACAGGGACTCGCGGACCTGCCGGCGCAGCACCTTGCCGATGAGCGACTTCGGCAGCTCGTCGACCACGAAGAGGCGCCGCGGCACCTTGTAGGGGGTGAGGATGCCGCGGGCGAACTCCCGGATGCCGTCGATGTCGGGGTCAGCGGCATCGGCGGCGAGCACGATCGCGGCGACGACCTCCTCGCCGGAGTGTCCGCTCGGAAGCCCGACGACCGCAGCATCCTCGACCTGGGGATGCTGTCGGAGCGCGTTCTCCACCTCGGTCGGGGCCACATTGAAACCGCCCGTGATGATGAGCTCCTTGATGCGGTCGACGATGCGGACGAACCCGGCCTCGTCGATCTGCACGATGTCACCGGTGCGGAACCAGCCGTCGGTGAAGACGGCCTCGGTCTCCTCCGGCTTGCCGTAGTAGCCGCCGAACACCTGTGGTCCGCGCACGACGAGCTCGCCTCGTTCGCCGTCCGGAACGTCCAGCGTCGCGTTGTCGGGGTCGACGACGCGGCACTCTGTTCCGGGGAGGGGGAGTCCGACGGTGCCGGGCACCCGGTTGTCGGCGACAGGGTTCGCCATCAGCACGGGGGAGCACTCGCTCAGGCCGTAGCCCTCGACGAGGAAGCCGCCCGACGCCTCCTCGAAAGGCACGACGAGCTCGTGGGGGAGCGCCATCGCGCCCGAGATGGCGACCTGCGTCCCCGCCAGCGAGACGCCCTGCTCTCGCGCCGCCTTGAGAAGGCGATCCGCGATCGGCGGCACCAGCGGGAGGAACGTCGCGGGATGCTTCTTGGTCACCTCGAGCACCATGTCGGGGTCGAAGCGGGGGAAGAGCACGAGTCGCGCGCCCATCGACATCGCGAACGTCAGGCACAGGGTCAGGCCGTACGCGTGGAACATCGGCAGCACCGCGTAGACGACGCAACCGTCCCCTCGGACTATGGAGGGCACCCACGCCCTCGCCTGTGCGGCGTTCGAGAGAAGGTTCCGGTGGGTGAGGGATGCGCCCTTGGGGGAACCGGTCGTGCCGCTCGTGTACTGGATGAGTGCGAGATCGTCCGTCGCCGGCTTCGGATGTCCGGGGGCGAGACGCTCGGCGCCGACGATGTCGTCCCACGCGATCGCTCCTGACACGCGCTCGTGCAGCGCTGTGCGGGCCTCGCGGGCCTTCGCGATCGGAAGCTTCAGCGCCATGCGCGTGACGAACGGCATCGCCTTGGTGATGTCCACCGAGATCAGCGAGGTGACCTCGAGGTCGACGGGAAACTCCTGCACCGTCTTCACGACCTTCGACCAGACGATCGCGTGCTTGGCGCCGTGGTCCTCGAACTGCTTGCGCAGCTCTCGGGGGGTGTAGAGCGGGTTGTGCTCGATGACGACGGCGCCGAGCCGCAGGATCGCATAGAAGGCGACGATGTGCTGCGGGCAGTTCGGGAGCACGATCGCGACCGGGTCGCCGGGGCCGACGCCCTGCGCCTTCAGGCCCGCCGCAGCGTGCTCGATCTGCTCGTGCAGGTGCCGATACGACGTCTCGCGCCCGAAGAACTGCAAGGCTGCGGCATCCGGATAATCCCTCGCGGATGCCTCGACGATGTCGACGAGGGATCCGGTCACTGGCTCGAGATCCTCAGGCACCCCCTCGGCGTAGCTGCGCGTCCATGGGCGGGGCGGGTCATACGTCGTCACGTGGTCAGACTACGCCGGGGCAGGGAGGGGCCGCACGCCCCAACTAGACTTGCCGGGTGTCTGAAATCACCCCCGATCTCGTGCGCCATCTCGGTGTGCTCGCCCGGATCCAGCTGAGTGACGAGGAGGTCGAGCGCCTCACCGGCCAGCTCGACGTCATCGTCGACAACATCGCCAAGGTCTCCGAAGTGGCAACCGCCGACGTGGCCGCCACCAGCCACCCGATCCCGCTGCAGAACGTCTTCCGGGCCGACGTGCCGGGAGAGATGCTCACGATCGAGCAGGTGCTCCAGAACGCACCGGATGCCGCGGACGGCCGCTTCCGCGTGACGGCGATCCTGGGAGAAGAGCAGTGATGGATCTGACCCGCCTGACGGCCGCCGACCTCGCCGCCAGGCTCGCATCGGGCGAGGTGTCGAGCGTGGAGGCCACGCAGGCGCATCTCGACCGGATCGCGGCAGTGGATGCCGACATCCACGCGTTCCTGCACGTGAGCGCCCATGCGCTCGACGTCGCGGCGGACATCGACCGGCGCCGGTCCGCGGGCGAGGATCTGGGCCCGGTCGCCGGCGTGCCGCTCGCGATCAAGGACGTCCTCGTCACGACCGACATGCCGTCCACGAGCGGATCGAGGATCCTCGAGGGCTTCATGTCTCCGTACGACGCCACCGTCGTCGCGCGCTCGCGCGCGGCGGGGCTCGTGCCCCTCGGCAAGACCAACATGGACGAGTTCGCGATGGGCTCCTCCACCGAGCACTCCGCGTACGGCCCCACCCGCAACCCGTGGGATCTCGACCGGATCCCCGGCGGATCGGGGGGCGGATCGGCTGCGGCCGTCGCGGCCTTCGAGGCACCGCTCGCGCTCGGCTCCGACACCGGCGGCTCGATTCGCCAGCCCGCCCACGTCACCGGCACCGTCGGCATGAAGCCGACCTACGGCGGCGTGAGCCGCTATGGCGCGATCGCGCTGGCGTCCTCGCTCGACCAGGTCGGTCCCGTCACGCGCACGGTGCTCGATGCGGGACTCCTGCACGACGTCATCGGCGGCCACGATCCCCATGACTCCACGTCGCTCTCGGACTCGTGGCCGTCGTTCGCGGCCGCCGCGCGCGAGGGCGCGAGCGGCGCGGTGCTCAAGGGACTGAAGGTCGGAGTGATCTCCGAGCTGCCCGACAGCGGATTCCAGACCGGGGTGTCGGAGTCGTTCCGCGCCGCCCTGGCGACCATGGAGGCGCAGGGCGCCGAGATCGTGGAGATCAGCGCCCCGCACTTCGAGTACGGAGTCGCCGCCTACTACCTGATCCTGCCCGCCGAGGCATCCAGCAATCTTGCAAAGTTCGACTCGGTGCGCTTCGGCCTCCGGCTCGACGTTCCCGGCGGCACGGTCGAGGACGTCATGGCCAGGACACGCGACGCCGGCTTCGGAGACGAGGTCAAGCGCCGGATCATCCTCGGCACCTACGCCCTGTCGGCCGGATACTACGACGCCTACTACGGCTCTGCGCAGAAGGTGCGCACGCTCATCCAGCGTGACTTCGACGAGGCGTTCGGGCAGGTGGACGTGATCGCGACTCCCTCGGCGCCGACGACGGCGTTCAAGCTTGGAGAGAAGATCGACGACCCGCTGCAGATGTATCTCAACGACGTGACCACGATTCCCGCCAACCTCGCCGGTGTCCCGGGCATCTCGATCCCCTCCGGGCTGGCCGCCGAGGATGGGCTGCCCGTCGGCATCCAGTTCCTCGCACCCGCCCGTGAGGACGCGCGGCTGTACCGCGTCGGCGCGGCGCTGGAGGCGCTGCTCGTCGACTCGTGGGGTGGTCCGCTGCTGGACCGCGCACCGCTTCTGGGAGGGGCACGCTGATGGCCAAGGCCGCACTCATGGATTTCGACGAGGCCCTCGAACTGTTCGAGCCCGTGCTCGGCTTCGAGGTGCATGTCGAGCTGAACACCGAGACCAAGATGTTCTCGCCCGCGGCCAACCCCGCGCACCCGGCGAACCACGCCGCCGGGCCGAACACCCTCGTGGCGCCGGTCGACATGGGGCTGCCGGGATCGCTCCCGGTGGTCAACGAGACCGCGGTCCGCTACTCGATCAGCCTGGGACTCGCGCTCGGATGCTCGATCGCCCCGTCGAGCCGGTTCGCGCGGAAGAACTACTTCTATCCCGACCTGGGAAAGAACTACCAGATCTCGCAGTACGACGAGCCGATCGCGTTCGAGGGCTCGGTCGACGTCGAGCTCGTGGACGGCTCCGTCGTCACGGTTCCCATCGAGCGCGCGCACATGGAAGAGGATGCCGGAAAGCTCACCCACATGGGCGGCTCGACCGGCCGCATCCAGGGCGCCGAGTATTCGCTCGTCGACTACAACCGCGCCGGCGTGCCGCTGGTCGAGATCGTCACCAAGCCGATCTTCGGAGCCGAGCACCGCGCGCCCGAGGTCGCCAAGGCGTACGTCCAGACGATCCGCGACATCGTGATCGCGCTCGGCATCTCCGAGGCGCGGATGGAGCGCGGGAACCTCCGATGCGACGCGAACGTGTCGCTGCGGCCGCGCGTGCCGGCCGGCGAGCCCGTCCCGCCGCTGGGAACCCGCACCGAGACGAAGAACGTGAACTCGATGCGCTCGGTCGAGCGCGCCGTCCGCTACGAGATCCAGCGTCAGGCGGCCATCCTCGCCGCCGGCGGCACGATCACGCAGGAGACGCGCCACTGGCACGAGGACACCGGGACCACCTCGCCCGGTCGCCCCAAGTCCGACGCCGATGACTACCGCTACTTTCCCGAGCCTGACCTTCTTCCGGTGGTTCCCGCTCCGGCCATGATCGAAGAGCTTCGCGCGGCGCTGCCGGAGCCGCCGGCCGCCCGACGGCGTCGGCTGAAGACGGACTGGGGGTTCACCGACCTCGAGTTCCAGGACGTCGTCAACGGCGGGCTCCTCGCCGAGGTCGAGGCGACTGTCGCCGCGGGAGCCTCCCCGGCCGCGGCGCGCAAGTGGTGGACGGGCGAGATCTCGCGCGTCGCGAATGCGACGGACCGCGAGGCCGCCGCTCTCGTGACGGCCGCGGATGTCGCCGCGCTGCAGTCGCTCGTCGACTCCGGGGCACTGAACGACAAGCTCGCCCGCCAGGTGCTCGAGGGTGTCATCGCCGGAGAGGGTACGCCGCAGGAAGTGGTCGACGCACGCGGGCTGGCCGTCGTCTCCGACGACGGTGCGCTCATCGCCGCCATCGACGACGCCTTGGCCGCGCAGCCGGACGTCCTCGCGAAGATCCGCGACGGCAAGGTGCAGGCCGCCGGCGCGGTGATCGGCGCGGTGATGAAGGCGATGCGCGGTCAGGCGGATGCCGCGCGCGTGCGCGAGCTCGTGCTGGAGCGCGCGGCGCAGTAGCCCGCCGCCCGCCGCAGCCATCCGGGCGGCTCTCGCAGCGATCTCGGGCCGCGCCCACGGGCATCCCCCATCGCGAGACTGCATCGGTGCACCGAAACTGCACGCTGTAGCCGCAGTCTCGGTGCACGGATGCAGTCTCGCCGGGAGATGGTCGCACCGACGTCCGCGGTCGGGGCGAGAATGGCACCATGGGACGCGGGGACGGGACGGGCCGGATCGTCTCGCCCGACGGTGCGGACGACCTGGGCACCGGCATCCTGCACGTCGACATGGACGCCTTCTACGCGTCGGTGGAGCAGCTCGACGACCCGTCGCTGCGGGGCAAGCCGATCATCGTCGGAGCGCCTGAGAGCAGATCGGTGGTCTCGAGCGCGTCGTACGAAGCCCGCCGGTTCGGTGTGCGGTCCGCCATGCCCGTCGGGCAGGCCCTGCGGCTGTGTCCGTCGGCGATCGTCGTCCTGCCGCACTTCGAGCGCTATCTCGAGGAGTCGGCGCAGGTGATGCGCATCTTCCGCGAGTTCACGCCGCTGGTCGAGCCGCTCTCGATCGACGAGGCGTTCCTCGACGTGCGCGGCGCGCGTCGGCTGTGGGGGAGTCCGGGCGAGATCGCACGGATGCTGCGACGTCGCGTCGTCGACGAGACGGGCCTCACCTGCAGCGTCGGCGTGGCCTCGACCAAGCACGTCGCGAAGATGGCATCGACGATCAGCAAGCCCGACGGCCTGCTCATCGTCGCGGCAGACCAGACCGAGGCGTTCCTGCGCCCGCGACCGGTCCGCGCGCTGTGGGGCGTGGGACCGAAGGCCGCCGAGTCGCTCGAAGCGCGCGGCATCCATACCATCGCCGACATCCTGGACACACCCCGTCCCGTGCTCGACCGCGCGCTCGGCGCGGCGATGGGGGAGCGGGTCTGGCATCTCGCGCGCGGCATCGACCAGCGCGCGATCGACACGCAGCGCGTCGAGAAGAGCGTGGGGCACGAGGAGACGTTCCACACGGACATCGCCGACCCGCTCCTCCTCCGCGCCGAGCTCAGGCGACTCGCCGATCGCGTGGGCGCTCGACTGCGCGAGAACGGATGGGAGGCCTCGACGATCGCGATCAAGGTGCGCTTCGCCGACTTCACCACGATCACGCGTGCCCAGACGCTTCCCGAGCCGACCGCTGTCGGGCAGCGGATCGGGGATGCTGCGCTTGACCTCTTCGCCGCCGTGGACAGAGTCCTCCCGGTACGACTGATCGGCGTGCGCGCGGAGAAGCTGCAGCCTTCGGGATCCGCCCCGCTCGCGCTCTGGGACGACGACGCGGAGTGGCGTCGGATCGAGGATGCCCTCGACGGCGCGGCCGCCCGCTTCGGACGCGGTGCGGTGACACGGGCGACGCTGCTGGGAGGTGCACGCGGGGGCGGCGGCCTGCCCTCCAACCCGCCGGCGCCCCGCGTGGATTGAGGATTCCCCTGGGCAGGTGAGCGCGAGCCGGGTACCGTGGAACCATGCCCAATATCGCACTCGAGCTCGGCAAGCAGTCCGCGTCCCTCGGCGTCAACTCCGCCTACGGCGAGCAGCAGGACGTCGACGGGATCCGCATCATCCCGGTGGCGCTCACGTGGTCGGGCTACGGCGGCGGCTCGGACGAAGCGGGCAACGGCGGCGGCGGTGGCGGTGGCTACGCCATCCCCCTGGGGGCGTATGTCCGGCGGGGCGACGACCTGCGGTTCGAGCCGAACATCGTCTCACTGCTGACCGTCGCGATCCCGTTCGTCTTCTTCGCGGGACGAGCGCTCAGCCGTGTCATCCGCGCCCTCAAAACGTAGTCCGGACCCGGTCGCAGCAGCGCTCGATGCGGCGGCTGCCTCGCTGAGCACCGCGATCACCGCGGTGGCGGCGGCGAATCCGGTCGTGCTCATCGACGGGCGCAGCGGCGCGGGCAAGACGTCGCTCGCTCGGGCTCTCGTCGCGCGCTGGCCGCTGCGGGGACGGGTGCAGCTCGTGGCGCTCGACTCTCTCTACCCGGGCTGGGATGGACTCGCTGACGGCGTGGAGCTCGCTCGCGAACAGGTGCTCCGGCCACATGCCCGGGGATTCGTCGGCGTCTGGGAACGCTGGGACTGGGAATCCGGCGCTCCCGCAGAGGCACACGCGGTGGACCCTTCGCTTCCTCTCATCGTGGAGGGATCGGGGCTTCTGACCACCGAGACCGCGCGTCTGGGCGATGTTCGGGTGTGGCTCCAGTCTCCGGCGCTGTCGCGCCGGGCGCGAGCGCTCGACCGCGACGGCGACACGTACAGACCGCACTGGGATCGGTGGGCGCGTCAGGAGGATGCACACGTGAGGCAGGACGATCCGGCCGATCTCGCCACGCACGTGTTCGCGATCCCCTGATCAGGCGTGGTCGTCGATCGCGCTGATCAGCCCGTGAAGGCGATACCCGAGCCAGTCGTAGATGCCGAATCGCGGGTCCTCGTCGTCGTGGTCCTCTGCGGTGTCGATTCCGAGCCGGTCGGCCAGCACCAGCCGCACCGCCGCGAGTGTGCGCAGCCACGCCTGGACACCGTCCCGGTCGAGTGCGATCTCGACAGTCTCGAGCAGCCCGGGATCCTGGGGGTCGTCGGTGATCTCGGCTGGGTCGCGCAAGGTGGTCAGCACCATCGCCGCATCCGACCGACGGCGGGCGAGGAGATCGCGCTCCGTGAGGGCGCGGAACTCGCGCGCCGAGTCGGCATCGTCGATGTATGCGTCGGGCACGAGCCGGGCGATGGCAGGGTCGTCGCCGGCGGATGCCGTGTCGTCGAGCAGGTCGGCGAACTGCGTGATCAGCCCTGCCAGGTGCGCGGCCTCGAGCCGCGTGATCTCGACCATGAGGACGCGTTCACCGGTCATCGCGGCGCCCGCCTCACCGTCGCCGAGAGCCCGTAGCCGTGCATCGCCTGGACGTGCAGCTCCATCTGCTCTCGTGCTCCTTCCGCCACCACCGCGCGCCCGTCGTTGTGGACCGCGAGCATGAGGCGCTCCGCCTTCTCGCGACCGTAGCCGAAGTACTCGCGGAACACGTGGGTGACATAGCTCATAAGGTTGACCGGGTCGTCCCACACCACCGTCTGCCAGGAACGCTCCGGATCCACGCCCTCGCGCAGCGACTGCTCCTCGTCGACCGCCGGGACGGCGAGCGGGCTCATCACGCCCACCCCAGTTCATGCAGGCGATCGTCGTCGATGCCGTAGAAGTGCGCGATCTCGTGCACGAGAGTGGTGTGGACCTCGTCACGAAGTTCGTCCTCGGACTCGCACAGCGCCAGATGCGCTTCGCGATACACGATGATGCGATCGGGGAGCTCACCCATGCCATAGCGGTCGCGCTCAGTGAGCGCCCAGCCGTCGTAGAGTCCGAGGAGGTCGAGGCTGCCGTCTTCCGAGCGATCCTCTACGACGAAGACGACGTTGTCGAGACCTTCGACCATGTCGTCGGGGAGAAGATCGAGCTCGTCGATCACGAGCTGTTCGAAGGTCGCGGCATCCATCTGAATCATGATGCCTCGATCGGGTGCGGCCCTTGGGGTTCTCGCCGCTTCGCGGCTTCACGCCCTCGTTCGCTCGGCGCGATGATGCGTCGCATTCTCGGCCTCGCTCGCTTGGGGTGAGTAACGGGGCTCGAACCCGCGACATCGGCCACCACAAGGCCGCGCTCTACCAACTGAGCTATACCCACCATGTCTCCCGCCTGAACGGGCAACCAGAAGATTCTCTCACATCTCGGGTGCAAACGACGACACGACGGATGCCGCTGCGGCACGCGCGCCATCGCTCGTCGGGCCGGGCTCGGGCACGAAGACCGCCTGCCGGTAATACGCGAGTTCCCGGATGGATTCCACGATGTCAGCGAGCGCGCGGTGTCCGCCGTCCTTCGCCGGCGCGTGGATGTAGGCGCGGGGATACCACCGGCGCGCGAGCTCCTTGATGCTGGACACGTCGACGTTCCGGTAGTGCAGCCACCGATCGACTCGGGGCATGTACTTCGCGAGGAACATGCGATCGGTGCCGATCGTATTGCCGGCCAGCGGCGCCTTGCCTTCGAGCGGAACGAACCGCTGGATGTACTCCAGCGCCTGAAACTCGGCATCCGCGACGCTCACCCCGTGAGGGATCTCGGTGAGGAGCCCCGATGAGGCATGCATCTTCGTGACGAACTCGCTCATGTTCGTCAGGGCAGACGCATCGGGCTTGACGACCACCTGGAACCCCGGATCGAGCAGCCGCAGCTCGAAGTCGGTGACCACGACCGCGATCTCGACGATCTCGTCGACCTCGAGATCCAGCCCTGTCATCTCGCAGTCGATCCACACCAGACGGTCATTGTCGGACGCCCCCACCATGCGCTCCATCCTATTGAATGCCCCGGACAGGCCGGCTCGATGGCACGGGAACCGAGAATGCCCCTCCGGGAGGATTCGAACCCCCGACCTTGCGGGTAGAAACCGCTCGCTCTGTCCCCTGAGCTACGGAGGGAAGGACGCTAAAAGGCTACCGGTTCGCCGGCACGACGCTGACCCTGGCGGAACGCACACGCGCGGCGTAGCGTCGAGTGTGGACGCATCGAAAGGAGTTCTGACATGAGCACCACGGAGACGCACCACCCCCTCTGGGTCGCCTACGGCAAGTCCGGAGTGGTCGGAAGCATCCGAAAGGACGACAACGGCTATACCGTGACGATGGCCGGAGCGGATGCCCCGGCGGGCAGCTACCCGTCGATGGAGATCGCGAAGAACGCGCTGCACGCGCGGATGACGCCCGGGAGCGACTGGCCCGAGTTCCGGGAGCACTGACCGACTGGGCGGCGGGCTGCCGAACCGTCGCTCAGCGAGCGTCGCCCGCTACGGGCTGCGGTGCGCGCACCGTCTGCCGACGCGTGTCGAGGAGCGGCAGCGCGACGTGCACGAGCGGTCCGATCAGCACCGCGAACAGGATCGTGCCGATGCCGACGGTCCCGCCGAGGAGCCACCCGACCACCAGCACGGAGACTTCTACCAGCGCCCGGCAGAGCCAGATCGGCCAGCCGAGACGAGCGTTCATGCCCGTCATCAGGCCGTCGCGCGGACCCGGCCCGAATCGGGCGCCGATGTAGAGGCCGGAGGCGAGGGCGACGAGCAGGATCCCCGCCATGAGCACGGCCAGCTGGGCGAAGAACCCGCTCACCGGGGGGAACACCCAGAGCGCGACCTGCATGCTCGTGCCCACCAGCAGGATGTTCGCGACGGTGCCGACGCCCGGCTTCTGCCGCAGGGGGATCCAGAGGAGGAGCACCAGGAAGCCGACGATGTTGGTGATCCACCCGATGCCGATGCCGGTGTGGATCGACAGGCCCTGCGCGAACACGGTCCACGGATCCACGCCGAGGCCGGCCTGCACGGTGAGGGCGCAGCCCACTCCATAGAGGATCAGGCCGATGAGGAGTTGGAGAACACGACGCGGCACTCATCCATCCAATCGCACGATTGGACTGTGAGGATCAGTCCAATACGTCTAGTCTGGCCTCTATGGACTCACGTGTCTCGGCCAGAGCCCTCTCCGCGGCGCTCGGGGGGTGGCGCACACGCGATCCGGCCTATGAGGCGCTGGCGGACGGCATCCGTCTGCTCTGCCTCGACAACCGTCTGGCACCGCGTACCGCACTGCCGGCCGAGCGCGAACTCGCCGTTGCGCTGCGCCTCAGCCGCAGCACGGTGGCGGCCGCGTACCGCAGTCTTCGCGAGACCGGGCACATCTTCAGCACGCGGGGCTCCGGAAGCGTGACCTTGCCGTTGCGTCGGCGCGATCCTGGGCGCGTCGGCTCGGCCGAGGACGCGATAGACCTGCAGCAGGCCAGTCCGCCCGCGTGGCCCGGACTGAGCGGGATCATGGCAGAGGTCGCAGCGAATGCCGCTGCGCTCGTGGCACGCGTCGGTTACGACGTCCTGGGCAGCCTCGAGCTGCGCGAGGCGATCGCGGCGCGCTACGAGCAGCGCGGTGTTCCGACTTCTCCCCACGAGGTGCTCGTCACGACCGGCGCCCAGAGCGCGATCCATCTCCTCGCTTCGGTTCTCCTCAGCCGCGGCGATCGCGTGCTCATCGAGACGCCGACCTACCCTCACGCCGCCGACGCGCTCCGGCGTGCGGGGGCGCGGCTCGTCGGCGTTCCCGTGCTCACCGACGAAGGATGGGACCTCGACCGGGCGGAGCAGGCATTCGCCCGGACGCTGCCCGTGGTGGCCTACCTCATGCCCGACTTCCAGAACCCCACCGGGCGGACGATGGACGCGCACGAGCGTGAGACCTTCCTGAGTGCCGGGGAGCGCGCAGGATCGGTGCTCATCCTCGATGAGACCACCGGTGACCTCGACATCGATCGCGGCCCGGTGGATCCCGACTTCGGCGGCGGGGACCCTGCGAGTGTGATTCGGATCGGCTCGCTCGGAAAGACGGTGTGGGGTGGACTGCGGGTGGGGTGGATCCGAGCGGATGCCGACCTCGTCCGCCGCCTCGTCGCCGCCCGCCCCGCACACGACCTCGGCACCCCCGAGTTCGAACAGGCCGTCGCCGCCACGCTGCTGAGGGACTTCGAGCCGATCATCGCCCAGCGCTCCTCACTCCTGCGCGAGGGGCGGGACGCGCTGGTGGCCGCATTGGGTGAGCGACTCCCGGCGTGGCGTGTCCCGGAAGCGCACGGCGGCGTGTCGCTGTGGATCGAGCTCGATGCCGCGCTGAGCTCGGCGCTCGTGATGGACGTGCGGTCCCGCGGCGTGCTCCTCTCCGCCGGTCCGCGATTCTCGGTGGAAGGAGGCCACGACCGCCACCTCCGCATCCCGTTCACCGCCTCGCGCGATGAGCTCGTGCGCGCTGTCGGGCTGCTCGCAGAGTCGTGGCACCGCGTCCGCGCCGGTGCCCCCATCTCTTTCGTCGAGCAGATCGACGCGCTCGTGTGACTCCTCACCGGGCGAACCGCAGGCAGTCGACGGCATCGTCGGCCGTCCAGAAGTCTCCGAGATCCCGGAACGCCCGCGAGGGAGCGTGGAATCGGCGGGCGCGATAGCGCACGCCCGCGGCATCGGCGACGGCCTGCAGATGGCCGAGCACGCGCCCGCTGGGGTCGATCACGCGCCAGAGCGCGGGTCCTGCGTCGGTGAGATCGACGGCGGTGCGCGACAGAGTCGGCGCATGCGGTCGATCGATGGCGGTGACGAGGCTCATTCTCATTCTCCAATCCGTCGTATCGAAGATATGTGCTACCTCCGACATCGGCGGGAGACGGAACATCGCGCAGCCGCGTAGCGTTCCATCTGGTGGCTCGTGTGTCGGCACGATGACCGAGACGAAGGAGACGTGTGATGCAGACGTTCGTATTGGCCGGTGGCTGCTTCTGGTGCCTCGATGCCGCCTATCGGGCGCTGCGCGGGGTCCAGTCCGTCGTGTCGGGCTACATCGGCGGCACGGTCGCCGATCCGTCGTACGAGCAGGTGTGCACCGGACGCACGGGTCATGCGGAAGCAGTCGCTGTCACGTTCGACCCGGAGGTGATCGATTCCGAGGTCATCCTGGACGCGTTCTTCACCATGCACGACCCACGACAGCTCAACCGCCAGGGCAACGACATCGGCACCCAGTACCGCAGTGCGATGTTCCCCGCCGACGACGAGCAGCGCGCTGCCTTCGAGGCTGCCCGCGATCGCGCGGCGGAGTGGTGGGACGGCGGGATCGTCACCACCATGGAGCCGCTGGGCCGGTTCTACCCGGCCGAGGACTACCACCAGGACTTCTTCGCGAAGAACCCGACGCAAGGGTACTGTCTCGCTGTCGCCGTGCCGAAGGTCAGCAAGGTGCGCGCCCGGTTCGCCGAGTACGCCATCGTCTGACGACGGTTCCTCCCCAGGTCCGAGTTTCGGCTCATCTCTCCACAGCTGGGCGGTATCCCGGGAACGAGGGCCGCCACAGCGGCATCCTGATCGCAGCGTCGGTGCCCGTCGGGCACGCGGGCACCGACGCGACCGGGGAGAGTCCCCGGAGATGAGAAGGGATGCGACATGAAGGACATCATCAC
>Ga0307505_10000266_pt1 | contig 62675 bp, 56 predicted proteins | sample 23_S_MG_FD_202183 | JGI IMG/M metagenome (GOLD analysis project Ga0307505, IMG submission 202183) | Soil microbial communities from Populus trichocarpa stands in riparian zone in the Pacific Northwest, United States - 23_S | ecosystem: Environmental > Terrestrial > Soil > Riparian zone > Trees...
CTCGGGGCCGGCCCGCTGGCTGGGCCCCCCCGGAAACGAAGGACGGTCCGACTGCGATGGTGAAACGTATGGCGTAATGATGCCGTTAGTCAGCAGGACCAGGCGAGATCCCAAGTCCACCCTCCCCAGACGCTGTCGCTCGGCGGTGCCGGTCGGCGAGGTCGCGGATCTCCGCGTTTTCGATCACTCGCCCCCGCTCGCCTCCCCCGTCGACTGCAGCATCGCCCGCCCGATGTCCTCGCCCGCAACGTAGAAGCTTCGGAACGAGCGGAACAGGCGGGCGAGCGGCCGGAGCGCCTGGTACAGCCGCGGGGCGTTCCTTGACGTATTTCCGTCGATGAACGCGGGCCGCCAGCACACCGCCTCGAACGAGGCCGTGAGATCTCGCTCCGTCTCCGCCTTCACCCGCGCCCACATCATCCGGCTGTCGAGGCGCGCACCCCTCGCGCTTACGAAGTGGAAGGCGGCCGCGGGGCTCCGAGCCTTCAACGCGCGCGCGGCGGCCAGCGCGAAGTCGTGCGTGATTCGCCGGTACTCCGCCTCGCCGGAACCTGCGTCACCGAGATGCCGAGGCAGCCATGCACGGTTTCGGCGCAAGCCGTCCATCGTGCTGTGGCGGACTGAATGGCCCTAGCCCGACCGGTCGCTCGGGTGACGTGATTGCGGAGAACTCGGGAACTGCCTATCAGCGTGTGAAGGGAGGATGACCTGAGCGTCCGGGGCATTGCCGTCGTCGCTTCAGGCGCGAGGGGCTGAAGTCGCGTGCGCGGCCTAACCCGGAACACCGACCGCACTTGACCCTGCGCCGCGCTCGCCTGCGTGCCTACGTCTAAATCTGGTTCAATCCTGTTTTCGCGGGTGAGCCGCAAGCGGCTAGGTGGACGCCGAAGCCTTCGCGGCAACTCCCCGGACTCCCGGCCGTAGGGCCTTGGCCACCCACGACATCCCCGATCACGCGCTCCGCCGTACGGGCCACCCTCGCGTGTGCCCTCACCCTCATGTTCGGTTGTTTGCCGGCCGCCACAACGCGACCCGCCGGCGATCCCATTCGTTCCGGGAGCGGGGGCGACCCGAACGCTGCTCATCCCGTGCGTGCTGTCTACCTCTCCGGGATCGAGGCGTTCCGGGCCACCGGGCAACCGGCTGGAAGGGGAGGTGGACGCTGTCCCGTCGCTGGAATGTTCAATCCTTGACCCCGGGTGCGGCTCGTTCACCGGCGTCGGAAGCCAGCTCCCGACGGAGCGACGTGGCTCAGGCGATCCACAGGGGAGAGGAGCGGCCAGCGGCAGCAGCGGATTCGGTGCCCCCCCGGCGAGGAGATCCGAAGCGTTCGCAGCGAGCTTGCTGCGGACCCCACGGCTCGGCGCGCGCCGAGCCTCGTCCGACACCTCGGCTCGCTGCACCGACGTGACCGCGATGACGCGACCGGGGAACGCGAAGCGACATTCGTGCTGCTCACCTCGCTACGCAGCCCCCTCGCGACGGGAAACGTGCCGGAGGAGCACCGTCCCGTCGCCGAGGTGGCACTCGAGATCGAGGCGATCGATGCCCTGGTTCGCGAGGCGTACGGTGATGCCCGCGGGCTCGTTGCACTCTCGCCCATGGCTGCCGACGCAGCGGTGCGGCGCCGGCTCTGCCGTCGTGGGGGCCTTCCTCGAAGCGCAGGCAGGAGACTATGCCTCGGCGGCGCAGTCGCTGACCATGGCGGCACAAGCGACTCCGTCGTCGGGCGAGGCCGGCGAGCTCCTTGCACTGGCGGAGTTGTTTGCCGAGCGCGCCACCACCGGATTCAGGGCAGGCGGGGTACACGTAAGTAGCAGTGCTGTCGAGGGCGGCGACCTCTCGGGGCCTGCCGTGCGCGTGCTCGGCGTGGAGGAGCCCGAGGGTCTTCGTGTGGTGCCGAACCCCACGTCGCAGCCGGCGACGGCCACACTCACGCTGTCAGCGCCGGCCCGCGTCCGGCTCTCCGTCTACGACGCGCTCGGCCGGGAGGTCGTTCGGCTGGCCGACAGCCCTCTCACACGTGGCCGCCACGCCTTCGCCGTGGTCGGGGCCCTGCCGGCGGGGACGTACCTCATCCGCGCCGTCGTGGAGCCGGAGGGTGGGACGCGGCGTTTGTTTACGCAGCGATTCACCCTGACCAGATAGCCTTGCCCGTGCCACTGCTCGCGTTCGCCGCCGGGGCGCTCCTCTTTTTGTGGAGTGGCGCCCCGGTAAGCGCGCAGGTAGCCGCAGCGCCGGAAAGCTTGCGGGTGGTTCTTGCACAGGGTGAGGAGGCTATGCACGCTGTGATACTGTCAAACGGGGGTGGCGCTGCATACCCCTTCTGCCTAGATGTGCTCCAAATGGGGCAGGGGCACCACGCCCCAGGCAGTCTCGGCGCCGGGTGCGGCCCGCCTGGCGAGCGCCTAGCGCTGCGGACCCCGGAGCCCGGTTTCATCATCGGGAGTGATCCACAGTCCATGGCCATGACGCCCGAAGGAAGACTTTTTGTCGCCGACAATTCGGGCGGGTTCACGGTGGAGTACACGGCCGACCTTGCGTATGTCCAGCACTTCGAGCACCCCGTTGTAGCACAACTCTCGCCATTCGCGAGCACGAGGGGCGTGACGTACGATCACCGCACGGAGACGCTCTGGTGGCTGAATATGGAGTCCTCGGGGTTTGACATTCGCCGGACAATGCTGCTCGAGGGAACGCTCGCGGGCGTCGCAACCGGGCGGAGGATCACACTCCAGGTTCCCACCGGCACTCCGCCCGCGCCCGCCCCCGCCGGCGGAGCCTTCGATCCCGCTGCGAATCGCTTCTACTTTCTCAACACCTTCACCGGGGTTGCCTACGCGCTGTGGGGCGTGGACACGGCGGGCGTTGTCATTGGTGGATACCCGCTCGCGCTCCAGCAGTATCCCGACGCTCAGGAGGGTCTCGGCCTTGACGTGCATGGGGGGGTGCATGGCCCCGACGAGGTTCGATTGGAGGTTCCGGTGGCGCTAGCCGGGGAGGCGTACTGGAGCCGCGTCGTCGTTACGGACCCAGGGGGAGAAGATTTCGGGATGGAGACGCAGATCCCTCAGTTCCCCGCGGGCTGGCGTGCGGGCCTTTCAGGCACGGCGCTGAGAAGTCGCACGGACCCGAACGGAGTGCTGTATGGGGCGTTTACTGGGTTCGATGCCGGTAACATCCAGGTCCGCGGCCTCTTCGCTTTCCGTCCGATTCCCTTGTCGCCGTCATGGCTCTTTCTCAGCGACTGGAGCGGGGCGATCCCGGCCGGCGGTAACGCTCCGGTGCCGCTAAACTTCCGCGCCGGCCAGCGCGAACCTGGGGAGTACCGTAGCACGCTGGTGGTGGAGGACCCGGCCGGCGCCGTCCTAGCCTCGGTGCCGCTGACGCTGGTGGTGACGCCCGACACGCCGGCGGAGCCTGGCCCCGACCGCGCCGGCGCTTCGCTGACCGTGTGGCCCAACCCCGCCCGCGGCGCGGCCACTGTGACGCTCACGCTGTCGGCGCCTGCGCGCGCGCGCGTGGCAGTGCACGATTTACTCGGCAGGGAGGTGAGGGTGATTCACGTAGGATCCCTACCGGCCGGCACCACGCGGCTGGCGCTAAATGCCGTGAATTTGCCGGCCGGCCTGTACTTGGTCCGCGCCGCCGGCGCCGGCGCCGCCCCGCGGCGATTCATCGTGGCCCGCTGAGGCGCCGGCCCCTTGCGCCGGGCCGCCAGGCGCGCAGGGTACGGCCCACGCACGCTGTGCGCCGGCCAGCGCGGTTCTCTGTCATGAATCCATTGGAACCTCGTTGCGCACGGTGGGATGGCCCCGCTGCGGTCCCCACGCCTAAGGCGTCAACGGTCCGGATACGGTCCGCACCCCGGTCGCCACTATCGCAGGCCCGGCGCACCGACTCGTCATCCTCGGGCTCCGCCAACCTCCCACCGTTCCACGCACCGTCGATTGCCACCAGGAGCAAGGCCGCGCGTCGGAGGCTCGTGCGTAGGGCGAGAGCGATGTCCAGGAGCTGGGTCGGCGTCTTCTCCATGCGCTACGGGGTGGGTTGAGTCACAGTCGTCCCGACGCGGTCGCATTGCCTAACCGTGTCGCCTCGAACGCGTTCGAAGCGAAGAAAGCCGGGGACCTGCAGGCGATCATTGAGCTCTAGTTAGGGGTGACCTACGAACTAGCCGTCTCGATTTCCGACACTCCTCATCGTGTTCAATGGGCTTCGTCTCCGTCACGCTGGGCCACCCTCACGGTCGGCCATGAAGGGCCGACTCGTCGAAGAGAGAGCTCAGAACCACATGCAGCACTAGGAGTCCTGGACTCCGCCGGACCAGGCTGGATCGAATCGGATTATGGCGGACCGCCCCGTACAGGGATGGACGTGCGCTGGACGGTTGTGGCGTTGCCTGGACCACGCTAGCGCCGTCGTTTTACTGCGACGACCTTAGCCCCTATCGACGTCCAGGGTAACGGTCTTCCAGGCCCGGGGCCGCTCCTCAACACGCCTGCGCCGTCAGGAAGTCAAGCAATGCCTCGACTTCGTCGCGTCTGAATCGAAACGTGGCGCTACGCGAGGACCCGAACTGTCCATCGGATAGCCGACAAAACATCATTGGGTTCATGGGGTACCGCTTAAGCAGCGGGCGGAAGCGCTCGTAGTACATCGAGCGCGATATCCCCAGCCGCTCCCGTACGAGGTCCTCGGCCTCGGCTCCCTTCATCATCTCAATCCGCTCATCGGTGGAGGTCGTGACCTGCGCGCCACTGTCTCCGCTGAGTGCCCGTGTCGCGCGAACAGCCAGGATGTCCCACGGGGCGAGTCCCTCCGATGACCGACTCGCCCTACTTAGCGCGTAAATACGATCGCGGTCTTTGGGCAGCTCAACCTCGAGACTGTCCCATTCTCTCTCTAGCTCACTCATTTTCGCTGCCCGCTCCGCACACGCCGCTTCGTACTCGCGTTTTAACGCGGCGCGCGCTTTGTCCGTCCGGCGATCGGCTTTGGCCCGGCCTTCCGGGTTCCCCACGAAGCTGGCGGTCGAGGCGAGGCTGCTCCACCGGGACGTGTATTCCTGCGAATAGAGGCTCGACTTTTGGCGGTGAGCCTCGATTGCGTACCCGAGGCTCGCTATAGTCCCCTGTCTGGTTCTCACACGTCGCTCCCAGGCGTCGATTAGATCCTCTACGGCGCGGCGGGCCTCGAGCGGGATGCTGTCCCGACTACGGTTCATGGCGTATCCAGTCCGGTGTTTGAACGTCAGCACATCGAAAGCCGGGCGCGGCGTGTGATCACGAGCTCATCGCGCTGGTCCTGAAGGCTAGACGTATGCGAGAAACGGGACAGGTGGGACAGCTGGGACGCGTGGGACAGGTGGGACATGTCGGACGTGCCCCGCGGCTGGGAACCGCAACGCCCACTCAGCCGACCTATTGGCGACATTTCTCCTCTCGGTGAATCGCGCGGCTGACGCGCCTGTGGTTAGTACCTAGCTCCGCCGCCATCTGCCGGAGAGACATTTGGGGCTGCCTCTTCCTTAGAGCTACGATCTGTGCGTCAAGCTCATTCTCTTCGCCGATACTGCGCTCCTTTAGGTGCTCTGCTTCCGAGCCGTACCCCGCGAACCCGAAAGTCAGAAGACCATCTCCTCGCTCAAGACTGAGCATTGCCACATTGCCGGCATCGATTGTGAAGTCCGCCTGGCGCACCTTGATCTGCTTTAGGTAGCGCAAGCCGGGATCGCGGTAACTCTCGCCTATAGCGAACGCGGAGTCGGCAAGTTGGAGCAGCACGCGGCTCCCAGCTAGGTCGTTTCGAGAGAGCGGGCGCGACGGGTCACGCTTCGGCGTGTGGGCGAGCACGAGGATCGACAGACCGTGGCGAGCCTTGAGCGCCTTGAGTTGACGCATTAGGGGAAGTGCGCCCCTCGACCGCTCCGTTTCCTCGCGCAGGTACGTGAGGTTGTCGACGATCACAACCTTTACGCTATGCTCTATGACCGCCGCCTCGATGCCATCGTATATCGCACGGTCCCATCCACTCTCATCGAAGTCTAGGTCGGGGTCAATTTCGCAGCGGAGAAAACCGGGCTGGAATTGGTAGACCGTGCCACAGTCATTCACGCAGCGCGAATAGAACTGGCGGGACGAGAGCTCGCAATCGATGTACAGGCCTGGCTGCGCAGCGATGCCTACTGTGAACCCCATAACGTCTTCTCCGCGGGTCACTCCGTCGAGTATCTGCACGGCGGCAATTGTCTTCCCCACGTTTGTGTCGGCGAAGAGGACGCAGAGCTCACCCTCGAACCAGAAGTCGCCGAACACCTGCAGCGCGACGCCGGCCGCGCTCGCCTCCAGATTCCAGACGTTCGCTTCCTTTATCGTCAGCAGACCACGATGGGACAGTGGGTCACTCGTCCCAGACGACCCAGGTCCCATGGCATTCCATTCATCTGCCGGTTTCCTCTTTCCAAAGTCCGCGTCCGACGCGAGCTCTTCGGCTGCACGGACAAAGTGGTCGAAGGCGATGACGGCGTAGGCGAGACGGTCCTCATTCTGCCCCGCGGCCCGGAGTTGCGCCAAGAGTTGCCCACGGGCCGCGTCTCGGGACAGATAGCCCTCGCGCGCCCGTTCGGCCCACTCACGCGCCAGGCGCTGGACTGGGAGAGGGCGCGGCGATAGGCCCGCTGCGGCTTGACCGCCCGCGCTGTCCATGAGGGCCCCGTTCAGCGCTCCACGCATCCCATGCTACGCTGGTGCCGGTTGGGCCAGGTGACGCACGCGAAGTGGCCGGCTTAGCGCGCAAGCGCAAAGAGCCTCTCGATCACCCGCCGGTCGAAAAACTTGCGCCTGGAACCAAACCGCAGGCTCGGAATGAAGCGGCGGTCGTGCTCGGGGAGATTGCTCCTGTTGAGGATCGTCCTTGCGTCGAGTCCTGTAACCTGCCCGACGTCCTTCGCGGAGAGGTACCGCTGTCGGTCCGGACGGGCACCAAGCGTGTGGAGAATGGCATCGAGCTTTCGGTCAATTACTTCGAGCCGAGTCGCATGGTCCAATGGGGTGGCCAAGGGCGCATCGCGATTCAATGCCAGAATGCCGATGCTAGTGCTCGGTAAGCCAGTTCGCCCAAAGTCCTCACCGAGTCGCATCTCCGCGGCCGGGAGCCGGACCTGCTCCCTGTATTTGGGCATTTGCGAGCGCAGTGGGACTTCTCTACTCATCGCCCTTACGACTCCACGCCTCGAGTGCCTCGGCCAGCAGGTATCCGATGCCCATCCCCAGCAAACCGCTGCCGAGGACACGCAGCCCCTCCGGTGAGAGGCTGGGCATTGGCCTTGGTATTAGTGGATTGTGCCGCGGGAAGAGACCAAATACGTGCTTCCACAATCCCCGGAGGATGTCGGCCGCGAGTGGATCGACGTCCCTCTCTCCGCTCTCCCACCGCGAGATCGTTGCTTTGTCCCGCCCGAGCACGTCGCCCAAACGCTCCTGGCTCCAACCCAGGACGTGCCGGAGATAACGAACGTCCTCTGGGCGCAGGGGCTCCGACTCCGACATGCGTGATGACTGGTTGCTTACCGCAACAACTTACGATGCGAAGTTGCGGTAAGCAACCCGCCTCCCGGGATATCTCCGGCGCCGGCGGTACAGACAGAAAGCGCCGGAGGCAGCGCGGCACTTTCAGCCTAGAGTAGACGAGCAGAAACGTCGCCCACCCGGCAAACCGTATTGCAAGGCCTGTCCTCACAAGCGTCGATTCGTCAGGGAGCATCAGCGGCCACCCAGCGGTCACTGCGCCTAGATGCCCAGACGGTCGTAGGTCGCTCGCCGATCGTGCTCATTGAGGTGCACGTAGATCCGCAGAGTCGCAGGCTGCTGATGCCCGAGGTTCGCCTGTACCTCGACGGAGTCCACTCCCCTCCGCAGTTGCTCCGTTGCGCACGTGTGGCGAAGACCATGGAGATTCGCTCCCCCCGGTAGACCTGCCGCGCGAGCAAATCGCTTGTACGTCTTCGAGACGTGGTCCGTCGACAGGGGTACGGTCTCCCCACGCCAATCGCCCGATCGGAACACGAGGCCAGACGTTGGACGACCGCAGTATCGGTGCCATGCGGCGAGCAAGTTGCGAAGAGCTAGGGCGAGGGGTACGGTCCGCTCACTGCCTGTCTTCGTTCCGGTCACGCGAAGGAAGCCACCGTCCAAGTCGACCCTTTCCCACGTGAGCCGCACACCCTCGCCGGCGCGCAGCCCGGCGTAGAAGTAGGTCGCGATCATCGGACGGAACCACGGATAAGCCATCGGCCCATCCCGGCCACGTTCGTTACCCTTCACCTTACTGCGGCGCAACCTTCGATCGCGCTCTTCCGCTCGGTGTGCCTTGAAAACCGCGCCTAGGTGTATCTCCGTAATAGTCTTCTCCGCAACCCGATCATCCTTTCTGGGATAGCGGACCTTCCGCGAGATGTCTACAGCCGCGTAGCCCTCCTCGGCAAGCCAGCGGAAGAGCATGCGGCAGAAGCGGAGATAGGTCGTCTGCGACGCGGTAGAGAGATGCGGCTGGAAGGCGTATCGCCGGATGTCTTCTTCCGTGATGTGTTTCACAGGCATCGACAGCCCAATGCTCTCCTGAAGCCGGCGAACCTGCGCCCGGTACTCATCCAGTGTGCGTTGGCGAACGTGTGATCGGCTAGCGAGGAATCGCATGGTCGCGTCCCTCAGTGTCAACCCATGCGCAGGCTCGGGCGGGGCCGGAATCCGAGCCTTGCGGGGCGACCACCCATTGAAGGGATCGATCTCACCTAGTCGGAACTGGTCGTCATACCTCGCCATCAGACGCTCGGCTTGTGCCCGCTTGCCGGTACCCAGCGTGAACGCGCGCTGCTCGACGGCTCCATTGACGCGCCGTGAGAACACTAGGTAGTACACGTCCGCGCGCTTTTTGAGGCTGGCCATGGTCTTGTCCCTTGTACCATCATTTGTACCATCACCAAGGTATCCCGGGGTCCTTTGAGTGACAAGCCCTCCCCCCGCTCGCACCGGCATGTTAACGCAAAACCGCCCCAGAGCGTACTCTGAGGCGGTTTCTAGAAGTGCCCCCCGCAGGACTCGAACCTGCAACCCGCTGATTAAGAGTCAGCTGCTCTGCCAATTGAGCTAGAGGGGCATTGCGCCAAGCTACCGCGCCATGCTGTGACGAAATGAGGATAGAGGATGGAAGATCGAGGATCGCGGGAGGAGGGGAGGAGGATCGAGGATCGAGGATCGAGTCTTGAGGATAAAGGGGAGAGGGGAGAGGGAAGAGGGAAGACGCCGGGGCCTCCGCTCATGAACGATCGGCCCAGTCCATTGTCAATTCTCTATCCTCCATTCTCAGAAGCCAAGCGCCACCCGCACCCGCACAGACCGCCCCTGCGCCGGCACACCATACGGCCGGAAGCGGCTCATCGGATCGACGTACCGCGCGTCCGCCAGGTTGTCGACGGCGAGTGAGGGCCGCAGCTCCATCCCGCCGCCGAGCGGCAGGGTGGCGCTCACGGAGGCGTCCCAGAGCACGTAGGCGTCCGTCGGCCGCTCATCGGGCAGCTCCGGCCGGCGCTGCGCGGCGTGGAAGGTCGGGCCCAGGCGGGCCTCGAGTCGCGGACCCTGCCGAGCGCGCCGGCGCGGTACTCGACGGCGGCGCGCAGCCGCGCCGGCGGGACCGTCGGAAGCGGCTCGTCGGTCTCGAGGTTGGTGCCCCACGTGACGTCGCCGCTGAGATGCACGCCGAGGCCGTGCAGCGCGTGGGGGTGGATGTCGAACCGCGCCTCCGCGCCGGCCAGGCGCGCGTCGGCCTGGCCGTAATCGAATACCTGGAGGCCCGACGCCGAGTCGGTCTCCGGAGTCGGTCGGGCGAAAATGAACCCGTCCAGGTGGTTCACGAACATGCTGGCCTCGGCGAACATGTGCGGCGTGAGGTAGCGGATCACTCCGTCGATCGAGATCGCCGTCTCCGAATCGAGGTCGGGATCGCCACGCTCGAAGCGCAGCGTCCCCTCGTGGACACCGCGCGCGAAAAGCTCCTGCAGCGTGGGCGCGCGGAACGCCCGGCCGAGGTTCGCTGCCAACGAGAGGTCGCTTCGCGGCTGCCATGCGGCGCCGACGGCGCCTGTCAACGCGATCCACGACCGTTTCTGCTCCGGCAGATCGAGGTCCGGCGTAACCCGCACGTCCATCTGTCGGGCGTCGACTCGCACGCCGGCGTCGAGTGTCACCGTCGGCAGCACGAGGTGCTGCGTGACGTACGCTCCACCGCTCAATGTGGTCGCGCCGGGGATGAGCGTCTCCTCCCCCAGCGTCTCGTTGGTCTGGGCAAGGCCGCTCACGCCGGCGGTGCCGAAGACGCGCCCCACCGGCCGGTGGTGGAAGCGGACGTCCGCCGTCGCCGTCGTGAGCCGGAGATACAGCGCCGGCTCCTCGTCCTCATCGTGCGGCTCGGGCTCGGGCTCGCCGCCGCCGTGCTCGTGGCCGAACTCTCGGAGACGGTTGCGCTGCACCGCCGCGACCGCCTCGACGCGGTTCGCGCCGAGCGGCAGGTCCAGTCGCGCGGCCGCGCGATCGTGCTGTGCGCGCATGAACGGCTCGCCTATCTCGAAGCGCCCGTGCTCCTCGTGCTCCGGCTCGTCACCTTCCTCCGCCGGCTCGAAAAGGCCCATCCGCGCGTCGAACCGGCTCGCCTCGACGGTCAGCGTCGAGCGCTCCGCGAAGCGGTAGCCCAACCTGGCCGACCCGCCTGCGCGCGCCTGGGCCGTGTTCTCTATGTGATCGTCAGGCGTGCCAACCTGGCCTGCGCGGAGGTAGTCGAGTCGGCCCTCCCACGCCCACGCGCCGGCGCGGCCGCCGATCTCGACGTCGGTCGCGCCCAGCGGCGTTCCGCTCGCGGCACGCATCCCCAGCTCGCCCCGGACCGGCGCGTCGCCGGCGAACAGGCTGCGCCGGGTCGTCTGGACTACCCCGCCGAGCGCGTCGCTTCCGTAGAGCAGGCTCGACGGGCCGCGCACTACCTCGATGCCGTCGACGTCAGACGCGCTGACCTCCGGACCGTGCTCGTCGCCCCAGTACTGGCCCTCCTGGCGGATGCCGTCTTGCACCAGCAGCACGCGCGTGCCGGTCAGTCCGCGCACCACCGGCTTGGCGATCCCCGGGCCCGTCGTCAGGAGGCGCACGCCGGCTACGTCGTCCAGCGCGTCGAGGGGAGACCCCGCGGCCGCGCGCGCGACCGCGGCCGCATCGAGCACCTCGACGGACTGGGGCGTCGACAGGACGTCCGATGCGCCGGCGCGCGCGGTCACGGTCACCGCCGGCGCCTCGACGAACGAGGGCGTAAGGACGATATCCAGCGTCGTCACGCCCGCGCGAGCGTCGACGCTACGCGTCTCGGTCTTGTAGCCGACGAAGCTGAACACGACGCGCACCGCCCCGGTGGACCTGAGCGCGAGACTGTAGCGGCCGTCTGGCCCGGAGGCGGTGCCGGCGCTGAGGGTGGGTGCGTAGACGGTGGCACCGGGCAACGGGGCGCCTGACTCACCGTCGAGAATCACCCCCTGGAGGGTCTGGGCGTGCGGCGCCATGGCGATCGCCATCGTCGCGCACGCGCCGAGCAGGGCTCGGAGCATCACTACTCACCGGATCGTGCTGAAGGGACGGGGCGGGGCCCCGGTGAATCAGACGACGGTGAGAGGGGGCCCGCGTACCCTGGACGCGCCGGCGAGGCGAGCCAGCGTGGCCGCGCCAGCGGCCGGCTCGGGCCGATCGCGACGTGCCGGCGCGATGACCATGGGGGCCGCTGACGCGACGCCCGCGGAGAGACCCTTGCAGAGGACGCACGCCAGCTCGTGGAGCGGGACGGCACGGTCGCACGCCGGCGTGAGCTCCACGCCGTGCTCGCCGAACGCATCGTGGTGGTGGTGCCCCGCCGCCGCGTGCTGCGCGCGCACAGCGGCGGCCTCCGCTGCGTGGTGCGCGCGGTGCACCGCCGGCGCGATGATGGCGCCGGCGGTGAGCAGGAGGAGGACGATGCTGACGGAGCGGGTCCGCATGGGCGCAAGGTAGTCCGACGGTACACGGACGGGCGATGTCCGGTGCCTGGGCTCAGCCGAGTAGTGTCACTTCGCGCCGTTGACATCGGAACCCCTGCGGCGTATGATGCGTGAGGTGTCCACCGAGTAATCATCATCACCTTGCAATCCGACCCTTTCCGCGACTCGCTCCGCCGACTCGCCGGCCGCGCGCCGGCGCCGACGGAGTCCGGCCGCACCACATTCCGTTTGCCTCCCCGCGCGGCCGAGGCGCTGGCGTGGCTCGCGGCGCAGCTTCGCAGCACGCAGAAAGACGTGCTCGCCGGCCTGCCCAGCGTGGTGGAGGACATCCGGTCGACGGACCTCTGGGACCGCCTCGGGACGCACGTCGCCGCCGCGCCGGCGCCGGCCGTAGCCACCGAGTCCTCCGTCAGCTTCGATCTGCTGAACGAGCCATTCATGGCGCGACAGGTTGAGTCCGGCGCCATCGCAGAGCGAGGTGGTGCGCACATCGAGCCCGAGCCCGGCGCGCGCTCCACGTACGTGCTCCCCCGCGAGGCGCTGGAGCGCCTCACGTACCAGTCGGAGGCGCTCGGGCTTCCCCGGGACGAGGTCGTTGCCCGCGCCCTCGTGGCACTGCGCGCGGCGGTGGAGCTGCGCCAGGCGAGCCGGCCAGACGTCGTCCTCTCGCTCGTTCAGCGCGTACCGGGCTTCGAGCGCGACGTCGGCACCGCGGCGGAGGAAGCCGTCGCCCTGCCGCCACATGACCCGATACGCGCGCACCTCGAACGGGCCTATGAGCACCTGGCGGACGCGCGAAAGGCCCTCGAGGCCGAACCGAACCGCGGCGCGCGGTCCGAACCCTGACTTCACCCCTTCGGAATCACTACCTGCCCCCCGACCCTCAGATCGCTACAAATCAGATGTCCGACAACCAGCTCCCCAACCTCGGCGGCCTTACGCCCGAGCAGATCCAGGACCACCTAGACCGCCACCCGGACGGGCTCGGCGCCCCGGCCGCGGCGGATTGCGAGATCGTGTGCATCATCGACCGTTCAGGATCGATGGGTGTGATTGTGGATGACGCGATCGGCAGTTTCAACGCGTTCCTCGACGGCCAGAAGAACGAGCCCGGCACGGCGGTCCTATCGATGACACTGTTCGACCAGGAGCAGCTGCACCCCTACTCGGGGGTGCCGGTAGCCCACGTGCCGGCGTTTACGCGCGAAACCTATGTGCCGCGTGGCTGGACCGCCCTGTTCGACGCAATAGGGGCGACGCTCACGGCGGTGGGGACGCGCAGAGCCAGCGTGCCGGCGCAGCAGCGGTCCGCCGGCGTAGTAGTGGCCATTCTCACCGACGGCCACGAGAACGCGAGCGTCCACTACAGCCGCGAGGCCATCGCGAGCATGATCGCCGGCCGGCGCGCGGAGGGCTGGGAGTTCGTCTTCCTCGCCGCCGATCACGCGGCCTTCGACGCCGCGCGGCAGCTCAACATCGCTCGTGAGGACATCGCCAGGTTCGACCTGGCCTCCATGGGCGAGGCCGGCCCGCGGATGTCGCGCCGCGTGTTCGACAAGCGCGCGATGATGGCAGAGCGGAGCGGCGACATCGCCTACTCTTCCAGCCTGGCCACGTTCGCGGAGCGCGACGTGATCGCGGACGAGCGCCGGCGCGACGGCGTGGCGCCGGCCGGCGAGGACCCGGCGCCGGCGCCGTGATCGCCTGGCCGCATTGACAGGCGAGGCCCTCCCGGGGCAGTTCCGGGAGGGCCTCGTTCCGTGAGGTGCCTAGCGGACTCGAACCGCTGTAAAGGGTTTTGCAGACCCTTGCCTAACCTCTCGGCCAAGGCACCAACTGTGGAGAAGATAGCGGGGCGAGCCGACGACCTCGGTGGAGGTGGTGTGTGGAGATGCGGGACGACGACGAGATCCCTCGACACGCTCCGACATAGCCCCGGTCTCTGAGGGCGGCAGTCACACACTTCCGACTCTTGCGCGGGGATGTCTCGCTCGCTCGGCGTGATCGCCCTCGCCCTCGACTTACCTCTCTCCACCTCTCCTCTCACTCCACACTCTCCGAACCTCGTCCCCCGCCGTTTTCAACTAACGGCGGGCCCGCCAGGACTCGAACCTGGAACCGGCGGCTTAGAAGGCCGCTGCTCTATCCAATTGAGCTACGGGCCCCGCGGTGCCCTGCCGGGCGGCTGTCGGGGCGGCCGGATTCGAACCGGCGACATCGACCTCCCAAAGATCGTGCTCTACCGCTGAGCTACGCCCCGTGGCGGGAAGCTACGTGGTTGAGAAGGGGATTTCGCGGAAGGGAAGGCGGAGGATCAAGACGGAGCCGGAGGACGGAGGACCGGAAGACGGAGGACGGAGGACCGAGGACCGAGGACCGTGACCGACCGTCGAGGTGAGCGGGGGCGGTGACCGGTGATGCGGTGAGCGGTGAGCGGTAGAATCCCCGCAGTGCGTTCACCCATGAGGGAGGGACGACGCGGCTACCGCCCGCTGTCTCCTGCCCGCCGCCTTCTGCCCTATGCAGCCACCCACCGACCTCACCGAGCCGGCATCGCTCCACAGGGACCGCAAGACGCTCCAGATCATCGCGCTGGCGGTGTGCCTGGGCGTAGTGGCTATCTCCATGGCATTGGCCGGCCTCGTCGCCGCCGGCGGCGGGCTGGACCTCCTGACGCCGGACCCGGCGTTCTACATCGCCGCCGCACTGAGCATCGCGTCCATCCTCGCCGGCTTCGCCGTGCAGCGCCGGCTGGCGGACACCCTCCTCCCGGCGGCCAACGGCTACGTTGGCGCGCTCTACGCCATCAAGACGAACACAATCGTCTCATTCGGCGCCATGGAGGCCGGCGCGATCGGCGCGGCGCTGATGGGCTTCCTCTCGAGCACCCTCGCTCCATTTGCATTCGTCCTGCCGTTCTTCGCCTTCGCCCTGATGTTCTTCCCCACCGAGGGGCGGTTCAGGTACTGGCTGGCGTCCGCGAGCCTGTAGGGCAAGACGGAGGTCGGAGGTCGGAGGTCGGAGGACGGAGGGTTAGCGCGGTGGAGTGTGCACGCCGCCCCCACATCACCGATCACTAACCACCAATCACCCCATAACTCAGCTCGCCCGCGCAGCCTTCAACTCCGCCTCGACCTGCGAGACCTCGACCATCCGCGAGCGGAACTCGAAGTTGCCGTTCTGCTTCTTCGAGGCCACGATGACCTTCGCCATCTGCTTGGCGTCGGCGCCGCCTCGGTTCGTTCGCTGGTTCTTGGAGACCTTCTTCGCCATCGGTCCGGGGGTCAGTGCCCTCCTGGCCGGAGGAGGGCTGTCGCGCGAGCGACTGGGGGGTTACTTGATCTCCCGGTGCAGCGTGTGCTTCCGCAGAACCGGGTTGTACTTCTTGAGCTCAAGCCGCGCGGTGGTGTTCCGGCGGTTCTTGGTCGTGGAGTAGCGCGAGGTCCCGGGGGACTCCGTGCACTCCACCGTCACCTGTATGCGGACGTCCTTGCCCTTCGCCATCGTAGCTGCGGGTTAGGGTCGCGGGTCAGACCGTCGCGCCGTTGCGGCGCGCCTTGGCCAGGACCGCCTCGATCCCGTTCTTGTTGATCGTCTTCAGCGTCTGCGCCGTGACCTTGAGCGTGATCCAGCGGTCCTCCGTCGGCAGGTAGAACCGCTTCTTCTGCAGGTTCAGCTCGAAGCGCCGGCGCACGCGGTTGTTCGCGTGCGACACGTGGTTGCCCGACATCGGGCCCTTTCCGGTGAGCTGGTCCTTGCGTGCCATCGTCGGCGCGGAGTGAACTATGGAGCCCGGGAAGCTACGGCCCGCCCTCGCCGGCGCACAACGCCGGGCCGCTGCGAAGGTGTGGCTTTCCCGCGAAGAGGAGGCGGGGGCATCAGGTCGATTCGGGCGACCGAATCTCACCCGCCCCGCAGCCGCGGGCACTGGAATCGCTCAATCGCTCAATCGCTCACTCACTCCCATCCTCACATGCCGAGGCCGAACCTCGCCTGCAGCATGTGGACGCCGCGCCGGAGCTGGCTCGAGCGCCGGCCCTCCTCTACGCCGAAAAAGGCGTAGTCGAGACGGAGCGCGCCGGTCCGGACGCCGGCGCCGAACGACGGGTAGCCCTGAGCGAAACCGGCGCGGAGCGTCAGCGGGCCGCCCGTGGCCTCCATGCCGAAGCGCATGTGCGCCATCGTCGACTGGTCGAACGCCGACGTCGACGCCCCGACGTAGTCGATGGCGATCAGCGCGCCGGCCACGCCCTCCGGGAGGTCCTCTGTTGGGACGCGATACGCCAGGCCGGCGCGGTAGCGCACGTCGGGGTCCCTATCCGCGAAGCGGGCCTCCAGCTCCGCGATCTCGGCCTCGTTGTCGGGGAAGTCGGTCCCGGAAACCTCGATTCGCCGCGAATAGCTCAGCGCCGGATCGCCGCCGAGGCGGACGCTCGCGCCGAGATCCAGTCCGGGCGAGCCCACGTCGCGTGCGTGCACGCCGGCGTCGAGCGCGACGCCGGTGCCGGACAGCACGTACAACGCCTCCCCGCCGGCGTCGAGCTCGTCGACGAAGGCATACTTGGCGGTCACCCAGCGCCGTACGGCGCTCGCGGAGACGCCGAACGCCAGCGACGACCCGGGCATGGCCATCCCGATACCCACCGGGACGTGCACGTCCGTCTGGTCGTAGAAGTCGATGAGCGGCACGCCGGCGCCGCCGTCGTGCACCTGCCCGCGCGCGCTGCTGACGGCGAAGATGCCCACCTGCAGCGCCGTCACGGGGTTGATCCGGTACTGCAGGCTCGGCCCGGCGGCCATCGCTGACAGGCTCGACGGACTCCGGCCGAGTTCCAGCGCGTCGTCGTACAGCGCCTCGAACCGGTCGCGGTCGTTCACCCGGAGGCTGTCGAGGCCGTCCTCGATCGCAGGCCCGAGCTCATCACGGTAGTACTTCCAGAGCGACCACGCGGAGCCGCCGTTTGCCCCCCCGACGCCGGCCAACTGTATCGTCGGCCGCGCAAGCTCCAGGCGGGCCAGCAGCGCGGGGTTGACGTGGAACGCGCCCTCCGCGTCGACGACGGCCGTGGAAGCGTCGCCTCGTCCGAGCGCGGAGGCGAGCGGGAATGGCGCAGTGGCGTCCTGCGGGAACGGCGACTGCGCGCCGGCCGGCGCGGCCGCGAAGGATAGCGCCACGAATGCGAGGAGGCGGGCGGTCATCAGCGGAGCACGTTGCATGTCGGCCCCAGGTCCATCTCGATCGCCTCGTAGGCCGCGATCGCGCCGTCCACCAGCTGACGCGACGCGTCGCCCGGGTGTAGAGCCAGCACCTCCGCGCGCATGTCGAGTGACGTGAGCGCCTCGCCGAAGTCCATGACCGCCGCGCCGGACTGCTCGCGCAGTGCTTCGGGGTCATCGGCGCAGATTCCGAGGAAGCCGTTCGGCAGCCGCCACCACTCGGTCTGCTGGGGCAGGTCTTCGTTGAGGAAGAAGTAGGCGTCGATCAGCAGGGCGACTGCGTTCACGGCGAGCGCGGTCGCGATCTGGCGGTCGTCCAGCCCTTGCGCGCGCAGGGCGGCAAGCGCGGCGGCGCGGTCGTAGAAAAGCTCGCCGTCCTCTATGCCGTCGCACAGGTCTATCGCGCGGAGCGCGATGGGGGGCACACGAGGACCGCCGGCGACGACGCCCTCGCCCCGGAGTGTCGCAATGGCGAGCTGGATCACGTCGCGCTCGGCGACGAGACCGTCGAACTCCGCGAGCCCGCGGGGGTCGAACGTCTCCGCGCCGGGGATCTGGGAGTAGATGCACCCGCCGGCGCCGGCCGACGGCGGCGCGTCCGGCGCGGCGTTGCCCTCGGCCAGGTGAAGGGCGAAACGGTCGAGATCGATGAGGTCGACGCCTGAGCGGTCGAGGTAGGTGGAAGCGAGCTCGACGCGCACGACGGCGCTCGACGGGTCCAGCGCCAGCGCATCCTCGTAGAGCTCGACAGCCTCGTCGAGGTCGCCGCCCTGGCGGGCCAGGCGCGCGTCGATGAGGAGCGAGTCGAAGTCGCCGCCGCCGCCGTCGCACGCCGCGAGGAAGAACACCAGCGCAAAAGGGATGACCCTGGCCGCGCGGGGAACGGTCATGGATTGGAAGGAGGCGAGGCTCTGAGAAACGGACTCAGTGACGTTCAGGGTATCGGCCGAGGTACGGTCTCACTTCAGCGGGTCATCCCGAGGACCGGAGCGCGTCTGCCGGCGCCACCGACGCCGCCCGCGTCGCGGGGTACAGTGCGGCCAGCACGCATAGGCCCACCGCAAGGACCGCCACGGCGAGGATGTCCACGACGCGTATAGCGACGGGATAGGCGTCGATGATGAACGCGTCGGCGCCGGCCAGCTTGACGAGGCCCCAGCGCGCCTGCGCGATCGCGAGCCCGAGGCCGATCGCCAGCCCGATGCCGGCGCCGATAGTCCCCACCAGCAACCCCTCGAGTACGAACACCGTTCGCACGTCGCCCGCCGACGAGCCCATAGCCTGCAGCACCGCCAGGTCGCGTTGCTTCTCGATGACGATCATGGTCAGCGCTCCGACGATGTTGAACGCAGCCACGACGACGATCATGGCCAGGATGGCTGTCGCAGCCCACTTCTCCAGGCGCATCACCGCGTAGAGCGACGCCTGCAGGTCGTACCAGGTACTGATGCGGTAGCGGGCGCCGAGTTGGTTGGTGAGCTCGCGCCGCACGGCGTCGGCGTCGTCGAGGTCCTGCAGTCGGAGGTCAACGCCGGAGGCGCGCCCGCTGAGGCGGAAGAGACGCTGCGCCTCGTCGAGGCCGACGAACACGTGGTCCTCGTCGTACGCCGGGTCGAGCACGTACACGCCGCGCAGGACGAACGCCTGCGTCGCCGGCAATCCGAGGGGGTACTGCGCGAGGGCCCGTTCCAGCGCCGGCGCAGAGAGGAGGGTCACGCCGCTGGCAGGCGGCGACCCGAGCGACGGGCCGGGGATCAGCGCGGCGCGCGCGGCGGGCATCGCGCCCATGACCAGCCCCGAACCTTCCGGTCCGGACGCGAGGTCGAACGAGCCGTCCGTGACTGCTGCCTCGAGGCCACCGGTGGCGCGGGCGTCCACGCCACGGACGGTGACGACCAGGTTCAGTCCCGGCGCGTCCGGCGACGTCAGAAGCGCCTGGCCCTCCACGTAGGGCGCGGCCGACACGACGCCCTCGACCGACCGCGCGACCCCGGCAAGCGAGTCCGCGTCTCTGAGGCCGCCCGCCTCCACCGACTCGATGCGGACGTGCGGATCGTAGGCCACCAGCAGCTCGCGCACCACCTCGTAGAAGCCGTTCATCACCGAGAGCACGACCACGAGCGCGGCCACGCCGATGGCGACGCCCGCTACGGAGACGCCGCTTATGAACGAGATCAGTGTCACCCGCCGGCGTCCCACCAGGTAGCGACGGGCGAGCAGTAGGCGGTAGTCCACGAGAGGAAGCGGGCGAGTCCGGGAAGCGGAGATTCAGCGATTCAGCGATTCACGTCGGGGGAAGCGGGCGATTCAGCGATTCAGTGATTCAGCGATTGCCGTCGCCACGCTCCCTGGTTCACTGTCTCCGCTCTCTTCTCGCGCACCGCGCCCTTTCATCGACTCGCTCAGGGCGGGCCGCTTCTCTCACTTGCCTCGTCTCCCGGCTCCCGCCTTCCCGCGACCCAAGTGCCCGCCGCCGCGGCAACGTAACCTTGTGCGGGCCCCGGGCCCGCCAGTCCATGGGTCGACCCTCCTTCCACGCCGCCGCGGTAGCGGCCCTGCTGCTCGCGCGCGCCGGCGCCGCGCAGCCCGCCGACACTACGGTGGCCGCCTACGACACCGGCGCCGGCGCGGCCTTCCTGCTCACCGAGTTCGGCCTCGGCGCCGGCGCTCTGGCGCGCCTCGGCATCGGCGCCGGCACGTCGCTTGTCGTCGAGGCCAGCCTCGGCGCCGGCCGCGACGAGCGCGAGCAACAGTTCTTCGTCGGTCTCTTCGGCGAGACGGTCACGCCGTTCAAGCGGAACTACGTGCTCATGGCACCGCTGCACGCCGGCCTGGAGCGCCGGCTCTTTCGCGACGCCATTGAGGACGACTTCCGCCCGTTCGTGCAGGTCACTGCGGGACCCACGCTTGCCTACCAGTGGCCGTACTTCGACGACGCGGACGACGACGGCCGGCGCGGAGAGGGCGAGGAGCGATTCGGGCCCTGGCGCGGATTGGGGCGGGGTGAACTTCGACTCGGCGCCGGCGGGACCGCCGCTTTTGGTGCGTACTTCGGGCGCGGCCGGGCGACCCAGGGCCTCCGTTTCGGCTATTCGGGGTCGTATTTCTTCGAACCCGTAGAACTCTTGGAAGAAGATCCTGCGGTGGACGGCCCGACGCGTCGATTCTTCGGGACTCCCTTCGTAAGCTTTCACCTTCTCCGCCTGATCGGTTCCTGATCGACCTTGCGGAGTGCCCACACCGGAACCGCCGGACGGGCGGCGCGTCCATCGCGCTCGTTCTCGAACATCGCCGGTCGCTATTCCAGACGCCCCGCCCTTGCGGGCGCGCGCGTTCATGGGTGGTCGATTTAGTGCGCTGTCGAAGAGACTCTCCAACCCCCATGAACCTCTACGTTAGCAACCTCCCTTACCAGACGACCGACGACGAGCTCCGCGAGCTCTTCGAGCCCTACGGCGAAGTCTCCTCCGCCGTCGTCATTCGTGATCGCGAGACCGGCCGCTCCCGCGGCTTCGGCTTCGTCGAAATGCCCGACGGCGCCCAGGGCGGCGCCGCCATCGAGGCGATGCACGGCAAGCCCTTCAGCGGCCGTCCCCTGACCGTCAACGAGGCGCGCCCGCGTGAGGAGCGTCCGCGTGCCGGCGGTGCTGGCGGTGGCGGCGGCTACGGCGGCGGCGGCGGCAACTACGGTGGCGGCGGCGGTGGCAACCGCGGCGGCTACGGTGGCGGTGGCGGCGGCCGCGGCGGCTACGACGGCTGAGCCGTCCGCGCTTTCGCATCGGCGCCGGCCCGGGTCTCCCGGGCCGGCGCTGTCTGTTTATGCCGGTGCCGGCACACCGAATGACGTCCCCACCGCGTACGCGGCGGCGATGAGTGGGTCGTCCGCCGGCACCGTCCGCACCCGGTGGGCGATATCGGCGAAGGGCACCGCCACCATTCGAGCCGACTGCTGAGCGACCATCACGCCGGACTGCCCCGCGGCAACCAGCGCCGCGGCATGCGCGCCGAAGCGGGTCGCCAGGACCCTGTCGAACGGAGTCGGCGTGCCGCCGCGTTGCACGTGCCCGAGGATGGTCGAACGGACCTCGCTATCGATGAGTCCCTCCAGGTTCAGTCCTAGATGCTGGCACGCACCCCCGAGACGCACCGGATCGTGCGAATTGGCAACGGTGCGCTGGACCGTCATGTCGCCCCCCTCGGGCTTGGCCCCTTCCGCCATCGACACGATCGTGAACCTCTGCCCTCCCAGCTCCCGACCGCGGCACACCCGCGCTACCTCCTCGAGATGGTAGGGTAGTTCGGGGATGAGAATGATGTCGGCACCGGAGGCGAGCCCCGCGTGCAGTGCGATCCACCCCGCGTAGCGCCCCATCGTCTCCAAAATCATCACGCGGTGGTGGCTCTGCGCGGTCGAGTGCAGCCGGTCGATAGCCTCCGCCGCGATCGTGACGGCGGTGTCGAATCCGAACGTGCGCTCCGTACCGACCAGGTCGTTGTCGATCGTCTTCGGGACACCCACCAGCGCCAGCCCCTTCTCCTGCAGTCCGTGCGCGATCGACATCGTGCCGTCGCCGCCCACGACGACAAGGGCCTCCAGTTCCAGTGAGCGGTAGACCTCGACCACGCGGTCCGACACGTCCGCCCCTTCCTGCGCGTGGTACTTGAAGGGGTTCGCCGTGTTGGACGTGCCGAGGATGGTCCCACCCCGAGTGAGTATCCCGGAAACGTCGCGGAAGGAAAGCGGCCGGTGACGGTTCTCGATCAAGCCGAGATAGCCGTCCTCGAAGCCGACCACCTCAGCGCCGGCCTGCCGGATGAGGCTCTTCGTAACGGCGCGGATTACCGCGTTGAGGCCGGGGCAGTCGCCGCCTCCGGTTAGCAGTCCGACGCGCATCAGGGTGACTCGTGGGGATGGAGGATAGGAGCGACCGCCTGATGGCGGCGTCGGTAATCTCCGTCACGCCGCGCCGGCCGGCCGGCGCAGTCCCCCCTGCCGTCGCTTCCGTGGTTCTTCTTCGCTCCCTCGCGGCGCTGCTGCCGCTGCTGGCGCTCGCGGGCTGCTTCCAGCTCCGCGCCCTCATTCGCGTCGCCGACGACGGCAGCGGCACGATCGCGGAGTCGGTGATGATGGGCGGGATGATGATCCAGATGATGCATGCTGGCGACTCTACGGGAGCGCCTGCGCTTTACGACATCGACTCCCTCAGGGCCCACGCGGCGCGACTCGGCGAGGGCGTAACGCTGTTGCGGGTCGACTCCATCGCGGACGGCGAGGAGGTCGGGTACCGCGCCGTGTACGCCTTCCGCGATGTTGGCGACGTACGGTTCCGATTCAATCCCAACCCCGTTCCGAGGGGCGGAGGAGGCCGCGCCGGCCGTGGGTCGGGGGCGATGCTGGCGGGAACCGCGCCTGGCCTGGAGGTGACCTTCGACCGCGCGCCAGATGGATCCCTCGTGATCCGCATGCCGCGCTCGCATACCGACCGACCGCCGCCGACCGTCGATCGCCAGGAGGTTGCCACGCTCGCCGACAGCCTGCGCCGGCAGATGCACGCCAGTGGCGAGGCGGTATCCGGGGTGCTCGATGGCATGCGCCTTAGCCTCGAGGTCGCGGGGCCCCACCCGGTGGCGGCTACTGACGCGTCGTTCAGGGGCGACTCCTCGGTCGTCCTCTTCGACTACACGCTCGGGTCGTTCGCGTCCCTTATGCGCGAGAAGCCCGAGCTGGTGGCCCGGGCGCAACTCGAGGAGCGCGCCGGCTGGTCGGATCCACGCCCCATCGTCAGGGCGCTCGCCGGACAGCCGAACGTCCGCTACGAGTTGCTTCCCGAGGTCAACGTGATCTTCGGTCGCTAGTGCGCCGCGCCGGCGCCGACTAGCAGGGCGGCTACTACCAGGGGAAACAGTCGGGCCTCGGGAATGGGCTTGCCAGGCCGCAGCGAGATGTAGCGCACCGCACCGTCGTCTCCGCGAAGCAGGCCGTCCGAGTCCGGCAGGTCCGCGCCCTGCATGAACACAAGGTGCACCTCGCGTTCCCTCGCGAAGAGCCCGCAGATGGTGCCGGCGGATCGCGTGCGGTACCGGCGGATCGTGCGCCCTTGTACAGCCGCTCCTCGACATCTGGAAATGAGTCGAGGAAGAATCGGCGTACGGCGTTGGCCACCTCGCGTACGTCGGCCGGAAGGGTGTCGTCGAGAGGCTTCATGGCGCGAGGTAAGCGAACGTGCCTGACATCGGTGTGGCAGCCGGCTATCTTGCGGAAGCTCTTTGCCTCCGCCTCGGGTGTCCCGGCTCCGCCGGGATGAAAAGGGAAGCCGGTGCGACGACCCTGTCGTCAACTCCGGCGCTGTGCCCGCAACTGTAGGCGGCCCCCGGGTGGCGACGACGCGCCGGCCACTGCCCAGCGACCACGGTCGCGGGCGGGAAGGTCGTCCGCCGAGCCACGCGAACGCCCCGCGAGGGGTGGGGCCGCGAGCCAGGAGACCTGCCCGAGCGCGCTTTCGCCACGACCTCCGGGACCAGAGGGTCGGGTGCCGACGCCGTTTTCCGGCGCGGCGCGCCCGACCCTCGTGCTGAGGGCCGGGCTTTTTCATGCGTCGCTTACTCCTCGCATTGCCGCTCGCCGCGGCCGCGGCCGCCGCCCAGCCGGCGCCGCCCGACACCACCCTGCCGGAGGTGTCGGTCGTCGCGACCCGCATCGCGGCGCCGGCCGGCGAGACCCCGGTGCGTGTCACCGTCCTGGATGCGCACGACGCGCGCGCGGCCGACGCCCGCAGCGTTGCCGACATCCTCGAGGCGCGCGCACCGGCGCAGCTGCGGCGATACGGCGCGGGCGGCATCGCAACGCTTTCCGTCCGCGGCGCCGGCGCCGGCCAGGTAGCCGTGCTCCTCGACGGGCACGCCGTTGCGGACCCGCAGCTGGGCATGGTGGACCTGAGCCTGATCCCGGCGTCCGTTGTGTCGCGTGTCGAGCTCGTCCACGGCGCCGGTAGCGCCCTGCATGGAGCCGGCGCGATCGGCGGCGTGGTCGCGCTCTCGACACCGATGCCGGGACCCCGGCCGGCGGCGTCGGTGGAGAGTCGTGCCGGTGCGTGGGGCGAGCGCGGCGTGGACGCGACGGCCACCTTTCGCGCCGGCGGTGCCGGCGTCGTCGTCGCCGGCACGGCCACCGCGGCGCGCGATGACTACCCCTACTTCGACCCGAACGCCGGCGTGGCAGGCTCGGAGGTCCGCCGCGCCGGCGCGGACCGCGCGCTGGGGTCCCTGTTCGCACGTATCGCTACCGAGGGCACCACACGCGTCACCGCCGGCGTGTGGGCCGGCGCCGCGGAACGTGGTGCCCCCGGCGCCGTGGGCACGGCACCCGACCAGGGAGGCCGGCAGTGGGACCGCCACGCGCGGGCGTGGGCGGACGTCGCCACACCGACCCTCGCCGGGCTCGTCCGCGCCGGCGCAATGGTTCACCACGGCACCCTCCGCTACGTCGGCACGGCGAGCAACGATATCGGCCGCACGTGGGCCATCTCCGGCGAAGCCGAGCTCCGCGGCGCGCCAGCCCGGGGCTGGTCTGTCGCCGCCGGTGCCGGCGCGGCGATCGCGACGGCGCACCACCCGTCGCTGGCGGACGACGCCCGCGAAGGCCGGCTGTCGTCGTGGGTGGCCGCCACCCGCCGCGCCGGCGCCGTGACGGTTTTCCCCGCCGCCCGCCTCGACGGCTACGTGCGGCGCGACGCGCCGGCGATTCTCGCGGTGAGCCCCCGGCTCGGCGCGACCCTGGCGGCGGGGCGATCGCTCGTCCTCCGCGGGTCGGCCGGGACGGCCTTCCGCCCGCCAACGTTCAACGACCGCTTCTGGCGCTACGCCGACCCTGCGGCGCCGGGGGGCGACCCGGGGTTGCGCCCCGAGCGGGGGTGGACGGTCGACGCCGGGGGTCGCCTCGACGCCGGCCGGCTCGTCGTCGACGCGACGCTGTACGCCGGCGCGACGCGCGACCAGATCGTGTGGCTCCCCGCAGCCGGCGGCCTCTATGCGCCGCAGAACATCGGCCGCACCGTCGCGCGCGGCCTTGAGCTCGCGGTCGACCTGGCGGAGGTCGCCGTCGGTCGCGTCCGTGCCGGCGCCGGCGCGAGCTACTCCTTCACCGACGCGCGCGACAGGTCGTCGCCCGGCTCCGTGGCCTACGACCGCCAGCTCCGATACGTCGCGCGCCACGCCGCCGGCGCGCGCGCCGGTGCCGCGACGGTGCTGGCGGGGACGTCGCTGCGGGCCGACCTCCACGCGCGCGTCCTCGGCGGCCGTCCCACGCGCGCCGACGGCGGCGCGCCGCTGCCGGCGCACAGAGTCGTGGACGCGGTGCTCCGCGCCGGCCGGCGCGTCGGCGGGGCCGACGTGGAGCTCGGCGTCGCCGTCCGCAACGCCACGGACACTCGCTACGCGGTCGTCGAGGGATACCCCATGCCGCCGCGGCACGCCAGCCTCACCCTTCGCATCACCCTCTGACATGACCCGCCTTCAACTTCTCACGCTCCTCCTGGCATCGGCCCTGGTTGCCGGCTGCGACACCGCCGAACCCTGCGACGCGGACTGCGGGCCGGCCGGCGAGGCCGAGGTGTTCGTCGCCAACCAGGGCAACTTCACCGCCGGCAACGGCACGCTCGCTCGATTCGATCCGAGAGATGGCGTCGTCGACTCCACCGCCGCGCTCGGCGGCCTCCTCCAGAGCGCGACGCTCCACGACGGACGCGTGTACGTCGCTGTCAACACCGCAAACCGCGTCGATGTCTTCGATGCGGCCACACTGGTGCGCGTCCAGCAGTTCACGGTGCCGTCGCCCCGCTACATCGCCTTCACCGGCGTGGACCGCATGTACGTGACGAGCCAGTTCTACGACTTCGGCGGGTCGGTCCGGCCCGACATCGTGAACGTCGTGGATCGCGCGACCGGCGCGGTGCTCGACACTGTCCAGGTGGGCGGCAACGCAGATGGTATCGCCGTCGTCGGCCTCCGAGCGTACGTGGCGACCGGCGCCTTTTCGGAGACCCAGAACGTGGTTGTCCTCGACACCGCGACGGACGACGTGATCGCGACGATCGATGTCGGCTGCGCACCGCGACTGGCGCTGCCCGACGCGGACGGCGACGTGTTCGTCATCTGCGCCAGCGTCGCCGGACCTGATGAGGTGGTGGTACTCGACGGCGCCAGCGGCGCCGAGGAGGGGCGCATCCCCACCGGCGCGATCGGGACCGTCGGGTTCGCGCAGGACGCCCACCTGGCGCCGCCCGCTAACGAACTGTATGTGGCCCAGACCGACGGCCGCGTGCTGCGCATCGACACGCGGACCAACGCCGTCACGGCGACGCTGGGTCCGTTCGGTGCCGATCCCGTGGGCGCCGTCGCCTACGATGCGGACACCGAGCGGCTCTACGTCGCGCACGCGCCGGCCGGGTCCGAGTTCACCGCCGGCGGCTATGTGACAGTCCACGACCGCGCCGGCACGGAAGTAGGCCGCTTCCGCTCCGGCGGGGTGGCCCCGAGCCACCTCATCACGCGAACGCTCCCCTGATGCGCCCCATCCGCATCGACCGCTGCGTATGCGCCGGCCGCACCTTCGCCGAGCTGCGTGGCGTGGCCGACACCGCCGGCGCACGGACGCTGGCGGAGCTGCAGCAGCACGCGGACTTCGGCCGCGGCTGCAAGCTGTGCCACCCGTACGTTCGGAGAATGCTGAAGACGGGAGAGGTTCGGTTCGAGGAGGTGATTGGTGATGGGTGATTGGTGATTCGGGGAGAGCGGTGAATCGCTGGTTTCCGCCGATACCCCGATACCCCGATACGCCGACACCCGACACCCCGACACCCCGATTATCCCGATGCCCGACCTCGATCGCTCAATCGCTCAATAGCCCGTTTCCACAGTGACCTTCCTCTACGTCTTCCCCCACCCCGACGACGAGTGCTTCGGCCCCGGGCCGGCGATCGTCCGGCAGGTGAGCGAGGGGCACGACGTGCACCTGCTGACGCTCACGCGCGGCGGCGCCACGAAGCAGCGCGAGCGGCTCGGCCTCAGCGTGGGGGAGATGGGCGCGGTGCGCGAGCGCGAGATGCGCGCCGTTGAGGCCCAGCTGGGGCTGGCGAGCCTGGAGGTCCACGACATGCCGGACGGCGGGCTGGCGGACATAGATCCTCGCGACGTCGAAGCGCCCATCCGCGACCGGATCCGGGCGTTGCGGCCCGCGGTGGTCGTCACCTACGCGTACCACGGCAACTCCCTGCACCCGGACCACCTGGTGACGCACGCCTGCGTGAAGCGCGTGTACTGCGAGACCCTCGGCCTGGCCGGCGCGCCGCGCCGGCTGGCGCTGTTCACACTCGTGGAGGGCGAGATGGCCGGCGCGGCCGCGCACCTGCGCGGGCTCCCCGCCGATACCATCGGCGCGCGCGTCCGCTACTCGCCGGCGGAGCGCCTGGTAGCCGAGGCGGCGCTGGCGTGCTATGAGAGCTACGGTCCCGTCATCGCGGCGCAGGACCCGCTCTCGGTCGTCGACCAGAGTGGAGTCGCGTTCGTCCTCTTCGGCGAGCCGCGTCCGGATCCGCCGTTCGACGACCTCTCGACCGGCCTCTGACGTGTTCAGGTGGCTGAGAGCTCGCGCTCCAGCGGCGTGCGGAATCGCGGCGTGGCAACGACGCCTCCGAACCACTCGCTCAGCTCCCGCGCCCGGCGGTCGATCATGGTTCTCGCTGAGACGTCGACATCGGCGAGCAGTTCGACGGCGACGCTTCCGTCGCGCCGCTGGGCCCATCCGCCCACGACCTCGCCGGAAGCCCACACCGTCGGGCCGGCGTTGCCGTTCCGGTCGAACAGCCGCGGCACCATTGCCGGGGCGAGGTACCACTCGCGACGCTTCCACCCCATCACCGCCGGGTCCAACGCCGGCAGGAGGGCGACCCACGGCTCGGCCGGCGCCGGCGGTTCGTCGACGTCGTCGGGCATCAGCCACCCCTCGCCGTCGTCGGTGGACACCCCTATCGCGCCGGCGTCGCGCAGAGCGCCGGTCACGGCCTTCTTCGTCAGGCCGGTCCACCACACGAGGTCTTCAGTCGATCCGGGACCGTAGGCCGCTAGCCAGCGCCGGACGAGGTCCGCGAGCGCCTCGCCCGCCTCGATCGGGGTCAACACTCCCGGGGCCCACTCGTCGGTTGGGGCCCAGCGATACTGGCTCGACAGCCACGAACCCAGCGGCCTGGCGCGGATGATCCGCGCATCGATCGCCAGGAGCATCAGCACGCGGCTGGCCACGCTCACCTCGGTGGCCCACTTCGAGCCCTCACCCAGCACGACGCGGATGTCCAGTTCCGGCAGGCGCCGCGTTAGCTCCCGGGTCGTCGCCTCGCCGTTCTCGCGCAGGTCGGCTACCACGAGGTCGCCCATGCGGCCTATCCACGCGGCAGCGTCGTCCGCGACCCCCTGGCTTTCGAGCACCTTCCGGAGCCGCGAGTGCTCCGCGGAGGAGAGGGCCCTCGTGCAGGCCGCGTCGACGACGCCGGCGAGGCCGGGCGGCACGACGAACATCGTGCGGCGCATTCCCAGGACCTTCAGCAGCGAGCGGCGCTCGTAGAGGGCGGCCTCGACGTCCGGGATCGTGAGCGCCGGCACGCGCGCCAGGGCAGAGAGGTACACGCTGACGGGATCGGTCGCGTGCAGTCCCACGACGGCGCCGGCCACCTCCTCGACGGTCGAGCCCGCAGAGGCGAGAAAATGGCGCGACGCCAGCCGCGCCCTTCGATCCGCGGTCCCGACGTGCCGCGCCGGCCCGCTCACACGCGTCGCGACCCCCGCCTGATGAGCCCTACGCCCAGCGCGAACACGGCCGAGCCGAGTACGGCCCAGATGATCGGGAACGGCTGGCCCGCGAGATCGACGCTCAGGAGTTCGGGCAGTCCGACCGCGCCGGCGATCCAGGCTCCGAGCCACGCGCCGACGAAGCCCACCACGATGGAGACGAGGCAGCCGCCAAGGTTGTAGCCGGCGAGCGATTGCCCGACGGCGCCGCAAACCCCGGCGATTACAAGCAGCAGTACGAACTCCATCGAAGGCGCGGTGCTTGGGGTGCGTTCAACCCCGAGGCGCGCCTGGGGTTCAGCGATCGCTTCGGCCGGCGCTCTCGATAATCACCGCAACGCCGACGTGCCCCAGGGCGCGGGCCGTCTGCGATGGTGTCATTCCGGCGCTGTTGGTAGCGCCGGGGTCCGCGCCCGCTGCCAGCAGGGCGCGTGCTGCGGCGGCCGCGCCCGCCTCCGCGGCGTGGTGCAGCGGCGTGAAGCCTGTGCGATTGCCAGCCTCGAGCGTCGCGCCGCGACCGAGAAGGAGGCGGATCGCCGGCGCATGGTCGTGGAGCGCGGCCCAGTTCAGTGCGCGCCGGCCGTTGCGAGCGAGTCGGGTATCGAGCGAATCGACATCAGCGCCGGCGTCAAGCGCAGCGGCGATTGCGGTAGTGTCGCCCGCAATCGCCGCGTCCCGGAGACGCGTCTGAGGTGTCACCTGAGCCGCGGCTCGGTCGCCGGCAACCGCTACGAGAATGCCGGCGAGGAGAAGGCGTGAGGCAGCGATCATGCGACATCCCGGAAGGTGAGGCCCGGCCGTACGCGGCCCCCACGCGGCGGTTACGTCTTTTCTAGCAGCCTCTTCGCCGCCGGGCGAAGCGAGGGGTCCTAGCTTCGCTGATCTGCCCGCGACCCACCCGCCGGCGCCTCACTCTACCCGCCGCCGATGCTTCAGGACCGCCTCCGCAACGTCGCCATCGTGGCGCACGTCGACCACGGCAAGACAACGCTGGTCGACGCGCTCCTGTGGCAGAGCGGCACCTTCCGCGCCAACCAGGAAGTCGCTATTCGCGTGATGGACTCGATGGACCTCGAGCGTGAGAAGGGCATCACCATCATGGCGAAGAACACAGCCGTTCGCCACGGAGAAGGGGACGACGCCTATAAGATCAACATCGTCGATACGCCGGGTCACGCGGACTTCGGAGGCGAGGTCGAGCGCACACTCCGGATGGTCGACGGAGTCCTGCTCCTCGTCGACGCGGCCGAGGGCCCGCTGCCGCAGACGCGCTTCGTGCTGTCGAAGGCGCTGGCGCTGCACCTACCGGCGATCGTCGTCATCAACAAGATTGATCGCCAGGACGCGCGGCCGGAAGAGGTCCTCAACGAGGTCTACGACCTGTTCATCGACCTCGGCGCCGACGAGCACCAGATCGAGTTTCCGGTGATCTACGCGGTGGCGCGCGAGGGGCAGAGCACGACCTCGCTCGCCGAGCCGCTCACGGACCTCGGACCGCTCTTCGACGCCATCGTCCGCACTATCCCTCCTCCCACCGGCGACCGCAACGAGAGCCTGCAGGTCCTGATCACCGATGTGAAGCCCGACGCCTACCTCGGGCCGATCGCTATCGGCCGCGTCGTCAACGGCGTCGTGCGCGAGAAGCAGCGCGTGCTCCTCTGCGGGCGCGACGGTGCCCAGCGGCCGGCGCAGGTGGCGGCCCTCTTCGTCAACGAGGGCCTCGAGCGGACGCCGACTCCGGAGGCCGGCGCCGGCGAGATCGTGCACGTCGCCGGCATGGCCGGAATCGGCCTCGGCGAGTCGCTGGCCGACGCCGACGACCCGCGGCCGCTGCCGGCGCTGCACGTCGACGAGCCGACGCTCTCGATGGAGTTCCGAATTAACGACTCGCCCTTCGCCGGTCGCGAGGGCCGCTTCGTCACCAGCCGCAACCTGCGCGACCGCCTTATGCGCGAGGGCGAGGCCAACCTGGCTCTCCGCATCGAGGAGACGGATAGCGCCGAGCGCTTCCTCGTCTTCGGCCGAGGCGAATTGCAGCTGGCAATCCTTATCGAGCAGATGCGACGCGAGAGCTACGAGTTCGCCGTCGGTATGCCCCAGGTGATAATCAAGGAGATCAACGAACGGCAGCACGAGCCGTTCGAGCGCGCCACCATCGACGTTGCCGAAGCATACATGGGCGTCGTGATCGAGAAGCTGGGAACGCGCAAGGGCCAGATGGTGCGGATGGTGAACAACGGGTCAGGACGGGTGCGGATGGACTTCGAGATCCCGGCACGCGGGCTAATCGGCTACCGGACTGAGTTCCTGACGGACACCAAGGGCACCGGCATCCTCACCCATCTCTTCGACGGCTACCGTCCCTGGGCGGGCACGATCGTTCACCGGGCGAGCGGGGCCGTAGTCGCTGATCGGCAGGGCAGGACTACTGCCTACTCGATCGTGTCCCTCCAGGAGCGCGGCCAGCTGTTCATCGGGCCCGGCGAGGAGGTTTACAATGGCATGATCGTGGGGGAGAACGCTCGAGACGAGGACATGGAGGCCAACATCACGAAGGAGAAGAAGCTGACGAACATGCGCGCCTCGTCGGCTGACAACTTCGAGAAGATCGACCCCCCGCGCCGGCTGAGCCTGGAGGAGGCGATCGAGTTCATCCGTGAGGACGAGCTGATCGAGGTCACCCCCGGCGCCCTGCGCATGCGGAAGCGCGCCCTGGACGCTAACGACCGGGCGCGGACCGCGCGCCTCCGGAAGACGGAAATGACGGGTTAGAGAAGCCCTGCGCGGCGGGCAACACTGGCGAGCATCGCCCGCTGTTCCTCAGTCAGATCCCGCGGGACCTCCACCTGGATCTCGACATAGAGATCGCCGCGGCCATCGGCGGTCGCGACCCCCTGGCCTTTGAGGCGGAGACGGTCGCCGGGCTGGCTGCCGGGCGGTATAGGCAGCCTCACGACCTGGCCGTAGGCGTTCGTGAGGGAGCGCGTGGCCCCCAGAATGGCCTCGAGCGCGGACACGCACTCCGTCACTAGCAGGTCGTCGCCCTCGCGCCGGAAGCGCGCGTCGGGCTCCACGCGGAACGTCACGTCGAGGTCGCCCTCCGCGCCGGCCGCACGGCTCTGCAGGCGAATGCGTTGGCCGTTGCGCGCGCCGCGCGGGACGGGGAGGCGAAGGGTGTCGCCCGAGGGCAACCGAACGGTTGTCGCGCCGCCCACCAGCGCCTGGCGAAACGTGAGGCGCACCTGTAGTGCCACGGCGCGCTGCGCGCCGGCACCGAGGTCGAAGAGCGCGGCGAACGAGTGCTCGTCGACGGGTAGCTCATCGGACGAGGTCGAACCGGCCGCGGAAAAGCCGTCGAGGTCGGCCCGTACGCGGCGGACTCGGTCGTACGCCCGCCGACGGACCGGGTCGGTTAGCACCGTATACGCCGTGTGAACGACCTTGAAGCGCTCGGCCGCCTCCGCGTCCCCTCCCGTCACGTCCGGATGTAGCCGCCTCGCGAGCCGGTGATAGGCCCTCTTAATTTCGGCCGCGTCGGCTTCGTCGCCGACCTCCAGCAGCCCGTAATAGTCGAGGATCGCTGACATCGGTAGCAATGCACGCGCCCACGGCACGTGCCAGTAGGTCAGGTGTTCCCCGAGAAGTGGCAAGGGCGGTGATAGCCGCAGACTCCGTGCCACCACGCAGCAACCGTCGAAATGGCACTTCCCCGCATTGCAAAGCTCCTGATCGCGAACCGCGGCGAAATCGCGGTACGTATCGCGCGGACCGCGCGTGAGCGGGGTATTCGAACGGTCGCGGTCTTTTCCGACGCCGACCGGCACGCCTTACATGTACGCGTGACCGATGAGGCGCACCACATCGGCCCCGCATCCTCGCGAGAGTCGTACCTGGCGGGCGAACGCATCATCGAAGTGGCGAACCGCGCCGGCGCCGACGCGATCCACCCGGGGTACGGCTTCCTGAGCGAGAACGCAGGCTTCGCGGAGGCGTGCGTCCGCGCCGGCCTGATCTGGGTCGGGCCGCCGGCCGGCGCGATTCGCGCGATGGGCGACAAGACGGCCGCGCGCGCCCTGATGCGCGATGCCGGCGTGCCGATGGTTCCGGGTACGCCGGATGCCGTCACCAGCATGGACGAGGCCTCCCGGATCGCGGACGAGATCGGGTACCCCGTGCTGGTGAAGGCGGCCGCGGGCGGAGGAGGAAAGGGGATGCGCGCGGTGGCTGCCCCGGCCGACCTCGAGGCGGCGCTCACAGGCGCTAGATCTGAGGCAAAAGGTGCCTTCGGGGATGAGCGGGTCTACATCGAAAAGCTGGTGGTCGGTCCCCGCCACGTCGAAATCCAGGTGCTCGCCGACGTGCACGGCCATACTGTGCACCTGTTCGAGCGCGAGTGTTCGGTGCAGCGGCGTCACCAGAAAGTCGTGGAGGAGGCGCCGAGCACGATCCTGACTCCCGATGTTCGGGCCGAGATGGGAGCCGCGGCGGTGGCGGCGGCGCGCGCCTGCGGCTACGTCGGTGCTGGCACGGTCGAGTTCCTTCTCGATGCCGGCCGGCGCTTCTACTTCCTTGAGATGAACACGCGCCTGCAGGTAGAGCACCCGGTGACAGAGTGGGTTACGGGCGTCGACCTGGTCGCCGAGCAGCTCCGCATCGCCGAGGGCGAACCGCTCGGGTACACGCAGGAGGACCTCCGAGTCAACGGGCACGCGGTGGAGTGCCGGGTTTACGCCGAGGACGTGGTGAGCGGCTTCCTGCCCGACCCGGGCGTGCTGCTGCGGCACCGTCCCCCCTCAGGTCCGGGCGTGCGCGTCGACGCCGGCGTTGAGGAGGGCGACGAGGTAGCGATGCACTACGACCCCATGATCGCGAAGGTCACGGCGTGGGGGCCGACGCGCGACGCGGCGCTCGACCGGATGGAGCGCGCACTGGGGGAGTACGACATCGCCGGCGTGCACACGACGATTCCGTTCTGCCGATTCGTCGTGGGTCACCACGCGTTCCGCGCCGGCGATTTCGACACCGGCTTCGTGGAGCGGCACTACACGGCGGCTGCGCTCGCGCCGGCGCCGGCGCAGGTGCGTGCAGCGGCGTTGGCGGCCGCGTTGGCCGGCGGGCCGGCGCCGGCCCCTGCGGCCTCAGGCGTGCACGGCCCCGCGTCGCGCTGGTTCCGGCGCGGGCGGGCGTAAACGGACCGAGGCCCCGCTGCGCTGAGCAGCGGGGCCTCGAAGGAGAACCTGGCGACGACCTACTCTCCCACCCCTGTGAGGCAGTACCATCGGCGCAGCGGGGCTTAACGGCTCTGTTCGGAATGGGAAGAGGTGGACCCCCGCGCAATAGTCACCAGGAAGTCGCGCCGGCGCGGGGCCGGCGGGACGTGCTTGATAGCCGTAGTAGAACCGAATGGGGCGTTCCGCCGAGCGCTGAGAGCGATACTCCAGAGGAGACGCATGAGCGACATGGCGGTGATTAAGCCTGATGGGCAATTAGTACGGCTCGGCTGAACACATTACTGTGCGTACACCTGCCGCCTATCAACGTCCTCATCTCGAACGGCCCATAAGGGAGGTCTCATCTCGCGGTGGGCTTCGTGCTTAGATGCTTTCAGCGCTTATCCCTTCCCGACATAGCTACCCAGCGATGCAGCTGGCGCCACAACTGGTAGACCAGAGGTCAGTCCGTCGCGGTCCTCTCGTACTAACGACAGCTCCGCTCAAACCTCCAACGCCCGCAGCAGATAGGGACCGAACTGTCTCACGACGTTCTGAACCCAGCTCACGTACCGCTTTAATGGGCGAACAGCCCAACCCTTGGGACCTTCTCCAGCCCCAGGATGCGATGAGCCGACATCGAGGTGCCAAACCTCCCCGTCGATGTGAACTCTTGGGGGAGATCAGCCTGTTATCCCCGGCGTACCTTTTATCCTTTGAGCGACGGCCCTTCCATACGGAACCGCCGGATCACTAAACCCCACTTTCGTGCCTGCTCGACGTGTATGTCTCGCAGTCAAGCGCCCTTGTGCTTTTACACTCTACGCACGATTACCGACCGTGCTGAGGGCACCTTTGGGAGCCTCCGTTACTCTTTAGGAGGCGACCGCCCCAGTCAAACTACCCACCTGACACTGTTCCCCGACCGGATTACGGCCGTGGGTTAGGCGTCGACCAAAGCGAGGGCGGTATTTCAAGGGTGGCTCCACCCGGCCTGGCGACCGGGCTTCGTAGCCTCCCGCCTATCCTACACACGCTTTGGCCAACGTCAATGCCAGGATGTAGTAAAGGTGCACGGGGTCTTTCCGTCCCGCTGCGGGTAGCCGGCGTCTTCACCGGCACCACAATTTCACCGAGCTCGCGGCCGAGACAGTGCTCAAGTCGTTACACCATTCGTGCAGGTCGGAACTTACCCGACAAGGAATTTCGCTACCTTAGGACCGTTATAGTTACGGCCGCCGTTTACTGGGGCTTCAGTCGAAAGCTTTGTCCCGAAGGACTAACCTCCTTCCTTAACCTTCCAGCACCGGGCAGGTGTCACTCCCTATACGTCGTCTTACGACTTCGCAGAGAGCTGTGTTTTTGTTAAACAGTCGCTTGAGCCTTTTCACTGCGGCCCTCCTCCCTTTTTAGTTGAGGAGGGCGCCCCTTCTTCCGAAGGTACGGGGCTAATTTGCCTAGTTCCTTAGCCGCGAATCACTCGAGCGCCTGAGGATACTCTCCTCGCCTACCTGTGTTGGTTTGCGGTACGGGCACCCTGGACAACGCACGACGCTTTTCTCGGCAGCATGCTCGGGGTCACTATGGTTCAGCCCGAAGGCCTCCCCTACTGTCGTGTTTCAGCCTTGGTGAAGGGCGGATTTGCCTACCCTTCGGCCTACGCACTTTAACGTCCATCCGTCTGGACGCGGACCTTACGCTTCTGCGTCACGCCTTGCGTTAACGTCTTCGGGTGGTACGGGAATATTCAACCCGTTTGCCATCACCTACGCCTTTCGGCCTCGGCTTAGGACCCGACTAACCCTGTTCCGATTAACGTTGAACAGGAACCCTTAGGCTTACGGCGGACAGGTTTCTCACCTGTCTTATCGTTACTCATGCCTACATCTTCTCTTCCAGAAGCTCCACCATCCCTTACGAGACGGCTTCGCTGCCGCTGGAATGCTCCCCTACCGCTCCGAACAAGTCGGAGCCCGAGGCTTCGGTGACATGCTTGATGCCCGAGCATTTTCGATGCCGGACCGCTCGACCAGTGAGCTATTACGCACTCTTTGAATGAATGGCTGCTTCTAAGCCAACATCCTGGTTGTCACAGCAGTCCGACCGCCTTTGCTCAACTTAGCATGTACTTGGGGACCTTAGCCGTCGATCTGGGTTGTTCCCCTCTCGGACACGGATCTTAGCACCCGCGCCCTCACTGCCGCGGAGCATGTGGCCGGCATTCGGAGTTTGTCTGGGTTCGGTATCCGGTGAAGGACCCTAGCCCAATCAGTGCTCTACCTCCGGCACATTCCTCACGACGCTGTACCTAAATACATTTCGGGGAGTACGAGCTATTTCCGAGTTTGGTTGGCCTTTCACCCCTACCCTCAGCTCATCCCAGAACTTTTCAACGTTCATGGGTTCGGACCTCCACGTGGTCTTACCCACGCTTCATCCTGGCCAAGGGTAGCTCACCCGGTTTCGCGTCTGCCCCCACTGACTATGCGCCCTATTCAGACTCGCTTTCGCTTCGGCTACGGCGCTGAACGCCTTAACCTTGCCAGTGAGGAGCAACTCGTAGGCTCATTATGCAAAAGGCACGCCGTCACCCCACGAAGGGGCTCCGACTGGTTGTAAGCACGTGGTTTCAGGTACTATTTCACTCGCCTACTAGGCGTTCTTTTCACCTTTCCCTCACGGTACTGGTCCACTATCGGTCACGAACGAGTACTTAGCCTTACCAGATGGTGCTGGTAGATTCCCACAGGATTTCTCCGGTCCCGTGGTACTCAGGAACACCGCGGCGCTGCTCGCCTTACGTCTACAGGGCTGTCACCTTCTTTGGCGTGGCTTTCCAGACCACTTCGGCTTCAGCTCGCAGATCGCCGTGTGCGGGTCCTACAACCCCGATAGGGCCGAAACCCCATCGGTTTGGGCTGGTCCCCTTTCGCTCGCCACTACTCAGGGAGTCACTGTTGTTTTCCTTTCCACCGGGTACTTAGATGTTTCAGTTCCCCGGGTTGGCTCCATCGGCCTATGTATTCAGCCGACAGCGACAGGCCTTCAGCCTGCCAGGTTTCCCCATTCGGAAATCCGCGGATCAAAGGGTGTTTGCCCCTCCCCGCGGCTTATCGCAGCTTACCACGTCCTTCATCGCCTGTTCGTGCCAAGGCATCCACCACGTGCCCTTAAACGCTTAAGCCGCCATGCGGCTCTTGCTTCTCGTCTTTCGTATCTCAGGCTCTCAGTGTTGCTCGACGGAACAGTCCTGCGTCCGCCGCCCGCGCGAACGCGGCCGGCCTGGCAGAACTGAACCCATTCAGTTCTACTACGGCTATCAAGACGTCAAAGAACGGCCCGGCGTCGTCGACGGCGAACCGTCGCTGTTGAGCCGGGCGAAGTGGAGTAAGCCGGATTCGAACCGGCGACCCCCTGCTTGCAAAGCAGGTGCTCTACCAGCTGAGCTATTACCCCGCCCTTCGGCGGGACTCTTCGCACCGGGCACGCTGAGTCCGTCGTGGGGCTGAGAGGAGTTGAACCTCTGACCTCACGCTTATCAGGCGTGCGCTCTAACCACCTGAGCTACAGCCCCAGGGTGCTTCCACCGCTGGGCGGGCGCTCCGGTGGGAGCGGACCCTCAGTTGTTCTTGAGAACAGCGCCCCCGAAAGGGCGGCCCGCAGGATACGCCGACGGCGCGCCAACCCACCGTGAAGGAGGGTCGAAACGCGCCGGCCACCGCGGGCGAGAGAGGGAAGCATAGCGAGCCTTGTCGGCCGGGCCGTGCGAAGGCACCAGCTGCTCTGTTTAGAGGTAATCCAGCCGCACCTTCCGGTACGGCTACCTTGTTACGACTTAGCCCCAGTCATTGAGTTCACCTTCGGCCGCTCCCTCCCTTGCGGGTTGGGTCACGGACTTCGGGTGCCCTCAACTTCCATGGCTTGACGGGCGGTGTGTACAAGGCCCGGGAACGTATTCACCGCGTCATGGCTGATACGCGATTACTAGCGATTCCGGCTTCATGGAGTCGAGTTGCAGACTCCAATCCGAACTGAGAACGGCTTTGAGGATTCGCTCCCTCTCGCGAGGTGGCTGCCCGCTGTACCGTCCATTGTAGCACGTGTGAAGCCCCAGGCGTAAGGGCCATGATGACTTGACGTCGTCCCCACCTTCCTCACTGCTTGCGCAGGCAGTCTCGCTAGAGTTCCCGGCTTTACCCGCTGGCAACTAGCGATAGGGGTTGCGTTCGTTGCGGGACTTAACCCAACATCTCACGACACGAACTGACGACAGCCATGCAGCACCTCACCAGAGGCCCTTGCGGGAGACCCCCTTTCAGGGGCTGTCCTCTGGTGTTCGAGCCTGGGTAAGGTTCTTCGCGTTGCATCGAATTAATCCACATGCTCCACCGCTTGTGCGGGCCCCCGTCAATTCCTTTGAGTTTCACCCTTGCGAGCGTACTCCCCAGGTGGAGTGCTTAACGCGTTAGCTTAGACACTGCATCCCAATCGATGCAGCATCGAGCACTCATCGTTTACAGCGTGGACTACCAGGGTATCTAATCCTGTTCGCTCCCCACGCTTTCGTGCCTCAGCGTCAGTACCTGTCCAGCTGGCCGTCTACACCTCCGGTGTTCCTCGTGATATCTACGCATTTCACCGCTACACCACGAATTCCGCCAGCCCCTCCAGGACTCAAGGCTCGCAGTATCAGAGGCAGTTCCGCGGTTGAGCCGCGGGCTTTCACCCCTGACTTACGAGTCCGCCTACGCACCCTTTACACCCAGTGATTCCGGACAACGCTTGGACCCTCCGTATTACCGCGGCTGCTGGCACGGAGTTAGCCGGTCCTTATTCGTGCGATACCGTCAATCCCTCCCGTGGAGGGCCTTCTTCTCACACAAAAGCAGTTTACGCCCCAGAGGGGTGTCTTCCTGCACGCGGCGTGGCTGCGTCAGGCTTTCGCCCATTGCGCAATATTCCTCACTGCTGCCTCCCGTAGGAGTCTGGCCCGTGTCTCAGTGCCAGTGTGGCGGATCATCCTCTCAGACCCGCTACGGATCGTCGCCTTGGTGAGCCGTTACCTCACCAACTAGCTAATCCGACGCAGGCCCATCCTCAGCCGCCAGAACTTTGGTCGTACGACCAGGCGGTCGCAACGACGTTATGCGGTATTAGCCAGGGTTTCCCCTGGTTATTCCCCAGCTGAGGGTAGGTTGCCTACGTGTTACTCACCCGTGCGCCACTAAGCCCGAAGGCTTCGTTCGACTTGCATGTGTTAAGCCCGCCGCCAGCGTTCGTCCTGAGCCAGGATCAAACTCTCCGTAGTAGAGAGTTGTCCGTCCTTCCGAAGAAGGGGACTCTTCTTGCTGTTGAGCTTGGGTGACCTCTCGCAGGCCGCGACATCCCGCAGAACGGGACGCGGCCGACGAAGGCTCGCTATGCTTCCAGTCTCTCAAAGAACGCGCCCCGGAACCCTCGCCGCCACTGCGGCGCCCGGCTCGAGGCGGACGGTCAATATACGCAGCCCGTATCGGCGGGCAAGCCCTTCACGCGCTCTTCCGACCCGCCCGCGCCGGCGTCCGACGGGCCCGTCTCGAAGGAAGGGGCGGCGCGCAGCCTAACGTGGACCGCCGGCCGCCGCCGCTCGCCAGGCCGGCTTCTACCACGCTTCACTCGCCACCCGCCGCCACGGAGGCGCCGGCCGGCTAGCCCCTATCTTCCCGTCGCTGCCCACTGATGCAATGCGCGACCCCCGACTCGGCAACGACTCCCTTCTTGCGAGCCGGCACTTCTGGATCCGCGCCGGCGGCCTCGTCGCCGCGGGCATCCTCGTCGTCGTACTGTTCAACGTCGCCCTCATGCCACTGTGGACGCGCCACGGGGTCGAGACGAACGTGCCGGAGGTCCGCAACATGAACGCCGATGACGCGCGCGACGCGCTCGCCGCGGCCGGCCTGCGCGCAGAGCTCCGCGAGCAACCGTTCAATCCCAACCTGCCGGCGGACGTGGTCGTCGACCAGACGCCGCTGGCCGGAGCCGCCGTCAAGCCGGGGCGCCGCATCTACTACTACGTCAATGCCCGCCCACGCGAGATGGTGCAGGTACCGGATGTCCTCTCGCGTTCCGAAGGCGTCGCCCGGGCGGACATCGAGGGTGCGCGGCTCATGGTCGGCGACGTAGAGGTCGATAGCGTGCATACCCCCTACGAGGGAACGGTGACGCGCCAGGTGCCAAGAGGCGGGCACCAGGTGCCTATCGGCAGCCGCGTTACGCTCTGGATCAGCCCGGGACTGGGGCGCGATCGCGTCACCGTCCCCGACGTGACGGGCCTGTCGCCGGCGGAGGCCCGGCGCGTCGTGCGCGAGGCCGGCCTGTGGGTCGACTCCCCCAATGCTCGAGGGAACGACGTGACGTGGCAGGAGCCCCGGGCGGGCACGCGCCTCCGGGAAGGCGAGGAGGTGCGCATCCACACGACTCCGGCGCCCGCCGGTGCGGTGCGCCCGGTGCGGCCCGACTCCGACACGCGGCCGCCGCGTACCCCGCAGGCCGAGCGCCCGACGCCCGCGACGCCCGCGCCGGAGCCCGCACCCACGCCCGACGACCCGGCACCGGCGCCTCCCCAGTCGGACGCGCCCCCACCGCCGGATCCGGGAGGTGGCGACAAGCCGCCCCTGGAGGACTGAAGCCGGCGCTACTCCTCGAGATACACGCCGGGGGTACCGCCGACATCGACGATCACTCGCTCGCGGTACGCCGTCGGAATGACGCGGCCCACGTAGTCGGGCTGGACAGGTAGCTCCCGGTGACCGCGATCGACCAGCACAGCGAGCTGGATACGCGCCGGCCGGCCAGCGTGCATCACGGCGTCGATTGCCGCGCGTGCGGTTCGACCGGTGAACAGGACGTCGTCAACAACTAGCACGTCCTTACCCTGGACATCCGGCCCATCCGGCCGCGCCGGCGCGGTTCCCTCGCGGTCGTCGCGGAACGCCGTCACATCGAGCCGGTGCACGGCGATCTCCCGACCCGAGACCTCGTTGATGGCCTCCGCCAGGCGCTCGGCCACCCCGACGCCCCGGTGCTCGACGCCGAAGACGAGCAGACGGTCCACGCCGCGGTTACGCTCTACGACCTCGGCGGCTATCCGGCGCAACGTGCGCTCGACGCGCAAGGGTGACATGAGGAGAGTTCGGGTCACTGCGATCGGGCGGGGGTGGAGCCTTCAGTTGCCCCGGCGGATGTCCGGCCCGCGCAATCCGCCCGGCGGCAGTGGGCGTAGACGTTCATCGCGTGGCGGGCGACCTCGAACCCGTATATGCCGGCAACCATGTCCTGGATCTCCTGCAGGCGCGGATCGCAGAACTCGAAGATGGCGCCGCAGTCGATGCACAGCAGGTGGTCGTGCTGCCAGTAGGCCCACGCCCGCTCGTACTTCGACTGGGCGCCACCGAACTGGTGCCGCGCGATCAGGTCGCACGCGAGTAGAAGGTCGAGCGTGTTGTAGACGGTCGCGCGGCTGACGCGGAGGCCCCGCGCCTGCAGCCGTGCCAGGATCGTGTCCGCGTCCAGGTGCTCCTGGGAGGCGTAGACCTCATCCAGCACGGCGAAGCGCTCGGGCGTCTGGCGCCGGCCGCGCTCGCGGATGAACGCCGCGAAGCGCCGGCGCACCTCGTCGTACTGCGCCTCGGGCAGGGGAACGCGCGGTGCTTCCATGGTTCAAACTTCGCCCAGTATGCGAGCCGACGCGCGGGCGAGGATCTCTTCGTGCAGGGCGTCCGCCTGCCGCATGCCTTCCATCACGACAACCCTTGCTGGAGCGCCGGCGGCGATGGCGAGGTAGGCGGCGCGCACGCGCTCGAAGAAGGCCGTCCCGCCCTCCTCCATGCGATCGTCCGGCCGGCCGCGGCGGCGCGACGCGGCGACATCAGTGGGAACGTCGAGCAGGAACGTGATCGCGGGCACGACACCCCCGGTTACGCGCCCGTGGAGCGCCTCCAGCCACTCCGGCTCGAACAGCCCACGCCCGCCACCCTGATACGCGGTAGTCGAGTCATAGAAGCGATCGGCCACCACGACAGCGCCGGCGGCGAGCGCCGGCCGGATCACCTCATCGGCCAGCTGGGCGCGGGCTGCGCTGAAGAGCATCAGTTCCGCCACAGGGGTCACGCGCTGGCCGGCGTCCAGGAGGATCGAGCGAACGCGTTCGCCGAGCGCCGTCCCGCCCGGCTCGCGTACTTCGAGCACCTCCCGGCCAGCCGCACGCAGCGCCTCCGCCAGGCGGACGGCCTGCGTGCTCTTCCCGCTTCCGTCGATCCCCTCGAACGTGATCAGCATGTAGGACCTTCGCGAGCACCGTATTCCGTGAACCTCCGCGCATTCCGCTCGTTCGACGGGCGCCGCAGTGATTGCGCCGGCGCGCCGGCGCCGCGTATACTACCGCGGGCGAGGCATGTGCCTGGCCGCTCGCGCCGTCGCGCCGCCTCCGCCGCCCGCTGGGCTCCACCCCCCGCTGCGCCAGCGTATGTACGAGTTCGACGAGTTCGACCAGCCTGAAGATGGCCAGGCAGATGGCCTGCGCGACCTGGTTGAGTCCTACGAGCGTGACCTCACCGAGGGACGCGGCTCGTGGTTCGACTCCGAGGCCCTGGAGAGTGTCGCGGCCTTCTATTTCGAGGCGGGCCGCATCGACGAGGCGCTGTCCGTAGTGGACCGCCAGCTGGACGACAGCCCGTTCCAGAGTGACGGCTGGCTCCGGCGCGGCGTGCTGCTCAACCACCTCGACCGGCACGATGAAGCACTCTCGTCGTACGACCGGGCGCTGTCACTGAATCCCGCCGACTCGGAGGTCCTCGTCAACCGGGGCATCACGCTCGACGCGTTGGGTCGGGTCGAGGAGGCGATGGAGACGTATCAGCGGGCCCTGCAGCTCGATCCCCTCGCAGTCGACGCCCTTTTCAACCGGGGGATCGCACAGGAGAAGCTCGGCCGCTACCAGGACGCGGCCGACTCGTTCATCCGCTGCACCGAGATCGATCCGGACCATCCGGAGGCGTGGTACGAGCTGGGCTATTGCTACGATCAGCTTGAGCGTCTCGACGACTCGCTCGGGTGCTACGACAGGCAAATCGATCTGGACCCGTTCGCCCAGAACGCCTGGTACAACCGGGGCATCGTTCTGAACCGACTCGGGCGCTACGACGACGCGGTCAGCTCGTACGACTTCGCGACGGCGATCCAGGAGGACTTCGCGTCGGCGTGGTACAACCGCGGCAACGCGCTGGCCAACCTGGGCGCAACCGACCGGGCGATCGAGTCCTACCTCCGGGTTCTCGACTTCGAGGACGGCGACGCGGCCACGTTCTACAACCTCGGCCTTGCGTACGAAGAGCTCGAGGACTACGAGACTGCCGTCTCATACCTGCGTCGCGCCGTCGAGGACGACGCGGCCTACGCCGACGCGTGGTACGGCCTGGGCTGCTGCCTCGACGGCCTTCATCGGTCGGATGAGGCGCTCGATGCGCTCGCGCGGGCGCTGGCGCTCGACCCGGACGTCGGCGAGTACTGGCACGCGCGCGCGGACGCCGAGTACAACGCCGGCCGCCTCAGCGAGGCCGCCGCGTCGTACGCGCGCGTCGTGGCCCTGGAGCCCGACAATGCCGACGCGTGGCTGGACCTGGCCGAGACGCGACGCGAGGCCGGCATGGCCGAGGCGTCCCTCGAAGCCTACGCGCAACTGATCCGCCTCCAGCCTGAGTCGAGCGAGGCACACCTCCGGCAGGCGGAGGCGTTCGCAATCGCCGGCCAGCGCGAGAGCGCTGTGCGCTCGCTGCGCCGCGCTTGCGAGCTCGACCCGGCGCGGTCGGAGGAGATCCGGCGCGCGCACCCCGAACTCCTGGGCGGCACGCGCGCCGGCGAGCCGCCTCGCGCCGAGGAGAGGAGCTGAGCGCCGGCCGGCGCGGCGCTATGTGGCCCGGCACGACCACCGGGGTGGTCGCCCTGCTGGGCGACCCCGTCGCGCACTCGCTCTCACCGGACATCCACAACGCAGGGTTCCGCGCGCTCGAGCTCGACCTGGTGTATCTCGCGTGCCGCGTGGCGCCGGCGCGGCTGGCCGACGCCATCGGGGGACTGCACGCTCTCGGCGCGCTCGGTGCCAACGTTACCGTGCCCCACAAGGTCGCCGCGGCCGCGCTGGTCGACGAGCTGACACCCGAGGCCTCGGCGATAGGAGCGGTGAACACGCTCGTTCGGAATGACGTCGGCTGGCTCGGGGCAAACACAGACGTCGCCGGATTCCTGGCGGCCCTCGGACCGCGCCGCGCTGGCCTGCGCGGCGAGCACGTGGTGATTCTCGGCGCCGGTGGGGTAGCGCGCGCGGCTTCCTACGCCTTGCTGACAGATGTGGAGCCGGCACGACTCACGATCGCAGCGCGGCGCGTCGACCAGGCGGACGCAGTGGCCGCTGCCGCGCACACCTGGGCTACCGGCGCAACGATCGACACGCGGGACCTGGCCTCCGCCGCCTCCGCAGTGAACGGTGCGGCCCTTATCGTCAACGCCACAACCATCGGTATGCCGCCGGGCGTCGGCGAAACGCCGCTCGCAGATCCGGAGACGCTGCATCCCGGACAGCTCGTGTTCGACCTGGTATACGCGCCGGCACCGACGCGGCTCGGGCGTGAGGCGATGGCGCGCGGAGCGGACACCATCGACGGCTCCGAGATGCTCGTGAACCAGGCGGCTGCGTCCTTCAAGCTCTGGACAGGCCGCGATTTGCCGCTGGGCGTCGTGCGGGCCGTAGCGCGACCGGCCACCGAGGCCGCATGACCACGGTGATCCCGCCGGGCGTGCTGGGCGGTTTGCCCGGCATCGTCGCCGGGTTCACTACCAGGGCTTTCGCGCCGGCCGACCTTGATCGGAACGAGCATCGCCGGCGGCTCGGCGTCCGCGTCGGCATGCCCGGTGTCGCCGGCGTCGAGCAGGTGCACGGCGGCGACGTCGCCGTGGTCCGAGCGCCCGGCGTGACTCCGGCGCACGACGGGCTCGCGACCGACCAGCCGGAACTTCTCCTCACGGTGCTGGCCGCCGACTGCGCGCTGATCTTACTCGCCGACGCTGAAGCCGGCGTCGTCGCCGCATGCCACAGCGGATGGCGTGGCACCGTCGCCGGCGTAGCCAGAGGCGCAGTGGAAACCATGCGCGGGCTCGGTGCGCGACCGGCGCACACGTTTGCCTGGATCGCCCCGTGCATCTCGGTGGAGGCGTTCGAGGTGGGCGAAGAGGTGGCCGCCCACTTTGCGCCCGAGCATGTAGTGCGTCGAGCGGAGTGGCCACGCCCGCACGTCGACCTCCGCGCGGCGCTGCGGGCGCAGCTCGTCGATGCTGGACTGGCGGCCGGCGCGGTGACGGCCGACGAGGGCTGCACCGCACTCGACACGGAGACGTTCTATTCGTACCGGGCAGAGGGCGGCACGGCGGGCCGGATGATCGGTTACATCGGCCGCCGCCGAGCGTCATAGGGAGTCCGGGCCCGGAGGGCCCGCCTCTATATTCGACGCAGCAAATCAACCACGACTGGGGATGGATACGGACGCCCAACCCGGGTCTGGTCCCGGGCTGCGCTGGCGCCTCCGTTCGCTGCCTAACGGCGACGAGGAGGCGGTCGACCGACTGGGCGCGCAGCTGAACAGTCTCCCCGCCGCGCTGGCACGGTCGCTCCTTCTGCGGAATGTGTCGTGCTTCGACAGCGCCCGGGCCTTCTTCCGGAACGGGTTGGAAACATTGCACGACCCGTTCTTGATGCGGGACATGGACCGCGCCGCGGCGCGTGTGGCCGCGGCCATCCGCGCCGGCGAGCGGGTGCTCGTCTACGGCGACTACGATGTTGACGGAGCGACAAGCACGGCGCTGATGACGCGCTTCCTCCGTTCGCAGGGCGTCGAGGCGCACTTCTTCATCCCGAACCGCTTCATCCACGGCTACGGGCTTTGTGCCGACGGCCTCGATCGAGCGGTCGAGCTGGGCGCCAGCCTGGTGGTCGCGCTCGACTGCGGTGTCACTGCGGTCGCCGAAGCTGAATACGCCAGGGCGGTTGGACTCGACCTGGTGATCTGCGACCACCACGAGCCCGGCGCGAAGCTCCCGGATGCCCTGGCCGTGTTGGATCCGAAAAGGCCGGACTGTGACTATCCCTTCGACGGGCTCTCGGGCTGTGGCGTTGGATTCAAGCTGGTCCAGGCGACACTTACCGTCCTGGGCCAGCCGGCGGAGGAGGCATACGCCTTCCTCGACCTGGTGGCCGTGTCCGTCGCGTGCGACATCGTGCCCATCATGGGCGAGAACCGCGTGCTGATGCGCGCGGGCCTCGAACGCCTCGCCCACTCTCCGCAGCCCGGACTGGCCGCGCTGGCCGACACGATCAAGGTCGATCTGCGCGTCTGTACCTCGTCATCGATCGTCTTCCAGATCGGCCCCCGCATCAACGCGGCCGGGCGTCTAGAGGACGCCTCGATCGCGGCGGAGCTTCTCCTGGCCGAGGACCGAGACGAGGCACTCGTTCTCGCGCAGCGGCTGGAGACGCTAAACCTGCGCCGGCGCGAGCTCGACGCGGCTACGCGTGAGGAGGCACTCGCGATGGCCCAGGGGTTTATGTCGGCCTCGCCTTTGAGCCTCGTGCTTCACGGCGACGACTGGCATCCCGGCATCGTGGGCATCACTGCGAGCCGCGTCGCCGAGCACTACGGTCGCCCGACGGTACTGTTGACTACCGCCTCGAATGGCGAGGCCAAGGGGTCGGCGAGGAGCGTCCGCGGAGTCGACCTGCACGCCGCGCTCTCGGCATGTGCCGACCTGCTAACGCGCTTCGGAGGGCACGCGCACGCGGCCGGCCTGGCTCTTCCCGTCGCGAACGTGGCGGCGCTTCGCGCGCGCCTCGAGGCGACGGTGGCAGCGACCGTCAAGGCCGAGGATCTCGAACCGGAGCTCCAGCTCGACGCCCCGCTCTCACTTGGCGCGATCGACGACCGCTTCTGGAAGGTCTTGAAACAGTTCGATCCCTTCGGCCCCGACAACCCAAAGCCTCTCTTCTGGGGCGCCAACCTCCGGGTGGTGGGTCAGCCGTCGCTCTGTGGCGCGGAAAAGAAGCACCTGCGACTGCGCGTGGCTCAGCGCGACGACGGCGGCCCCACCTACCCCGTGATCGGCTTCAACCTCGCGGAGCGGATGCCGGCCGCGCTTTCCAGCCTGCGCGTGGGGCGACCCGTGGAGCTCGCCTTTGTGGTCGAGGAGAACGTCTGGAACGGCCGCTCCAATTTGCAGCTACGCGCTGAGGACCTGCGCCTGGCCGCGCACTGACCCTGGAGAGGCGAGGCAGGCCAGCGGGCCCGCGGGGGAGGCGAGGGAGTCGGAAACGGCGCGGCTCGCGAGCCCAATCAGCTTCCCGCCCGCGCCAGCGCGGCGCGGACCGCCGCGGCCGCGTCGAGCATTCCGCCAGTTACGGAAAGCTCCGAGAACGGCGTCTCGCCTCCACCACCCGGCCGCTGCGCGGTCCCGGAAGGGACGCGGACCGAGCTCGCGATGATCTCGCGCACGTCGATGGGGGTGAGCTCGGGGAAATAGCTGAGGAGGAGCGCCGCCACACCGGAGACCACGGGCGCAGCCAGGCTCGTGCCGTCGGCATTCGCCGTCCCGCCCCCAACCTCAAGCGTGTAGATCCGCTCCCCCGGGGCGAACAAATCGACGCCGGCGTGGCCGTAGTTCGAGAACGCAGCGGCAAGCGAGGGGCTCCACGAGGCGGCGCCGATCTCGAGCCAGTTGCCGGCTTCGCTGCCGTCCGCAAGACGCCGACTCGGAAAATTGTCGTGCGCGTCGATGTCTTCGCCGCTGTTACCGGCGGCGTGCACCAGCAGCACGCCGCGCGCCTCGGCGTAGCGCACCGCCTCATCGACCGCACCCTTTCCGGGCGACACGCCTTTTCCGAACGACATGTTTACGACCTGCGCGCCGTTGTCGACGGCGTAGCGAATGGCGTTCGCGACGTCCTTGTCGCGCTCGTCGCCGGCGGGCACGGCCCGCACGACCATTATGCGCACGTCGTCGGCGATACCATCGATCCCCATCCCGTTGCCCCGCACGGCGGCGACCACGCCGGCCACCGCGGTCCCATGCTCCGGTCCGGGGCCGGCCACGTCGGCGTTGCCGTAAAAGCGGTCCGAGTAGTCGAGCGGGTCATCTCCGACGATCGGTCGCGGATCGAAGTCCGGGTTGTAGCCGTGCTCGAGCAGTCCCTCGAGGCGTTCCACCTCGGCGAAGAGTGCCTTGGGCGTGATGTTGTTCGCGTCCAGCAGGAGGTAGACCTGCTGCGCGCGCGCCTGGTCCTCGTTCGCGGGCGAGAGGGCCCGCACCCCATTAGCATCGTACGCCGAGCCCCCGAAGACCGCGTTGAGCGTCGCCTCTGCCTGGCGGGTTACCTCCGCGATCCCTCCCAACTGACTCAGGCCGGCGACCGCCTCGCCACGCATCTCTTCTAGTTCAGCCTCCAGCGAGCGCCATTGCACGAGGTCCTCGGTCGTCGCGGACGTGGTGTCCGCGCCGTAGAGGGCGCGGTAACGAGCCACCTCGCGGGTTACCTCGTACGTGTCCTGGCGCACGTGTCGGCCATCCGCCCCGCCGATGAAGTTCCACCCGTGCACGTCGTCCACGTATCCGTTGCCGTCGTCGTCGACGCCGTTGCCCGGTACCTCGTCCTCGTTCGTCCAGATGCGCGCGGCCAGGTCGGGGTGGGTGACGTCGACGCCCGAGTCGATGATCGCGACGACCGCGGTCCGCCGCGGCGTGCGGCCCTCGAGGAGCGCGTAGGCCCCGTCGAGGTCGATGCCCTGGTACCCATCGGTCGGGGCGAGCGTGTGCCAGCCGCGGGGCGGCGCTTCCGAAGGCTGCGCGAGCGCGGCCGGCGCGACCAGGAGCGCGACGAGGGCGACGAGCATTCGGGAGGAGACCATGGGATCGGGGGGACGGGGTGCCGGATGCGCCGGGGGCGCGGAAGGCGATGTTAACGTGCGCCCGGCGGGCCCTCGCGTGGAGCTTCGACACGATCTTCCGTGAACAATCGGGGCGGCCGGGAACGCCCGACGCGACAGTTGCCCACACCACCTCCCACCCTCCCGACGCGCTCGGGCGCCGGCGGCCGCGCCGAGGTGCTCGACCCCGTGCGCCGGCGCTGGGTCGCCTTTACGCCCGAGGAGGGCGTCCGTCAGCGGTTGCTGCGGCACCTGCTGGCACTGGGCTATCCCGCCGGCCTGCTCGCGGTGGAGCGGCCGTTCCCGTACATGGGGCAGATGTGGCGTGCCGACGTGGTCGCCTACGACCGTTCGCACCGGCCGCTGGTGCTGGCCGAATGCAAGGCGCCTGGGGTCCGCCTCGGGCAGGCCGTGCTCGATCAGCTGGCGCGCTACAACACCGTCGTGAAGGCGGGCATTCTGGTGCTCACGAACGGCGCGGAGATCGCCGTCGGAACCCCCGCCGACGGGGTCGTTACGCCGCTGCCCGCCGTGCCTCCATTCCCGAATCGGGCTGAGCCGGGAGGGCCGGCGTGGTCGGGCTAGCTTCCCCCACCGCTCCGGATCACGACGCACCCGCCGGGTGTCCGACCCCTTTCCCCGCCGCCCGTCTCGCGCATGAGCTCACCGTCTATCACCGAGCGCCTGGCCGGACTGCTGGCCCGCACCGCACCCTTCGACACGCTCAGCGAGGCACAGCGGTCGGGACTCATTTCCACGCTAGAGCTATACGAGCCGGGAGAGGTCATACTGGAGCAGGGGGTGGACGTCCACCGGGCGCTCTACGTCGTCGAGAGCGGGCTCGTGCGGCTTATGGACGCGGAGACACAGCGCATCTTCGATATCTGCGGCGAGGGCGCGCAGTTCGGGTCGTACGGACTGATGCAGGGCGGCATTCTGCCGTACGAGGCACGGGCCGTCGAGCAAACCACCTGCGCGCTGATCGCCGCCGACACCTTCCGCGCCCTCCTCAAGGAGAACGAGCAGTTCCGGCTCTACTTCGAGGAGGACATCAAGCGCTATGTCCGCTCTCTCTCGTCGGACCTCGACGCCTCGGGGGCCTACCTCCTCTTCGACACGCCGCTGGCGTCGCTGGTGACCCGTCAGCCGGTGACTGCCGCGCCCGAGACGCCTGTCCGCGACGTCGCCCGCGCGATGCGCGCCGGCTCCGCCGACACCGCCATCGTGGTGCGCGACGGAGCAGCGGTGGGCGTTGTGACCGAGGGCGACATGGTGCGGAAGGTCGTAGCCGAGGGCATCGCCCCCGAGACCCCGGTTATGTCGCTCATCGAGCGACCGCCCGTGGCCCTCGCGGGCACCGAGCGGCTCTTCGATGCGGTCCGGGTGATGATGAGGCAGCGCATCCGGCGCGTCGTCGTCGTCGAGCGAGGCTCGGGCGACACTCCGGGTGCCCTGTTGGGCGTATTGACCACCGAGGACGTGGCGCACGTCCGCGGGCTCGATCCGGTCGCGACCACCGAGCGCATGGAACGCGCCGGCACGGTCGACGAGTTGGCCTCCATTCGCATCGAGAGTACGCGAAGGATGTTCCGCCTGTACCAGCAGGGGGTGCAGAGCGAGGACCTGATGGGCGTTGTGAACGACCTGGACGACCAGCTCAAGCGGCAGCTACTGGTCCTGTCGGCCAGGGAGGTGGCGGCTTCGGGCGTCGAGGTGTTCGAGGGGGCCTGGTCTTTTCTCACGTTCGGCAGCCCCGGCCGGCGCGAGTCGACGCTCATCGCGCACCAGGACAACGGGCTGGTGTGGGCCGATCAGCCGGACGCCGAGAGCGCGCAGCGCGCGCAGACGTATTTCACCGCCCTTGCTGCGCGGGCCAACTCCGCCTTCGAACGGTGTGGCTTCCATTCGACCGAGATCGGCCTGCTGGCGAGGGACGAAGCGTTCAGGCAACCGCTTTCCGCGTGGCGCGCAGCCTACACGGAGTGGACGCGAGCGAGCGACGCCGGCGCGACCGATCGCGCCGCGGTGGTGTTCGACGTCCGCAACCTGTACGGCGACGACTCGCTCGCGGAGGCGCTGCTCGGCGAGGTCGCCTCGCACCTGCCAAACGACCGCCTCACACGGGTGCTGCTTCACCGCGGCACGCGGGCGCACATCCCGCTCGGCTTCCTGGGCCGATTCGAGCTCGATCGCGACGAGGCGGGCCGCGAGGGACTCGACCTCCGCGAACGGGCGCTACTTCCGGCCGTCTCCATGGCGAGGGCACTCGCGATCGACGCCGGCTATCTGCGCAGCGGCAACACGTTCGACCGGCTGCGCCACGTCGCGGGTGCCTCGGGGCCCAGCGCGGGCGACGCGCAGGAGCTGCTCGGAGCCTACATGACGCTCTCGGATTTGAACCTTCGGCACCAGATGCAGCTGGCCGAGCGCGGCGAGCGGCCGACAGACCGCATCGACCCGGCGTCGTTGCTGCGGTCGCAGCAGAACCTCCTGCGAGAGGCCCTGAAGTCGGTCGAGACCGTCCAGCGCTCCCTTCGGGATCGCTACGGGGAGCCGTGATCCGGCGCCCCTAGGCCCGGTCGGGGAAGAGTCCGAACAGCCGGCCCTCGATGCGCGAGACGACCTCGAAGCGGTCGCTCGGGCGGTTCACGAAGTCGAGTTCGTCCACCTCGACGATCAGCTTCGGGTGCGGGTACGCCGCAATCCACTCCTCATAGAGCGTGTTCAACCGCTCGAGGTAGTCGAGCCGGATACGCGCTTCGAAGTCCCGTCCCCGTGCCTGGATATGGCGGACCAGCGTCGGGACCGTGGCTCGCAGGTAGACGAGCAGGTCGGGCGGGCGCAGATAGCCCGTCATGATGGAGAAGAGCTCCGTGTAGTTGCGGTAGTCACGCTCCTCCATCAGCTCCATCTCGAAAAGGTTGCGCGCGAAGATCTCCGCGTCCTCGTAGATCGAGCGGTCCTGAACTACGGGGTTGCCGCGGTCCTCGATCGAGCGCTGGTGCTTGAAGCGGCTCGAGAGGAAGAAGACCTGCAGGTGGAAGCTCCACCGCTGCATGTCCGCGTAGAAGTCAGATAGGTACGGGTTGTCGTCTACTCGCTCGAAGAAGGGGTCCCAGTGGAAGTACTCCGCGAGCACTGTCGTGAGGGAGCTCTTTCCGGCGCCAATGTTGCCCGCTACCGCTACGTAGACGCGAGGATGACCCGTCTCGCGGGCCTTTTCAGTGGTGGCGGCTGGGGTTGCTTCCATCGTCCCGAGGTTACGCCGCGAGTCTCACACCTGCGGGTGCCGCGTGGGGTGTCACACGGTTACTCGTCAGCTAGTCAGTAGTCAGTAGTCAGTAGTCCTTGGTCAGCGGTCGCTGTCCGTGGCCCCGGCCCGCGATCACCTGGGCACTTACCGCGGACGGGCTCCGACCTACTACGGATGACTGACTACGGACCACTGACGACCGACGACGGACTCACACATTGAAGCGGAATAGCATCACGTCGCCGTCGCCCACGACGTACTCCTTCCCCTCGCTGCGCATGGCGCCGGCGTCGCGGGCGGCGGACTCGGTGCCGTAGCGTTCGTAGTCGGCGTACTTGATCGTCTCGGCGCGGATGAACCCGCGCTCGAAGTCGGAGTGGATGACGCCGGCCGCCGCCGGGGCGCGGGTCCCGCGTCGGATCGTCCACGCGCGGGCCTCCTTCGGGCCGGCGGTGAAGTACGTGATGAGACCCAGGAGGTCGTACGCGGCGTGCACCAGGCGGTCGAGTCCGCTCTCGGCCAGGCCCGCGGCCTGGAGGAAGTCTGCTCGTTCCTCGCGATCGAGGGCCACGAGCTGCGCCTCGAACTCGGCCGACACGACGACGGCGCCAGCACCTTCCGCCGCCGCGCGCGCGGCGACGCGGGCGGAGAGATCGTTGCCAGCCGGCAGGTCGCCCTCTCCCACGTTCGACGCGTAGACGAGCGGCTTGGCGGAGAGCAGGAAGAGGTCGCGCAGGAAGAGCTGGTCGCCCTCGGACACCACCAGCGTCCGCGCCGGCAGCCCGGCGCCGAGGTGCGCGTCCAGCGCATCCAGAAAAGAGGCTTCCGCTTTAGCGTCTCGGTCACCCACCTTCAACGCCTTCGAGACGCGCTCACGCCGCTTCGCGAGCGTGTCGAGGTCGCGCAGGATGAGCTCCGTCTCGACCGTCTCGATGTCGCGCTCGGGATCCACCGCGCCCTCGACGTGCACCACGTTGGCATCGTCGAAGCAGCGAACGACGTGCAGCACGGCATCGACTTCGCGGATGTGCGACAGGAACTGGTTGCCCAGCCCCTCCCCGCGCGACGCGCCGGCAACCAGACCGGCGATGTCGACGAACTCGACTGTCGCCGGCAGCACCTGCGCCGAGCCGGCGAGCTCGGCGAGCCTGTCGAGCCGCTGGTCGCGCACCGGCGCCATACCTACGTTCGGCTCGATCGTGCAGAAGGGGTAGTTCGCCGCTTCCGCCGCGCCGCTCTCGGAGAGAGCGTTGAATAACGTGCTCTTGCCCACGTTGGGGAGCCCGACGATGCCGACGCGGAGAGCCATCTAGGGGAGTCTGGTGATTGAGTGATCGGGCGATTGGGATCCTGCAATGCGGGCCGCGCGACGACGTTAGTCGCTGAATCGCTGAATCACTGATTCGTTCAATCACTGAATCGTGGCCGCGCGTGTTGCAATCTCCCGTCACGCCGCGCGTGACGGGGTATAAACTGAGCGAAACTCGCCGTTACGCCGTGCTCCGTGCAGCCATCGCTCTACTCCTGGCTGCCGCGCCGGCGGTGACGGCGGCGCAGGCGGGCCGTCCGGAACTGCACGTCGGCGGTGGCCTCTACCCGGGAACTGGAGGCGTCGTGATCGTCGCGCAGCCGTTCTTCTCGGCGGTCGCGTCGGAAGGCGCACTCTACGCGGACTACCAGCCGCGCGTCCTCGGCGGCCGCGGTCGGCTCCTCGTAGCGGCCGGCGCCGGCGGGTCGGTCCGCCTTATGCGTGTGCTCGCCATCACCCGTGGGTCGGACGCACCCCCACGCTTCGACCTCGACGCCGGTGTACGCGTCGGGCCGGCGTTTTACTACGCGTTCTTCGAACAGACAGCCGAGGGGGAGGCGCGGGCGTTCCGAGTGATGTTCGACCCCTTCGCGCGGGCGGTTGTCACTGTCGGCAGCTGGCGCGCGTTCGTGGAGCTGGGAACGCAGGGGCCGCAGCTGCGCGGAGGGGTTGTGCTTTAGCTGTCAGCTGTCAGCTGTTAGCTGTCCGGGGGGGCAGCTTGCAGCTTGCGAACTGCGGACAACAAGATCCTTGCCGGTGCCGCGCCCGGCCTATCGGAAGGCCAGCTGATAGCTGATGGCCGAAAGCCGCCAGCTGCCAGCCCTCACTTAGCTCTCTTCTTCGACGCCGGCCGGCCGTTGGCGCCGGCGCGCCCGTTGGTTGCGCGGCCGGCGCCGGCGCGCGCGGTACCCTTCACCTCGACGGCGGCGGCCTTCGGCTTCGGCGGGTGCCGGTTCACCCACTGCTGCTGCGCGATCGAGAAGACGTTGAACGCGAGGTAGTACAGGCTCAGCCCGCTAGGTAGGCGGTTGAAGAAGAAGAAGAACACGGCGGGCATCATGTACATCATCATCTTCATCTGCGCATTGTTGGTCCCCGGCTGCATGGAGATCTTCATCTGCGCAATCATCGAGAGACCCATCAAAAGCGTAAAGCCCGCCACGAAGTCGCCGTAGAACGGGATCGTGAACGGCAGCTGCAGGATGGCGTCGGGCGCCGACAGGTCCTCGGCCCAGAGGAAGCCCTGCTGGCGCAGCACCAGCGTGCTGTTGAAGAAGCGCCACAGCGCGATGAGCAGCGGGTACTGCAGGAGCATCGGCAGGCAGCCGCCCAGCGGGTTAACGCCGGCCTCCTTGTAGACCCGCATCATCTCCTGCTGCTGCTTCTGCGGGTCGTCGGGATGACGCTCCTTGACCGCCTCGACCTGGGGAGCCAGCTCGCGCATGCGCGCCGCGTTGCGGAACGTCGTGGCCGTGAAAGGCCACAGCACGATCTTGACGATGAGCGCGAAGAGAATGACGACCAGCCCGTAGCTCGGGATGAACGTCTTCAGCGCCGCGAACGCGGGCGCGACGACGTATCGCGCCAGGGGCCGGGTGATCGTCTGGCCGAAGCCGAACTCGACCGTGTCGTAGAGCCCCAGCGGCCCGAGCCGGCGGAGGTCCATCGGTCCCAGGTACAGGCTGAACGCGTGTGTCGCCTCTGGCTGGGGGCGATCGATGGCGAGCCTGACGGTGAAGTGCTCCGCGAACGCCGGCTCGCCCGGCGAGCCCACCCGCGTTCCTTCGAGCTCCGCGCCGTCGGTCGGGACCCCCTCGTCGGGGAAGATGGCCGCGATGAAGTACTTGGTCTTGACCGCCATCCACTCGACGTCGCCGCGTGCCGTCACGGGCCGCGCCTCGCCGGGCTCCGAGAGCGCCAGGCGATTCGTCTCTCCGCCCCAGTTGACGTAAGCGCCGGCGTTGAGCGCCTCCTCGTTCGCGTCGGCCTCGGCCGGCGGGATCGCGCCGTCCCACAGCAGCTCGTAGCCGCCTGACTGCTCCAGCACGTTGCTCCCGGGCGACGACACCGCGAGGCCGAGCTCAAAGTCCCCCGGCGTGAACGTGTACGCCAGCCTTAGCAGGCCGGAGCCGACGGGTGCGTCGAACGCGAGTGTCGTCGGTCCGTCGGTTACGCGGACGGTGTCCGACTCTAGCGGGCCCTCGGGGCCAACGGGCTGGAAGCTCAGCGCCCGCGTGTCGACGATCGGCCCCGTCGCCGGGTTGAAGACGAGGGCGACGGCGCCGGCCTGCTGGTTCTGAACGAGGTCTACCGGCCGCGCCGCGCCGGCCACCCGGTACCCCTTGAGACGGAAAGACGTGAGCGTGCCGCCTCGCGTCGAGAACGTGGCGAGGTACCTGTCGGTCTCGACCAGGATCTCACGCGCCGGCGCGCCGACGGCGGCAGCGAAGGCTGTGTCCGTGGGCGCTTGCGGCACGGCGCCGGGCCGGGTGATCTCGGCAGGTTCGTCCTGGACGGCCTCCGGCTGCGGCGGCGCGTCGGCCGGCGGCGTGGGCTGCGGTGAGAAGAACAGCAGCCACAGCCCCAGGATTACGGAGATGAGGAGGACGCCCGTGAGGGCGCTGCGGTCCGGTCCCTGCTGGGGATTCACGTGCGGTGGGCGGCGGGGCGGTCGCTACGGTCGATTCCTTTGCCGGTTGCCCGGCTGCGGGCGCTCACGCGCCGGCGAGGTTGGCTTCCAGGCGGGCTATCGCGACCGGCAGATCGCGGCGAATGTCCTCGGCGGCGGAGGCCTCGCTTCCGCGGAAGAGCACGAACACCGTGAGCGTCTCGTCCGGGCGCGCGGCGAAGCGGTTCAGTAGCACCTCCTGCTCGCCGCGCCACGTCTCGCGCATGACGCGCCGGATGCGATTCCGCCCGACGTTGGTCGCGGCGCGGCGGCCCGGCGCGAAGCCCACCTGCAGCGGGCTATCGGCGCCTACGTCCTCGCGGGGCACGACGGCCCATCGGATCTGGAGCACGCCGACGGAGAAACGGCGGGCGCCGGCGGCGGGGTCGAAAAGGGGGCGGATCAGTCGCCGGCGCTTGAGGCGCCGGTCGCGCGACATCCCGCGCGGGTTGGCGGCCGGCGCCGGCGCTGCGGCGCGGGGCGTGCCGCCGAGGCTCACTTGCCCGGGGCGGAGTCGCTGACGGACAGGCGGTGCCTGCCGCGCGCGCGACGCCGCGCGAGCAGCGACCGGCCGGCCTTGGAGGCCATGCGGGCGCGGAAGCCGTGGGTGCGCGCGCGCTTGACGCGGCTGGGCTGATAGGTGCGCTTCATCGGTCGGGCCCCGGGGGAGCGGCAACAAAAAGCCGCCTGCTGTCGGCCGGCGGCGGACGGGGAAGATAAGCGGCCGGGATTAGTCGATTGAGGATCGGGGATGGAGAATCGTGTGAGGTGTGGGGGTATGGACGCGTGAACGGGGCGTGGGGCGTTGGGACGTGACGCGGTTGGCAGTCCCTGGCTTCCGGGCGACGGTGACCCCCGGCCGGGCCCACCGTCATTCCACACCCCCCACGCCCCCACACCTCACTACATTCCGGGCCGCGCGGGAATAGCTCAGTTGGTAGAGCATCAGCTTCCCAAGCTGAGGGTCGCGGGTTCGAGTCCCGTTTCCCGCTCCACGAACCGCCTCGCCGCCAGCCGGCGGGGCGTTCGTCGTCAGGGCGGTTAGCTCAGCGGTTCAGAGCGTCCGGCTTACACCCGGAAGGTCGGGGGTTCAAATCCCTCACCGCCCACTGAGGCCTCAGGCTACGTGTTGCGCCGCGCTGGACGGTGTCGAGGCGGGCAGAACGAGCGTGAACCGCGCCCCCTCGCCCGGCTCGCTCTCCACGGTGAGCGTGCCCCCGTGCCCCTGCGTCACGATGTCGTAGCTCATCGAGAGACCTAGCCCCGTCCCCTCCCCGGCCGGCTTCGTCGTGAAGAAGGGCTCGAACACCTTCTCGCGGATCGCGGGGGCCATCCCCGGCCCGTTGTCGGCCACGCGCACCTCCGCTCCGCGGGCCACCCGCCGTGTCGAGACCGTGACCGTCGGGACGTAGCCGTCGGGGGCCCCTTCGGCGTGCCGACGTGTGGCGTCGAGCGCGTTGTCAATGAGGTTGACGAGCACGCGGCCGATCTCCTGCGGGGCGACCTCAACCGCGCCCGCATCGTCGCCGAGGTCGAGGGCGAGGGCGGGGGCGAAACCGCGGTGGCGAACCTTCGCCGCGTGAAGGGCGTGGGCGGCGTACTCCTCGACGAGCGCGTTGAGCATCACCGCGCGCCGCTCGCCGGAGGCGCCGCGGGCGTGCTCCATCATGCTCCGGACGATGGCGTCGGCGCGGCGGCCGTGCTCCTCGATCTTGGCCGCGTTGGTCTTGAGGTCGGCGAGCAGGGCGCGCCGCTCGTCGGGGTCGGCCTCTCCCTCCAGTTCGGCGACGATCTCCCGGGAGAGCCCGGCGAAGTTGTTGACGAAGTTGAGTGGGTTCTTGATTTCGTGGGCGATGCCGGCGGTGAGGGCGCCGAGCGACGCCATCTTCTCGCTCTGGACGAGCTGGGCCTGAGTGGCGCGGAGCTCCGCGAGCGCCTTGTCGGTGAGGGCTTTCTCTTCGAGCAAGGCGCGCTGGGCCGCTTCGAGGTCGGACCGGAGCCGCCGATAGAGGTGCTGGTCCCGGTCGTGCTGGTTCTCGAGGTCGGCGCGGTGCCACTCGGAGCGTTCGAGCTTCCGCTGGAGCACGCGGAGCTGCTTCTCCAGCTCCTCGATGGATGACGTGTTCCCATTCATCAGTCCTCCCCGATAAGGACGGTGACGAAGGTGCTGACGTGGTGGACGGGCTTCGACGTGCTCGGCAGCGGGCAGATCTCGCCGTACGTGTAGAAGCCGACCGCAGGCAGCGCCGCGCCGATGTGCTCCTGGAGCCGCCCGGCCTCGCGCCCCACCCGGGTGCCAAGCAGCGCCGGGCGGCTGGCACACGAGAACACGAGGGCGGCCTCCGGCTCCGCGCCGGGATAGGAGGCACGGGCCTTCTCCGCCGAGGACGCGGCGCCGTCGAGAAGCTGGTCGCGCGTCGCAGATGTGAAGCGCATCCGGGCACCCGGCGTGGCCGGGGTCATCGTGACCATGCTCCCGTCGTCCTGGAAGCGCGACGGGGAGCAGAGATAGAACTCGTCGGCCGCCCGCCCCCCGTCCTCACCCGGGTACACCGCAAAGAAGTTGGGCGCCCCCGCGTGGGTGTCCACCCCGAAGTAGCGCTTCCAGACATCTCCGGGAGGCTCCCCATCGATCCCGCTGACCACCAGCCCGTCCACGTCTGTCAGCCGGTGCTCCTCGCCGATCGGCTCCCACCCGCTGGCGACGCCGGTCGCGACGTGGAGCGGCCCGGCGAAGAGCAGAATCGGGATGGCGTCCGAGTAGACCTGGCCGTTGCAGAACTGGACTGTCTCCGAAAAGCGCATCTGGTCGGCCGCCAGTCCTCCGCACACGAGAACGTGCGGCCCCAGCGCCGCGCCGAGCGCGTCTAGGAGGCCGATCGGGAGCGTGCAGGGCGACTCCGCGTCAATCCCGCCGATCCCCTCTGGGAGCGCGATGCACAACCGTACCGGCGCGTCGAGGCCGTCCATCGCCATCAAGGCGGCCCGCCGTGCTGCCGCCGGGTCTGTCCGGGTTCCCTCTCCGATGCCCGCTCGGACCTGCACCCTCTCCGAGTGGAAGAGCATGAGCGCTACCGAGTCCTCGGCGAAGCCCTCGGATGAAAGCTCACCGTGCGTCGTGCAGCCGATGAGCTGGACGCCGGGGTAGCGCGCTTCGACGCCGTCGAGGAGCGCCTGGTGGGCGTGGTCTATGCCCGCGAAGAGCAGGCCCGCCTGGGGCGTCTTCCCGCCGAGCGTCGCCGCGCAGGCGTCGAGCGCCTCGGCGATGGCGGTGGCGGAGTCGAGGTCGTGGCTGTGTCCGACGGCTGCGATCATGGGTCTGGGTCGCGTGAAGACGGGGTAGTGACTAATCGTCCTCCCTATCAGGACTGTGACGAGGGTGGTCACATCGCCGTCGCGCGCTCGTCGGGGTCCGGAGGGGCGCCGGCGTGAAGCACCCGTCGACGCGTCCATCAGCACCCGCCCGAACGCGCCGCTGCGTCATCCTCGTCCGAGCCACCGGAGCCACTTCAGAAGCCTGGCCCAGCCCCATGGCTGGACCCGGCACATATCCCGCGCCGCGCTCTTTACGCTTCGGCATACCGGAATGCAAGTCCAATGAGCTTGTGGCCTCGCATCTTGCGGGCCCCTCTCAGGCCGGTCACCAGGCCGAACCGGACAAGGAGAGTCGTTTGGCCCGTAGGCCGCACTCCTCTCGCCCACCCGCCGACCGCCGGCCCGGCCCTCAGAAGCCGCTCCGGCCTCAGCGCGCTGACCTCAGCGCCGGCGGCTCGCCCCCGCTAGGGGCGAGGCGACGGAGCGCCGTCTCCGCCGTGTACCGGACGCGTGCACGCGCCGGCCGTCGATTGCCGTAGCCTTCGGCTCGTACTGCCGCCCTCGCAATGAGCTCACGATTCGTCGCCCTGGCCGTTCTCGTCTGCCTCGCGCCCGCCGCGGCGGCGCAGCACGCGACAGTCGTCGCGCCGGCCCACGCCGCGCGATCCGCGCCCGCCGACGCGCGCGACGTCCGCGCTGTGGACATCGACATCGAACGCCTGGCCGCCGCGGCGCTCGCCGGCGAGGCCGTCACGCTCGATGTCGGCAGCGCGCGGGTGACGACTTCGCCCGAGCGGGTCGACTGGCGCGGGACGGGTCGCTTCACCTGGTTCGGCCCCGTCGTCGGTGGCGGACGCGCAACGCTCACGGTGGAGCGGCCGCATGTCTACGCTCGCGTCCTGCACGCGGCCGGCCTCGTCATGATCGAGCCCTCCGGCGAGGGCCACGTCGCGTACTCCCCGGCGCCGGTAGAGGGCGAGGGCGACGATGCCATTCCGGCGCCGGTCGGCGCAGGACACGCCGGCCCCGGCGCCGACGAGCTCTTCCCCGACGAGCTCCACGTCGCCCTGTTCTACACCGAACGCGTCGCCGACAGCCTCGGCGCCGGCGCCGTCGTGTTCATGCAGGCGACGGTCGACCAGCTAACCGACGTGCTCGCGAACTCCAACCTCGACCTCCGCGCGCGGCTGGTCCACACGAGCGCGCTCGAGTACACCGAGTCGTCGACGCTCGGCGGAAGCCTCGGCGACCTGCAGGGCTCCGGTGACGGAGAGATGGACGAAGTCCACGACATCCGGGATGCCGTTTCGGCCGACCTCGTCGCTCTGCTCGTGGAGACAGGCACCAACTCGGCCACTGGCTGCGGGGTGGCGTACCTGATGGGCACTCTCGATCCGGACTTCGAGAGCGCGGCGTTCAGCGTGACCAAGCGTCGCTGCGCGCCGGACCTCGTGTTCTCGCACGAAGTCGGTCATAACCTGGGGCTCCATCACGACATCCTGGTGGCGCCCGGACCTGGCTTGTATGCCTACAGCCACGGGTTTGTGAATGTCGATTCGATCAATGTCCCGCCGGGTCGGCCGGGCATCCGCACCCCGCTCGCGTACCACCAGGCTTGCGCGGACGCCGGTGGCGAGTGTGTGCGTATCCCCTACTTCTCCACGCCGGAGCAGCTGTACAACGGCCAGGTGATAGGCGACGCGGCAACGGCCGACAACGTCCGCACGGTGCGCGACTCGGGCCCGCTCACCGCGACGTTCAGGGCGCCTGCGCGATTCACGACCGACTCCGGCACGACGGCCGGCGCCGCAACGTGGCAGCGCCCCACGTGCCCCGATCCCAGCGACCTCAGCGCATGTCTGCCGTCGCCCACCGCCGGCGCGGTCCCGTACGCGGCCCTGCCTTTCACCGTGTCCAGCGCCGGCCGGCACTACGTGCGGAGCGCCGCCGACTTCGGCGGCGTGCTGGTCCTGTATGCCGGCGCGTTCGACGCCGGCGCACCGCTGGCGGGCCTAGCCGGCTACGCCGAGCCCGATCCCGACGCGCCAGAGTCGCGACGCCTGCTGCTGCCGGCCGACCTCGCCCCAGGTACGGCGTACGTGCTCGTAACGACGGGGCTTGCGAACGCCGACGCCGGCGCCTTCGCGAACGACTACTTCGGCCCGGCGGGCGGCGGCGTCGTCGTCGCGGCGACGGGGGGCGCACCGGACGTCGCGGGCCTGAGGCTCGGCCCGCCCGTGCCCAACCCGGTTGCGGCGACGACGCTGCTGGCACTCACAACCGGGAGCGCGCAGCACGTGCTCGTGGAGGTCTTCGACGCACTCGGTCGACGCGTGGCGACGCTTCACGATGGGCCCGTTGCCGCCGGCGCCTCTTTGTCGCTGGCCTTCTCGACGGATGCGCTGTCGCCGGGTCCCTACGTCGTGCGCGCAACCGGCGCTACGGGAACGGCGAGCCGCCGACTCACGGTCGCGCGCTAGTCATCACGCGTCGCAGAGCACTTCCGGCGGCACGCCCAGCCAGCGGGCGGCCTCGCTGACATCGTAGAACGTCCGCACTACCCGCCCGGGGTGCGCCCAGCCGAGCCCGCCGAGCGGCAGTGCCATCTCCGGGTCCGCGGCGGGGCGAAGCAACAGCGCGGCCGAGCGGCCGGCCCGAACGACGTCTCGTGGAGCGCAGGACCGACGCAATGCAGCAGCGACGGCCGGGCATGGGCACGCTGGAGCCTCGCGAAAGACAGCGGCTAGCCCGATACCGGTGCCGCTTCATATAACAGGTCGGGCCAGGCGGTCACCCGCC
>Ga0307505_10000267_pt1 | contig 62629 bp, 69 predicted proteins | sample 23_S_MG_FD_202183 | JGI IMG/M metagenome (GOLD analysis project Ga0307505, IMG submission 202183) | Soil microbial communities from Populus trichocarpa stands in riparian zone in the Pacific Northwest, United States - 23_S | ecosystem: Environmental > Terrestrial > Soil > Riparian zone > Trees...
TCGAGGGCGCTGTTCCCCGACGTGCGTTCGCTCGAAGGCGACACCGGCGCGCGCCATCTGGTCGAGACCAGCGAATTGCCGGTGGTGGATGTCGAACTCGGCGAGGCGGCGAGCCTCGACGTCGACACGCCCGAAGCCATGGAACTTGCCGGCGGCAGGCTGGCGGGTTGACGCGATTTCGAGCCCGTAGAGCAGTGCGACCGGCGGCCGATTCCCTCGGAGGCTGAATCACTATAATCTGCCGGCATGTGCGCACAATTCTCACGGCTAACGCTGGCGGCCGCCCTTTTTCTTGCTTTCGCTCCCGCGAGCGCGGCGAAGGAACTGCTGCGGCCGTTCAAGGACGAGCTGTTCGCCTATCCCGCACGCCTGGCGCAGGCCGACGGCGGCCGCCATTTCACCGTCGACTACCAATCGGCCCGGGACATCAATTCCCGCGACGAGGTGCCGGAACGCCGCGTCAGGTCGCGCTACATCGATCTTGATGTACGCCGCGTGCAGAAGGATCTGGTCGCCCGCACTGAAGTGGCGCAAATCCCGCACATGACGGTGGGTACGGCCGACAAGGCCCGCTTCATCGTCGTCTATCTCTACGGCCAGGGCGGCACCCGCCGCCAAGGCATGGACGACTTCACCTTCGGCGGCAACTTCAACCGCATCAAGAACCTCGCCCTGCACAATGGCGGTCTCTACCTGACCACCGACTTTTCCAGCTTCGACGCCACCGGCGCCCGGCAGGTGGCGAGCCTGATCGGCGTCTACGCCCAGAAATCGCCGGACGCGCCGGTCTACGTCGCCTGCGGTTCGATGGGGGGCGCGCTGTGCTGGCGGCTAGCCGACGACGCCAGCGTCGCGCCTCGGCTGGGCGGCCTGCTGCTGCTGGGCTCGCACTGGGACGACAGGTTCCTGTCGTCGCGCGCGTTCAAGCGCCGCGTGCCAGTTTTTTTCGGCCATGGCGGCGGCGACAGGGTGTTTCCGGTCGAGCATCAGGAGCGCTTCTTCCGCTCCATCCTGCGGCGCGCGCCCGACTATCCCGCCCGCTTCGTGCGGTTCGAGACCGGCAGTCATGGAACGCCGATTCGCATGTCCAACTGGCGTGATACGCTGAACTGGATGCATTCGGCAAACTAAGAAACGAATGTAACACTCTGATATCAAAGCGATACGCGATCAGGGCGCGGTCTCGTAATCGACGATCGTCTCCGGTGTTTGCTCATCATCATAGGAAGCGTCGACGACGTAGTGGACGAGCCGGAACTCGCCGTCCTTGAACATCCAACGGGCGGCCGAGAACGCGTCGCCCAGCCCGCGCCATTTGGCGAACTCGCTCAATGTGCGTGTCTCGGGATCGAAGTCGGAATTGATCAGCTGGGATTTTGTCGAGAAGCCGGCGATGTGAATCGAATCCACGGCCTGTTCGCTGTCGTTGTCGACATAACGGATATCGAGTTCGGGCACCGCGAAATGCAGCGGCTCGACCTCCCCGAACCGGTTAGTGGCGAAATAGAGGTGCGCTTCATTGTAGGCGCCGCGGCTGCAGAAGAAACGGAAAAGCCTCGCCGTGCGCTCCGGCTCGTCGGCCGAATCCGTGCTTTCATTGTAGGTGAACGCGTATGTCTCGGGGTCGGCGTCGCCATCGAATCTCTGGCCAAGATCGGGACATACATCGACCTTGACGGCGTCATAGATCGCCTTGGCTTTTTCGAGAGCCGCATCGTGCACGGGCAGGTCGGGGCCATCGCCGCAGCGGCGCGGCAACGCCTCATCGAAGGGCTCCTGCGCCGGATGCAGCGTCCCACGCTCGACGTGAAGCGGCTCGAATTGCTCGGTATGCTCCGGATTGGGCATGCGCATCGTGTAGCAGCCGGCAAATACGCTGTCGGTTCCGTTCGTGCCCAAGGCCCGGATCGCCACCGGCAACTCGAAGTAGATGCTCCCGGCCGCGGCTTCCTCGCGCGGTGTGCCGGTAACGAGCTCGACGCGCTCGGTGCCCTCGTAGCCCTTGGCGTAGGCTTCGATCGTCGGAGATGGCGGATTGGCGAAGTAGCTGTAAGCACGGGCGTATTCGCCCCGGTTTATCGCGTTGTAGAGCGACCGGGCGAGGGCGGTCGGCGTCGAGCGGTCGTCGACATACGCCTCCTGGGCGTGTGCGGGCGTCGCAAGGAAAGCAGCAAGCAGCAGGGTCAGGGCGGGTCGCAAGACGGTTCCTCCGATTTCGCGACGGAACTTAGCGCCTGATTCTGGCCCTTGTAAGTGTAAGGCGCCGCGTTGCGTCAGCGCCGGACTTGCGCCATCTCGCGCGCCATGCGCGGAAAATCCGCCGGCTTTATGCCGATGTCGGCACGGTCGGACGGCGACAGAGACTCCAGGAAGGCGAGGGCGCTTCGAAACCGAATGAATTCGTCGGGTCGCGGACGGGAGAAAAGTTCGGTGAAGAAGGCCATTGGTTAGCTCCGATAAGGCTTCCTCCCTATCAGGCCAAGATAGCGCGATTCTCGTGATTGTGCAGTGCAACATTCGCATGGCTGCCATGCGCGGGCAACTCCGGCGGGACGGCTCCGCGTTCAGAATCCGCTAACCCAATCGTGCGATTGGCCGGGCCCGTGAGGGAACCTTTTTAACCAGATCCGCGTAGCCTTCTCGCGTGTGAATGCCCGTGGGCAGGAGGTTTCGGTGGGCGCCAAGGCGGAGCTCGATTTCGCGTCTCTACTCGACGACCTCATTGCGGCGTCGAACGAACCCGCGCCAATCGAACATGAGGACGAAGCGGTATCGGTCGCTCCGTCGCTGCACGTCGACCTGCTCGACCAGTTGGAGCGCCTGCAAACCGAGAACCTTGCGCTGTTTCCTGACCGCGCCATGCAGGCCTACGGGGACGTTGCCGAAGCCGGCGAGGCAAGGCGGCAGCAGGCGGGCAATACGCCCAACCATTTGCAGCCGGCGCTGGAGGATCTCTTCTTTCTCGATCCCGAATCGATCGCCAAGGAACTTGGGATCAGGCCCAAGACCAGCCCCGAGGAACTCGACCGGGCGCGTCGCGCCTTCGCCATGCGCTATCATCCCGATCGCGTGCCAGAGGAACTGCGCGAGCGCGCGGCCCTTCGCATGCAGATCGCCAACGTCCTGATCGACGACGCCAAGCGCAGAAAGCGCTGAATCCGGACACTGTCCCAATCCTGCCGATTTACGCTCCGAAAGTGGAAACTTCAGCGCCATGGCGGCGTTGAGACTGTCCGTGCCTTGCACGGACATGAGCCATTCCGGAGACTATCAGCAGAAAAGGAGGAGTTCAGTGGCCCATTCCCGAAAGGAAGAAGCGCGTGCGCTCGACTCAAGCGAGCGGGAACTCGTCGACAAGACACACCATCCCGAGATTCAGGAACTTGCCGACGGCGAACTCTCCGATCTTTTGAAACGTGTGCGCGAACGCCGCGACAAGGCGCAGGACGCGGCGAGCCGCCAGCGCCGCGAAATGCGCCGCAAGGGCGACCCGAAGGGCGCCAGGCCGGCAGCGGGCGACGCAGGAACGCGCCGCAAGGCCGAGGTTCTGGCGATGGCGGTTCGCCGCCTGAATAGCGAACATGATCGGCGGCGCAGGCTCGCCGCCAAGGCCGATCTCGTCGGCAATGCGCAGCGCGCGCTGGCCATGCGCGATGAAGGCAGCGAAGCTTTGGCGCCTGCATCCAGAAGCGCGGGCAAGGGCATGCGGGCGAACCAGAGCACCAGGACGCGCAAGACCGTCGCCCCAAAGAAGGTCGGCAGCGTTTCGCAGCAGACCAAGCGCGCCCAGGCGAAGCGGGACGCCAGATAGCTGCCGACGCACGACTGCAACGAAAAAGGGCGCCAAATGGCGCCCTTTTTGGTTGGAAAGACGTTCGGGCGCGAAGCCTACCAGACCCCGGTATTGCCCATGGAGGCCCACGGTTCGGCCTTCGGCTTGGCGTCGCCGGCCTGCAAGAGCTCGATCGAGATGCCGTCTGGCGACCGGACGAACGCCATGCGGCCGTCGCGCGGCGGACGGTTGATCGTGACGCCGGCGTCCATCAGCCGTTGGCAGGTCGCGTAGATGTCGTCGACCTCGTAGGCGAGGTGGCCGAAATTGCGCCCGCCCTGATAGTCCTCCGGGTCCCAGTTGTAGGTCAGTTCGACCAGCGGTGCCTGCTCGGCGACACCCGTCGCTTCGTCCTGCGGCGCGGCGAGGAAAATGAGCGTGAAGCGCCCGCCCTCGTTCTCGTGGCGGCGAACCTCCCTGAGGCCGAGCTTGTTGCAGTAGAAGTCCAGTGACTGGTCGACGTCCTTCACGCGGACCATCGTGTGCAGATAGCGCATCTTGATTCCCGTTCGTTTGTTGGCCGGCCTGATATGGAGCGGGAATGTCCACAGGACAACCGACGCAGCGCCCAAGTCGCTAATCTGTATTGCCAACCGGAAATGTTGGAAAAGTGCCTTCCGGCTCTTGCTAAGCTACGAATGCACAGTGTTATCCTGCCGGACAGAATCAATCGGATGCCATTTCAGGAAGGTGCGTCGGGATGGGGGACAGGGCCGCTCCAGAGAGGCGGTACGAGGCAAGCGACGAAGCCTTGAGTCCGGATGACGGCAACGAGGCGGCGCTGGCTGAAGTCTCGGGCGCCATCAAGTGGTTCGACGTCGGCAAGGGCTATGGATTTATCCTGCCCGACGAGGCGGCGTTCGGCGATATCCTCCTTCACGTCACCTGCCTGCGCCGCGACGGTTTCCAGACGGCGCTCGAGGGCGCGCGGATCGTCTGCCTCGTGCGGCGCGGCGAGCGCGGCCTGCAGGCGTTCAAAGTGCTGTCGATGGACAACGCGAATGCGGTCCATCCGGCCGAACAGCCGCTGCAACGCACGCACGTCGCCGTCACCGCCGAAAGCGGCCTGGAGCGCGCCCTGGTGAAGTGGTTCAACCGCACCAAGGGCTTTGGCTTCCTAACGCGCGGCGAGGGCACCGAGGACATCTTCATCCACATGGAGACGCTGCGGCGGTACGGCCTGACCGAACTGCGGCCAGGGCAAGTGGTCCTGGTGCGCTTCGGTCGCGGCGACAAGGGCCTTATGGCTGCCGAAATTCACCCGGATATGGGAACGCTGCCGGTCCCGAACTGACCACGCCACACGGCCGGCATCCGGGAGCCCAGTCCATGCGCAACATGCTGATTGCCCTGCTGCTTACTCTGGCGGCAGCGTTCACCTTCGGCGCGGCCGTCGCGCAGGATGGCGAGCCTATGATCCTGCCTACCGACCCGATCACGCTGGTGGTCGAGACGGGGCGGGGCGAGCGAAGCTTCACCATCGAGGTGGCGGATACCGATCAGGAGCGCTCGGCGGGCCTGATGTTCCGGCGGAACATGGCCGACGATCACGGGATGCTGTTCGTCTTCGAGCAGACGCGACGCGTCGCCTTCTGGATGAAGAACACGCCGATGCCGCTTGACCTCGTCTTCATCGGCGATAACGGGCGCGTCGAGGCGATCCTGCCCGGCGAACCGTTCTCCACGGCGCCCATCGCTCCGGACGCGCCTGTGCGCTTTGTACTTGAACTGCGTGCCGGAACCGCGCAAAAGGCCGGTATGTCCAACGGCGATACCGTTCGCCATCCGGAAATCGACAGGGTCGCGGGCGAGGAATGAACGCCGCCCGCACTGCAATTCGCAGCGGCTGATGCAGACATTCCTTCACCACGGATTCGAGATCGCCTATCTGGACAGGCAACCGGCCGAGGGGAACGGTGAATCCGTTCTGCTGGTCCACGGCTTCGCCTCCAGCCATTATGTGAACTGGGTGGCGCCGGGCTGGTTCAAGACGCTGGCGGAAGCGGGCTACCGTGTCGTCGCCTTCGACAATCGCGGTCACGGCGCGTCGGGCAAAAGCTACGAGCCCGCCGATTACACGCCGACCCTAATGGCTGGCGACGCCGTCGCGATTCTCGATCACCTGAACATCGATAGGGCGCACGTTTTCGGCTACTCGATGGGTGCGCGGGTCAGCGCGTTTGTCGCGATGGAACACCCCGATCGCGTTGCGACGCTGATTCTCGGAGGACTCGGCTACGGAATGGTCGACGGAGTCGGCGACTGGGACCCGATCGCGGAAGCGCTCGTCGCGCCCGACGCCGCCGCGATCACGCACCCGCGCGGCAAGATGTTCCGCGCCTTCGCCGACCAGACCAAAAGCGACCGGCTGGCGCTGGCCGCCTGCATCGCAACATCCCGTGAATTGATCGGCGAGAACGAGATCGGCCAGATCGCGGTGCCCACGCTTGTGGGCGTGGGCACCGCGGACGACATCGCCGGATCTGCCGAGCGGCTGGCCGCGCTCATGCCCGATGCCGAAGCATTCGATATCGAAGGCCGCGATCACATGCTTGCCGTCGGCGACCGGAGCTGGAAGGCGAGGGTGCTGGAATTTCTGAAGGAGCACCCGATCCGATGACGCCGACCCCGATCGAGTTCATAGGCGCCGAAGGCAACCGCCTTGCCGCCGACCTGTGGGACGGACACGGCCATCCGGTGCTGTTCCTGCACGGCGGCGGGCAGACGCGGCGGGCCTGGGACGCGACGGCGCGGCGCGTGGCCGCAAATGGAATGCGCGCGATCACTGTCGATTTGCGCGGTCATGGCGAAAGCGACTGGGTGGCGAGCCAGAATTACACCTTCGACGAATATGGGGCCGACGCGGCTGCCATCTTCCGGCAGGCTGCGGAGCGTTTCCACGATACGCCATCGGCGGTCGGGGCCTCGCTGGGCGGCCTGTCTTCGCTGATCGCCGAGACGCGCCACGGGCCGTTGCTCGAATCGCTGGTGCTGGTCGACATCACGCCGCGCATGGACCCCAACGGCGTGGCGCGCATTCAGGGCTTCATGGGTGAGCGCATGGAAGAAGGGTTCGCGACGCTGGAGGAGGCGGCCGACGCGATTGCCGGCTACCTGCCGCACCGCCGGCGCCCGCGCTCGCTTGACGGCCTGCGCAAGAACCTGCGCCTCGGCGAGGACGGTCGTTATCGGTGGCACTGGGATCCGCACTTCATCAAGGGCGAACGCAGCATCGACCATCGCGGGCGCGAGATGATGGAAGAACTGATCGGAGCGCTTCCCCGGCTGCACCTGCCGGTGCTGCTGGTGCGCGGCATGCAGTCCGAGCTTGTCCACGAGGACTTTGCCCGCGAGTTCGTCGAAATGGCGCCGTCGGCTCGCTACGTCGATGTAGGGGGCGCCGGCCACATGGTCGCCGGCGACAAGAACGACATCTTCTGTGCGGCGATTCTGGATTTTCTGACCGACCAACAGGCGGCCTGAGCGCGCGTCAGCTGCGCAGCCAGCCGTCCTCGAAGCGGACGCCCGCGACGCCGGCGAAACGGCGCAGGCGGTCCAACTCGGCGTCTAGCTTGGCCACCAGGACCTTTGAGCTCCGCACGCCGCGCTCGGGCCAGAAGGCGCGCACGATGAGCGCGTCAGCGTCGCGATCAGCCTTGACGTCGATGCGCCCGATGGCCGTGTCGCCACGCAGCACCGGATAGACGTAGTAGCCGTACTGGCGCTTCGCTTCCGGCACAAAAATCTCGATGCGATAGAAGAAGCCGAACAGCCGCTCGGCGCGCGCACGGTCGCGCAGCAGCGGATCGAACGGGCTGAGAATGCGGACGCGATCCAGCGGCTCTTCGGCGGCGGGTGCTGCCTCCGCCATGCAAGGCAGGGCGAAGCACGCCCGGGGCTTGCCATCGATCGCCTCGACCCGCACCGAGATCAACTCGTTGCGGTTGCGCGCGATCCACTCGTCCACTTCCGCAGGCGACAGCAGCGCCCAGAAGGCCGCGATCTCGCCGCGCGTGGCGAAGCCCAGCCGGATCAGCGCCGCACGGCAGGCCCAGTCGACGAAAGTGTCATGATCGACTTCCTCGGCGCGATGGGCCTCCGGCACAACGCGTTCGGTCAGGTCGTAGACCTTCTGGAAGCCATCGCGGCGCGCGATCGCCAGCTCGCCGGTTCGCCACAGATATTCGAGCGCGGCCTTGGACGGATGCCAGTCCCACCAGCCAGTGCTCGGTTTGTCGCCCTCGAAATCGCGCGCCATCGTGCGGCCGTGGCGGGCGACGTGGTCACGGATGCGGTCAAGGTCGTCGTCGAAACCCTCCTTGCCGAAATGGTCCTTCCAGCGTTCGCGCAGGCGCGCCCGTTCGCGCGAGAAGCGGTGTCGCCAATAGGGGAAGAAGGCGCTGGGAATGATCGAGGCGTCGTGGGTCCAGTTCTCGAACAGCGCGCCGTCGGATTCGATGAGCGCGTGCAGGTCGCGCCGCCGATAGGTCTGGGCGCGCGAGAACAGGATGTGGTGATGCGCCCGCTCCAGCACGTTGACGCTGTCGACCTGGACGAAGCCGAGGCCCACGATCATGTCCCGAAGCTCATCGCGCCGCATCGGCTTGCCGGGCCTACCCGAAAGACCGTTGAGTTCGAGCAAGTGGCGTCGGGCAACGCGGTTGGGAATCGTGATCGACATGTGGGGACATTAGCCTCGTGCGCCCCATCGTCGACCCGAAAGGAGCCTCGGATGCAAGCCGCCGCAGGGCTGCTGCTGACAGGGGTTGGCAGCAGTCAGGCTGCGGCGCGGCTGCGGGACGATTTCTGCGCTTCCGCCGGCTCAGCCGAATTCTCACTGTCGGCTACCAGGCCGGCGATATGGCTCGCAGGGAGCGGGCGCCCGAACAGATATCCCTGCGCTTCGCGGCAACCTTCGTTGCGCAGGAATTCGAGATGGCCGACGCTTTCCACGCCTTCGGCCAGAACCGGTATGTTGAGGCTCTCGGCCAGGATGATGGTGGACTTGACGATCGCGCTTGCCTGGGCGCTGTCGACCACGGCGTTGACGAACGAGCGGTCGATCTTGATCTTGTCGAAGGGGAACGCCTGCAGCGTGGACAGTGAGGAATAGCCCGTGCCGTAGTCGTCCATCGCGATGCTGACGCCGAGCGCCTTGAGCTGGCGAACGATGTTCAGTGCCTTCTGGTGATCCTCGATGATGCTCGATTCGGTGATCTCAAGTTCGAGGCGGGAGGCGGGCAGGCCGGTCTCCAGCAACGTCTCGTGCACAATCTGTGGAAGGTTCGATTGCGTCACCTGCGCCGATGCAACGTTGACGGCGATCTTGAGCGGCTTTTGCCATATCGCGGCCTCTGCACAGGCTTGCCGCAGGACCCATTCGCCGATCTGCACGATAAGGCCGGTCTCCTCCGCGATCGGGATAAATTCTCCCGGAGAAACGACGCCGCGCTCGGGGTGATGCCAGCGCAAGAGCGCCTCGAATCCCGTGATTTCCGCGGTCGCGACATTGTGCTGGGGTTGGTAATAGAGCTCGAGCTCGTCGCGCTCGATCGCGTGGCGCAGTTGCATGGCCAGAGCGGAGCGCTGCCGGCCCCATTCGTCCATCGACCTGTCGTAGCTGCACACGCTCATGCCGGCGGTCTGCTTGGCGCGGTACATTGCCATGTCGGCCTGGCCGATGAGTGTTTCGGCGTCTGTGCCATCGTTGGGGAACAGGCTAACGCCCAGCGAAGCGCCGACGGATAGCGAGTTTGCATCGTGCTCGATGGGCAGGCAGATTTCGGCGTGCACCTTGTTGGCGAAGTCCATTGCTTGCCTTCGCGTGAACACGCCTTGCTTCACCGCGACGAATTCGTCGCCGCCCACTCTGGCAACGAACTCATCCGGGCCGAGCATGCCGGAAATCCTGCTCGCGATCGCGGCCAGAACCGCGTCTCCGGCGGCGTGCCCATGGACGTCGTTCACGCCCTTGAAGCGGTCGAGGTCGATGCCGATCACCGCGATTCGCGAAGTATCCTGGGCGGCGCGTGCGAGCGTCTCGGTGAGCTTTGCGGCAAGATGCGAACGGTTCGGCAGTCCCGTCGCCGCATCGTGCAGCGCCAGATGCCGGTATTTGAGCAACGCCTCCGCCTGGCTCTGCTCGTCAATGGCATGACTGGCCACGGACGTGGCGAGCACCAGCGACATCACCGCGAGAACGCCAACAATCATCGTGTTGTTGGAAATGAGCTTTTCCGGCACGTACACGCTTAGGTCGGGCACAAGCATTATAGCACCCATAGCCGTGAAGTGCATGCTGACGATACCCAGCACGAGCGCGAGCGCACCGCCGTAGCGACAATAGCGTGTCACCGGACGGGACACGCGATTCATTGCGACCGCGCCGAATACCGCACCGAAAAGCACCGAGGCGACGACGAGCGACATATCCCACTCGATATGGCCCGTGACACGAAAGGCCAGCATACCGGTGAAGTGCATCGCCGCGATGCCAAGTCCGAGCACCGCGCCACCTAACTCGATCATGACACTTGTCCGCGTCATCGCTGCGATGGTCATGCCCAGCGTCGACGCACCGATCGCGATGAACAGCGAAATCAGCGTCAGCACCGGATCGTAGGCATGTTGCAGCGGCGGCTCGTAGCCGAGCATTGCCACGAAATGGGTCGTCCAGATCGCGCTGCCGCAGGCGATGCCGGCCTGCATCAGCCAGAACGCCTTTCGCGTTCCGTTCGACCTCCTGGCGCGGCCGAAAAGGCGCATCGAGATGACCGAACCCAGCACTGCGACCAGCGCCGCGACCAAAAGGCCGCGTAGGTCGTGCTCATAGGCAATACAGGACAGAACCGTGAACAAGCCGATGACCCCCGCCAAACTGCTTCAACTGCCATACGGGGCAATTGTCTAACAGCAGGGTTACGGAACGCGCTGGCGGCGGCTTTATGTTCCTCTGGTTATTGGCAGGTTAAGTCGATGAATCGACTAGCTAATTTAGGTTCCGCTGAATAATGGCCGTCTCTTCTCGCGGAATGCGGCACGACCCTCGGCATAGTCGGAGCTGCCGAACGTTCGGTCGCCCAGCAGCACGGCAGTCGCACCATCAACTTCCTTGCCGCTCAACGCCGAGCGGATCGATGCCTTGGATGCCTGAACCGACAATGGCGCGTTGTCAGCGATGGCGAGAGCGAGTTCGTCGGCACGCAGGTCGAGACCCGCCGGCTCAACCACCTCCAGCACGAAGCCGGCAGCGAGTGCAGCCGGTGCGTCGATGCGGGCGGCGGAGAAAGCCAGGTATTTCGCCATTTGCGGACCTAATGCGGCGACGATGTCAGGCATGGCGTCGACGGGATAGGCGAGACCGAGCCGGGCTGCCGGTACGCTGAACAGCGCCGTGCGCGAAGCGATCCGCAGGTCGCACGCGGCCGCGATGCCGAAGCCGCCGCCGAAGCAGACGCCCCGGATTGCGGCGATGGTCGGCTTGGCACAGTGGCGTATGGCGGCGAATGCGGCCGAATTGTCGGCTTCGTAGAGACGCGCCGAGCCGGCCTCGGCCCGCACCGTGTCGAACTCGGCGATGTCGGCGCCGGCGCAGAAATCGTCGCCAGCACCTTTGAGAACGACGACGCGCACGTCTGTGTTGGCGCCGAGCTCGGCGAACAGCGATGCGAGACGTTGCCACATGTCCTGGGTGAGCGCGTTCCTGCGTTCGGGCCGGTCGATGACGACTGTCGCAACGCGCCTGTCACGGGCGAACGAAACGGAAATTGATGGTGCGCCATCTTGCGAAACCATGGATTCATTCCAATTGAAGAGTGTCTTGCGAAAAATGCGGTTCAGTCGCAGGCTCGTTGGGATTATGGTTCGCGACCCTCGAAGGCAAGCCCAGGGATGGCAATGAACATGAGCAGGACAAACGCCGCGCGCTCAAGCACTCTGCAGCCGGTCGACCCGATCTGGTCTTCGGTCAGGCAGGAGGCCGCCGAGGCTGTCGAGCGCGATCCGTTGCTCGCCGCGTTCCTCTATTCGACGATCCTCAACCACGACAGCCTGGAGGAAGCGGTTATCCACCGGCTGTCGGAGCGGCTCGACCACGCCGATCTTGGCGCAGACCTGATCCGCCAGACCTACAAGGCGATGCTGCGCGAGGTCCCCGAGTGGAGCACCACCGTGCGCGTCGACATTCAGGCCTATTACGATCGCGACCCCGCATGCGACCGTTTCCTGATACCCGTCCTGCATTTCAAGGGATTCCACGCTATCCAGACGCACCGGCTGGCCCACTGGCTTTGGGACATCGGGCGCCGTGACTTCGCGCTCTATCTGCAAAGCCGCTCTTCGGCCGTGTTCCAGACTGACATCCACCCCGCTTCCCGCATTGGGCGCGGCATCTTCATCGATCACGCAACGGGCCTCGTCGTCGGCGAGACGGCAGTGGTGGAGGATGACGTGTCGATGCTGCATGGCGTGACGCTCGGCGGCACCGGCAAGGCCGGCGGCGACCGCCATCCCAAGATCCGCCACGGCGTTCTGATCGGCGCCGGTGCCAAAATTCTCGGCAATATCGAGGTGGGCCACTGCTCGAAAGTCGCTGCGGGCTCGGTGGTGCTGCAGTCGGTTCCCGCCAACAAGACGGTGGCCGGGGTGCCTGCGCGTATCGTCGGCGAGACTGGCTGCGACGAGCCCTCGCGCGCCATGGACCAGCTGCTCGGCGCCGAAGACTGACTTCCCTTTGGCGCGGCTTGAAAGACTGGCCGCGGCCTTTACATGGCCATGATCGGCGTGTCAGAAGCGCCGCACCAGCCACGCCATTGGAGATCGGTATTGAAACCGGAAGAGATCAGGAAGCTCGACGCCTACTTCAAGCGGACGTTCCAGAATCCGCAGCTGCAGGTCAAGGCGCGCCCGCGCAAGGACGATTCGTGCGAGCTGTACCTGGGAGAGGAATTCCTCGGCATCATCTTCAAGGACGAGGATGACGGCGACCTGTCCTACAATTTCTCGATGGCGATCCTCGACGTCGACCTCGACTGACGCGGCTCGGCGCCCGTTCGTAGCATCGAGGCCGCCGTGCGTCGCACCGCGGCCTCCATATCTCGCCATGAACCGGCCAGCTCGGCCGGAAACCTGTAGACCATGTTGAGCGCCTCGCCGACATGGATGTCGCGCTCGCACGGGGCGAGCGACTGGACGGCCGCCTGGCCCGTGAGGCAACGGGCGATGAAACGGTCGCCACCCTCCGCCTCGCCGACCACCAGCACCTCGTCGACATAGCCAGACTTTTCGCTGAAGCGGTGCACGCTGAGGTCGCCCGGGCCGACGCGGCCCTGCGGCTCGATCAATGAGCGATATATCGGGTCGTAGCGGCCGCTCATGTCGCGCGACATGACGCGGCTTTCAAACGACAGGAAGATGATGCCGCGCTGCCCGTCGGCATGGTTGAAGGCGTCGCGGGCGGCATGAGTATAGCCGTCCATTTCCGGCCAGCGCAGGTAAAGATCGAGGCGCGAGGCTATGCCGCTACGCCTCGCTTCCTCAAAACGGATCATGTTGGCCGGCACCGACAGCACGTCGTTGCCGATGACCACTTCGCGCGTCGTCGGATCGTCGGAGTGACCGGCCATGGCGATCGTTCGCCCGGCTTGACGTCCCGCCAGGCTGATCCCCGCCGAAAGAAGCGCGAGCACCGCGAAGACGACGAACAGCTTGAACGCGAAACCGCCGCGAACCGGCATTTCGCCGGCATGTCCAGTGTGATCCGCGCTCAGCGCCACCCGTCACTCCCCTGCTGTGCCTGAAGGGGACAGCCGTGTCGGCATGCTTCTTGCTGCCGATGCCGGAAGCACGTTGCGGGAACGTGGTAAACGGAGCGTAAACATGGTTGCAATCGCACAGTTTGCCTATGCGTTCGCGGTGGGGCTGACGCTGGCCGGCATCGCCGGAACACTGCTTGAAATCGTCATCGGCCGCCGCATCGGCTTTCGTCCGCCTTTCGTGATGCCCGGCCGCTTCGGCCGTTCGCTGGTGCTGACCATGCTGGCAGGCCCGCTTATGCTGGCCAACGAGGCGATCGCGGCCAAGCGCGTCGGGCTTATCCAGGTGTCGGTCTTCGTCATATGCCTCGCCGTCGCTGTCGTGTGGTCGACCGCGACCGGCGTGCTGCTGGTCGAGCTTGCGCTGGTCGGTGGGGGCCTTCTAGGCTGAGACGGACAGCTGGGAGGACGAATCATGCCGGTCTATGCGCTCGACGGTGTTGCGCCGCAGTTCGACGACGAAGACAGCGTTTGGATCGCGCCCGACGCGACCGTGCTCGGCAATGTCCGGCTGGGGTCTGACGTTGGCATCTGGTTCGGCGCCGTGCTGCGCGGCGACAACGAGACGATCTCGATCGGCGCGCGGTCCAACCTGCAGGAGCATTGCGTGCTGCATACCGATCCGGGTTTTCCGCTGACCGTGGGCGAGGGCTGCACCGTCGGCCACCGCGCGGTGCTGCACGGCTGCACGATCGGCGACAACAGCCTCGTCGGCATGGGGGCGATCGTGCTGAACGGCGCGGTGATCGGCCGCGACTGTATCGTGGGCGCGGGCGCGCTCGTCACCGAAGGCAAGACCTTCCCGGATCGCTCGCTGATCGTCGGGTCGCCGGCGCGGGCCGTGCGCGAGCTGGATGAGGCGGCGGCGGCGCGCCTGCGCCTGTCGGCCGAGCACTATGTGGCCAACGCCCGCCGCTTCATGGCCAAGCTCACTCCACGCTGACGACAATCGACTTTATCGCCGAAACCCTTCTGCGGGACGGAGAATGGCGATGCGCTCCGGGACGCTGCGCCCGCGCAAGCTCGCCCGTGGCCTTGAAAGCCCGCGCAGGGTCGTGGTCTCGGGCCGGCAGGCGTATTTGCACCGAGCGCATCGGCGGGCGGCTGCGCCACGATCCTGTCGCGGGCCTTGAGGGGCGAGACCATGCGGGCGGCCACTGGTCGTCGGTCGTCGGTCGTCGTGCGTTGGCACATGCCCCAGCGTCGTTTTTGTCTTGACGATAGAACAAAAATAGAACACAAAGAAAACGAAACGGAAAACAGGAGGGTTCTATGGCTGCTTTCGTTCAGGACGTTGTTTCGCTCGTTTCCATGAGCGCCTTCGTGGTGGCGATGGCGTTGGTGATCGGCTCGCTGTGATGGATGGTCATGAGGGGCGGGGCGGCTTCCGTGGCGCCGAAAACCTCCTCGAAGGCCTGCCTGAGCGCGAGGTCGTAGTCCGCCATCGTGATCGGTAGTCCGAGATCGACGAGGCTTGTCACGCCATAACCCGAAATGCCGCACGGCACGATGCCGGCGAAATGCGACAGATCAGGTTCGACGTTGACGGCGATGCCGTGCAGGCTGACCCAGCGCTTGAGGCGAATGCCGATCGCCGCGATCTTGTCTTCGCATTGGGCTCCGTCGGCAAGGGGAGGGCGTTCCGGCCGCGCCACCCATACGCCGACCCTGTCCTCGCGGCGCTCTCCCTTGACGTTCAGCTTCGCCAGCGAAGCGATGATCCAGTCCTCGAGTGCCGCGACGAAAGCACGGACATCCTCGCGGCGCCGCTTCAGGTCCAGCATCAGGTAGGCGACCCGCTGCCCGGGTCCATGATAGGTGTATTCGCCGCCACGGCCCGCGTCGAAGACCGGGAAGCGGCCGGGTTCGAGCAAATCCCTGGGGTCGGCGCTAGATCCGGCCGTGTAGAGCGGGGGATGTTCGACGAGCCAGACGAGTTCGCGTTCGCCGCCGTCGCGAATCGCCGCCGCCCGTTCTTCCATGATCCTGAGCGCCGGTTGGTACGCCGTCAGCCCGGGCTCGACGCGCCATTCAGGCGCCGGCGTGCCGAGGGCTGGAAGGAACGATGTCTTGATCTGACTGCGAGCGGTCAAGGGCGATTTCCCGACGCGGCGGCGTTGCTGCGCCGCGTTCCGGCGGCTGCCGAACCGAGCGTTGGTGCGGTCGAGAAGACTCGAACTTCCACGGGTTGCCCCACAGCGACCTCAACGCTGCGCGTCTACCAATTCCGCCACGACCGCACGTCACGAAAGGGCCGGTCCTGACCGGCTCGGCGCATGTAGCAAATCGTTTTGGCACGCACAAGGGCGATGGCGGCGGTTTTCAGCACATTTGCCAGCGTCGTTCGAATGCGTTCCAAGTCGAACTGCCGAGGCGTGGTTCAGGGCGTCCCCGGACGGGAGATAATTGCAGCCGCGTCTGCGGAGATCGCGGTGACATTCGGCGGCGCCAACTCTTCCGGCGTCGTGGTGGTTGCGTCGTGCGGTTGTTCCTGCGCGGTCGCCACCACGGTTGGAATTCACCGGCGAACGCGGTCGAATTGCCTTTGTGTTCGCGTTTCAGCCGGGCTAGACGGGGGCGAAGCCCACTTTAGCGAGATTGGGGACGCCGTTGGAAGCACCGCATGACAGGCCCATGGAGCCCGATGCCGGCGAGACGGCAGCAGGCATCTACGATGCCGACGGCATCGTTCGCCACTCTTTCCTGGCCCATATCGGCGCTGCGATCGCCGACCGCGACGTCCTGACGCTCAAGCAGGACGTCGGCGCGCTCCACCAGTCGGAGGTGGGCGACCTGCTCGAGGCGCTGATGCCGGAGCAGCGGCGCGCGCTCGTCGAGCTGATGGGCAAGGATTTCGACTTCACTGCGCTTACCGAGGTCGACGAGGCGATTCGTCTCGACATCGTCGACAACCTGCCAAACGAGCAGATTGCCCAGGCGGTTCAGGAACTGGACTCGGACGACGCCGTCTACATCCTGGAAGACCTCGACCAGGAAGACCAGGACGAGATCCTGGCGCAATTGCCCTTCACCGAGCGCATCCGGCTGCGCCGCGCCCTGGACTATCCGGAGGAGACTGCCGGCCGGCGCATGCAGACGGAGTTCGTGGCCGTGCCGCCTTTCTGGACGGTCGGCCAGACCATCGACTACATGCGCGAGGACAGGAATCTGCCTGATTCTTTCAGCCAGATCTTCGTCATCGATCCGACATTCCGGCTGCTTGGCGCCGTCGATCTCGACCGCATCCTGCGTACGCAGCGCGGAGTGAAGATCGAGGAGATCATGCACGAGACCCGGCACGCGATTCCGGCCACGATGGACCAGGAAGAGGCGTCCCAGGTATTCCAGCAGTACGACCTGCTGTCGGCCGCCGTGGTTGACGAGAATGAGCGGCTGGTCGGCGTGCTGACTATCGACGACGTTGTCGACGTCATCCAGGAGGAGGCGGAAGAGGACCTGATGCGCCTCGGCGGCGTCGGCGACGAGGAACTGTCAGACACTGTGCTGACCACGTCGCGTTCGCGCGTGCCCTGGCTGATGGTCAATCTGGTGACGGCGTTCCTGGCCGCTTCTGTCATCGGGCTGTTCGATGCGACGATCGAGCAGATCGTGGCTCTTGCGGTGTTGATGCCGATCGTTGCGGGCATGGGCGGCAACGCCGGCTCGCAGACGATGACCGTCACGGTCCGCGCGCTCGCCACCCGCGACCTCGACATCTACAATTCCGGCCGCATCATCCGCAGGGAGATGGGGGTGGGGTTTCTGAATGGCGCCATCTTCGCCGTTCTAGTGGGGGCCGTAGCCGGCTTCTGGTTTGGCGATTGGCAGATCGGCGGCATCATCGCAGCGGCGATGGTCATCAACCTCTTCGTGGCGGCGCTCGCGGGCATCCTTATTCCGCTGCTGCTCGACAGGCTGGGAGCCGATCCCGCCGTCTCGTCGGCCGTTTTTGTGACGGCCGTCACCGATGTGGTCGGGTTCTTCGCTTTTCTGGGTCTTGCCACCTGGTGGTTCGGTCTGCTGTGAAACCGTGCGGCCGGGCGATCCGTTCACCCGCCGTTTTCAGGTGACGAGCGGGAGCGCATTTCCGTCCGCACTCAAGCGGGAGGCAGAACGGAAAGGCTTGTCGTTCAACCTGAAGAGCACCACGAATTGACTTTTACGTAAATGCCGTGCCAAATCCTGTAACGGATTCATGACAGGATGTGCTCGCGCATGCGGGAATACTACACCATCACCGAACTTACCCGCGAGTTCGACATCTCGACCCGCACCCTGCGTTTCTACGAGGACGAGGGGCTGATTGCGCCTGTGCGTCGTGGCCGGACGCGGCTCTTCCGGCCGACGGACCGTCACCTCGTCAGGCAGATCATGCGTGGAAAAAGGCTTGGCTTCTCGATCAACGAGATCCGCGAGATCATCCAGATGTACAAGGAGCCGCCGGGCGAAGTCGGGCAGCTCAAGCTTATGATCAAGCGCATCGAGGAGAAGCGCGAGGACTTGCGCCAGAAACGCCGCGACCTCGAGGAAACGCTCGCCGAGCTAGACCAGGCGGAGGAGTCCTGCGTCGAGCGGCTGGTCGAGTTGGGCGTCAACACCTGACGCTGGCATTCCTGCGGTGGCTGCTCAGATCCAGCGGCGCACCTTCTTGACGTAGTCCCGATACCGCTTGCCGAAGCGCGCTTCCAGGTGCTTCTCCTCGCGTTCGATGGCGAGCTTCTGGGTGGCGAAGGCGGCGGCCGGCGCCAGGATCAGGAACCAGGCGATGCCCGAGATCAAGCCGATGCCGATCATCAGCATCGTGTTGCCGAGGTAGATAGGATTGCGCGTGAAGCCGAAAGGTCCACCGGTGACCAGGTGTTCGGATCCGCGATGGGGCATGATGGTGGTGTTCGCCTGGGTCATTGCCCGCATGGCGGCGAAATCCATTGCCAGCGCAAGCACCACGACCAGACAGCCGACCGCGAACAGGAATTCGGCGAGCGCGCCCGGAACCCAGGGCAGGGGCCACAACCAGTTCAGAATTACCGCCGCGGCGACCGCACAAATGTAGAGGATTGGAGGCCACGGCAACGTGTTCGGTCGCAGGGTTGCGTCTTTCATTGGCCATCCTCCCCAGTGTCGGCAGACGAAGCCTCGACAGTGCACATCGAGACCATGTCCTGCAACCGCGTGTCGGTTTCCGGGCTCGGTGTGCCGTCAAAGACTTCATCGAAGCGGTCCTCGGCGACCAACGCGTCGACCATGCACACGCAATAACGTGAACAGAAATCGGCGTCGTGGGTTTGCTCGCATTGCGCCGTGCAGGCGCGCGTGAACTGGATGTCGCGCGGCGGTTGCGCGGCGGGAGCTACCTGGGCGAACAGCCACAGCCCGCCGATCAGCACGGGCTGATGGATGAGATAGATCGCCAGTCCGTGACGGCCGGCGAGTTGCAACGGCAGGCTCCAGCCGCCTGGCCGCGAGCGCGCCAGCCGCTCGAACAGACCGGTGCTCGTGCCCAGCCTCGCCGCTGCAATTCCGCATAATACGGCGCCGAACCACGGCAGCAAAGGCACGTAATCGTTGGAGCGGGGGTTGACGCTCGACAGGCCCACCCACCACAGCGCCGGATGATCGAAGAACTCCGAACGAAGGTAGTGGGGGGCGGCGATGACGGCCACGGCCACGCTCGCTACCAGCCACCAGGGCAGGCGAAGGAACGCGAGGCCGAGTAGGCTGGCCAGCGCGATCTGGTGCAGGATGCCGAAGAAGATGAAGCCGCCGGGCACCGCTATCCAGGTCGCCAGCGAAATGGCGGCCGCCGCCGCGCCTACCTGCGCCAAACGCTTGAGAAACGATTGCCAGCGGATGCCCCGCGCATGAGCCAGAACCAGGCTCACGCCGACCAGGAAAAGGAAGCTGGAGGCTATCGACCGGGCAAACAGCCGCCAGCCGCCGACTGCCGTCGTTCCCGGTTCGAGATAGCCGAAGAATTCGAGATCCCAGGCAAAGTGGTAGATCGCCATGGCCACGATGGCGACTCCGCGGGCTACATCGATCATCTCGAGCCGGTGTTTGTCGTTCGCGGAACGCTGCACTAGTGTCTTCCCGATTCTGTCCCGTAATCCGTCGCGCCCAGCGATAACATGAAACGTGCGCGGCCGGCCAAGCAGGAAAGCAACCGCATGCGCAGCGTGGAAGCCAATGGCGCGTCGATCCCGGCGATCGGAATGGGCACCTGGACCCTCAAGGGCGACGACTGCTCGGCGCTGGTCGCGCATGCGCTCGGGCTCGGCTATCGTCATGTCGACACGGCCGCCTCCTATGAAAACGAGGAGGCGGTTGGCGCCGGCCTGCGCGCGTCGGGCGTTGCGCGCGACGATGTCTTCGTCACCACCAAGGTCTGGTGGAGCGAGCTTGCAGCCGGGGATTTCCGCCGTTCCGCCGAGGCAAGCCTTCGCCGGCTCGCCCTCGATGCGGTCGACCTGCTGCTGATCCACTGGCCCAACCCGCAGGTGCCGCTCGCGGATACGATCGGAGCGTTGAACAGGGCGCGCTCCGACGGCCTTGCACGCCATATCGGCGTGTCGAATTTCCCGACGAAGCTGCTGGCGGAGGCGCGTTCGCTGTCGCAGGCGCCGCTCGTCGCCAACCAGGTGGAGAACCACCCCTATCTCGACCAGAGAAAGATCCATGCGGCCTGCCGGGCCGCGGGCATGGCGATGGTTTCCTACTGCCCGCTGCATCGTGGCGGCGGCTTGCTCGGCGAGCCCGTCGTGGTGAAAGCCGCCCAAGCACATGGTAGGACGCCGGGCCAGATCGTGCTGCGCTGGCATGTCCAGCAAGACGGTGTCGTCGCCATTCCGCGCACGACGCGCCGGGAGAGGCTGGCCGAGAACTTCGCCGTTTTCGACTTTGTCCTGAGCGATGAGGAAATGACCGCTATTGCAGCGTTGCGCGGCGGCGGTGCGCGCATCTGCGATTTCGGCTTCACCCCCGGCTGGGACGACTGAAGCGGCGCTTGCCGTTAGCAGCTCTTCTGCTTTTCCACCTGGACGATGCGGTTGATGTTCGTCTGCTCATGCCGGTTGAAGCGCAGCTTGGCCGCGTCACGCTCATAGCAGTCTGAATTGTCGAACTGAGCAATGGCCGCTGCCGTGCGGAAGCAATAGCCGTGATCGTTGTAGATCGAATTGCGCACATACCAGAGATTCTGGCAAGAAAGCGGCCCGAGTTCCTGCATGCTGAAGCTCTCGGTATCGGTGCACCCCGTTTGACCGAGATTTTCGAAGCATGCCGCCGCGGCGACTGCCGGCAGTGCCATGACGAGGAATGCGGCGACGGCGAAGCGCATTGCGTGTTCTCCCGAGAAGGGGCTGCCGGCCGATCCCGGCACACCCGCGCCCAGCATAACCATGCGTCAAGTGCGGCGAAAGCGCGATCGTGCTCAGCGTCCGCGAATACGCGGGTCGAGCGCGTCGCGCAGTCCGTCGCCGATGTAGTTGACCGACAGCACCGTCAGCGAGATGGCGACGCCCGGCCAGATCACCCGCGAGGGATATTGCTGGAGATAGTCGACGGCGTCGTAGAGCAGCCGGCCCCAGGTCGGGAAATCGGGCGGGAAACCGAGGCCTAGGAAGGACAGCGCCGATTCGGTGATGATGGCGGTGGCGATACCCAGCGTAGCCGACACCATGATTGGCGACAGCACGTTCGGCAGGATGTGGCGCGTCACCACCCGCCGCTCGCGGGTGCCGATCGACTTGGCCGCCAGTACGAATTCGCGCTCCTTCAGGGCCAGCACGTCGCCGCGCACGATGCGCGCGGTCTGCATCCACGAGGTTATGCCGATTGCGCCGACGATGAGGATGAAAATGCCGGTCTCCGGCCCGAAACGTGCTGACAGCGTTTCGCGGAACAGCATCACCATGACCAGCAGCAGCGGCAGCAGCGGCAATGCCAGGAACAGGTCGGTCATGCGCATCAGAGGCCCGTCGAGACGCTTGAAATAACCCGATAGCACGCCGATCAGCGATCCCAGCAGCACCGAGAGCAGCATCGCCGTGATGCCGACCGCGACCGAGACCTGACCGCCGGCCATCATGCGCGCCAGCATGTCGCGCCCGAGCTGGTCCGTGCCGAAAGGATGGGCGAAGCTGGGCGCCTGATTGCGCGAGCGGATGTCGATGAAGGTCGGATCGTATGGCCAGACAAGCGGCCCCACCGTCACGGCCAGCACGATCAACACGAACACGGCAGCGCCGACCAGAGCGCCCTTGTGTGTCTTGAACTGACGCCAGACGTCCCACCACTGCGAGCGTGCCGGCTTCGGTCCAGGGCTCGGCGGGCGCGGCCGGGCCGCCTGCGGGCTGTCGAGCGAGGCCTCAGTCATAGCGAATTCTCGGGTCGAGCAGGCCGTAGAGCACGTCCGCGACGAGGTTGAAGATGACGATCAGGATGGCGAAGATGAAGGTCAGCGTCTGCACCATCGGTATGTCGTTGGCATAGATCGCGGTGATCAGAAGCTGGCCCAGACCGTTCACCTTGAACACCTGCTCGGTGATGATCGCGCCGCCGAAGATCGTCGGCACGCCGAGCGCGATGACGGTGACGACCGGGATCAGCGAGTTGCGCAGTACGTGGACAAGCACCACCGTCTTCTCGCGCAGGCCCTTGGCGCGCGCGGTGCGCACGTAGTCCTGGTTGAGATTGTCGAGCATCGAGGCGCGCATGAAGCGGCTTATCTGCGCGGCGTTGTAGAGCGCCAGCACCGACACGGGCAGGATCATCTGCCTCACCTGCAGCCAGAACGTATGCCAGGAATTCACGCGCAGCGTGGTGTCGTAGATCGACGGGAACCAGCCGAGATGGACCGAGAAGACGACGATCAGCAAAACGCCCGTAAAGAATGTCGGCACCGAGAAGCCGACCATCGAGACGAAGGTGCCGATCTGATCGAACCATGAATACTGCCGGTAGGCTGAGATGACGCCGATCGGAACGGCGATGAGAACGGCGATGATGTAGGACATGCCGACAACCCAGAGCGTCTGCGGCAGACGCTGGGCAATGATGTCGGCAACCGGCGATCGGGTCTGCCACGAAATGACACGTTGGGCGCCGCCAGCGATGTCCCAGCCGGTGAAGTTGGCCAGCACATGCAGAGGCTCGTTGACCGCGAACTGCTTGAGCCACAAAAGGTAGCGGATGTGGATCGGCTCGCCGAGCCCCAGCGACAGGCGGATCTTCTCGCGCACCTCCGGCGGGATGGTGAGCGGCATCTGCGCCACCGGGTCGCCGGGGGCCAGGTCGAGGAGCAGGAAGATGGCGACGCTGATGAACAGCAGCGTCGGCACCGCAAGAAGCAGCCTGCGGGCAACGTAGGTGAGCATGCGGGTGCGCTCTCGTTGGCACGGCGCGCCCCGGCCAGACGGCCGGGGCGCGCGCGATGCCTGCTACTTGATGCGATACCAGTCAGCGACGTTCCAGAGCTCGCTGTCCCAGGTGTTCAACACCACGCCGCCCAACGTGTTCGAGTGGGCGGAGACGCGGCCGCGGTCGACCAGCGGGATGATGACGTAGGATTCCTTGGTCAGCATCTCGTTGAGTTCGCGCGCGATACGGCCGCGCTCCTCGAGGTCGGCGGTCTTGCCGAGTTCGGCGAGTAGCGCCTCGTATGCCGGATCGACGTAGCGATTGACGTTCTCGCCCTGCCACTGCGTTTCGGGGCTCGGAACCTTCTCGGCCGTGTATGCGGCGAGGTAGGCCTCGGGGTCCGTGCCGTCGAAGTTGTTGGCATACATTTCCACGTCGGCGAAGAACTTCTGGAACGTGTCGGGCGAACCCGGATCGCCGCCGAAGAACACCGAAGCGTCGACGTTCTTGAGCTCGGTCTCAACGCCGATCTCCGTCCACCACTGCTTGATCAGCGCCTGGAAATCCTGGCGCACCGCGTTGGTGGAGGTCTGGTAAAGCAGGGCGAGCTTCTTGCCATCCTTCTCGCGGATGCCGCCGGCACCCACGGTCCAGCCGGCTTCCTCGAGCAGCGCCTTGGCGCCTTCGATGTCCTGCGCGAAGCACTCGGTGTTGGGCGAGGCGTAGAGTTCGGGCGCAGGCACGAGATTGCAGGTGGGGCGACCGGCCTGCCCGTATCCGACCTCCACGAGCAGTTCGCGGTCGATCGCCATCGACAACGCCTTGCGCACGCGGATGTCGGAGAGGATCGGGTGCGGGTGGGCGACCGTCGACCGTTCGGCGCCGAGCGACGCGCTCGGGTCGGTCATGTTGACTTCGATACGCTCCACAAGCGTACCGAAGGCGGAAACCGGCGTGCCCTTGCCGGCGGCTGCCATCGCGGCCAGCACGTCGGGCGCAAGTTGCAGATTCCAGGCGTAGTCGAACTCGCCGGTCTCAAGCACGGCGCGGCCGGCCGAAGCCGCATCACCGCCGCCCTTGAAGGTGACGGTCGCGAAAGCCGGCTTGGCAGGATCGCGGTAGTTCGGGTTGGCTTCCAGGGAGATCACGTCGTTGGGACGGAAATCCGTCACCTTGAACGGGCCGGTGCCGATGGGGTTGAAATTCGCCTCGGTGCATTCGGGCGCGCGGGCGCCCAGGCAGTTTTCGAACTGCGCTTTCTGGATGATCGGCGACTGGCCGCCCACGAAAGGCAAATATGGATATGGCTTGGGTGCACCGAACGTCACCTTGACGGTGAAGTCATCGACCGCCTCGACGTTGGAGACGCCCTCGAACTTGGCGAGCTGCGCGCAGCCGCCCTCCGGATGCGTGCAGTACTGCCAGGTGAAGATGACGTCGGCGGCGGTGAATGCCGAGCCGTCGGACCACTTGATGTCGTCGCGAAGCTTCCAGGTGATCGAGGTCAGATCTTCCGCCACGCCACCGTTGGAGACGGTCGGAATCTCGGTCGCGAGGAAGGCGACCAGATTGCCCTTCTCGTCGTAGCGGGCCAGCGGCTCGATGACGATCGACGATGACTCGACGTCTTTCGTGCCACCGGAAAGGAACGGATTGAGGATCGACGGCGCCTGCCAGTAGATGATGTTGACGTGTCCGTCGGCGCCGCGCTCGGCATATGCCGAGGTGGCTGCGAGGGCAACGATCGCTGTCGTCGCGAACATTGTCGCAAGTCTTTTCATGTTGGCTTCCCCTTCTGGAACTTGTTGGTCTTCTTTGTTTGTCGTCGTTCCGCCCGCCCTCCCAAGGCGTTGCGGAACTGCGGAGGCATTCATATCCGCACAAGATCAGCCCTTTGGCAATTCGGTTTGCAATCCTCCCTTGCTAGGCGAAATGGCACGCGACGTGCCGGCCCGGTTCGGTCTCGCGCCACGCCGGTTCTTCGACGCGGCAGCGATCCTGAACCTCGGGGCAACGCGTGCAGAACCGACACCCCGGCGGCGGGTTTGCCGGGTCGGGTATGTCGCCCTTGAGCAGGATACGACGCCGGCTGGCCTCGACCCTGGGGTCGGGCACCGGCACCGCCGACAGAAGCGCCTTGGTGTACGGGTGCTTCGGCGAGGCGAAGAGCGCGTCGACGGTCGCCAGCTCGACCATCTTGCCCAGATACATCACCGCGACACGATCGGCGATGTGCTTTACCATCGACAGGTCGTGGCTGATGAAAAGATAGGTCAGCCCGAGCTTCTTTTGCAGGTCTTCCAGCAGGTTGACGACTTGCGCCTGGATCGACACGTCGAGAGCCGCGATCGGCTCGTCGCAGACAATGAAGTCGGGGTCGAGCGCCAGGGCCCTGGCGATGCCGATGCGTTGCCGCTGGCCGCCCGAGAACTCATGCGGGTAGCGATTGACGTAATCCGGGTTGAGCCCGACTGCATCGAGCAGTTCCCGCACCCGCGCCTTGCGCGCCTCGCCGGTGTAGGTGCCGTGCTCCATCATGGGCTCGGCGACGATTGCGCCGACGGTCATGCGCGGATTGAGCGAGGCCTGCGGATCCTGGAAGATCATCTGCATCTTCGGTCGCATGCGTCGCAGCGCTTCACCCTCGACCGAGGCGATGTCCGTGCCCTCGAAAAGGATGCGTCCGGCGGTTGCGCGGTATAGGCGCAGCAATGCACGCCCGGTGGTCGACTTGCCGCAACCGCTCTCGCCGACAAGGCCCAGCGTTTCGCCCTTGATGATATCGAAGGTCAGCCCGTCGACGGCGCGCACCGCGCCGGTCTGGCGCCGCAGGATGCCCGAATAGACGGGGAAATGCAGCTTCAGGTCCTCGACCACGACCAGCTTCTTCTGCGCCGGCGGCGCGACGGCAGGTTCCCGGGCGAGCAATTCAGGCATCCGCGCGTGCTCCCCCGGTGTGCGGGTCCCACCAGCAGGCCACGTCGTGGCCGGCCTCGACCGCGACAAGGCGCGGGTTCTCCGCGCGGCAGCGGTCGAAGGCGTGGCGGCAGCGTGGCGCGAATGGGCAGGACGCCGGCTCGGCCAGCAGAAGGGGCGGTTGGCCGGCGATCGAGCGCAGGCGTTCGCCCGCACTGTGGCGGCCCGGGAGTGAATCGAGCAGCGCCCGCGTGTAGGGATGCTGCGGATTGTCGAAGAGTTCGGAGACCCGCGCGTGCTCGACCACAAGCCCGGCATACATGACCACGATCCGGTCGGCGATGCCGGCGGCGACGCCGAGATCGTGCGTGATCCAGATGATCGCCATGCCCAGCTTGTCGCGCAGGTCGCGCACCAGTTCCAGGATCTGGGCCTGCACGGTGACGTCGAGCGCAGTGGTCGGCTCGTCGGCGATAAGCACCTTCGGGTCGCATGCTAACGCGATGGCGATGACGACGCGCTGGCGCATGCCACCGGAGAACTGGTGCGGGTAGTCGTCGATGCGCTTCGCCGGAGCAGGGATGCCGACGAGATCGAGAAGCTCGATGGCGCGCTGGCGCGCCTGCTTGCGGCTCATCCCCAGATGCTCGCGCAGCGGCTCCATGATCTGGTAGCCGACGGTAAAGACCGGATTGAGCGAGGTCATCGGGTCCTGGAAGATGAAACCGATGCGCGCGCCACGCACCTGGCGGATCGCCGAGGCACCCAGCCGAACGAGGTCCTGATCCTGAAAACGCACGCGGCCGCTGGCGATTTCCGCCGGCGGCATGGGCAGCAATTGCAGCAGCGACATCATCGCCACGCTCTTGCCAGACCCGCTCTCGCCGACCACGGCGAGAAGTTCGCCTTCGTCGAGCCCGAAGCTGATTCCGTTGACCGCATGGATCACCCCGTCATGGGTGTGAAAGACGGTCTTCAGGTCAGCGACTTCCAATACCTGAACGATTGGAGCACCCTACCAACTCTGTCGCGCCGACGTTGCGACGCGTTCCCCTTGTTTTTATAGCGGCATCTGATCACCGCAGCGGGCGCTTTTCAAGCCGGGAAATGAGCGGTTTTCGCAACCGCCAACTGGCGGGTCGCGCGATGGAAGTCGCCTATACGAACACAGGCTGGCGAACGCGAGCTTCTTCGCCGAAAACTTTGAGATATCGAGCTATTTCGGCCGGGTCTCCCGTTGCCTTCTCCGGGTTGTCCGACAGCTTCACCGCCGCCCTGCCGTCGGCGCGCGTCACCTTGCAGACCAGCGAGATGGCGCGGAGAGCGTCGTTGTGCGCCGGCGCGCAATCCTCGAAATCGTTGGTCAGGTTGGTTCCCCAGCCAAACGCCATGCGGACCCGCCCACGGAAGTGGAGATAGGCTTGGACGATGGTGTCGACGTCAAGCCCGTCGGAGAAGATCAGCAGTTTCTCGGCCGGGTCGCGGCCGCGCTCGCGCCACCAGTCGATGATGCGTTCGCCGCCTTCGATCGGCGGCGCGCTGTCTGGACGGAAGCCGGTCCAGTCCGCTACCCAGTCGGGCGCGTCGCGCAGGAAGGAGGCGGTGCCGAAGGCGTCGGGCAGCACTATGAGCAGATTGCCGCCATAGTAGCGCTGCCAGGCTTCGAGCACCTTGTAGGGCGAGACGCGCAGCTCCTCTTCGCTGGTGGTCAGCGCCGCCAGCACCATCGGCAGTTCGTGTGCGTTCGTGCCCAGAGCTTCCAGGTCGTTATCCATCGCCAGGAGCACGTTGGAAGTGCCGGTAAAGGCGTTGCCGATGCCTTCCTTGAGCGCCTCGACGCACCAGCGCTGCCACAGGAAGGAGTGGCGACGGCGCGTGCCGAAGTCGGAGATGCGAATTTCGGGGTGCTTCTTCAGCCGCTCGACCTTTTCCCACACCTTGGCCTTTGCCCTGGCATAGGTGACGTCGAGCGCGAACGGCCCCATCGACTTCAGCGCCGCCCTGCTGCGCAACTCGTTGATGATGGCGAGTGCCGGAATCTCCCACATCGTGGTGTCGTGCCAGCGCCCGTGGAAGTGGAGCTCGTACTGGCCGTCGCGCTTGGAAAGCTCGTATTCCGGCAGTCGGAAGTTCTCCAGCCATGAGAGGAAGTCGGGCTCGAAGATCTGCTTGCGTCCGTAGAAGGTGTTGCCGGCCAGCCAGATCATCTCCTTCTTCGTGAAGCGCAGCGTGCGGGCATGGTCGAGCTGAGCGCGCAGTTCCTGCTCGTCGATCTCCTCGGCAAGTCTGGCCGATTTGGTCCTGTTGATCAGCGAGAAGGTCGCGTCGACGTTGCGATACAGTCCCCAGATCATCTGCAGCATCAACAGCTTGTAGAAGTCCGTGTCGAGCAGGCTGCGCACGATCGGGTCAAGCTTCCAGGTGTGGTTGTAGACCCGGCGCGCGATATCGGTCTTCGGCATTTCAACGATTCTCTTCTGGTTTCAGGCCGGGCCTGCGGCCTCGTGCCTGGCGCGCACCCATTCGTGGAAGCGCGCGATGTCGTATTCCTCGGGCATCAATGCGCCCGCCTCATGCCGGCGGCAATGCAGCCCGCGCTGGTTCACCTCGCAGATGCCGGCATCCTGATCCAGAACGAGCGAGCCGAAGCGCACGATCGCCTCGACCCGTTCGGCTTCGGCAAGCGCCTCGGGCGCGAACAACCACTCCGCGACGAGCTCCGTCCGCTCCGGTCCGAGCGGCACAAGCCGGACGTACCGCACATAGTCGACATGGCCGACCACGAACATCGAGGGCAGGTGGGTCACATAGGACTGGCCGGCGGCCCGCTCGGCCGCGCTCAGCCCGGGAAACCGGTAGCGCAGCGCTAGTCCGTCTTCCGACCACGTCTCCACGCCTTCGCGCAACGTGCCGGCATATTGCGGCGCGTCGTCATTGGCATGCGCCTCCCATTCCGGGTCGTCGTGGCGTGCCATCAGCCCGCGTCCGTAAATCGGCACCAGCGCCGACAGTTCGGGATGCACGCCCGGGCAATGCAGGCACTCGTTGAAGTTCTCCCAGAAGATCTTCCAGTTGCACGCCATTTCCTTGCGCAGCCGATGGCCGACGACAAGCTCTTCAAGTGGCCAGTTGGCAAGGCTGGCCGAGGCGCTGTCGAACGTGGCGGCCGCGCTCGATGCGGGCGCCGGGTCGAGATTGACAAAGACGAACCCGCGCCAGACTTCCAGCGCCACGCGATAGAGCGGGTAGTCTGCCCGGTCGAAATCCTCCGGCAGCGCCCTGGACGGGACGCGCACGAGGTCGCCGCGCAGCGAATAGCTCCAGGCATGATAGGGGCAGGTCAGTAGCCGGGATTTCAGACGGCCGGATTCCTCGCTCTTGAGACAGGAACCGCGATGCCGGCACGTATTGTGAAAGGCCTGCAGCTCGCCATGCTCGTCGCGCAGCACGAGCAGGCTCTGACCCGCGAACGGCACGACGCGGAACGACAGCGCCTCGGGCCACTCGCTTGTCCGCCCGACGCAGACCCAGTTGCGAAACCAGATGGCTTCCAGATCGCGCGCATGAGCATCGGCATCGACATAGGCCGCGGTCGGCAGCGTGCCGCGCAGTTCCGTCAGACCGTTGTAGCTCGCTTTCGGCAGCGGTTGCATCGCATCCTCCGTGCGGTCGGGGCAGCGGACCCCAAGCGGCATGTCTTGTCAATCGTGCCGGATCCGTGGAATCGCATGCGCCAGCGGGTAGGCCCTGGAAATTTCGGCGCGCCGACGTGCGGTTGTGCCGACGGCGGTTTTGAGTATTGTGCCGGCGAACGGGCGCGTCCGCGCCACGACATCCCGAATCCCGGAGCGACATTTCATGGAAAAGCGCAGGCTTGGCCGCACCGATCTATTCGTCACGAAAATCTGCCTCGGCACCATGACGTTCGGCGAGCAGAACACCGAGGCTGAAGGCCACGCGCAGCTCGACATGGCAATCGACCGCGGCGTCAATTTCATCGACACGGCCGAACTCTACCCGATCCCGCCGAAGCCCGAGACGCAGGGGCGAACCGAGCGCATCGTCGGCAGTTGGTTGAAGGCGCGCGGTATGCGTGACCAGGTGATTCTGGCCACGAAGGTCGTAGGCAGGACCGCCAATGAATGGTTTCGTGGCGACCGGCCGTCGAAGCTGGTGCGCGCCGACATCATGGACGCGATCGACAAGTCGCTTGAAAAGCTCCAGACCGACCATATCGATCTCTACCAGATTCATTGGCCGGAGCGGCAGATTCCCTGGGGTTCGAACCCGGTTCGTACTACCCAGTGGCCTGCCGCCCGCGATGAGGACGAGACGCCGATCGCCGAAACGCTGGCCGTCTTCGACGATTTGGTGAAGGCGGGCAAGATCCGCCATCTCGGCCTGTCGAACGAGAATTCATGGGGCGTGATGAAGTTCGTGGCGGAGGCGGACAAGGGTATCGGGCCGCGCGTCCAGTCGCTTCAAAACGGCTACAATCTCGCTAATCGTACCTTCGAGGTGAACCTCGCCGAGGTGTGCGACCGGGAGGAAATCAGCATGCTGGCCTATTCGCCGCTGGCTCAGGGCTATCTCACCGGCAAATACGATGACGGAGCGCTGCCGCCGGGTTCGCGCAAGCAGCTTTTCGACCGGCTGCAGCGCTACGAGACGCCGGGGGCTGCTGAAACCCACAAGGCCTACAACCAGCTCGCCCGCGAATTCGGCATGGAGCCGGCCCTGTTCGCCAACGCCTTCGTCACCCACCGCCCGTTCGTGACGTCGAACATCATCGGCGCAACCAGCGTCGGGCAGCTTGCGACGGCGCTCGATTCTGCCGATCTGGTCTGGACGCAGGAGATGCAGAAAGCCGTCGACGCCATACACCAGTTGCGCGGCAATCCCTGCCCATGAGGGCTGGCAAGCCAAGGCCGGGACGCACCGCAAGGACAGAGGTTGCGACGGCCGGGCTTAACATTGCGTTAACCATGAAGGAGCAGCATTTCCCACGGGAGGAGCAACCTCAGGAGAACGCTCATGTTCTGCTCGAGACTTCCGCTGGCATGGCCCCTTGCAGCCGCCGCACTTCCCGTGATGGTCGCAGCCGCGGCAGCGCACGATTCCAAAAGTGGATGGACCTATCCACTGGCCTGTTGCTCGGATTTCGACTGCCGGGAAGTGGCCGAGGCCGACGTGCTCGAAGGACCGCAAGGTTATGTCATCAAGGTCACCGGCGAGGTGATCCCGATGACTTCGCGAAAAGTGCGCAACTCGCCTGATGGGCAGTTCCACTGGTGCTCGGTGCAGGGCAAGGCGGACGGAAAGACGATCTGCCTGTTCGTTCCGCCGCGCGCCTACTGACCGAGACGTCGGGCGCGCAGCACGACCTTTCCGTCGGCATCGGAAAGCACCAGCTTCCCGTCGGGACTGATGGAAGCCTGCTTCGCAGCGCTTAACGCGCCGAACAACGACTGCTCACCCGTCATAAGCGGATCAGGGCAGGCCATCATCGTGGCCGCCGCATCGCCAAAGTCGATAGAGGAGCCGTCGAGACTGTAGCGGCCGCGGAACCGGTTGCACGCACTGCCGTGGAAGCTGCCTGCATCGGCAAACCCGATCGTCGGTTCCGACCCAGCCGAAATCGGCGCACCGTCAAGTTCGACCACCGCCCAGTCGCCGCCTTCCAGATCGCCGTATTCTACGCCGGCATAGGGCGACAATGTCCGGAAGGGCTGAAGGATCAGGGTCCCGATATCCAGCGTATCGCCGACGATGTCGACGGGCGCGGGCCGGGAAAGCCAGCGGAGTTCCGCGCCGACCCTGATTCCCGCACGGATGACATACGAATCGCCGGATTGGAGCAGGGCGCGTCTCGCCTCGATGGCGAATGCAATCGGCACCTGGGCGCCGTCGAGTTCGATGATCAGTTCCGCGAGCGGCGGTGCGTCCTCGGGCAGGTCTGCCGGGCGCAAATCGATGATGGCGACGGCGTCGCGGGGCAGGGCGACCCGCTGGTGATACGTGATTTCGCCGTTGATCGTCAGCATCTCGGCCGCCACTGCGGGTACGGCGGAAGCCGAAATGCCCGCCAGCAGGCCAGCGCCCAGCCCTGAAAGGAGCGTCCTACGGTCGATCGGGCTTCTGTTCAATGAATTGTCCATTCGACGTCTTTCCACCTTGGTGCCGGACCTTGTCTATCGTGTTTGTCGCAACGACCGTGAATGGCTCCTGAACGCGTATTGGCCTGCCCCTCAAGGTGGAGAGGGCGAAGTATTCGCCACCGCCGCAAGTAACCGCATTCCCCTACGGAAGTTGGCCGGGGCGGGTGGCGCGTGCTATTCTCGTTCTAGATTGGGCTTTGTGGGAAACATACCGAAATGATCTATGTCTGTCCGATGACCCGGGTCACCGAGACCGTGGAGTCGTCGAGCGCGATCCGGCTGGTCACGCTGTTGAATGCGGGTACGCCTTTCGAACGGCCGCCGATCATCAACCCGGCGAATCATCTGTTCCTGTCGATGAACGATATCGTCGAAGAGCACCCGGAGATGGTGGCGCCCTCGCGCGCCCACGTCGAAACGCTGCTTGACTTCGTCCGCGCGTGGGACCGGTCGACGCCACTGGTCATCAATTGCTTCGCCGGCATCAGCAGGTCGACCGCCGCCGCCTACATCGCAGTCGCGGCCCTAGCTCCGGGCCGCGATGAAATGGAAATCGCGCAGGCGCTCCGCGCGCTTTCGCCCTCGGCAACGCCGAACGCCCGTCTCGTCCGTCACGCCGACGAATTGCTGGGCCGCGATGGTCGAATGGTTGCGGCGATCGAGTCGATCGGACGCGGTGCGGACGCCTTTGAAGGCGTGCCGTTCGCGCTGCCGGTTAGCGGTTGACGGACGCGGATGGACCGGCCTGCGTGCGGGAAGCGACGACTTGCCGCGCACCGGGTAACGAAGCACGGCATGCACCGAAATCGGGCCAATGTTTGACTTGCTTCGCACCAACGCCTGCGCTAACCCTCGCCGCGTTGCAACATGCCTTCGCCGCATGGGCCTCTTCGGGCCGTTGCGGTTTCGCCTCGCGGCCAGCCACTGTAGTCTGGACGGGGCGACCAACGGAAAACGACCATGAGCGAACTTCTCAGCTCCTATCTGCCGATAGTCATCTTCATAGGCGTGGCCATATTGGTCGGTCTGGCGCTCATCGCGGCGCCGTTCCTGGTAGCTTATCGCAATCCGGACCCGGAGAAGCTGTCGGCCTATGAGTGCGGCTTCAACGCGTTCGACGACGCCCGCATGAAGTTCGACATCCGCTTCTATCTGGTGGCCATCCTCTTCATCATCTTCGATCTTGAGGTCGCCTTCTTGTTCCCATGGGCGGTGTCCTTCGGCGAGGTCGGCTGGTTGGGCTTCTGGTCGATGATGATCTTCCTGGGCGTGTTGACGATCGGCTTCATCTACGAATGGAAGAAGGGAGCGCTCGAATGGGATTGAACGACGGTTCCACGACGCTCGTCGCGCGCCGTCCGAAGGGCATTATCGACCCCAATACCGGCAAGCCGGTCGGGGCTGACGATCCGTTCTTCGCCGACATCAACAGCGAGCTGTCGGACAAGGGCTTTCTGGTCACTTCGTCCGAGGCGCTGATCACCTGGGCGCGCTCTGGCTCGCTGATGTTCATGACCTTCGGCCTGGCCTGCTGCGCGGTCGAGATGATCCACACGTCGATGCCGCGCTACGATTCCGAGCGGTTCGGCGTCGCGCCGCGCGCCTCTCCGCGCCAGTCCGACATCATGATCGTCGCGGGGACGCTGACGAACAAGATGGCGCCGGCGCTGCGCAAGGTCTACGACCAGATGCCCGAGCCGCGCTACGTCATCTCGATGGGGTCGTGCGCCAATGGCGGCGGCTACTATCACTATTCCTATTCGGTGGTGCGCGGCTGCGATCGCGTGGTGCCGGTCGACATATATGTGCCCGGCTGCCCACCCACCGCTGAAGCGCTGCTCTACGGCATCCTTCTTCTGCAGAAGAAGATCCGCCGCACCGGCACGATCGAGCGATAGGCATCTCAATGAGCGAAGCCCTCAACGATTTCGCCGGTTACCTGCGCGAGCGTCTCGGAGACAGGATCGAGGATGCCGTCGTCGCCTATGGCGAACTGACGCTGAAGGCGGCGGGCACGGAAATCATCGACGTTCTGACTTTTCTGCGCGATGACGCGAACTGCCAGTTCATCTCGATCATCGATGTGTGTGGCGCCGACTACCCGATGCGCGAGAAGCGCTTCGACGTTGTCTACCATCTCCTGTCGCCGCGCCAGAACCTGCGAGTGCGCGTCAAGGTAGAGACCGATGAGGATACGCCGGTGCCGTCCGCGACCGCCGTTTATGCGGGTGCTGACTGGTTCGAGCGCGAGGCTTACGATCTCTACGGCATCCTGTTTACCGGACATCCGGAGCTGCGCCGCATCCTCACCGACTACGGTTTCGATGGCCATCCGCTCAGGAAGGACTTCCCGCTGACCGGCTTCGTCGAGGTGCGCTACGACGACGAGGTCAAGCGTGTCGTCTATGAACCGGTGGAGCTCAAGCAGGAGTTCCGCAACTTCGATTTCCTGTCGCCGTGGGAGGGCACCGAATACGTGCTGCCGGGCGACGAGAAAGCCAAGCCGAACTGAGGGTTGACGATGCCTGCCGTCCGCAACTTCAACATCAATTTCGGCCCGCAGCATCCTGCCGCGCACGGCGTGCTGCGGCTCGTGCTCGAGCTTGACGGCGAGGTGGTCGATCGCGTCGATCCGCATATCGGCCTGCTGCACCGAGGCACCGAAAAGCTGATGGAGGCAAAGACCTACCTCCAGGCGATACCTTATCTCGACCGCCTCGACTATTGCGCTCCGATGAACCAGGAGCATGCCTTCGCGCTCGCCGTCGAGCGGCTGCTGGATATCGAGGTGCCGAAGCGCGGCCAGCTCATTCGCGTGCTGTTTTGCGAAATCGGCCGCATCATGTCGCACATTCTCAATGTGACGACGCAGGCAATGGACGTTGGCGCGCTGACCCCGCCGCTGTGGGGATTCGTCGAGCGCGAAAAGCTGATGGTGTTCTACGAGCGGGCGTCGGGGTCGCGCATGCATGCGGCCTATTTCAGGCCCGGCGGCGTACACCAGGACCTGCCGGAAAAGCTGGTCCAGGACATCGGCGATTGGATCGACCCGTTCCTCAAGATGGTCGACGACCTCGACGCGCTGATTACGCCGAACCGCATTTTCAAGCAGCGTAACGTCGACATCGGCGTCGTATCGCTGGAAGACGCGTGGGCGCTGGGCTTCTCCGGCGTGATGGTGCGCGGCTCGGGCGCGGCCTGGGATCTGCGCAAGTCGCAGCCCTACGAGTGCTATGCCGAGATGGATTTCGACGTGCCGATCGGCAAGAACGGCGACTGCTACGACCGCTATCTGATCCGAATGGAGGAGATGCGCCAGTCGGCGAAGATCATGCGCCAGTGTATTGATCTTTTGCTCGGCAAGGAAAAGTCCGGACCGGTCTCGACCATGGACGGCAAGGTGGTTCCGCCCAATCGTGCCGCGATGAAGCGGTCGATGGAGGCGCTGATCCATCACTTCAAGCTCTACACCGAGGGCTACCGCGTGCCGGCTGGCGAGGTTTATGCCGCTGTCGAGGCGCCCAAGGGCGAGTTCGGCGTCTATCTGGTTTCCGACGGTACCAACAAGCCGTATCGCTGCAAGTTGCGGGCTCCGGGCTTCGCGCATCTGCAGGCGATGGATTTCCTCTGCCGCGGCCACATGCTGGCCGACGTCTCCGCCATCCTCGGCTCCCTCGACATCGTGTTTGGTGAGGTCGACCGCTAAATGTCCGTCCGCCGTCTCGCAGAGCAAGCCGTCCAGCCAGCCAGCTTCGCCTTCAACAGGGCGAACACGACCTGGGCGAAGCAGACCATCAAGAAATACCCGAAGGGCCGCGAGGCGTCCGCCGTCATCCCGCTGCTGATGCGCGCGCAGGAGCAGGACGGCTGGGTGACGAAGGCCGCCATCGAGCACATCGCCGATATGCTGGGCATGCCCTACATCCGCGTGCTGGAAGTCGCGACGTTCTACACGCAGTTCCAGCTCAAGCCGGTAGGCACTCGCGCTCATGTGCAGGTCTGCGGAACCACGCCGTGCATGCTGCGCGGCTCGGAAGCGCTGATGGACGTCTGCCGCTCGAAGATCCATCACGACCAGTTCCACACCAACGAGGCGGGCACGCTTTCGTGGGAAGAGGTCGAGTGCCTCGGTGCCTGCGTCAACGCTCCGATGGTGATGGTCTTCAAGGACACCTACGAGGACCTGACGCCCGAGCGGCTGGCCGAGATGATTGACGAGTTCGAGGCTGGGAAGGGCGCGAACGTGCCGACCGGTCCGCAGAATGGCCGCATCTTCTCAGCGCCTCTGTCTGGCCTGACCTCGCTGTCCGACGAGAAAGCGGTGCTGAAGTCGACCCGCGACAAGGACACAAAGGCTGCCGCGAAGACCGCCAAGGCCGAGGCCGCCCCAGTTGCGCCAACCCAGGCGGCCAAGCCAAAGACCGATGCCATCGAGACCAGCCCGGCGATCAAGTCGCCATCCAAGGTGAAGGTCAGCCCCAAGGCGGAGGCCGCCGCAAGTGTCCAGGCGCCGGCCGGCAGCAGCGTTGCGGCCGATCTTGCCGAACCGGCGGTGGAAAAGAATGCCAAGCCTCGCAAGCATTCCGGCAAGCAGGCCGAGCCGTCGCAGGCGTTCAAGGCACCCGAAACGAAGAAGGCGGAGCAGGCTCCTGCAAACGCCGCCGTCTCGCTGGACGACAGGAACCGGCCGGCGGGCATCGACAAGCCGGCCCAGGCCGACGATCTGAAGCTGATCTCCGGCGTCGGGCCGAAGCTCGAAGACGTGCTTAACGGGCTCGGTATCTACACGTTCGCGCAGGTGGCTTCGTGGAAGAAGGCCGAGCGTGACTGGGTCGACGGCTATCTGAAATTCAAGGGCCGCATCGAGCGTGACGATTGGGTGAAGCAGGCGAAGGCTTTGGCCAAGGGTGGCGAGGCCGAATACGTCCGCGTCTTCGGCAAGAAGCCGCGTTAAGGGGGTAGGGATGCTTCAGGACAAGGACCGCATCTTCACCAATATCTACGGCCGCTTCGACAAGTCGCTGGCCGGCGCGATGCGTCGCGGGCACTGGGACGGCACGGCCGGGCTGATCGCCAAGGGCCGCGACTGGATCATCAATGAGATGAAGGCTTCCGGCCTGCGCGGACGCGGCGGCGCAGGCTTCCCGACCGGCCTCAAATGGTCGTTCATGCCCAAGGACAGCGGCGACCGGCCGCATTATCTGGTCGTCAACGCCGACGAATCCGAGCCCGGCACCTGCAAGGACCGCGAGATTCTGCGCCACGACCCGCATACGCTGGTCGAGGGCTGCCTCATCGCCGGCTTCGCCATGGGTGCGCACGCTGCCTACATCTACGTGCGCGGTGAGTTTATCCGCGAGCGCGAGGCGCTGCAGGTAGCCATCGACGAGGCCTATGAAGCCGGCTTCCTCGGCAAGGGCAACAAGAACGGCTGGGACATGGACATCTACGTCCATCACGGGGCCGGCGCCTATATCTGCGGCGAAGAGACCGCGTTGCTGGAAAGCCTGGAGGGCAAGAAGGGCCAGCCCCGCCTCAAGCCGCCGTTCCCCGCCAATATGGGCCTCTATGGGTGTCCGACCACGGTCAACAACGTCGAGTCGATCGCGGTCGCGCCGACGATCCTGCGCCGCGGCGCGTCCTGGTTCTCGTCCTTTGGCCGGCCGAACAATGTCGGCACCAAGCTGTTCTGCGTCTCCGGGCACGTGAACAACCCGACCACGGTCGAGGAGGCGATGTCGATCCCGTTCCGGGAACTGATCGACAAGCATTGCGGCGGCATTCGCGGCGGCTGGGACAATCTGCTCGCCGTCATCCCCGGCGGTTCTTCGGTGCCGCTGGTGCCGGCCGATCAGATCGCCGACGCCGCGATGGACTTCGACACGCTGCGCGACCTGAAGTCGGGCCTAGGAACGGCTGCGGTGATCGTCATGGACAAGTCCACCGACATCGTGAAGGCGATCGCGCGGCTCAGTTATTTCTACAAGCACGAGAGCTGCGGCCAGTGCACGCCGTGCCGCGAGGGCACCGGCTGGATGTGGCGCGTAATGGAGCGGCTGGTGCGTGGCGAGGCGCAGAAGCGCGAGATCGACATGCTGCTCGACGTGACCAAGCAGGTCGAAGGCCACACGATCTGCGCGCTGGGCGACGCGGCGGCTTGGCCGATTCAGGGCCTGATCAGGCATTTCCGGCCCGAGATCGAACGGCGTATCGACGAATTCACCAGAAACAGCCATCGCGCCGAGCCGGTGCTGGTGGCTGCGGAATAGCATAGGAAGCGGCCTACGCAGGGCAGGGTGGCAACTGGCAGGAGAAGCCGATGTCGAACCTCGCAAGCAAGCCCGACGGAACGAAATCCGAGATGACGAGCAACCAAGCCAGGAGCCAAGAGGAAACGCCGCTGCCGCATGACATGGCGGGCGCGGTGAACCTTATGGCGCATCCGATGGCCGGCGCGGCCGCGATGGGCGCGCTTGGCCTCGGCATGGCAAGTCATGTGATGGGGCTGTGGCTCGGCACCGTCGCGGGCGCGGCCGAAGCGACCCGGCGCATGGTCGAGGACATGGAAGCGACGCAGGCAAAGCCGGCTGCCAAGGCGCCGGCAAAGCTGCGGGTCGTGGCCACGTCCGACATTCCCGATCGCTCGACCGCGGCCGTGCACACGATGCTCGCCGATGCTGAGATCGCCGTGCGCGAAACGGTCGACGTGGTTGCGCATGTGATGGAAGACGTTGCCAAGGACATGCTGCCCAAGGCGACGAAGAATGTTGATGTGAAGAAGGCAGGGCCGGCGCGCAAGGTGGCTCCAAAGGCGGTCGCGGCCGAAACGGCAGTTTCGGCTGCTGCGATGGCGCGGCCGGCCGCGATCGAAAGGCCCGCCAGGCCCGACGATCTGAAGGCGCTTTCGGGAGTCGGGCCGAAGCTGGAGCAGGTGCTGAACGGCTTCGGCATCTGGACATATGCGCAGATCGCGGCGCTGAGCGAGGCGGAGATCGCCTGGCTCGACCATGAGCTGGGATTTGCCGGTCGTATCGGGCGTGACGACTGGCTAGGCCAGGCCGGCGCGCTGGCTGGCGGCGCACGAGTGGAATAGACGCGGCGCAGGCTGCGGCGACAAAGGGATTTGCGGATTTTCCGCGGGGTTGAGGCGACATGGCGAAACTCAAGGTCGACGGCAAAGAGATCGAGGTTCCCGATCACTACACGCTGCTGCAAGCGGCGGAGGAGGCGGGCGCCGAGGTGCCGCGCTTCTGCTTCCACGAGCGGCTGTCGATCGCCGGCAACTGCCGCATGTGCCTTGTCGAGGTGAAGGGCGGACCACCCAAGCCGGCTGCGTCCTGCGCCATGGGCGTGCGCGACCTGCGCCCCGGCCCCAACGGCGAGCCGCCGGAAGTCTTCACCAACACGCCCATGGTCAAGAAGGCCCGCGAAGGCGTGATGGAGTTCCTGCTGATCAACCATCCGCTGGACTGCCCGATCTGCGATCAGGGCGGCGAGTGCGACCTGCAGGACCAGGCGATGGCCTTCGGCGTCGACGCCTCGCGATACCACGAGAACAAGCGCGCCGTCGAAGACAAGTATATCGGCCCGCTGGTCAAGACGATCATGACGCGCTGCATCCACTGCACGCGGTGCGTCCGCTTCACCACCGAGGTTGCGGGCATTTCGGAGCTGGGCTTGATCGGCCGCGGCGAGGATGCCGAGATCACCACCTATCTCGAACAGGCGATGACCTCCGAGCTGCAGGGCAACGTGATCGACCTGTGCCCGGTCGGCGCTCTGACTTCGAAGCCGTATGCGTTCCAGGCACGACCGTGGGAACTGACCAAGACGGAATCCATCGACGTGATGGACGCCGTGGGTTCGGCCATCCGCGTCGACAGTCGCGGTCGCGAGGTGATGCGCATCATGCCGCGCATCAACGAGGCGGTGAACGAGGAGTGGATCTCCGACAAGTCCCGTTTCGTGTGGGATGGGCTGAGGACGCAGCGCCTCGACCGGCCTTACGTGCGTAAAGGCAAGAAGCTTCAGCCGGCAAGCTGGGCGGAAGCCTTCGCCGCCATCCGCGACGCGGTGTCGAAGACGAGCGGCGAGAAGATCGGCGCGATCGCCGGCGACCTCGCCACCGTGGAAGAGATGTATGCGCTGAAGGCGCTGATGGCGTCGCTCGGCTCGGCCAACATCGACTGCCGGCAGGACGGTGCCGCGCTGAACCCGGCTGCCGGCCGCGCGGGTTACATTTTCAACCCGACAATCGACGGCATCGAGGATGCGGACGCGGTGCTGATCATCGGCTCCAACCCGCGCTTCGAGGCCTCGGTGCTCAATGCGCGCATCCGCAAGCGCTGGCGGCTGGGCGATCTGCCGGTCGGCGTCATCGGCGAGGTCGGCGACCTGCGCTACGACTACGAACTGCTCGGCGCTGGCGCCGAAACGCTGTCGCAGCTTGCCGATGGTTCGATCAAGTTCCACTCCGTCCTGAAGAAGGCGAAGCGGCCACTGATCATCGTCGGCCAGGGCGCACTGGCGCGCGCCGATGGCGCGGCGGTGCTGTCACTGGCTGCAAAGCTCGCCACCGACGTCAAGGCAGTCAGCGAAGACTGGAACGGTTTCGCCGTGCTCCATACGGCTGCCGCGCGCGTCGGCGGGCTCGACCTCGGCTTCGTGCCGGGCGCCGGCGGCAAGGACGTGGCCGGCATGATGGGTGCGCTTGACGTGCTGTTCCTGCTCGGCGCCGACGAACTGGAAATGAATGCGATCGGCTCGGCCTTCACCGTCTATATTGGGAGCCACGGCGACGCCGGCGCGCACCGTGCCGACGTGATCCTGCCGGGCGCGACCTACACCGAGAAGTCGGGCACCTTCGTCAACACCGAGGGCCGCGTCCAGATGGCCAACCGCGCCGGCTTCGCGCCTGGCGAGGCCAAGGAGGACTGGGCGATCCTTCGCGCGCTCTCCGACGTGCTGGGCGAGAAGCTGCCGTTCGATTCGCTGGCGCAGTTGCGAGCAAAGCTCTACGCGGACTTTCCGCATTTCGCCGCGATCGACGAGATCGCACCCGGAAAGCCGACCGATATAACAGCGCTGGTGAAGAAGCCGGGGAAATTGACCAAGGCTCCGTTTGCCTCACCGGTCAAAGACTTCTATCTGACGAACCCGATCGCGCGCGCGTCGGCGGTGATGGCCGAATGTTCGGCCCTTGCCAGGGACGGCTTCAAGCAGGCGGCCGAGTAGGGACGGGGGCTGATGGATTCCTTCTTCGCATATTACGTGCTGCCGGCGCTGATCATTCTCGGCAAGTCGGTACTGCTGATCGTCGCGCTGTTGATCCTGGTCGCGTACCTGCTTTATGCCGACCGCAAGATCTGGGCGGCCGTGCAGTTGCGCCGCGGTCCAAATGTGGTGGGTCCGTGGGGCCTGTTGCAGGCCTTCGCCGACCTGCTGAAGTTCGTTTTCAAGGAGCCGGTCATCCCGTCCGGAGCCAACAAGGGCGTGTTCCTGCTCGCGCCGCTGGTTTCCGCCGTTCTCGCAATCGCGGCCTGGGCGGTGATACCGGTAAGCGAAGGCTGGGCGATCGCCACCATCAATGTCGGCATCCTCTACGTCTTCGCCATCTCCTCGCTCGAGGTGTACGGCGTCATCATGGGCGGCTGGGCGTCGAACTCGAAATACCCGTTCCTCGGCGCGCTGCGCTCGGCCGCGCAGATGGTGTCGTACGAAGTCTCTATCGGCTTCGTCATCGTCACCGTGCTGCTCTGCGTGGGCTCTCTTAGCCTCACCGACATCGTGCTGTCGCAGCGCGATGGGCTTGGAACGCTGATGGGTCTGCCGAACAGCTTCCTCGATTGGCACTGGCTCGGCCTGTTCCCGATGTTCATCATCTTTTTCATCTCGGCCTTGGCCGAGACGAACAGGCCGCCCTTCGATCTCGTGGAAGCGGAGTCGGAGCTCGTCGCCGGACATATGATCGAATATTCGTCGACGCCCTTCCTGCTGTTCTTCCTTGGCGAGTACGTCGCCATCGTACTGATGTGCGCGCTGACCACGATTCTGTTCCTCGGCGGATGGCTGCCGCCGTTCGACTTCGCGCCCTTCACCTGGGTCCCGGGCGTCATCTGGTTCGTGCTCAAAGTCTGCATGGTGTTCTTCATGTTCGCCATGGTGAAGGCATTCGTGCCGCGCTATCGCTATGACCAGCTCATGCGACTGGGCTGGAAGGTCTTTCTGCCGATCTCGCTGTTCATGGTCGTGGCGACCGCCACATTCCTCAAGGTCTGGGAGTTGATGGTCGCATGAGCGCGGGCGTGATCGGAGCTATTCTGGGACTTGCCCTGGCGCTTGCCAGCGCCGGCTTCCTCCTTGCGCTTGCCCGCCGGGTCGACATGCCCGAAACGCGGCGCGTGCTTCACATCACGGCGGCGGTCGAGGTCGTCCTGCTGCCGATCGTGGGCTGGTTCGCCGGCTCGCTCATTGCTGGAGAATGATGATGTCAGCGCTAGCCCAGGCTGCAAAGTCGCTGTTGCTCGCCGAATTCGCGAGCGCGTTCGTCCTGTCGATGCGGCAGTTCTTCGCGCCGAAGGAGACGATCAATTACCCGCATGAAAAGGGGCCGCTTTCGCCCCGTTTCCGCGGCGAACACGCCTTGCGTCGCTATCCGAACGGCGAGGAGCGCTGCATCGCCTGCAAGCTGTGCGAGGCGATCTGCCCCGCGCAGGCGATCACCATCGAGGCCGGCCCGCGCCGCAACGACGGTACCCGCCGTACGGTCCGCTACGACATCGACATGGTGAAGTGCATCTATTGCGGCTTCTGCCAGGAGGCCTGCCCGGTCGACGCCATCGTCGAGGGGCCGAATTTCGAGTTCGCGACCGAGACGCGCGAGGAGCTTTATTACGACAAGGACAAGCTGCTCGCCAACGGCGACCGCTGGGAACGCGAGATCGCGCGTAACATCGCGATGGACGCGCCGTACAGGTAAGCGCAGGCAAGGTGGACGGGCCGGAAGGCCTCGTCTAAGGAACGCGCGACTTGGCGCCCGGAGGCGGGCAGAGTCGCATCAAGGGCGGGGCAGGGGCCTGCCCGAGAAGGAACCGGGGGAACCCATGCTTACAGGACTCGAGGCGATATTCTTCTATCTGTTCGCCTTCATCGCGGTCGCGGCGGCCTTCATGGTCATCTCGGCCCGCAATCCCGTGCACTCGGTGCTCTACCTGATCCTCACCTTCTTCAATGCCGCGGCCCTCTTCCTTATGACGGGCGCCGAGTTCCTGGCGATGATCCTGCTCGTCGTTTATGTCGGCGCCGTGGCGGTGCTGTTCCTGTTCGTCGTCATGATGCTCGACGTCGACTTCGCCGAGTTGAAGCAGGGCGCGCTGCAATATGCCCCGGTCGGCGCGCTCGTCGGGCTGATCCTGGCGGCAGAGCTGATCATCGTGCTGGGCGGCTACACCTTCACGCCGGAACTGGCGGCCGAGATATCGCGGCCGACGCCGGCGCTGGCCGACCGGCACAACACCGCCGCGCTCGGCGACATTCTCTATACGGACTACATCTACTTCTTCCAGATCGCCGGCCTGATCCTGCTGGTCGCCATGATCGGCGCGATCGTGCTGACGCTGCGCCACAAGCCAGGCATCAAGCGGCAGGACATTTCGGCCCAGGTTGCCCGCACGCCGGCGACCGCGATCGAGGTCAAGAAGGTCGAGACGGGCAAGGGTATCTGACAATGCTTGAAGTCGGCATCGCGCACTTTCTGACCCTCTCGGCGATCCTGTTCACGCTTGGCGTGTTCGGCATCTTCCTGAACAGGAAAAACGTCATCGTCATCCTGATGTCGATCGAGCTCATCCTGCTCGCGGTCAATATCAATTTCGTGGCCTTTTCGGCCGCGCTTGGCGACCTCGTGGGCCAGGTTTTCGCGCTGTTCGTGCTGACGGTGGCCGCCGCCGAAGCCGCGATCGGCCTTGCCATTCTCGTCGTCTTCTTCCGCAACCGCGGCTCGATCGACGTCGAAGACGTCAACATGATGAAGGGCTGACGCTCCGCCATGTATCACGCTATCGTCTTCCTTCCGCTGCTGGGCTTCCTGATTGCCGGCCTGTTCGGTCGCTCCATCGGCGCCAAGGCCTCGGAATACGTCACCACCGGCTTTTTGATCATCGCCGCGGCGCTTTCCTGGGTGGCTTTCTTCACCGTGGCTTTCGGCGAGGGTGGCGCCTTCACCGTGCCTGTGCTGCGCTTCATCCAGTCTGGCGGGCTGGACGTGTCGTGGGCTTTCCGCATCGACACGCTGACCGTGGTGATGCTGGTCGTCGTCAACACCGTGTCGGCGCTGGTCCATGTCTACTCGATAGGCTACATGCACCACGACCCGCATCGGCCGCGCTTCTTCGCCTATCTGTCGCTGTTCACCTTCGCCATGCTGATGCTGGTGACGAGCGACAACCTCGTGCAGATGTTCTTCGGATGGGAGGGCGTCGGCCTCGCCTCCTATCTGCTGATCGGCTTCTGGTACAAGAAGCCGTCGGCCAATGCTGCCGCCATCAAGGCGTTCGTCGTCAACCGCGTTGGGGACTTCGGGTTTGCGCTGGGTATCTTCGGCGTCTTCGTCATGTTCGGCTCGGTCAATTTCGACACGATCTTCGCCAACGCAGCGGCGATCGCTGAGAACCCGGACACGTCGGGAGCCGCCGTCTTCAATTTCCTCGGGTGGTCGCTGACGCAGGCCGGCGCGCTTACCGCGATCTGCCTGCTGCTCTTCATGGGCGCCATGGGCAAGTCCGCCCAGGTGCCGCTGCACACCTGGCTGCCCGACGCCATGGAAGGTCCGACGCCCGTTTCCGCGCTGATCCATGCCGCCACCATGGTCACGGCCGGCGTGTTCATGCTGGCGCGCCTGTCGCCGATCTTCGAACTGTCCGACACCGCACTTCTGGTCGTCGTTTTCATCGGTGCGATCACCGCCTTCTTCGCGGCGACGGTCGGTCTCGTCCAGAACGACATCAAGCGCGTCATCGCATATTCTACCTGTTCGCAGCTCGGCTACATGTTCGTCGCCATCGGGATGGGCTTCTATTCGGCCGCCATCTTCCACCTGTTCACCCACGCCTTTTTCAAGGCGCTGCTGTTCCTCGGCTCGGGCTCGGTCATTCACGCCGTATCCGACGAGCAGGACATGCGCAGGATGGGCGGCTTGCGAAAGCTGATACCCACGACCTACTGGATGATGGTCATCGGCACTATCGCGCTGACCGGCGTTGGCATCCCGACGACGATCATCGGCACCGCCGGCTTCTTCTCCAAGGATGCCATTATCGAGGGTGCTTTCGCAGGCCATAACGGCTTGGCAGGCTTCGCCTTCACGCTGCTAGTCGTGGCCGCCGTGTTCACCAGCTTCTATTCGTGGCGGCTGATCTTCATGACCTTCCACGGGAAGGCACGCGCCTCCGCCGACGTCATGCACCACGTGCACGAGTCGCCGCCAGTGATGCTGGTGCCGTTGTTCATCCTGGCCGCGGGCGCGTTGTTCGCCGGCATCATCTTCCATGACGCCTTCGTCGGCTACGGTCACGATGCCTTCTGGAAGGGTTCGCTGTTCCTGCTGCCCGACAACCACATACTGCACGAGTTCCACGACGTACCGCTGTGGGTGAAGCTGTCGCCGCTGGTGGCGATGGTTCTGGGCTTTGTGACTGCCTACCAGTTCTATATCCGCTCGCCGGAGACGCCGAAGCGGCTGGCCGCGCAGCACCAGGGCCTCTACCGGTTCCTGCTCAACAAGTGGTACTTCGACGAGCTCTACGACTTCCTGTTCGTCAGGCCGGCGATGCGTCTCGGCCGCTTCCTCTGGAAGACCGGCGACGGCAAGGTGATCGACGGCCTCGGGCCGGACGGCATCTCCGCGCGTGTCGGTGACGTGACCAGCCGCGTCGTCAAGCTGCAGACCGGCTATCTCTACCACTACGCATTCGCAATGCTTATCGGCGTCGCCGCGCTCGTGACGTGGATGATGCTCGGGGGTTCCATCTGATGACCGATTGGCCGATCCTCTCCACGGTCACCTTCCTGCCACTTGTCGGCGCGTTCCTGATCCTGCTGATCAGGGACGAGGGAGCGGCTGCGCGGCGCAACATCCGCAATGTGGCGCTGCTGACGACGGTGTTCACCTTCGTACTCTCGCTGTTCGTCTGGGTCGGTTTCGACAATGCCTATCCGGGCTTCCAGATGGTCGAGAAGGTGGACTGGCTCGACGCCGGCATCTCGTACCATATGGGCGTCGACGGCATCTCGATGCTGTTCGTCATCCTGACGACCTTCCTGATGCCGCTCTGCATCCTCGCCTCCTGGGAGTCGGTGGAGAGCCGCGTCAAGGAATACATGATCGCGTTCCTGATCCTGGAAACGCTGATGATCGGCGTCTTCTGCGCGCTCGATCTGGTGCTGTTCTACGTCTTCTTCGAGGCCGGCCTGATTCCGATGTTCATCATCATCGGCGTGTGGGGCGGCAAGCGCAGGGTCTACGCCTCGTTCAAGTTCTTCCTCTACACGCTGCTCGGCTCGGTGCTGATGCTGCTCGCCATCATGGCGATGTACTGGCAGGCCGGCACCAGCGACATCCCCACGCTGATGGCGCACGATTTCCCGGCCGGGATGCAGCAATGGCTGTGGCTCGCCTTCTTCGCGTCATTCGCGGTGAAGATGCCGATGTGGCCCGTTCATACCTGGCTGCCGGATGCCCACGTCGAGGCGCCGACCGCGGGATCGGTCATCCTTGCCGGCATCCTGCTGAAGATGGGTGGCTACGGATTCCTTCGTTTTTCCCTGCCTATGTTCCCCGACGCATCGCTCTATTTCCAGCCACTGGTGTTCACGCTTTCGGTCGTGGCGATCATCTACACCTCACTGGTCGCGCTGATGCAGGAGGACATCAAGAAGCTGATTGCGTACTCGTCGGTCGCTCACATGGGTTACGTGACGATGGGCATCTTCGCCCTAAACGCGGAAGGCATCCAGGGCGGCATCTTCCAGATGCTGTCGCACGGCCTCGTCTCCGGCGCGCTGTTCCTGTGCGTCGGCGTGATCTACGATCGCATGCACACCCGCGAGATCGCGGCCTATGGCGGCCTGGTCAACAACATGCCGAAGTACGCGGTCGTGTTCCTGATCTTCACAATGGCCAATGTCGGCCTGCCGGGCACATCCGGCTTCGTGGGCGAGTTCCTGACGCTGATCGGCGTCTTCAAGGTCAACACCTGGGTGGCGCTGTTCGCAACCACCGGCGTCATCCTGTCGGCGGCCTATGCGTTGTGGCTTTATCGCCGCGTGGTTTTCGGCCAGCTGACCAAGGAGAGCCTCAAGGGCATGCTCGACCTCTCGACGCGCGAGAAGGCGATCATCTACCCGCTGGTGTTCTTCGTCATCCTGTTCGGTGTCTATCCGGCGCCGGTCTTTGACGTGACGGCGGCTTCCGTCGACGCGCTCGTCAACAAGGTAACCCTGTCGATCGAGGCCACCCAGGCCGCGGCGCTCAACCAGTAAGGCGCGGACGCACACATGACCGCAGAGCTCTACACCAGCCTTGTCCTCGCTACGCCGGAGCTGATCCTCGCTGTCGGCGCGATGGCGCTGCTGATGATCGGTGTCTTTTCTGGCGAGCGCGCCAGCACGACCGTCACCGGGCTGACCATAGCGCTGTTGCTCGGCGCAGGCGGCTGGATGCTTGTCTTCACTGGCGACGGCGAGGCCTTCGGCGGCGCCTTCGTGAGCGATCCATTCGCGCGTTTCATGAAGGTTTTGACTCTGATCGGCTCCGTGGTCACGCTGGTTATGTCGGTCGGCTTCGCCCGCGAGGAGAAATTCGACAAGTTCGAGTATCCGGTGCTGATCGTGCTGGCGACGCTCGGCATGCTGCTGATGATCTCGGCCAACGACATGCTGGCGCTCTATCTCGGTCTCGAGTTGCAATCGCTGGCGCTCTACGTCATCGCCGCGATCAACCGCGACAGCGTGCGCTCCACCGAAGCGGGCCTGAAGTATTTCGTCCTTGGTGCCCTGTCGTCCGGCATGCTGCTGTACGGCATCAGCCTGGTGTACGGCTACACCGGCAACACCAGCTTCGAGGCGATTGCCGCAGCACTGACGGGCGGCGAGCGCCAGCTTGGGCTGGTCTTCGGCCTCGTGTTCGTCCTTGCTGGCCTTGCATTCAAGATCTCGGCTGTGCCTTTCCACATGTGGACGCCCGACGTCTACGAAGGCGCGCCGACGCCGGTGACGGCGTTCTTCGCTGCCGCGCCCAAGATGGCCGCAATGGCGCTCCTGGTACGCGTCACCGTCGGCGCGTTCGAGCCGATCGCTCCCGACTGGCAGCAGATCATAGTCTTCGTTGCCATTGCATCGATGATCCTCGGCGCCTTCGCGGCAATCGGCCAACGCAACATCAAGCGCCTGATGGCCTATTCGTCGATCGGTCACATGGGCTACGCGCTGGTCGGCCTGGCCGCCAACTCGGAAGCCGGTGTGCGCGGCGTGGCGATCTACATGCTGATCTATCTGGCAATGACACTCGGCACCTTCGCCTTCATCCTCGCGATGCGCCGCAAGGAAGGCAACGTCGAGCAGATCGACGACCTCTCCGGCCTGTCGGCGACCAACCCGGTGATGGCGACCATTCTGACAATCCTGATGTTCTCGCTGGCTGGCATCCCGCCGCTCGCCGGCTTCTGGGGCAAGTGGTACGTGTTCCTCGCGGCCATCAATGCCGAGCTCTATGCGCTTGCCGTGATCGGCGTGCTGGCCTCGGTGGTGGGCGCCTACTATTACCTGCGCATCATCAAGATCATGTGGTTCGACGAATCCGTGGGCGGTTTCCAGCCGATGGCTGGCGAACTGCGACTGGTTCTCGGCGTTTCCGGTGCGTTCGTTCTGTTTTACGTGCTGATCGGTGCACCGATCGGGCGTATGGCGGGAGCCGCCGCGAAAACGTTCTTCTGAGCAGAATGGGTTTCACCCTCGCGCCGACTGCGCAGGCGGCAGGCTATCGGCTTGAAGCCTTCGATACGGTGGGGTCGACCAACGCGCTGGCGCTGGAGCGCGCGCGCGGAGGCGACGCTGGCCGGCTCTGGCTCGTATCGAAGAAGCAGGAAGCGGGCAGGGGACGACGCGGCCGGGCGTGGGAAACCCCCGACGGAAACCTCGCCGCGACCTTGCTTCTGGTGCCGTCATGCACGCTTCCCGAGGCCGCGACGCTCGGCTTCGTAGCCGGCCTGGCGCTGGCGGACGCGCTTGGCGCGGTGGTTCCTACCGGCCGCATAGGTGTTGGAGTAGATGGTGGGGCCGGCCTTGGCGGCGGACGCTTCGAGTTGAAATGGCCCAACGACGTGCTGGCCGACGGAGCAAAGCTCTCCGGCATCCTGCTGGAATCGGCGATGCTCGACGACCGGCGCTTCGCGCTTGCCGTCGGAATTGGCGTCAATGTTGTCGCGCATCCCGAGGGCACGCCATATCCGGCTACCTCGCTGCGACAGTTGGGGGCAGCCTGCGATGCCGAACAGCTCTTTCTTGCTCTGTCGGACGCGTGGGTCGACAATGAACGCCTGTGGGCGGGCGGTCGCGGCCTGCCTGCGGTGCGCAAGCGGTGGCTGGAGCGGGCGGCAGGACTCGGTTCGGAGGTGGCGGTGACCGTCGAGGGGCAGGTCATGCGCGGGACGTTCGAGACGATTGACGACCAGGGTCGCTTCGTAATCCGTCATCGCGACGGCGGGACGACGGCGATCGCTGCGGGTGACGTGCATTTCGGCGCGGTCGCCACTGCGACGCGAGGAGAGTGATAGAGATGGCCAGAAAAACGGACAGCGAGCTCGTCTTTCTGCCGCTGGGCGGCGTCGGCGAGATCGGCATGAACTTCGCGCTCTACGGCATCGGGCCGGCCGTCGCGCGGGAATGGATCGTGGTCGACGTCGGTGTCACCTTTCCGGATGCGACCTTGCCTGGCGTCGATCTGGTGCTGCCCGATACGCGTTTCATCGAAAGCCAGATCGAGCGGCTGCGCGGCATCGTCATCACCCATGCGCATGAGGACCACTACGGCGCGCTGCTGGACTTGTGGCCGCGCCTCAAGACAAAGGTCTGGATGACGCCGTTTACGGCTGGGCTGCTTGAAGCGAAGCGCCGGATGGACGGCGGCCCAGATCTGCCGGTGGAAATCTACAAGGCTGGCGATCGCTTCACCGTCGGCCCGTTCGACATCGAGGCCATACCCGTTACCCATTCGATACCGGAGCCGGTGTCTCTGGCGATACGCACGCCGCTCGGGCTGGTGGTCCATACCGGCGACTGGAAGCTCGACCCGGCTCCAACCATCGGGCCGATGACAGATGAAGTGCGTTTCCGCGCGCTGGGCGCCGAAGGCGTGACGGCGCTGATCTGCGACTCCACCAATGCGCTGCGCGAGGGCGAGTCGCCGTCGGAGCAGGCGGTCGGCCAAGGGCTCAAGGGCGTGATCGAGGCGGCGCCGGGTCGCGTCGCCGTCACCACCTTCTCCTCAAATGTCGGCCGCATCCGCTCGATTGCCGAGGCTGCCCGCGATGCAGGAAGGCAGGTGCTGGTGCTGGGCTCGTCGCTCAAGCGCGTCATCAATGTCGCGACAGAACTCGGCTATCTCGACGGCCTGCCGGAGTTCATCGACGAAGACGACTACGGCTTCATCCCGCGCGAGAACCTCGTGATCATCTGCACCGGCAGCCAGGGCGAGCCCCGCGCCGCGCTCGCCAAGCTTGCCCGCGACGAGATGCGCAGCGTGGCGCTGTCGCCGGGAGATACAGTCGTCTATTCGTCGCGTGTCATTCCTGGCAACGAGAAGGCCATCCTGGAAACGAAGAACCTGCTGATCGAGCAGGGAATCAAGATTATCGAGGACGGCGATGCGCTGGTGCACGTCTCGGGCCATCCGCGCCGCAGCGAGCTCAAGCGGATGTATGAGTGGACGAAGCCGCGCATCCTCGTGCCTGTGCATGGCGAGGCCGCCCACTTGGTGGCGCAGGGTGCGTTGGGTGCGCAGGCCGGCATTCCGGAGGTCGCGCAGGTCCGCAATGGCGACATGATTCGGTTGGCCCCGGGCGCCTCCGAGATCGTCGATCAGGTTCCTTTCGGCCGACTGTTCAAGGACGGCAGGCTGATCGGCTCCGAGGAGACGATGGGCATTCGCGACCGGCGCAAGCTCTCCTATGTCGGGCATGTCGCCGTCAACGTCGTGCTCGACGATCGCCACGACATCGCCGGCGACCCTGACATCGTCGCCATCGGCGTCGCCAAGGCGGATGCGAGGGGCAAGCCGCTGGAAGACCTGATGCTCGATGCGGCGATCGGCGCCATTGAAAGCATCCCGCGCGCCAGGCGAAAGGACCTCGATCTTGTCGCCGAGGCGGTGCGCCGCGCGGTGCGTGCCGCCGCAAACGAGGCCTGGGGGAAGAAGCCGGTGGTGACGGTGTTCGTCACCAGGTAGGGCGCAGACAGAACCGGAGGGGAAAACATGCTCGGACGCCTGAACCACGTCGCTCTTGCCGTGCCGGATATCGAGGTCGCCAGCGCGCACTATCGCGATACGTTGGGCGCCACGGTTTCGTCCCCGCAGGCGCTGCCCGAGCACGGTGTCACCGTCGCCTTCATCGACGTCGGCAATACCAAGATCGAGCTTCTGGAGCCGCTGGGCGAAACGTCCACCATACGGCCATTCCTTGAGAAGAACCCGGCCGGCGGCATGCACCATGTGTGCTACGAGGTCGAAGACATCATCGCTGCCCGAGACCGGCTGAAAGCCGAAGGCGCGCGGGTGCTGGGGGACGGAGAGCCGAAGATCGGCGCGCATGGCAATCCGGTGCTATTCCTTCACCCGAAGGACTTCTTCGGCACGCTGGTCGAACTGGAACAGGTGTGAGCGACCGATGAGCTGGATATCCATCCTCGCGATCTACTTCATCCTGTGGTGGGTGGTGCTCTTCGCCATGCTGTCGTTCGGCCTGAAGACACAGGAAGAAGATGGCGAAGTGACGCTGGGCACGGTTGAAAGCGCGCCGAAGGCGACCCGTCACATGCTGGGCGCGGTGATCCGAACGACAATTGTTTCCGGGATCATCTTCGGGGCATTCTACATCGCCGTCGTCCACTACGGCTTTTCCTTCGACGATATCCCGCGCATCGGCCCGTCCGCGCGCTGACCGGCAGGCTCGCACTCGGCCGGCCGGTTCTCCGTCAATGCTGCGCTGCGGACCTTTCAGCGTTTGCCTGCCCGCCGCAGCATGTAAGTGTCCATGATCCAGCCCTTCGCCTGGCGCGCCTCGGCGCGGGCGCGAGCGATACTACCGGCGACTTCAGACAGCCTGCCAGCGATTACCATCTCGTCCGGCGCGCCGAGATAGGCGCCCCACCAGATGTCGAAGGTGTTCCCGTCCAGCGCCTCGAACGCCATGCCGCCGTCGAGCATCACGACGAGGGTCTCGGCATTTTCCGGAAATCCCTCCGTTGCTAGCCGCCGGCCAGTCGTCACCTGAACCGCCCCGCCGATCGTGTTGAGCGCCATGGCGTGGCCTGCTGCCAGTGCCTGAATACTGGTGATGCCGGGCACGATTTCGATGCGGAAGTCGTTCGGGGAAATTTCGCGCAAACGGGTGAGGATACGCAGCGTGCTGTCGTAGAGCGACGGGTCGCCCCAGACGAGCAGCGCGATCGACGCGTCCGTACCTGCATGCTCCGCGAGCAGCGAATCGTACCGATCGGCAATGGCTTGATGCCAGTCGTCGACGCCGGCGCGGTAGGACGTGTTGGCCTGGTCGCGAACGGGCAGCTCGAACTCCACCACGCGCGTCCCGGCGTTGGTCAGGTAGCGCCGGCAGATGTCGCGGCGCAACTCGGCCAGTTCCATTTTCTCGTCGCCCTTCAGCGGAAGCAGCACGAGGTCCGCGCGATTGAGCGTGTTGATCGCCTGCACCGTGACATGCTCCGGATTGCCGGTGCCGATGCCGATGACGAGGAAGCTGCGCATACTATACTACCCTTCGGACACGCCGGCTTCGGCGAAGGTCGCCATGCCGGAATGGCAGGCGAGCGCACCACGCAGCACCGCCACTGCCAGGCACCCGCCCGACGCCTCGCCGAGGCGCATGCCGAGATCGAGGATAGGCCTGAGCCCGAGCCGCGCCAGCAGCTTGCCGTGCTGGGCCTCGGCGGAGACATGGCCCGCAAGCGCATGCGCAAGTCCGCCTTCCGCCAGCCGCGCAAGGGGGGCAGCGGCCGCTGTCGCGACAAAACCGTCCAGCATCACCGGAATGCCGTTGCGGCGCGCGGCCAGCGCGGCGCCGAACATCGCGGCAAGCTCGCGGCCACCGACGCGGCGCAGCACCTCAAGCGGGTCGTGGAGTGATGCGCCGTGCAGTGCCATCGCGGCGTCCACTGTCTCCGCCTTGCGCTTCAGGCCGGCATCGTCGACGCCGGTTCCGCGGCCGACCCATTCCTCTCCGCCGCCGCCCAAAAGCCCGGCCGCGATGGCTGCCGCCGCCGTCGTGTTGGCGATGCCCATTTCGCCGATGCAGATCATGTCGCATGCCGGATCGACCGCGCCATAGCCCTCGCTCACGGCGGCCGCGAATTCCATCTCGCTCAACGCGGGAGCGACGGTGAAATCGGCCGTCGGTGTCTCGATCGACAGTGGCGTTACCTTGAGATTGGCGCCGACGGCCCGGGCGAGCTGGTTGATCGCCGCGCCGCCGCTGGCAAAGTTCGCCACCATCTGACCCGTCACTTCGGCCGGGAATGCCGAAACGCCGCGCGCCGCAACACCGTGCGAGCCGGCGAAGACCAGCACGTCGACACGGTTCAGCACGGGTACGGCGCGGCCCTGCCAGCGGGCGAGAAAGACCGCCAGTTCCTCCAGCCTCCCGAGACTGCCCGGCGGCTTGGTCAGCACGCCTTGGCGAGCGGCAGCGGCTGCCGCTGCTTCCGCGTCGCCGGTAGGCAGGTCGGCGCAGAGCGCGCGGATTTCGGCGATCGAGGCCGGTGCGGTCATGTCGTCTCCGTCAGATAAGAAGCGTGGCGGCAAGGGCCAGAACGGCGATCTCGCCCGCCTGTTCGAGGGCGCCGAGCACGTCGCCGGTCTGGCCGCCGATCTGGCGGCGGGCCAGCTCGGAAAGGACGAGGAAGACACCGGCAAGCAGCAGGACACCCAGAAGCGCAAACCAGAAGCCGCTGGCCAGCATCGCAAAAAGGCCGATCAGCCCGGCGGCGAGAGCCGTACCGGCGCCGACCCGTCCGACACCCGCAGAAAGTCCGCCCGGCCGCGCGGGTGGCAACAGGTGCATCATTGCCGGAATGGCGGCACGGGCAACTGCATGTGCAGCGACGATAGCGAGCACCATGATGATCGGTGCGGCGGCTGCAATGGCGGTCAGCGCCGCCCAGCGCGCGACGAGCGACAGGCCAAGTGCGAGCGTGCCATAGGTGCCGATGCGGCTGTCCTTCATGATGGCGAGCTTGTCGTCAGGCGTCCTGCCGCCGCCGAAGCCATCGGCCACGTCGGCCAGCCCGTCCTCGTGCAGCGCCCCGGTGGCCACGATCCCGGCCGCAAGCGCGAGCGCAGCGGCAACGCCGGCCGGTACGCCGAGCGCGGTTGCGAGCCAGAGAGAGAGGGCGACGAACAGGCCGACCAGGAGCCCGGCAACGGGAGCAGCCCATTGAGCATCGGCGAGGGTGCGCCCAATCGAACTACCGCCGGAAACCGGCAATCGCGTATAGAATCCAACGCAGGCCGCGATATCGCCGGCAAGCGCGGAGAGGGGCGGCAGGCGCGATTCCACCTTCAAGCTCCCGCGATCGCGTGGAAGAAGGTGCCTGTGACGCGGCCGCGCCGCGCGCCCGAGGGTCCGAGATCGTTGCTGGCGGCATCCGACAGCATGGCCAACGGCTCGTCCCGGCCTGTTTCAACGACGCGCGAATAATGGAATTCGTGGCCCCTTATCGTGCACCCTGCGGGGCCGATGGGCGAGCCCGCGAGCAGGCGGGCGCTGCGATAGCCGAGATTTATCTTTCGTTTCGCAAAGCTCGTCACATGGCCCAGCAAGCCGGTCATGCGGTGGGTAACGCCGTCGGCATCCTCCAGAGCCTCGCCCAGCACCATGAAGCCGCCGCACTCGCCATGGACAGGATGGGTTTCGGCAAAGGCGGCGAGACGGTCGCGGAACGTGTAGGCGGCGGCCAGCCTGCCGGCATGCAACTCTGGATAGCCGCCGGGAAGCCAGCACACATCGCAGGAAGGATCCGGCCCTTCACCTGCCAGCGGTGAGAACGGCACCAGCGTGGCGCCTGCCTCCCGCCACGAGCGCGCCAGATGCGGATAGACGAAGCTGAAGGCCGCGTCGTCGGCAATCGCGATGCGCTGTCCGGGTGGCGGCAGCGCGACGCGCGACTCGTTTGTAGTCGGGCCGACCGGGCTCGCCATCGCCATCACCGCGTCGATGTCGATGGAGCGCGCAGCCGTATCGGCGAGCGTCTCGATGAAGGTCTCTAGAGCCGCGTGCTCGCGGGCCTGGACAAGCCCGAGGTGGCGTTCGGGCATGCTCATCTCGGGATTGCGGCGGATGGCACCGATGACAGGCAGGCCTCGATTTTCGATGGCACCTCGTGCCTGGGCCTCGTGGCGTTCGCTCGCCACCTGGTTCAGGACAATGCCGCCGATGCGCACCGCGGTGTCGAACGTGGCGAACCCATGCGCGATGGCGGCAGCCGTCTGCGACTGACCCGAAATGTCGAGCACCAGCAGCACCGGCAATCCGTGGCGACGGGCAAGGTCGGCCGCAGCGCCGGAGCGGCCCGTTTCACCGCGCACGCCATCGAAGAGGCCCATGGCGCTTTCGATTACCAGAGCGTCTGCTCCAGCAGCCTGCCGCGTCAGAAGGTCGTCCAGCAGTGAAGGCGGCATTGCCCAACTGTCGAGGTTGACGCCGGGCTGTCCGGTCGCCGCGGCGTGGAAGCCGGGGTCGATGTAATCCGGCCCGGACTTTGCACCGGCGACAGCCAGACCGCGCCGCCTCAAAGCTCGCATGAGCCCTACGGCGACGCTGGTCTTGCCCGCGCCCGAGCGCGCCGCGCCGACGATGAAGCCGCGCGCGCTCATTTCCGGGGAGCCCCGACGTGCAACCTGTCCCGCATGGTTACGATGTCGCCCACCACGATGAGCCCGGGAGAGCCAAATCCGGCCTCGGACGCGCGAGCGGCGATCGTTCCCAGCACGTCGGCCAGCATGCGCTCGCCTGCCGTTGTGGCGGACATGATCAACGCCACAGGTGTGGATGCCGGCAGGCCGCCGGCCATCAGCTCTTTCGCGATCGTGCCGAGGCGACTCATGCCCATGTAGACGACGATCGGCTGGCCCGTGCGTGCGAGCGCGGCCCAGTCCAGGTCGTCGTCGTCGCCAGCCGAGTGGCCTGTGGCGAGGATGATCGCCTTGTTGGTACCGCGCATCGTGGCCGGGATGCCGGCGCCGGCCAGCGCGCCGAACGCAGCGGTGATGCCGGCCAGAAAGCGGAACGGCACGCCCGCTTCGGCCAGCGCCAGAGCTTCTTCGCCGCCGCGACCGAACAGGTTCGGGTCGCCGCCCTTCAGGCGCAGCACGCGTTTGCCGGCCTGCGCGAGCGAGACGAGCAGCGTGTTGATGTCGCCCTGAGCTGCCGAAGGCGCGCCGCCGCGTTTACCGACATTGTGCAGCTCGGCATGCGGCGCGGCGCGGGACACAGCGGGATCCACCAAGGCGTCGTGAACGACTGCGTCGGCCTGCGACAGTGCATTGATGAGGTCCAGCGTCAGGTAGCCCAGCCCGCCGGGACCTGCTCCGGCAAGCCAGACCTCGCCCGGCTCCATGGCCGGGCCGTCATAGGCGAGACGCGCAAGTACTTCGGCGACGCTCACAGGCCATCCCTCCCGCGAAAACGCCGCTGATAGGCGGGGTCGTAGAGGGAACTCTCACGAAAATCCTCGGCAGCAAGGCCCGGCCCTACGAAGATGATCGCCGTACGATCGATCGGATTGGCCTCGACCAGCGGGCGGATCGTGGCCAAGGTGGCCCTGATGATGCGCTCCTCCGGCCATGTCGCTCGCGCGACGATGGCGACGGGGCAATCGGCGCCATAGAGCGGCGTCAGATCAGCCACCACGGTATCGAGTGCGTGGATGGCGAGGTGGATGGCGAGCGTAGCCCCCGTCGCACCGAAGCCGGCGAGCGTCTCGCCTTCCGGCATCGCCGAAGCGCGTCCAGATATGCGGGTCAAAACCAGGCTCTGCGCCACTTCGGGAATGGTCAGCTCGCGGCCCAGTGCCGCCGCAGCCGCCGCGAAGGCCGGCACGCCCGGTGTCATCGTGTAGCGGATGCCGAGGCGCCTCAGCCGTCGCGTCTGCTCGGCGACCGCGCTCCAGACCGACAGGTCGCCCGAATGCAGACGCGCAACGTCATGGCCAGCCTTGTCGGCGGCAATGAACTCGGCCTCGATCTCGTCAAGCGACATCGGCGCCGTGTCGACGATGCGCGCCTCGGGCGGGCAATGGGTGAGCAGCGCCGCTGGCACCACGGAGCCGGCGTAGAGGCAGACCGGACAATTCGCTATCAGGTCGCGTCCGCGCAAGGTTATCAGGTCGGCGGCGCCCGGGCCGGCACCGATGAAATGCACGGTCATTGCCGCATGGCTCCCTCTGCGAGCGCGCAGGTTGTTCTGCTGTGCACCGTTCGCGGCCCGATGAGCCGGCCGCCCGGGCCCGCGGCGGCAAGGGCGGCCGCTTCGGATGCTGAACCCGTGCCGGTTGCGGCAAGCGATGCCGCGGACACGGTCGGTGTTTCGCCCGCAAGCAACCTCGCGCTGTTCGCGTCAATGATCGTGACGCCGAGGCCGAGTAGCCGGGCAGCCTCCGCGATACCGGGCTCCTCGCGCTTGAGGTCAATCACCGCGAGCGCGGCTATCGCCTGCCGTTCGACGCCCTGCGCGGCGGCGGCCGCCTCGATCGCTGCGACGATTTCGGCGGCGCTCGCACCTTTCCGGCATCCAATGCCCGCGACGATCATGTTCTGGTCCAGCTCCACTGGGTGACGGGCATCGCCGGTCGCCAGCCGCGCATTTCGCCGACCGGGGCGGCACGCGAAATGGCGATGCGGGTCAGCGCGCCCCCATGGCTGGCGTGCAGCGACAGGAGCAGGGCTTCCATCGCCAGCGTCACCGCATTGGCGACAAGTCGTCCGCCGGGCCGTAGCGCGCCGATTGCCGCTTCAGTAACGCCGTCGCCGCTTCCGCCGCCGCCACCGACGAAGATCGCGTCGGGCGCGGGCAGGCCTGCCAACGCCTCAGGCGCACGGCCGTGAACGACGTTGATGCCCGGCACGCCGAGCGCGGTGGCATTGCGACCGATTCGCGCGGCGCGCTCGGCGTCGGCCTCGATGGCGACGGCGCGCATCGACGGATGGGTCAGCATCCACTCGATGGCGATCGAGCCGGCGCCGGCGCCTATGTCCCAGAGCAGTTCGCCGCGACGGGGGCATAGTGCGGAGAGCGTGAGCGCGCGGACTTCGCGCTTGGTGATCTGCCCGTCATGCTCGAACAGCGCGTCGTCAAGGCCGAAGCCCAGCGGCACAATGGCCGCGTCTGCGCCGGCAGCCACTTCGATCGCAAGAAGATTGAGTGGTGCAAATGTCTGTCCGGCGATCACGGCGGGATTGCCGGATAGGACGCGTTCGGAGGGCCCACCCAGCGCTTCCAATATATGCAGGCGCGAAAGGCCGAACCCCCATGAGACGATCCGATTGGCAATCGCGGCAGGCGCAGCTCCGTCCGAGGTTAGCGCCAGGACCCGACGGCCGGGCTGAAGCAGCGGCCGCAGCAGCGCGATGTCGCGACCGTGCAGCGAAACGGTCTCGACATCCTGCAATGGCCAGCCAAGCCGTGAGGCCGCGAGGGTGAAAGCCGATGGGGCTGGGTGCACGTCCATTTCGCTGGCGCTCAAGTGACGCGCGAGCGTTGCTCCAACGCCGTGGTTGAATGGATCTCCGGAAGCGAGCACGCAGACGCGGCTGCTGCGCAGCGCAAGTACCGCCGCCATCGCGCTGTCGAAGGGCGCGGGCCAGGCGCGCGCCTCGCCTGAGATTAGGCCGGCCGCCAGTTCCAGATGGCGCGTTGCACCGAACACGAACTCGGCCTGCATGATCGCGGACCGCGCCGCATCGCCAAGCCCGGCTGCTCCATCTTCTCCGATCCCGACTACAGAAAGCCATTTTGGCGTTGCGCCGGCCGTCTCCTGTTTTCTAGATGACGACATGAGCATGCCTGCGATCTTGATACTCGGCGGCACCGGTGAGGCGCGCCTCTTGGCCGAGCAGCTTTGCGCGCGGGGCGACCTGGACGTGACGCTGTCTCTGGCCGGCCGCACCAAGAGCCCGCTGCCCCAAGCCGGCCGCGTGCGGGTCGGCGGCTTCGGCGGCGCGGAGGGTCTTGCGGCGTTCCTGCGCGAAAATGGGATTGCCGTTCTGGTCGACGCCACTCACCCGTACGCAGCGCGCATTTCGGTCAACGCGGTGGCCGCGTCCAGCCTCGCCTGCCTGCCGTTGGTGGTGCTGGAGCGTGCTCCTTGGCAACCCGTCGAGGGCGACCGCTGGATCGACGCATCGTCCGTCGAGGATGCGGCCGGGCTGCTCGGCAAAAGGCGAAACGTGTTCCTCGCCATCGGCCGTCAGGAACTGGCGCCGTTTCGCGCCCATCCGCAACATCGATACATCGTGCGCAGCGTCGATCCGGTCGGCTCCGATCAGGCGATAGCCGGCGCGGTCTACCTGCTGGAGCGCGGACCGTTCGACATCAATGCGGAGCGGGCGCTGCTTGTCGAACAAGATGTCGACATCGTCGTATCGAAAAATAGTGGCGCCCCCGCCGCATACGGCAAGATCGCCGCGGCGCGACAACTGGGCCTGCCCGTCGTGATGATTGCGCGCCCGCGCAGCCGGCCGGTCGACGCCGTCTCCACGGTGGATGAGGCTGTGCGGCGCATTCTTCATTGCGCCGGTCTTCCCGCGTAGCGCGGCGAATAGACGAGCGCCGGCATTCCGTCGCGTTCCACACGGCGGGTTTCCGAGGAGCCGACGATGACGCAGGTCGCCATGTCCGCCATCCCGCCTTTCGCTGCGGACAGCGTGGAAATCGTCATGGCCTCGTCGGGGCGGCCCGCCGCGCGCCCAAAGATGACGATCGTTTCGCTGCCGAGCACTTCGCGAAGCATCTCGAAGGCGCGGTCAAGTTGCCAAGGCCGCGCCCTGCTCACCGGATTGTAAATGGCGATGACGAAGCCGGCGCCAGCCGCCGCCCGCAGGCGCGACTCGATCATTTCCCACGGTTTGAGGTTGTCGGAGAGCGACAATGCGCAGAAATCGTGTCCCAGAGGCGCGCCGACGCGGGCCGCAACCGCGAGCATCGCCGTAATCCCCGGCACGACGGAAAGTTCGAGGCCGCGCCATTCTTCCGGGCCATGCTCGATCGCTTCGCAGACGGCCGCCGCCATGGCGAAAACGCCGGCGTCGCCGCCAGATACCACCGCCACCTGTCGGCCCTCGGCCGCCATTGCCAGTGCGGCGCGGGCGCGCGCAAGCTCTTCGCGGTTGTCCGAGGCATGCGCCGTCTGGCCGGGCAGCAGCGCGATGCGATCGAGATAGCCGGCATAGCCGAACAGGTCGGTTGCCGCCTCGATAGCCGCATTGGCTTCCGGCGTGATCTGGCGCGGGCTGCCGGGTCCCAGCCCGATAACGGTTATGCAGCCGTTCATTGCCGTTTCCTCCAGCCAGGCACGAGCACGATCGCGAAATAGGGCGCATCGTCGTCCGCCTTGTCGGCCAGCCGCGCCGTCTTCATCGCGGCCATTGTGCCGCGCTCGACGTAGACTGCCTCGGTGAGCCTGTCGGCGGTGGCCAGTGCGCGGCGAATTTTAGCGAGGTTGCGGCCGACCTTCATCACCACGCACGCTTCGGATGCCGCAAAGCGACGCGAAAGCTCGTCTTCGGGAAGCGTGCCGGGGAGCACTGAGAGCACGTCGTCGCCCTGCACGATCGGCAATCCGACTGCCGACCAGCAGCCCGACATCGCGGTGACGCCCGGTATTACCTCGGTCGGATAAAGATGGGCGAGGCGTACATGCAGATGCATGTAGGAGCCGTAGAATAGAGGGTCACCTTCGGAAAGCACCGCCACCGTCCTGCCGGCGTCGAGGTGGGCGGCGACTGCCGTTGCGGAGTTCTCGTAGAAGCCCGTGATCGCCTCGCCATACGCTGCTTCGGCCTTCGCCACCTCCGTCGTTACCGGGTAGTACAGCGGCAGTTCGACGATCTCCGGCCGCATATGAGCGGCAACGATGGTGCGCGCGTTGCCGGCGCGGCCAAGCTTGGCGAAATGGGCGACGACGTCGGCCTCGGCCAGCGCACGCGCCGCCTTCAGCGTCAGGAGTTCCGGGTCACCCGGCCCGGTGCCGACGCCGATCAGGCGCCCCTTGATTGCCGGCGCGCTCAAAGGCCGGGCCTTGCCAGAGCGTTGATTGCGGCGGCCGTCATAGCGCTCCCGCCCAACCTGCCGCGCACTATGGCGAAGGGCACGCCAAAGCGATTGCCGGCCAGAGCGTCCTTGGATTCGGCAGCACCGACGAAGCCCACCGGCATGCCGACGATCGCAGCCGGCTTCGGCGCTCCTTGGGCAAGCATGTCCAACAGATGGAAAAGCGCTGTGGGCGCATTGCCTATGGCGACGACCGCACCTTCGAGCCGGTCGCGCCACAATTCGAGTGCGGCAGCCGAGCGCGTATTGCCGATTTCGGCGGCAAGCGTAGGCGTGCGCGGGTCGCGCAGCGTGCAGATAACGTTGTTGTTCGCCGGCAGCCGCGCGCGGGTAACGCCCTGAGCCACCATCTCCGCGTCGCAAAGGACGGGCGCGCCGACTCGGAGTGCCACTCTCGCTGCTGCAACGAATCCCGGCGAAAACGCGAACGCGCTGGCCGCCTCGACCATGCCGCAAGCGTGAATCATGCGCACCGCCACGTCCGCCTCCTCGGTGCTGAACCGCGACAGATCGGCTTCCGCGCGGATAATCGCAAAGGACTGCTCATAGATCGCCGTGCCGTCTCGGATGTAGTCTTGGGTCTGCGTCATGCGGAGGCTTTCAAAGGGCGCGCGCCATGCACGAGGGCGGCACGATGGAGGAGGGTTACGAGAACCGGATCGGGTTCGCGACCGCCGGTGTCTATCTCGTAACCTGCAGCGCCGCCAACAAGCGAAATCGCCGCTGCTGACGGACGGGCGCATTGCTTGGAGCAACCAGAGATGTGCAGCGTCATGCCGGCTGACAGGGAAGCGTCTGATGCAAGTTCGCGGGCGATCGCCTTTGTTGGCAGGAATGCCGAGGCACAGGCGGGCGCGCCCGCGCAGGCGACGATGGAGAGCCGCGAATCGCCGGCGCTCGTGACAAACCCCAGTCGCTCCGCAGCCGAGATCAGGCTGGCTGCCG
>Ga0307505_10000268_pt1 | contig 62549 bp, 61 predicted proteins | sample 23_S_MG_FD_202183 | JGI IMG/M metagenome (GOLD analysis project Ga0307505, IMG submission 202183) | Soil microbial communities from Populus trichocarpa stands in riparian zone in the Pacific Northwest, United States - 23_S | ecosystem: Environmental > Terrestrial > Soil > Riparian zone > Trees...
GGCCTCTCGCAGCTTCAGCTCAATGCCATTGCCAGACAATTGAACGGGAGGCCACGCAAGACGCTTGGCTTCCGCACGCCTGCTGAGAAGTTCAGCGAATGTGTTGCGTTGACCGGTTGAATCCGCCAGCCGAAGCTGCCGGTCGCTGGGTCTCGCCACGAGCGGCAGCTCTCAGGCTCCCGGATTGCCTGCGTGTATGCCGGCGTGACGGGCAGGCAGACTGGCCGAAGCGCCATCGCGGCCACGGCATCCAATCCATTGACTCATCGTCTGATCGGCGGCGGGGGCTGTTTCGGGCTGTGTCGCCTGCGATGATTCTTGGCGCCATGTCATCGCGACCGTCGACATGCGAAGCGTCTACGCTGCTGTACATCGAAGGGCGTGAGCTTGCGGATGTGCTGGCCCGCCAACGCCCCCAAGGACCACGACATGCCCACTGCGCCACCAGACAACGCCCAGTCGAACACCCCATTCGGCTCTACATGGCCTTCGCGCGGACGACCCGTCGCCCGCCCCACGCAGTCCAGGGACTTTCGAGCGCTTCGCCCCGCCGAGTCGGAGCGCCCTCGCCCCCACGGCGCAGACTACGTGACCATCCCTGTCGCCGCCGCCATGACTGCTGAGCACCAAAACCAATACGGCGCGCCGGGTGAGCCTGAACACCCGGGCGATCGCGGCGATGCAGCGACAACGCAGGCACACCCAGATCCGTGACGAGCACGTCTTCCTCGACCCGCGCTACGACGAACCCTGGTTCGAGGAGCGCGCCTTTCGGCGCAGCTACTGGGAGCCGACCCTTCGGCACCTGGGCATGCGCTACCGGCCGCCCTACAACTGTCGCCACACCTACGCGACCATGATGCGAATGGCCGGGATGACGCCAGCCTTCTGCGCGAAGCAGCTCGGGCACCCTGTGGAAATGTTTCTCCGCACGTACGCGAAGTGGATCGACGGTGGCCAGAACGCGCTGGAAATGGGTTGCGTCGAAGCAGCCCCTCACACCGGGTTTATCCCCCGACTTCTCTTAAGAAAGGCCGCTGATCGCCTAACTTACTGATTTCAAATGGAATTATTGGGGTGGCTGATGGGACTCGAACCCACGACGACCAGAATCACAATCTGGGACTCTACCAACTGAGCTACAGCCACCGCACAGTTCGCGATTATAGAGAGACCGGAGTCAGGGCTGCGCCAGCGCGGCGTTCGCAGGTGCTTTCAGGTCGACCTTGTAGCGGGCCTTCAACGCCTCGTAATACGCCTGCGTTTCGGCGCGCGCCCAGGCTTGCGCGATGCGCGGCGACAGCGCCGCCAGCTCGGGCGCTTGCGCGGCCGGCGGCTGCACCGCGGTGATGCGCGCTACCACGTAGCCCTGCTGGCCATCGTCGATGCCGACCACCGCCGGCAGCTTGCTGGCGTCTGCGCGTAGCACGCCGTCCAGCAGTGCCGGCGAGACATTCTGCGGATCGGCACGCGAGACCGTGATCGCCGCCGGCAGCGCGGCGCCGTCGGCGCCCTGCCGGGTTTGTGCGAGCAGCGCCTCGCCGTCCTTGCGTGCCAGCGCCAGCGCCTGCTGCTGACGCACGCGCTCGCGCACCATCTCCTGCACCTCGGTCAGCGGCAAGACGCGCGCCGGCAGGTGTTCGACCACGCGGGCCGAAGTGAGCTGGTTGGGCGCCGTCTCCACCGCCTCGGTGTTGCGCTTGTTGCGCAGCGTGTCGTCGGAAAACACCGCGTCGAGCAGCTTGGCCGACGCGAGCACCCCGCTGGCCGCCGGCGCCGGCGCGCGGCCGACGGTTGCGGTCTGCTTGGCCAGCTTCAACCGGTCGATCACCGGCTGCAAGCTGTCGGCCTGCTCGTAGACGGTGTTGCCGAACTGCTCGGCGGCTTCCGCGTACTTCGCCTGCGCCAACTGGCGCTTGACCTGGGTTTCGATCTCGGCGCGCACCGCGTCGAAGGGTTTCCTCTCGCCGCCGCGCACGGCGTCAAGGCGGATGATGTGAAAACCGAAGTCGCTCTCGACCAGGTTGCTGATCTCACCCGACTTCATCGCGTAGACCGCATCGTCGAAGGGCTTGACCATCGCGCCGCGGCCGAAGAAGTCGAGGTCGCCGCCGCGTTCGGCCGAACCTTGGTCGTCCGAGTTCTTCTTCGCGAGTTCGGCGAAGGCGCCCGGGTTCTTGCGCAGGTCGGCCAGCACACCCTCAGCTTTCGCCTTCGCCTTGGCGCGCTGGTCGGCGGGCATGTCCTTGTCAGCATTGAAGAGGATGTGGCTCGCGCGCCGCTCCTCGGCGCTGGTATAGCGCGAGATGTTTTCGTCGTAGTACTTGCGCAGGTCGTCCGGGCTGACCGTGACGCCGGTCATCAGACTGTCCAGCCCGAGCGTCACGTATTCGATGCGCGCCTGCTCGATGGTGCGGAACTGCGCCTGGTTCGCCTGGTGGTAGGCGGCGAGCTCGGCATCCGTCGGGTTCACCTTCGCAAGATAGTCCTGGACGTCGAACCGCCGCAGCTGCACGTCGCGGCGCTGCAGCAGCGCGTCGAGCACGGCGCGCGCGGCGGCTTGCGAGGCGAGCGCGCTGCTTTCGATGCCGCCCGTCACCTGCGCCAGCGTGGCCTGCTGGCGCACACGCGCTTCGAAGATCTCTGGCGTCATGCCCTGCGCCTCGAGCAGTGCTTTGTAGGCCGGCACGTCGATCGATCCGTCGGGCCGCTTCAGCGCAGCGAGTTGGGGCACCTCGAACAGCTCGCGCTGCAGGCGGTCGTCGCTCAACGTCAGATGCTGCCTGGCAGCAGCGGTGAACAGCACCCGCTCGCGCACCAACTGCTCCAGCGTCTCGCGCTTCAGCTCGGGGGCGTCGAGCAGCTTGGCGTCGATGCCCGGGTTCTGCTGGCGCAGCTGCTCGATGCGGCGCTGGTGCGCGGCGTTCCACTCACCCTGCGTGATCTTCTGGCCGTCGACCTTGGCGACCGTCGCGTTCTCCGCGCTGCCGAACTGGGTATAGCCCTGAACGCCGAAGAAGACGAACGACGGAATGATCAGGACCACCAAGAAGAACATGATCCACTTGGTGTGATTGCGGACAAAATCGAACATCGGCGGGCACCTTCAGATGGCACAAAGGCGAACCGCAGGTTCGCCTTTGTTCGTGAGCTCAAGCGATTCTAGCCGAGCGCGCCGCGGCAGCTGGTGGGGGGTGGTGGGTGCTGAGGGGTTCGAACCCCCGACCTACGCCTTGTAAGGGCGCCGCTCTACCGACTGAGCTAAGCACCCGGTGTGGATGCGATCTACAGCCCGTCCTTCAGGGCCTTGCCGGGACGGAACTTGGGCACCTTTGCGGCCTTGATCTTGATGGCAGCGCCGGTGCGCGGGTTGCGGCCGGTGCGTGCGGCGCGTTTGGTCACCGAGAAGGTACCGAAGCCGACCAGGGAAACCGAGTTGCCTTTTTTCAGAGTCGACTTCACGCCGCCGATCACGGCTTCGAGCGCACGGCCCGCGGCGGCCTTGGAAATGTCGGCCTGCTTGGCGATGTGCTCGATCAGTTCACTTTTGTTCACAAGAGTCCCCCTCTAAGGTGTCTCGATTCATGTCCGGGTGGGTGATTCGGGCCGCTTGAGCGCCGCTGGTTGGGGCGGGCGGACCGGGTGTCGATTCATTACAGCCCCGCCCCTGGGCAGTGTCAAGCGCGCGACGGCGATTCTATGTCGACTCACCCGCTCGGCTGGCGTGCAAAGAGCGTGCGCAGAGTCACGCTCCCCCGTCGCGCACGACCAGTGCAACCCCGATCGCGGTCAGCGCCAGGCCCGCCAACACCGCAAGCCCCAGGGCCTCGCCGAACAGCATCCAGGCCATCACCGCAGTGCAGGGCGGCACCAGGTAGAGCAGGCTCGTGACCTTGGCCGCCGCGCCGCGCTGGATCAACATGAACAACAACGAACTGCCGCCCAGCGTGAGCACCAGCACCGACCAGGCCATTGCGCCGATCAGTTCGGGGTGCAGCCGGATCGGCTCGCTCTCCAGCCACAGCGCGAGCGGCAGCGTGACCACCAGCGCGGCCAGCAGTTGCACGAACATCGCCGCGCGCACGTCGCCGGGGGTGAGGTAACGCTTCTGGTAGAGCGTGCCGACGGTCATCGACAGCAGCGCAGCGATCGACAGCGCGACGTTCGCGGCTGCGATCTCGCCCAAGCCCAGCTTGCGCCACACCACCAGCAACAAGCCGGCGAGACCGAGTGCCAAGCCCAGCCACTGGCGCGGTGCGACGCGGTGGGTCGAGGTCGACGCCAACCAGACCGCCGTCAACACCGGTTGCAGGCCGACGATCAGCGCCACCGTGCCGGCCGAGGCGCCGAGCTTGACGGCCGCCCACACGCCGCCGAGGTAGCCGGCATGCATCAACACCCCAGTCACCGCGAGGTGCCCCCACTGGGAACGTGTGCGCGGCAGCGCCACACGCGCGAGCACGATCCACACCCCGAAGGCGAGCACCGACAGCGCATAACGCCAGCTCAGGAAACCGAGCGGCGGCGCATGCGGCATGCCATAACGCGCGACGACAAAGCCGGTGCTCCAGACGAGCACGAACACCGCGGGCATCGCGCGCAGCAACGCGCGCTGGTCGTCCTGTGGCATGTCCTTCAGCGCGCCTTGGCCCGAATCTCGGGCAGCGCCTTCTGCAGGTAGTAGACCATCGACCAGATGGTCAGCACCGCGGCGGCGTAGATCAGCACCGTGCCCCAGATGCGTGTGTCGACGACACCGAACAACGCGCCGTCGTAGAGCAGGAACGGGATCGCCACCATCTGCACCGTGGTCTTGACCTTGCCGAGCATGTGCACGGCGACGCTGCGCGCGGCGCCGATCTGCGCCATCCACTCGCGCAGCGCGGAGATCGCGATCTCGCGCCCGATGATGACCAGCGCCACCAGCGTATTGACACGATCCAACTCGACCAGCACGAGCAGCGCGGCGCAGACCAGGAACTTGTCGGCCACCGGGTCGAGGAAGGCGCCGAACGACGACGTCTGGTTGAGTCGGCGCGCCAGCCACCCGTCGGCCCAGTCGGTGATCGCGAAGGCGACGAACATCGCGGTCGCGATCAGGTTGCGCGTCGGCGCATCCAGCGGCAGCGCATAAACGCCGACGATGAGCGGAATCGCGACGATGCGCGCCCAGGTCAGCAGGGTCGGCAGGTTGAAGAACATCGTGCCGGATGGTAGTGCTACTGGTCCAGCAGCCGCGGCTTGAACTTGCGATCGTCGTCGAACAGAAAGACTTCGCTGAACTTCCACGGCCGCGGCAAGTGCGACACCTCGCCGAAGGGCGCGGAGCGGCGCACGGCGTCGATCGCGATTTGGATCGTGTCCTTGGCCTGGCTGGGCTCGCGTTGCACGACGATGTGGCGCACGCTGCCGTCGGCGTTGAGCTCGATCTCGAGCACGGGAATAGCGAGCAGCGGCTCGGGCACCGGGCCCGAATAGACGCGCTCGGCATTCGCCGCCGCCAGCCGGTGCGCGGCGCGCAGGCGGTACTCGTCCCAGTTGCGTGCGCGGGCACTGATCGCGACCGGTGCGCCGGGCGCCGCGCTCGGCGGGCGCTGCGGCGCTGCGGACGGGCTGGGTGCGGGCGGGCGCGGCGGCGCGCAGGCCACCAGGCCGAGTGTGAACAACGCCAGCGCGCGGCAACCGGCGCGCCTCAGGGTAGGGCTAGTGAAGCGCACGATAGATCTCCTCGGCCAGTTGTTTGGATATGCCGTCAACGCTGTGCAGGTCCTCGACACTTGCATTCGCCACCCCGCGCAGGCCGCCAAAACGCTGCAGCAGCCGCGCGCGTTTCTTGGCGCCGATGCCGGCGATCTCTTCGAGCTTGCTGGAACCCGTGCGCACGCTCGCGCGCCGTGCGCGCATGCCGGTGATCGCGAAGCGGTGCGCCTCGTCGCGGATCTGCGCGATCAACATCAGCGCCGCCGAGTCCGGCGCCAGCGCGAGCTTTGGCCGTCCGTCGGCGAACACCAGTTCCTCCAGCCCCACCCTGCGCCCCTCGCCCTTCTCCACGCCGACGATCAGCGCGACGTCCAGGCCCAGTTCCTCGAACACCTCGCGCGCCATCGTCACCTGCCCGCGCCCGCCGTCGACGAGCACCAGGTCGGGCATTCTCGCCGTGCCCGCCGCCACGCCTTCGGCCAGCTTGGCGTAACGTCGCGTCAGCACCTGGCGCATCGCCGCATAGTCGTCACCTGCAGCGACACCTGCAATGTTGAAGCGGCGGTACTCGGCGCTCTGCATCTGATGGTGATGGAACACGACACAGCTCGCCTGCGTCGCTTCGCCGGCGGTATGGCTGATGTCGAAACACTCGATACGCAAGGTGTCCAGGTCGGGCAGATCCAGGTTCAACGCTTCGGCCACGGCACGGGTGCGCGCGCGCTGCGACCCTTCTTCGGCGAGCAGGCGGGCAAGCGCGAGCTGCGCCCCCGTGTCGGCCATCGCCAACCAGAGCCGGCGCTGCTCGCGCGGCTGGTGCTGGGCGGCGACGCGAAAGCCGGCCTGAAGCGTGAGCGTGTCGGTCAGCGCCTTGTCCACCCCATGGCTGGTGACGAGCTGTGGCGGCACCGCGGCGTCGAGGTAGTGCTGGGCGACGAAGGCGTTGAGCACCTGCGCTTCCACGCTGCTACCCTCTTCGTCGGCGAGCGCGGCGCCCTCCTCGACATGGCTCGGAAAGTAGGCCCGGTCGCCCAGATGCCGGCCGCCGCGCACCATCGCCAGGTTGACACACGCGCGCCCGCCGGCGACGCGCACGGCGAGGATGTCCACATCCTTGTCCTGCGCCGAGAAGCTGCTCTGCTCGACCGCCTGCTGGTGCAACACACGCGACAAGGCGGCGATCTGGTTGCGCGCCTCGGCTGCCTGCTCGAATCGCAGCGCGTCGGCGTGCGCCATCATGCGTGCCTGCAGGTCCGCCAGCACGTCCTCGGTCTCGCCGAGCAGAAAACGTTCGGCATCGGCCACATCGCGCGCGTAGTCGGCCTCGTCGATCAAGCCGACACAAGGCCCCGAGCAGCGGCGGATCTGGTACAGCAGGCAGGGCCGGCTGCGGTTGGCGAACACCGTGTCTTCACAGGTGCGCAGGCGGAACGCCTTCTGCAGCAGCTGGATCGACTCCTTCACCGCCCAGGCGCCGGGGTAAGGGCCGAAGTAGCGGTGTTTCTTTCTGTCCACCGCGCCGCGGTAGTAGGCCACCCTTGGAAAGCGACCCGAGGCAATCTTCAGATACGGATAACTCTTGTCGTCGCGAAACAGGATGTTGAACTTCGGGTTCAACGTCTTGATGAGGTTGTTCTCGAGCAGCAGCGCCTCGGCCTCGGTGCGCACCACCGTGGTCTCCAGGCGGGTGATGCGCCCCACCATCGCACCGATGCGCGTGCCGCCGTGTTCCTTCTGGAAGTAACTCGCCACCCGCTTCTTCAGGTTGCGCGCCTTGCCCACGTAGAGCACGCCGCCGGCTGCGTCGAAGTACCGGTACACGCCGGGCAACGCGGGCAGCGCGCCGACCTCGGCAAGCAGGCGCTCGCGCAGGTCGTCGGTCGGTTCGGCGTCGCTCATCGAGCGCGAATTGTGCCGTCCCGATAATCGCCCGCATGCGCTGGGACCTCTTCTGCCGCGTGATCGACAACTACGGCGACATCGGCGTGTGCTGGCGGCTGGCGGCCGACCTGGCCGCGCGCGGCGAGACGGTGCGGCTGATCGTCGACGAGCCGTCGCCGCTGGCCTGGATGGCGCCCCACGGCGCTCCCGGCGTGGAAGTCCGGGCGTGGAGCGACGAGCCGCTCGAGCCCGCCGACGTGGTGATCGAAGCCTTCGGCTGCGATCCGCCGCCGGCTTTCGTCGCGCGCATGACATGCGCTCAGCTCTGGATCAACCTCGAGTACCTGAGCGCGGAAGCGTATGCGGAACGTTCGCACAAGCTGCCGTCGCCACGGCCCGGCGGGCTGACGAAGTGGTTCTATTACCCGGGCTTCACAACGCCGCGCACCGGCGGGCTGCTGCGCGAGCCGGGACTCATCGCCGAGCGCGAAGCGTTCGACCGTGCGCCCTGGCTGGCCCGTCACGGCATCACGCTGCGCGACGGCGAACGCCTGGTCAGCTTGTTCGCTTATCCGCGTGCGCCCATCGACGCGCTGCTCGAACGTCTGCTGCGCCAAGGGCCGGTGCACCTGCTGCTCACGCCCGGCATGCCGCGGCCTGCGCCCCGCGCCGGCCTGGCGACCCGGCGCCTGCCCTGGCTCGAACAACACGACTTCGACCGCCTGCTCTGGGCCTGCGACTTCAACGCCGTGCGCGGCGAAGACTCGCTGGTGCGTGCCTTGTGGGCCGGCGCACCCTTCCTCTGGCACATCTACCCGCAGCACGACGGCGCGCACGCGGCCAAACTCGACGCGTTGCTCGCCCGCCTGGGCCTTGCCGGCGACTGGGCGGCCGGGTTTCGCGCCTGGAACGGCCTTGGCCCCTGGCCCGACACCCTGCCCACCGCCTGGGACACGGCCTGGCGCGACAGCCTGCTTGCGCAGCCCGACCTGACCACCCAGCTGCTCGGCTTCGTCGCCGCCAGGCGCTAGAATTGTGGGCTTTGCGCAGCACGCGCAGCCACCCCTTTCACCTTCGTCGCACCACCATGAAACTCGCTCAGGAAATCCGCGCCGGCAACGTCGTCATGCAAGGCAAGGACCCGATGGTCGTGCTGAAGACCGAATACAGCCGCGGCGGGCGCGGCGCCGCCACCGTGCGCATGAAGATGAAGAACCTGCTCAACGGCGCCGGCGCCGAGGTCGTCTTCAAGGCCGACGACAAGATGGAACAGATCGTGCTCGACCACAAGGAGTGCACCTACACCTACTTCGCCGACCCGATGTACGTGTTCATGGATGCCGAATACAACCAGTTCGAGGTCGAGGCCGAGAACATGGGCGACGCGATCCAGTACCTGGACGGCAACATGTCCGTCGAGGTGGTGTTCTATGACGGCAAGGCGATCTCGGTCGAACTGCCGACCACCGTCGTGCGCGAGATCGAGACCGAGCCCGCGGTCAAGGGCGACACCTCGGGCAAGGTGATGAAGCCGGCCAAGCTGGTCGGCACGGGTTTCGAGATCGCGGTGCCGCTGTTCGTCGAGAACGGCGACAAGATCGAGATCGATACCCGCACGCACGAGTACAAGAAACGCGTTTGAGCGTCAGAACCAGTACGCCAGCGCAAACGCGCCGATCATCAGGAACACCAGCGCCAGTTTGACCGCGGTGCCGATCATGATGCCGAGCCAGGTCGCAAAGCCGACCTCGAGAGCGCGCTTGCTCTGACCCGCCGGATCGCGCAACGCCTGCGAACGCAAAGCCCACCACTCGCCCGCCATTGCGCCGACGAAGGGCATGAACAGCAAGCCGATGAAGCCGGTGAACACGCCGGCGACGGTGCCGATCGCCGCGCCCGCCAGGGCCCAGCCGCTCGCACGCACGCGCTGGGCGCCCAACATCGCGGCGACGTAGTCGGTTGCCCAGGCCGCTGCCGCGAGCACGCCGCAGACCACCACCACCCACACCGGCACACGCGTGAAGGCGTCGAGCCAGGCACCCCAGACGATCGCGCCCAGCACGAGGATGGTGCCCGGCACGGCTGGCAGGATGGTGCCGGCGACGCCGACCAGCATCAGCACCATCACGCCGGCCCAGGCGAGTGCGTTTTGATCGAAGCCCAAGGCACACTCCCGAAGTCATGCCGCCGATCATCGCATTCGACTTCGACGCCGCCGTCACGGCGCCGTTTCGCATGCAGCCGGGTTTGCGGCGCATCGCGGCCGGCGCGCCGCAGTTGACGCCGCTGCAACCCGGCTCGCGCCATCAACGGGAGAAGCTGGCGGTGCTGTCGGCCTATGCCGAACACGCGCTCGCGGTGCAGCCCGGCTTCGACGCCGTGCCGGCGCTGCATGCGCTGGCTCGGCACGCGGCGGCCGAACATCCGCGGCACTTTGCATGGGACGGCGAACGCGCCTCGGCCCTTGGAGTCGCGGTCGCCGACGACGACGTGCAGAATCTGGAAGGCGGCGCCTTCGGCCTTGGCGACGAACTGAGCCGCTGCCTGCGCGGCCTGCCGCCCGGCTGGCGCCTGGCCGGCCTGCTGAGCCTGGCCTTTGCCGAAGACTTCGCGGCCGTCGATGGCGGCAACGCCACCATCCCCTGGATCGCCGCCTGCCTGCCGTCGCACTGGGCGCCGCAGGCCAAGGTCGGCCGCCACTTCGCCGAGGTGCATGCGCCGGTGGCCGACAACTCGCTGTTGCTGGCGGCCGGCGAGCAGCTGCTGCGGCTGGTCTGCGGGCCCGAGCATTGGGAGCGTTTTGTCTGGAACGTGACCCACGAGCCGCGGCTGAACCAGCATCCCGCGCTGGCGGGCTCGGGAGCTTGGCCCATCGATGCCTTCGCCGACCCCGACCATCCGCGCGCCTGGCTGCGCAGCGAACGCCAGACCTTCATCCCGCTGCCGGCGCTGACACAAGCGGTGTTCACGATCGCGGTGGACACGATGCCGCTGGCGCAGGCGATCGCCACGCCCGGCCACGCGCGCAAGCTGCACGACGCCGTCGCGTCGATGAGCGACGCGGTGCTCACCTACCGACGTCTGACCGACGTGCGCGCGGCGCTGCTGGCCTGGCTGGCGGCACGGTTTGAATGAAGACGACGCCGATCGTCGCCGCCGAGGTCGATTTCACCGGCGCCGCACCGCGCTTGCCGCGCGACGGCGACCTCTGTCAGCCGTGCGAAGAACCGCTCGCGCTGGCGCGTGAGGTCTTCCTCGCCGGCAACGGCCTGCCCGAGCGCTGGCGCGGCCGGCCCCGCTTCACGGTGCTCGAGACCGGCTTCGGCCTGGGGCTGAACTTCCTCGCCACCTGGGCCGCCTGGCGCGACGACACGGCGCGCTGTGACCGGCTGCACTTCGTCTCGCTGGAAAAGCACCCGCTCACCAAGGCGGACTTCGCCCGCGCACATGCGCACTCGCCGCTGCGCCCGCTCGCCGACCAGCTGCTCGCGCAGTGGCCGCCGCACACCCCCGGCCTGCACAGTCTGCGCGTCGACGCCGGCCGCGTGCAGCTGCTGCTCGGCTACGGCGACACCACGACATTGGCGCGTGAACTCGTCGCCGAGGTCGATGCCTTCTACCTCGACGGCTTCGCAGCGGCGTGCAACGCCGACCTGGGGTCGCGGGCCCTGTTCGCCACCCTCGCCCGCCTGGCAGCGCGCGACGCGACGGCCGCCACGGGGAGCGCCGCGCGGGTGGTGCGCGACGGCCTGGCGCGCGTTGGTTTCAACGTGCAGGCCGCGTCGGGGCCCGGCCGTAAGCACGACGTCACGCTCGCACACTACGCGCCGCGCCATGTCGCCGCCCAAGCGCCAGGGCGCCGCCGGCCGTCGACCCCACCCCGCCACGCCGTGATCGTCGGCGCCGGCCTGGCGGGCGCGGCCGCCGCGCGCGCGCTGTCGCAGGCCGGCATGGCTTGCACGATGTTCGAGCGCGCCGCGCAGCCGGCCAGCGAGGCCTCGGGCAACCCGGCCGGGCTCTTCCACTCGACCATCGGCCGCGACGACGGCGTGCACCATCGGCTGCACCGCGCGGCGAGTCTTCACGCCGCGCGCTGGGTGCGCGAGGCGGGCGGCGAAACAGGCGGGCTGCTCCGCTTGGACGACGATGCCGACACGATGCGCCGCATCGTCGAGGCGCAGGGCCTGCCGCCAGAACACGTGCAGGCGCTGAGCCGCGACGCCGCATCGGCGCTCGCCGGCGTGCCGCTCGCCGGCCCGGCTTGGCACTTCGTCGAAGGGGGTTGTGCCGACCCGGCGGCGCTGGTGCGGCACACGCTTGCGCTGCCGGGGGTGCGCTTCGTGGCCGGGGCCGACGTGCAGCGCGTCGAGCCTCGAGCCGACGGCTGGCGGGTGTTCGGCCCCGGCGGCCAAGTGCTCGCCGATGCGCCGCTGGTCGTACTCGCCGCCGCGCACAACACGCTGCCGCTTGCCGGCCTGCCTGCGCAATGGCTGGCGCTGTGTCGCGGCCAGGTGAGCTGGGTGCAGGCGGGCCCGTTGCGCATCGTGCCGCCGCGGCTGCCCGTAGCAAGCGGTGGTTATGCGCTTGCGTTGCCGGACGGCCGCCTCCTGCTTGGTGCGACGCAACAGCCCGGGGACGACGACCCCGCCGTGCGCGACGCCGACCATGCGCACAACCTCGCGCGCGCCGCGGCGCTGTTCGGCGTGCCGTCCCTGCTTCGCGATGACCACGCGCCCATCGAAGGGCGTGTCGGCTGGCGCGCCGTCACGCGCGACCGCTTGCCGATCGTCGGCGCAGTGCCCAATCTGGCGACCCCGCCGACACGCCACGGCGTGCGTTTCGTGCCGCGCCGCGCGGGCCTGGTCATGCTGAGCGGCCTGGGCTCCCGCGGCCTCACCACCGCCGCGTTGTGCGGCGAGTTGATCGCGGCGCAAGCCACCGGCGCGCCCTGGCCCGTCGAGGCCGACCTGGCGGACGCAATCGACCCCGCGCGCTTCGTCCTGCGCCCCTAGAACTCCAGCGTCCTCACCCCCGCCGCGCTGCCGAGCAGGCACACGCTCGCCTTGTGGCGCGCGAAGATGCCAACCTCGACGACACCCGGCCACTGGCAGACCTCGGCCTCCATCGCCAGCGGGTCGGCGATCGACAGGCCGTGCACGTCGAGGATCGGGTGGCCGTTGTCGGTGAGCTTGCCTTCGCGCAATACCGCGCGCCCGCCGATCGCGGCGAAGCGGCGCACGATCTGCGCCTGCGCCATCACGATCACCTCCACCGGCAGCGGAAAGCGCCCGAGCGTGCGCACGAGCTTGGATTCGTCGGCGATGCAGATGAAGCGTTCGGCCAGGTCGGCGACGATCTTTTCGCGTGTCAGCGCCGCGCCGCCGCCCTTGATCATGTGGCCCTGGCCGTCGATCTCGTCGGCGCCGTCGACAACCACCGGCAGCCGCTCGACCGCGTTCGCATCGAGCACCGGGATGCCCAGCGCGGCCAGCCGCTCGCTGCTGGCGAGCGAACTCGACACCGCGCCGGCGATGCGTTCGCGCATGCCTCCCAGCGCGTCGATGAAGCGGTTCACCGTGCTGCCGGTGCCCACGCCGATGACGCTGCCCGGCGTCACGTAGCGCAGCGCGGCCGCAGCGACCAGCACCTTCAGTTCGTCTTGCGTCATGCGCCGATTATCCCGGCCGCGTCATCGCCGCGGGTCTGACCCAGGCATCGAACTGCTCAGCGGTGACGAAGCCGGAAGCGACCGCCGCGTCGCGCAGGCTCAAGCCCCCCGCATGCGCCGCCTTCGCGATCTGCGCCGCCTTGTCGTAGCCGATGTGCGGGTTCAACGCCGTCACCAGCATCAACGAACGTTCGACGCCTTCGGCGATGCGGTCGCGTCGCGCGACGATGCCCTGCGCGCAATGCTGGTCGAAGCTGCGCACGCCGTCGGTCAGCAGGCGCAGGCTCTGCAGCGCGTTGTGCGCGATCAGCGGCTTGTACACGTTCAGTTCGAAGTTGCCCGAAGCGCCACCGACGTTGACCGCGACATCGTTGCCGAACACCTGCGCCGCGATCATCGTCAGCGCCTCGCATTGCGTCGGGTTGACCTTGCCGGGCATGATCGAGCTGCCCGGTTCGTTTTCCGGCAGGCCGAGCTCGCCCAGCCCCGCGCGCGGGCCGGACGCCAGCCAGCGCACATCGTTGGCGATCTTCATCAGCGCCGCCGCCAGCGTCTTGAGCGCGCCGTGCGCGAACACCAGCGCGTCGTGCGCGGCCAGCGCCTCGAACTTGTTGGGCGCGCTGACGAAGGCCAGCTCGGTCGCCTCGGCCAGCGCCTCGGCCACCCGGGCACCGAACTCGCGGTGCGTGTTCAGGCCGGTGCCGACGGCGGTGCCGCCGATCGCCAGTTCGAGCAGGTGCGGCAGGACACTCTCAAGATGAGCGTTGGCATGGTCGAGCTGGGCGACGTAGCCCGAGAACTCCTGGCCGAGGGTGAGCGGCGTCGCGTCCTGCAGGTGGGTGCGGCCGATCTTGACAATGGCGTCGAACTCGCGCGCCTTCGCCGCCAGCGTCGCGCGCAGGGCCGCCACTGCGGGGCGCAGGCGCTGCTCGATCCCGATCGCCGCGGCGACGTTCATCGCCGTGGGGAACACGTCGTTCGACGACTGGCCGCGGTTCACGTCGTCGTTCGGGTGCACGAGACGCTGCTCGCCCACCGGCCCGCCCAGGCGCTGCGAGGCCAGGTTGGCGAGCACCTCGTTCATGTTCATGTTGCTCTGGGTGCCGGAGCCCGTTTGCCAGACGGCGAGCGGGAACTGCGCGGCGTGGGCACCGGCCAGCACCTCGTCGGCGGCGGCGGCGATGGCCTGCGCCTTGTCGGCGGCAAGTAAGCCGAGGTCGCGATTCACCAGCGCCGCGGCGCGCTTGACGAGCGCCAGCGCGGCGATCAGCTCGGGCGGCATCCGTTCGGTGGAGATCGCGAAGTACAGCAGCGAGCGCTGCGTCTGCGCGCCCCACAGCGCATCGGCCGGCACCGCAATGGCGCCGAAGCTGTCGCGTTCGTTGCGGATGTCCATCGGCACGCGCCTCCTGGGGTGGAGTATGCCGCTGCGACAATCGCGCACATGCCGCTGATCCCTTATGCCCTGACGCGCCCTTTCCTGTTCGGGCTCGACGCCGAACACGCCCACGAGATGACGCTCGATGCCATCGCCGCGTTGCAGAACACGCCGGCGCAATGTGTCTGGTCGCAGGCGCGCATCGCCGACCCGGTGACGGTGGCGGGCCTCACCTTCCCCAACCGCGTGGGCCTGGCCGCGGGCCTGGACAAGAATGGCCGCTGCATCGACGGCCTGGGCGCGATGGGTTTCGGTTTCATCGAGGTCGGCACGGTGACGCCGAAGGCGCAACCCGGCAACCCGAAGCCGCGCATGTTCCGGCTGCCGCAGGCGAACGCGCTCATCAACCGCCTCGGCTTCAACAACGAAGGGCTGAATACCTTCGTCGCCAACGTGCGGCGTGCGAAGAGCTTTCGCGCCGCCGGCGGCGTGCTGGGCCTGAACATCGGCAAGAACGCGGCGACAGCGATCGAACACGCGGCCGACGACTACCTGCTCGGCCTGGCGGGCGTCTACCCGCATGCTGACTACGTGAGCGTCAACATCTCGAGCCCGAACACAAAGAACCTGCGCGAGTTGCAAGGCGACGCCGCGCTCGATGCGCTGCTTGGCGCATTGCAGGAACGACGAGCGCAGCTTGCCAGGGAGCACGGGCGACCGGTGCCGATGTTCGTGAAGATCGCGCCCGATCTCGACGAGGCGCAAGTGAAACTGATCGCCGCCACGCTGCGCCGGCATGGCGTCGATGGTGTGATCGCGACGAACACCACGCTGGCCCGTGAGGCCGTCAAGGGCCTGCCGCACGCCGACGAGGCGGGCGGCCTGTCCGGGGCGCCGGTGGCGGAACAGAGCAACCGCGTCATCGCGCAACTGCGTGCCGAACTCGGGCTTGCCTACCCGATCATCGGCGTCGGCGGCGTGATGAGCGGCGCCGACGCGGTGGCCAAACGCGCCGCCGGCGCCGACCTGGTGCAGATCTACACCGGTCTGATCTACAAGGGGCCGGCGCTGGTGGCCGAAGCGGCGGGGGAACTCAAGGCAACTTCGCCAGCACCTTCTCCACCTCGTCGGCGGTGAACGCGCGCAGGGTCTGCGTGCGCACATTGCCCTGACCGGCGATCGCGAGGCTGAACGCGGTGGCCGACTGATCGTCCGGCGCTTCCAGCACACAGACGATGTCGTGCGCGCCGAGCGTCCACCAGATGTCCTTCATCGTGACGCCGAAGCGCCCGGCGATCTCCTTCGCCGCGGCGGCACGTTTGGGCGAATCCTTGACGCTCTTGACACCCTGGTCGGTGAAGTTGATGAGGCCGATGTAGGTGGTCATCGTCGCGCTCCTGGGGTTTTGGGGGGCACGGATGCTACGCCGACGCGTGCGCCGTGCAATGCCTAAAGCGTGGGAAAAGCGAAGCGCCCGCCGATGCAGTCCAGTGCATAAAGCGCGACGCCGACATCACCCGTCCAGAGCGAATGCCGACCTTGGCCGTGCGCCGCGCGCGCCGCGTCCACCTGCTCCAGCGCGTGCATGGCGAAAGCGCGTGCGCGCTCGAGCCAGCGCGCGTCGCCAGTGCGTTGGTGCAGCGCGAGCAAGGCGTAGCCGTTGCCCGCCGTGCCGTGGCACAGCCCGGCGCCCTTGGCGAGCGGGCCTGCGCGCCAGGTCAGTTCGCCGGCGGCGGTGAGCAGCGTGTCCCAGGCCGGGTTGCGCGGTGCCCGCGCGCAGCGCATGACGATGCCCGGCGCACCGTGGCAATCCTGCACCAGCGGCAGCCGGCCGGTCGGCGGCGGGTGGATGTAGGCGTGCCAGTTGGCGCCCCCCGCGTCGTCGTGCAGCGCGGTGGCTTGTAGCGTCGCCAGCGCACGCTCGGCGAGCGCGGCCACCCGCTCGGCAGGCAGCAACGCCGCGCCACGCAGGAAGGGATAGACGTTGCCGGCGAAGCCGTGCCCGGCGCCGAGGTAGGTGACGTGTTTGCCGTCGAGGTCTTGCCGCCAGAGCCAGACGCCGAGCGTGGCGTCGTGCTCCATCTGCTGCCACAGGCGTTCGACGCCGCGTGCGAACAGCGCCGCCCAGGCGTCGCCGGCACCGGCTTCGGCCATCGGCAGGGCGGCGAGCAGGCTGCCCGGCGCACCCCACAGCGCTTCGCGCGAGGGGTGGTCGAGGTTGGTCTCGACCAGCGCATACAAGCGCGCGGCCGCCGCGTCGTCGTTGGTCAGCGACCATTGCAGCAGGCGCAGGCCGCTCTCGCCCATCAGGTAGGAGCCGTCGCCCGCACCCCAGGCCCGCAGGGTCTCGCGCTGGCGCTCGATCAGCGCCTGCAGCAGCGCCGCGATGTCCAGGCCATGCGTGATGCCGGCCTCGCGTTGCAGGCGCTCCAGCGCCCACAGCACGCCGCCGGCGCCGAAGTAGAGCATCGCGTAACGCGCGTCCGGCGGCTCGGGCTCGTCGGCCGGGTGCGTGGTCCACAAGCCACTCCTGCGGTCGAGGTGTTCGAGCGCGTCGTCCGCGATGCGGCGCACCGCGGCTTGCACCGCAGCCGGGTTCCATTCGATCGCGCGCAGCGCCTCGTGGCGCGCAGGGTCGAACAGCGGCGGCGGGTCCACTACGCCGGCATCAACTTGCAGCCGGTTTTGTCCTGCAGCTCGGCGAAGCTCACGTCGGGCGCGAGTTCCACCACCTCGAGGCCGCCTTTGGTCACGTCCATCACCGCCAGGTCCGTGATGATGCGATTGACCACGCCCACGCCGGTCAGCGGCAGCGTGCAGGCGGGCAGGATCTTCAGATCCGTCGTGCCGTCCTTCTTCTTCGCCACATGCTCCATGACGACGATGCAGCGCGCCACGCCGGCGACCAGATCCATCGCGCCGCCCATGCCCTTGACCATCTTGCCGGGGATCATCCAGTTGGCGAGATCGCCCTTCTCGCTGACCTGCATCGCGCCCAGGATGCTCAGGTTGATCTTGCCGCCGCGGATCATCGCGAAGCTGTCGTGGCTGCCGAAGATGCTGGAGCCGGGAATCGTCGTCACGGTCTGCTTGCCGGCGTTGATCAGGTCGGCATCGACCTCGTCCTCGGTCGGGAAGGGGCCGATGCCCAACATCCCGTTCTCGCTTTGCAGCCAGACCTCGATGTTCGACGGCACATGGTTGGCCACCAGGGTCGGAATGCCGATGCCCAGGTTGACGTAATAGCCGTCCTTCAGTTCGCAGGCCGCCTTGGCCGCCATCTGGTCTTGGGTCCAGGCCATCTCAGACTCCCTTCTTCTCGGTGATCGTGCGCTTCTCGATGCGCTTCTCGGCGCCCGGGTTGTGCACGATGCGGTGCACGTAGATGCCGGGCAGGTGGATGTCGTCGGGTGCCAGTTCGCCGGTCTCGACCAGCTGCTCGACCTCGACGATACAAACCTTGCCGGCCATCGCCGCCGCCGGGTTGAAGTTGCGCGCGGTCAAACGGAAGCGCAGATTGCCCGCCTTGTCGGCCACATGCGCCTTCACCAGCGCCACGTCGGGAACGAGCGATCGCTCCATCACGTATTGGCGGCCGTCGAAATCGCGGATCTCCTTGCCCTCCGCCACCATCGTGCCGACGCCGGTGGCGGTGAAGAAGGCCGGGATGCCGGCGCCGCCGGCGCGCAGCTTCTCGGCCAGCGTGCCCTGCGGCGTGAACTCCAGCTCCAGCTCGTTGTTGAGGTACTGGCGTTCGAACTCCTTGTTCTCGCCGACATAACTCGAGATCATCTTCCTGATCTGGCGCGTGACGAGCAGCTTGCCCAAGCCGAAACCGTCAACGCCGGCGTTGTTCGAGATCACGGTGAGGTTCTTGACACCGGAATCGCGCAGCGCGTCGATCAGCGACTCCGGGATGCCGCACAGCCCAAAACCGCCGACGGCGAGCAACTGTTCGTCCTTGACGACGCCCTCAAGCGCCGCTTCGGCGCTGGGGTAGAGCTTGTTCATTCGAGAGGTCTCCTGCGGTCGGTCAGCCTGCGAGGGTACTACCTAAGGCATTAGGTAGTCGTTACGTAGAATCAACTAACCGAGTATGGAGGAGGTCCACATGGTCGGCATGGTCGAGCAGATCGAGGCTGCGTTGGAGCGCATCGCGGCGCCCTGCGTCAAGGCGCTCAATCTGCGCGTGTTGGCGGCCGAGCCGGGGCTGATCCGCCTTGCGCTGCCCGTGACACCCGAGGTCTGCCACGGCGGCGGCGTGTTGTGCGGGCAGGCCATGATGTCGGCGATGGACATCGCGATGGTCGGCGCGATGGTTTCCTACGACGGCGGCGCCTTCCGCCCCATGACGACGGTGGAGCTGCACAGCAACTTCCTGCGCCCGGTGCCGGCCGACGCGGGCGAGGTCACGCTCACAGGCCGTGTCATCAAACGCGGCAAGACCCTGGCCTACGGCGAGATCGAACTGCACGGCGCCGACGGCAAGCTGGCCGCCAAGGCTTCCACCACTTACGCCTTGCTGTGAAGCGCGATGCCGGCGCGCCGCCGAGCTACCACACAGCCTTCGACCTCGCGCCGATCGGCCTCGTGCTGTCGCGCCAGCGCCTGATCGTCGACTGCAACCAGCAGCTGTGCGTGATGTTCGGCCATGCCCGCGAGGCGCTCGTCGGCCGCTCCTTCGAGCTGCTCTACCCCAGCCACGCCGAGTTCGAGCGCACCGGCGAGCGCATCGTCGCCAGCCTGGACAAGGCGGGCCGCTACACCGACGACCGCATCATGAAGCGCGCCGGGGGCGAACTCTTCTGGTGCCATGTCTCCGGCCGCGCGCTCGACTCGCGCGAGGCGCCTGCGGCCGGCATCTGGAGCTTCGAGGACCTGTCGGCGCACCGCAGGATCGACGCCCCGCTGACACCGCGCGAACGCGAGATCGCCGCGCTGCTGATCCACGGCCTGACCAGCAAGCAGATCGGCAAGCGGCTTTCGATCAGCCCGCGTACCGTGGACGTCTATCGCGCGCGCCTGATGCGCAAGTACGGCGCCGCCACGACGCCCGATCTGGTGCACAAGCTGCTCAGCGCATGAGTGGTCTGCCCGCCGCCGCCGCCGAGGCCGCCTGGGATGCGCTGCTCGCCGACGAGTGCGTGCTGGCGCCGCGTGTCGATGCCCTGCTCGCGCACCACGGCCTGGCGCAGGCGCCGCGCAGGCGCTACGCCAGCGGCTCGCTGCCGGTGTACGCGCTCGGCGACACGCAGGTGCTCAAACTCTTCCCGCCGCACGAACACGAACACGCCGCGGTCGAGGCGCGCGTGCTCGCCGCGCTGGACGGCGCGCTGCCGATACCGACGCCGCAACTCGTCGCCGCGGGCGACGACGCCGACGGCTGGCCCTATCTGCTGATGACCCAGTTGCGCGGGCAGCTCCTCGTCGATGCCTGGCCCACGCTCGACGCAGCCGGCCGCGACCGCGTCGCCGACACGCTCGGCGAGGCCATCGCCGCGCTGCACGCGATCCACACCACGCCGCTCGCCGACCTGCCGCCCGACTGGGACCGCTTCTTCGCCGCGCAGGCGGCGAGCGCGGTCGAGCGCCAGGCCGCGCGCGGGCTCGAACGCCGCTGGCTCGAGCAGCTGCCCGACTTCCTCGCCCGCTGGCTGCCGCCGCCCGCAGCGCGGCGTGTGCTGCTGCACACCGAGATCATGCGCGAGCACCTGTTCGTCGAGCGCGGCTGCGCCGGCGTGCGCCTGAGCGGGCTGATCGACTTCGAGCCGGCGATGCTCGGCGACAGCGAGTACGAGTTCGCGTCGGTCGGCCTCTTCGTCGCCTGCGGCGACGCGCGCGTGCTGACGCGTGTGCTGCGTGCCTACGGCACCCCCGCGCAGGCGCTCGACGACACGCTGTCCTGCCGACTGATGGCGCATGCGCTGCTGCACCGCTACAGCAACCTGCCGTGGTACCTGAAGCGGCTGCCGGCCGGCGGCGCGACTACCATCGAGCAGCTCGCGGCCCGCTGGTGGCCGCTGCGTTGACCGAACACCGCCATGATCACCGTCCATCACCTCGAAAACTCGCGTTCGCAGCGTGTACTGTGGCTGCTCGAAGAGCTCGGCCTGCCGTATGAAGTGAAGCGCTATCAACGCGACAAGAAGACCAGCCTGGCACCGCCGGAGCTGCTGCAGGTGCACCCGCTCGGCAAGTCGCCCGTCATCAGTGACGGCGACATCACGGTCGCCGAAACCGGCGCCATCGTCGAGTACCTGCTCGACAAGGTGACCGGCCATGCGCTCAAGCCCGCCGCCGGCACGGCCGAACACCGCCGCTACACCTACTGGCTGCACTTTGCCGAAGGCTCGGCGATGTCGCCCTTGCTGATGGTGCTGGTCTTCAACCGCATCAAGACGGCGCCGATGCCCTTCTTCGCCAAACCGATCGCGCGGGCGATCGCCGACAAGACGCTCGACGGCTTCGTCAAGCCCAACATCCAGCGCCAGCTCGCCTACATGGAAGCCGAGCTGGCGCGGCGCGACTGGTTCTGCGGCGACAACTTCAGCGCCGCCGACGTGATGATCAGCTTCCCGCTCGAAATTGCCGCGACGCGCGCCGGGCTGGATGCGCAGCGTTACCCGAAGCTGAGCGCCTTCCTCGACCGCAGCCACGCCCGGCCTGCCTACCAGCGCGCGCTGGAGCGTGGCGGGCCGTATGTCCTGATGCGCTGAACTTCAGAGCAACGGCTGGGCGTCGATCGACGGCCGGCGCACGAGTTCGGCGAACTCGTCGGCCAGGCGCTGGCTTTCGGCCACCGCGCGCCGCCAGTCGCGCTGGCGCTCGGCGATGCGCTCGCCATAGACCTTGAAGTCGCCGCGATCGGGCAGCTTGGCGTTGGGCAGGCTGCGTATCCAATCCACGTCCGGCACCAGCAGCACGACATTGGCCAGCCGCGCAGTCGCGGCGTGGCGGTGTTTGAGCGCCTTGTCGAGCCAACCCGGCACGACGCTGGCCTGGAAGTGCGGGTACAGCACCAGGCCGTCGGTCATCGGCGCATAGTCCAGGTGCAGGTGGTAGTCGGTGATGCCGCCGTCCCAGTAGGCGCCGCGCGGCGCGCCCGGGATGTCGTGCACGGCGTCGAGCCAGAACGGGATCGAGCAGCTGGCGAGCACGCTCGGCACCAGGTTGTGTGCGTCGAGCGCGACCTGCCTGGTGCGGTAGTCGTGCAGCGCAAACGGCAGCGGCTCGCGCGGGTCGCTGAACATGACACGTTCGAGCCAGCCGCCCATCGCGCGCCGGCTCAACAAGTTGGTGGCGAAGGCGCCGGCGTAACCGAGCGGCGTGCGCCAGCGGCTCTCGCGGCGCATCAGGTGGCGGCCGCGGCTGGTGACGACATGCAGGCGGCGTGTCGGATGCGCGAGCACTTCGCTTGTCGCGGCAGCGCTGAAGCGTTCGCGCAGCGTGCCGCCGAAAACGCGCGAGACATCGGCCGCCTTCGGTTGTTTGCCCGGCGCGCGCGGATAGTCCTGCGTGATGTAGTCCTCGGCGAGTTGGGCGAAAGCGGCGTCGGGGTCGGCGCGGCAGGCCGAGGCCATGCGCCAGGCGCCGATCGACGCGCCGAGCAGGTGTACGGTGCGCGTGCCGTGCAACCAGCGGCCGAAGATGAAGCGGTCGAGCGGGATCAGCGACAGACCTTTGGCGCCGCCGGCGGCGGCCGGGATCACGCGCACGTCGTCGGGCTGCAGGCCGCGTTCGCGCAAGCGCGCTCGCGCACGCGGGCCCGCGAAGATGCGCAGCGCGGGCATCTGCTCTCTCAGCCTATGAGGACCTTGCGCAGCCAGGCCGGAATGGGGCGTGACTGCTGGGCCTTGAAATCGGTCCACACCGTCTTCGCGCCGCCGCTGGCGTACACCTCGCCGGGCTTGTCGGTACGTTCCAGCGTGACATAGGTGTCGAAGCTGGTGCGGCCGACCTCGCCGACGAACTGGCGCGCCAGCACCTCGCCCGGGTATTCGAGCTGGCGGTGGAAGTTGCAGAACGCATTGATGATCACCGGGCCTTCGCCCTGCGGATCGGGTGTGCAGCCCAGGCTGTCGAACCAGGCGATGCGGATGACTTCGAGGTAGCGGAAGTAGATCGTGTTGTTGACATGGCCCATCGCGTCCATGTCGCCCCAGCGGATCGGCATCGTCATCTGGTGCACTTGGCGCTTAGCTTCGGGGATCTCGAAACGCAGGGACATCTGAACTCCAAATGGTGAGTCACGCGTATTGTCGGGCGCAGCGCGGCAGGCGGTACCCGGCAGGGGCTCATACGTGAGCGGCCTGCGCTTGCAGCGCAGGCTGCCCTGCGATGCTCGCCACGAAGTCGCGTCGCTCAACTCGCTTCGTTCGCTGCGCTCACTGCGCTCTAACAGTCGCGACGAGTCAGTTCACGAAGCGCGCTAAAGCGCACCGACTTCCCGGCTGCGCTTCTCGGCGCTCCCCAAATCGCCCCCACCGGGTACCGCCTGCCGCGCCGCTCGGCCGTGGGGTTTCGAGGGAACCGGCAAGGCCTTGCCTGCAAAGGCGCATGCGGGCGGGACGCAGAGTGCCTGGAAGCGCCCAGCAGCGCAGCGACCGCGGCCCGCGCGCGCAAGCGCGCTTCGTCAACTGACTCGTCGCGGGTGTTTGAGCGCAGCGAGCTTGGCGAACGTCGTGAGTTCCGCGACGGGGCCCTGGGCGCGAGCAGCGCAGGGCAGCCGAAGGTCGTCTCCTATGAAGCCCAGCGGCCCGCCCGCATGCGCCGTTGCCAAGTCACAGATCGACGCCAATCGCAGCCGCCAGCCGTTGCACCTGCAACCGCAGCGCAGCCAACTCAGCCCGCAGCGCCGCCACTTCGTCATCGGCGGCGTCAACACGAGGCGCAGCATCCACCACCTCGCCGCACAAGAGATGCGCCCAACGCGCCTCCCGCCCACCCGGCGCGCGCGCAAGCTTCACCACCCGCGGCGGCACCTTGGCGGCCAGTTCGTCGAGGAAACCTTCGACCGACGAGGTGTCGGCAAAACGGTGCAGCCGCTCGGCGTGGAGTCGCAGTTCGGCCGCCGTCTGCGGGCCGCGCAGCATCAACACCGCCAGCAGCGCCACCGCCTGCCCCGGCACACCCAGCCCGCGCGGCGCGTTGTGTTCGTAGCGCACGACCCGCGCGCCGCTCACCTCGTTGACCAGCGTCAGCTCGCGCAGGCCTTCGATCGCCTGCAACACGTCGGCCTCGCTCGCGTTCAGCACCGGCTGGCGCGCGGTCTTCTGGTTGCAACCCAGTACCAGGGTGTTGAGCGACAGCGGATAACTGTCCGGCACCGTGGCCTGCTTTTCGACCAGCACGCCGAGCACACGCGCTTCCAGCGTGGTCAGCGACCTCACACCGCGAACCCGTCATCGGCCTGGATGACGGCGCCGTTGATGAAATGGCCCTCGTTCGCGCACAACATCAGCAGCGCCACGTCCAGGTCCTGCGGCTGGCCGACACGTTTGCGCGGCAGCATCTGGATCAGCTTCTGGCCGCTTTCGGTCTGCCAGTGGTGGTGGTTGATCTCGGTGTCGATGTAGCCGGGGCAGAGCGCGTTGACATTGATGTCGTAGCGCCCCCACTCGAGCGCCATCGCGCGTGTCATGTGCACCACCGCCGCCTTGCTCATCGCATAGACGCCGATCTTGGACATCGCGCGCAGGCCCGCCATCGACGCGATGTTGACGATGCGCCCGCCGGTGTAGGTACCGGGCGCGGATCCCTGAGCACGCGCGATCATGCGTTTGGCGACCTCCTGCGCGACGAAGAAGGCGCCGCGGGTGTTGGTGTTCATGACGTAGTCGTAGTCCTCGGGCGTCACGTCGGTCAGCTTCTGCGTCGTGCTGACGCCCGAGTTGTTGACCAGGATGTCGATCGCGCCCATCTCGGTCTCGGCATGTGCGACGCCGGCGCGGATGCTGACCGGGTCGTTCACGTCCATCGGCACCACATGGGCGTCACCGCCTTCGGCCTCGATCTCGGCGCGCAGCGTCTTCAGCCGCTCGACGCGCCGCGCCGACAACACCACCGCCGCCCCCGAGCGCGCCAGCACCCGCGCGAACTGCGCGCCCAGCCCGCTGGAGGCGCCGGTGACCAGGGCCACGCGGCCCTCGAGGTCGATCTGGTAGCTCATGTTTTCTTCTCCTACACGCGGTTCGCACGAAGATAGCATGCGCCTCGCCACTCCTAGAATGCAGCCATGACACCGCAACAGATGCTCGAACAGCTCGGCCCGCGCGAAGCGATGGAGTACGACGTGGTGGTGGTCGGCGCCGGCCCGGCGGGCTTGGCGACCGCGATCCGCCTCAAGCAGCTGCGCCCTGACGCCAGCGTCGTCGTGCTCGAAAAAGGCGGCGAGCCGGGCGCGCACATCCTGTCCGGCGCGGTGATGGACCCGCGCGCGATGAACGAGTTGTTGCCAGACTGGAAGGAGCGTGGGGCTCCGCTCAACCAGCCCGTCACCGGCGACGACGTGTTGACCCTCACCGAGACCGGCGCCAAACGTGTGCCCGACTGGCTGGTGCCGCGCAACTTCCACAACCACGGCAATGTGGTCGTCGCGCTCGGCAACGTCGTCAAATGGATGGCTGCGCAGGCTGAGAGCGTCGGCGTCGAGATCTTCCCCGGCTTCACCGCCGCCGAAGTGCTCTATGACGACGAGGGCCGCGTGAAGGGTGTGGCAACCGGCAATCAAGGCGTCGGCAAGGACGGCAAGCCGACCGACGCCTTCCAGCTCGGCATGGCGTTGCACGCCAAGTACACCGTGTTCGCCGAAGGCGCGCGCGGCCACCTCGGCAAGCAGCTGCTTGCCAAGTACAAGCTGATGGAACGCAAGGACCCGCAGAGCTGGGCCATCGGCGTGAAGGAGCTGTGGGAGGTGGCGCCCGAGAAGGCCAAACCCGGCCTGGTGGTGCACACCGCCGGCTGGCCGATGGACAAACAAACCTTCGGCGGCGGTTTCCTCTACCACCTGGAAGGCAACAAAGTCACGCTGGGTTTCGTCGTCGGCCTCGACTACACGAACCCTTATCTCAGCCCCTTCGAGGAGATGCAGCGCTGGAAAACCCACCCCGCCATCCGCGCCCACCTGGAAGGCGGCAAGCGCCTGAGTTACGGCGCACGCGCGATCAACAACGGCAGCCCGCAGGCGCTGCCGAAGACGGTGTTCCCCGGCGGCGCGCTGGTCGGCTGTGACGCGGGTTACATGAACGCCGCACGCATCAAGGGCAGCCATGCGGCGATCAAGAGCGGCATGTTGTGCGCCGAGGCGCTCGCCGACGCGCTGGCCGCCGGCCGGTCGCACGATGAACTGGCGGCCTACCCCGAGGCCTTCGAGACAAGCTGGCTCAACGAAGAACTGCAGCAGAGCCGCAACTTCAAGCTCTGGTTCAAGAAGGGCGCGCTGATCGGGCAGCTGATGACCGGCATCGAGCAGTGGCTGCTGCCCAAGATCGGCATCAAGTCACCGCCCTGGACCCTGCACCGCAGCAAGCCCGACCACGCCTACCTGAAGCCGGCGGCCGACTGCACGCCGATCGCCTACCCCAAGCCCGACGGCCAGCTGACCTTCGACCGCCTGAGTTCGGTCTTCGTCAGCAACACCAACCACGAAGAGAACCAGCCCGCGCACCTGACGCTGAAGGATGCCAGCGTGCCGGTGGCGGTCAACCTCGCCACCTACGCCGGCCCCGAGGCCCGCTACTGCCCGGCAGCCGTCTACGAGTTCATCGACACCGCCGACGGCGGCAAACGCTTGCAGATCAACGCCCAGAACTGCGTGCACTGCAAGACCTGCGACATCAAGGACCCGACGCAGAACATCGTCTGGGTCACGCCCGAGGGCGGCGGCGGGCCGAACTACGCCGGCATGTAGGCGAGCAGCGCAGGGTTAAAGCCGCGACACGACCGTCTCGAGCACGCGCCGCGCGATCTCCTTTCCCCGCCCTCCCTCGTTGCCGACGCCGACGAACACCTCGGCGTCCTTGACGATCGCCACGGCGCCAGCGCTGTTGCCCTTCGGGTCCCACAACCAGGCCTCGTCGCCGATGCCGCTCAGCTTCTCGGCCTGGTTGCGCTGTGCCGAGCCCCTCAGGTCGTAGCCGCTGGCCGGCCCCAGCGCCGGGCCGGTGTTGACGTAGAAGTGAAGGCCGCCGGCCGGCGGCAGCTCGTAGCCGCACTCGGTGTGGCCGGGCACGTCGCGGTTGGTGTCGCCGCGCACCTGGCTGACGATCTTGGCGCCGCTGCGGCCGACAAAGCGGTCGACCTCCTGCGCGCTGAGCAGCGTTGTGCAGTCCCAGCCCTTGGCCGCGCCGCGCGCCAGCGCCGGCTCGGGGTTGGCGGCTTGCGCGGGCGCGGGTCGGTCCGCACCGCCGCAACCCGCCGTCAGCCCTGCGGCGCACAGGGACAGCACCATTCGCCGCCTCACGTTCAGCATCGACATCTCCTGTGTTCGAGTCGCCCGACAGCTCAGCGCAGCTTCGCCAGCGCCGCCTTCGCGATCGTCACCAGCTTCGGGCGCACCGACTGGGGCGTCTCGGGCTCCTTCGCCTCGAGCGTCATGCCCATCGTGTGCAGACCCTTGCGCACCACCAGCAGCACATGGTTGCCCTGGTACTTGTTGCCCATGATGGCGGTCGCGAACGCGCTGTCGCCGACGCCCGCCACCGCCTCGCGCGGCGTCTTATCCGCCTTGAAGGCTTTCATCAGGCCCTCGTGCTGCTGCGCCGACTGCGGCCCGGTGAACAGGTTGATGTTCACGCCGCTGTCCCAGGTGCACGACGAGCCGCCGCTCTTGAACTGCACACCCTCGGGTTGGGTGTAGGAACGCCGACCGGTCATCTTGACGACCTCGTCGTTGGTCAGCAGCGCACACGCCGGCACGGCGTCGCTCGGCTTGTCGATGAGGCGGCGCGCCACCTCGCTGTTGGTTTGCGCCGAGGCGTTGGACAGCGCGCCCGCTGCGACGAAAATCGCCGTGGCACGCAAGATCGAGTGGATGGTCATGGTCATCTCCTGAAGGGGCTGGTGGGCGTTGGGCAAAATTGGGTGATCAACCGGGCACGCGCAGCGCATCGCCGATCGCCACGTCGGCGCGCTCGTCGGCGCTGGCTTCGAACAACACGCGCCGGCGCAAGCCGGCCGCGCCGGCCAGCAGGTTGCCCGGCATCTGCTCCATGCGCACGTTGTTGATGTTCACCGCCTCGTTGTAGAACTCGCGCCGGTGCGCGATCTGTTCCTCGAGCGCGCTGATGCGCTCCTGCAGCTGCATGAAGTTCTGGTTCGCCTTCAGGTCCGGGTAGTTCTCCGCGACCGCGAAGAGCCGGCTCAGCCCGGCGCTCAACTGCCCCTCGGCCTGCAGGCGCTCGGCCTCGCCGGTGGACGCCGCGCCGGTCTTGATGCGCAGCTGCGTGATGCGGTCGAGCAGGTCACGTTCGTAGACCATGTACGAGCGCACCGAGTCGATCAGCTTGGGCAGCTCGTCGCGCCGCTGCTTGAGCAGCACGTCGATGTTGGCGAACGCCTGGTCGACGCTGTGCTTGACCTGGATCAGCCCGTTGTACAGCAGCATGCCGTACAGACCGAGGCCGATCGCGATCAGCAGCACGAACACGAGGAAGGTCGTCAAGACAGCCATGCGCATCTCCTGTCGTTCGGTCGTTCAACGCAGCTTCGGGACGATCTCGTTGGCGACCATGATGAAGTTCGGCTTGAAGGCGGCGGCCGTGGTGCCGATCGGGATGGTGATCAGGAGCCCGAAGGTGCGCGCACCGACACGCACGTACAAACCGCCCATCGCGTCCTTGACGTTGTGAAAGTAGGCAGCGTCACCGACGCCCGAGATCGTCTCCCAGTTCTTGGGGTCCTTCAGGCGCAGCTTGTCGAGCTGGGCGGGCGGGACAGGATCGATCTGCAGCACGACATCGCCCCACTCGCATGCGATTCCCGTCGGCAGCGGCAATTCCGTCGGTGGCGGGAGCGCGCCGCTCTTGTGGTTTGCGACGCTCACTTTCTTCACGATCTCGGCCGTCAGCCATGCACAAGGCTTGCTGCGCACCGCGGCGTCGCGCGTCTGGCCGTGCGCAACGGGGTGCAGGGCACCGGCCACCGCAAGCAGCGCGAAGACGAGTTGGCGAACGAGGAAGGTTGTCGGGGCGGCCATGAGCGTCTCCTGTCGTCAATCGAAAAGTTTCCACACGCCCAGCAGGATCAGCAGCGTGCCGAAGGCCATGGTGCCGAGGCCCCAGCGCGCGAGCCGCTGCGCGAGCCGGTTCTCGGCGCAGTTGGCGATCAGGAACGGGTCGCGCCGCGTCCCCTTCCAGACCGCGACGCGCTCGCTCGACTGCAGCCACGCGGGCAGCTCGCGGCGTGCCTGCGCGAGCTCGGCCGCGTCCGCGCCGCTGCGCATGCGCGCGATCGCTTCGCCCATCGCGCCGCCGGGCGGCGCCGGCTTGAAGAACATGTCGAAGAACCCCTTCGCGATGGCGCCCGGCACGCTGCGCGGGCGCTGGTCGCGCGCCTGCGGCGCGGGACGCAGCACGTCGGCCACCGTCGACAGGGTGCCGAGCACGTAGACCGCGCCGCCCTCCTCGAGCCGGCGCTCGACGAGCTTGAACGTGCCGTCCTCCCACTCGCGCCCCGACGCCGCGAACACCCAGCGCCGCGCGCGCTCCGGCAGCTGCGTGCCGCCGCGGTTGCGCAGCTTGAGCGGGCGGTCGAGCCACCAGTGCGCACCCTCGACCAGCACCGGCACGCGCCCGCTCGCGTCGGCGAGCCAGAAGTGGCCGCAGCGCGCATTCGCCAGCGCGATGCGCTTCATCGACTTGCCGCCCTTGCCGTTCGGCACGCGCCGGTACAGCTCGGCCTCCCAGTAGGCGCACAGCGTGTCGGTGACGATCGACGGCTCGGCCGGGTCGCCGTGCGCCGTGCCGCACAGCTCGGCACGGCCGATCGCCGCCGACAGCGCCTTCGCGGTGGGCGTGTCCAGCACGCGCCGGCGCTTGACGAAGAGGCCGAAGCCGAGGGCGTACACGACACCGCCCCAGAAGATCGCTTCGCTCACGCTGGGTCTCCGCGCGTCACGGCGCCAGTCAACGCTGTTTGGGCCCGCCGAGCGCGCTGCGTGCATCGAGGCTGTCACGCTGCAAGGTCGCGCCCGCCTCGCGCGGCGGCAGCGGTTGCGGATTCAGGCCACGCCGTTCCAGGTCGTTGCGCACCGCGCCGACACGCTCCTTCGGCGGCAGCGGCTGCGGATTCAGGCCACGCCGCTCCAGGTCGTTGCGCACCGCGCCGGCACGCTCCTTCGGCGGCAACGGCTGCGGGTTCAGGCCGCGCCGCTCCAGGTCGTTGCGCACGGCGCCGGCACGCTCCTTCGGCGGCAGCGGCTGCGGGTTCAGCCCCTGCCGCTGCAGGACGGTACTGTCCCTGGTCAGCGAAGAGAGCGGCGTTCGGCCCGCCTGGTCGCCCGCGGGCGGGCTCCACGCACTCCCGCTACCGGCGCCGCCGCCGCCCTTCCCCACACCGCCCTGGCTCGCAGCGGGGGACGGCGGCACCGCCCTCTGCAGCGTGGTCTGGCGCTGGTCGACGGTGGTGCGCGGGTCGATCGAGGTCCGAAACCCCGGGGGCGGCAGCCTGTTCCCCGGATTGGTGAGGTCGGCCGGGTCGGGCAGCTTCGGCAGCGCCGGCGTGGGCGTCGCGGTGGATGGTGCGGTTCGCACCGTGCGTGCCGCGCCGAGCGAGCCGGCGGGATCCGCCGCGTGCGCCTGAACGGCGAGCAGGGTGGCGGCGGCGATCAAGGTCAAGGTGTTGCGTTTCATCGGGTACTCCTGGCTGGGAAAGAAATGACCAAACAAAAACCGCTTCGTCTCACGGCGGCACGCGGCGTTGGAACCCGCTGCCCAATTCGCTGCGCGCCCCGGTGCCGTCGCGCCGTAGTGCGGAAGGTGTTGCGGGCTGCGTCAACGCTCGAAGCGCTGCGCCAGCACGATCACCGCTTCGTCGATCGCCGCGCGCAGCGCCTGGTCCAAGCTGCCTTTGCGCTGCTGCTCCACGCGCACTTCCGGGATGAAGGGCGACACCGAGCGGCCGGCCGCGCTGCGCAGGCTGCCGATCAGGCTGCCGATGCCCGACACGGACGCGGAGTCGCCGGTGATCGCCTTGCGCACGCTGACCACGTCGACGATGTCACCGCTCGCGACATCGACGACACGCACGTCGATGCCGATCGTGTCGCGCTGGGTGCTGCCGCTGATCTGTGCGCCGGCGATGCCGATCCCACCGGCGCGCTGGCGCTCGCTCGGGCTGGCATCCGTGATCGCGCCCTCGAACAGGTAACGCGCATCGCGCAGCGCCCGCTGCGCGGAGCCACCCGTGCTCAAGCCCTGGGCGTTGAGCTGCTTCTCGCGCAGCACGCCCTGGTCCAGCCGGGCGCGCTCGACGACGCGGAACTGGCCGCTCTGCACGAGCGCCGTCTTGAACATGTCGGTCGCGCCGCGGGCCGAGATCTCGTCGACCGACGAGCGGAACTCGTAGATGGACACCGCGATGCGCTCACCCGGCTTGCGCGGCAGCGCCTTGAGCGCCTGTGTGCTCGGTGCGGCGTCCACCAGCGGCGCGCGCATGCGCGGAGCTTCCGCGCAGCCGGCCGTAAGGCCGGCGACAGCCAGCGCGCAGGCCGCGAGGGCGGAGGGTAGCGAATGTGCGAGTCGGGATGACATGACTGCTCCTGGTCGAACTGCGCGTTGCAGACCGTCGGCCACTTCACCCAGGCGCTTCATGGCCTGTCGACCAAGTAGCCGTACACCTGCACGTTTGCGTTGCCGTTGACCGGCACCTGGCTACCGATGCACAGCGTTATCGCCCCATCGATGTCGGCGTGAACCTGCTGTCCGGCGGCCGACAGGTTGCGCGGCACGCCGACGAAGTCGGTGAACGGCAACGGCGGCGCCGCCGGCACCAGCACGACGGGGCCCGTGGCCTGGCCCCCTTCGATCAGCCCAACGGCGACGTACGACAGCGCGGCCGGTGCCGGCAGCGATGCGAGGCCGCTGAGGTGGGTGACCACGAGGCGCTTGCCGGCCGGCAGCGGTGCAGTGCCGCTGCACGCGCCGCCACCGCCGGCAAAAGAAACCTGCGCGCGCAGGCTGTACGGCGTGCGGCTGCTCTCGCCGGGCGGGATGGGCGCGTTGAGCACCTGCACCGGCACCGGCCGCGACGGCGGGTTGACGATCATGGCGTCAACCGGCCTGAACACGCCCTGCGAGAACACCGGCGGCGCGAAGAACGTGGCGGCCAGGGCGGCCGTGGCCAACGAGATGGAGAGGGATCTGCGCATGATCGGTGGTCCCGTCGGAGGCGCTGTTCGTCAGCGCGACGCGGCCGGCGTCTTTCGAGCCGTCCTGATCCCGAATACGAGGCCGGCGGCGTAAACCCGCCACCGCAACGCGCCGCGGCACCCGCGATCGCGGGGCGACGAATCAATCCCGCGTGGTCAGGAGGGCTTGCGCTGCGCCGCCACCAGCAGCGCACGCGCCGCGCGCACCGGCGCCGAGTCGCTGCCGTCGTGACGCGCGCTGGCGGCCAGCGCCCGTTCGGCCCAGATCGCGGCAGCCGCCGCGTCGCCGCGCTGCTGCGCGAGCTGCGCCAGCGTGCGCCAGATCTCGGCGTGCAGGCGCACGTCGTGGCCGACGGTGAGCCGCTCGGCGTCGGCACGTGCCTGCTCGGCCAGGCGCCAAGCAGCGTCGAGATCGCCGCGCGTCGCGGCCAGCTTCGCCAGGCCCAGGTGGGCGCGCGGGATCGCTTCGAACAAACGCGAACCGGCGGCAGCGATGACTGCCCGGTACTCGGCCTCGGCCGCCCCGGCATCGCCTTGCTGCGCGAGAAACGTCGCCCACTGCTCGCGGGCGCTGCCTTCGGCCATCGAGCCCGGCCCGTAGCGCGCGAAGTCGTCGAGCGCGCGGCGGAACAGTGGGCGCGCTTCATCGGTTTGGCCCAGCGCGGCATACGCGCGCGCCAGCAGCAGCGCGGCGCGCCGCACGTCCTGGTCGGTGCCGGGGCGCTGCTGCGCCACCCGCCACGCGGCTTGCAGCACCGGCAGAGCCTCGGCGGGGCGCCCTTCGGCGAGCAGGACGCCACCCCAGGCACGCTGCAACGACGCCTCATGCCCGGTGGGCGACGGCATCGCCGGCAGGGCCTTCAATGCCGGGGTGAATATCGCCAGCGCCCGCTCGCGTTCGCCGCGCCGATGCAGGAACCCGCCATAACCCGCCACCAGCGACCAGGCCGAGGTGGGGTCGCCCGTGCGCTGTGTCCTCTCATAGGCGCTGGCGAACGCGCGCTCGGCGCTCTGGTGGTCTCCCAACTCGAAATTGACCTGTCCCAACTTCAGCTCGATCAACACCAAGTCCCCGGCATGGCCTTGCCGGCCGCGTGCAAAGGCCTCGGCCGAGCGCGCGTAACGCTCGCGCGCCTGCGCGAACTCTTCGCGCAGCCAGTGCTCGGCGCCGGCGTTGGCCAGCGCCACGGCGATGTTGGGGTTGCGCGGGTCGAGGGCCTGAAACAGATCGAGCGCACGCTGCAGCGCACGCAGCCGCTCGTCGGCGGCGCCCGGTTCGGCTTCGAGTGAGCTGCGCCGGGCCAGCCACCACTCGGCCGCCTGCAGCGAGCGTGCACCGCGTGTCGCGCCGATCAGCGCGTCGACCTCTGCAAGTTGACGCTGCGCGTCGACGTACTCCTTGTGCCAGATCGATGCCCACGCGTCGGTGATGAGCGCCTGCACGACGATCGGATGGCGTTCGCCGTACTCGCGCCGCGCCAATTCGAGCCGGCGCGCCATCAATTTCGCGTAGCGCTCGGCCTCCTGCAGGTAGCCGTAGATCTCGCTCGTGATGCCGAGCAGCTCGATCATCGTCGGCGGGTCGGCGGCGAACTCGCGCTCGATGCGATCGACGCTGGCGTCGAGCAGCTCGCGCGCGGTGATCTCGCCGGCGCGGCGCTCGCTCGCGCGGCTCGGGTCGCTGGCGCTGAACACGCTGACCAGGAAGTCCTTGATCGCACCGGCGCGCGCGGCCTCACGCTCGGCGCGCAGCGTCTGCCAGGTGGTCGCCGCCAGCCCGGCACCGAGGGCCACCACCAGCGCGGTGCCGGCAGCAAAGCCGAAGCGGTGTCGGCGCACGAAGCGCGACGCCACATACCAGCGCGATGGCGCACGCGCGGTGATCGGCCGCCGTGCCAGGTGGTGCTCGATGTCGGCCGCGAAGGCCGCCGCCGACGCATAGCGGTCGGCAGGGTCGTGCGCCAGCGCCTTCTGCACGATGGCGTCGATGTCGCCGGCCAACGCGTGCGCCGCCGCACGCTCGGCCACCGCCTTGCTCGGGGCCACGATCTGTGCCGAAAGGATCGCCAGCTCGAGCGCTGCCGCACTGCTGCGCTGCAGCCGGTACGGCAGCTTGCCCGTCAGCAGTTCGTAGAGCAGCACGCCCGCGGAATACAGGTCGGTCGCGGTGCCCAGCGGACGGCCGGCGATCTGCTCGGGCGACGCATACTGCGGTGTCAGGGCACGGCCGCCGAGCTGCGTCAGCGCGGTTTCTGCGCTGCTACCGTCGGCCTGCAGCAGCTTGGCGACGCCGAAGTCCAGCAGCTTGGCCGTGCCGTCGGCATTCACCAGCACGTTGGACGGCTTGAGATCGCGGTGGATCACCAGTTGCGCGTGAGCGTATTCGAGCGCACGCAGCACGTCGGCGAACAGGCGCAGCCGGGCCGCGACATCGAGCCCTCGATGCCCCGCATGCGCCGTGATCGGCTGACCATCGACGTACTCCAACGCCAGCCACGGCTGTGCGCCGTCCACCCCGGCGTCGAGCACGGCGGCGATGTGCGGATGGGCGAGTGCCGAGAGGATGCGCCGTTCGCGCTCGAAGCGCTGCGCGAACACCTGCGGGCGGCCGGCCAACAGCGGCAGCTTGAGCGCCACCGGGCGCTGATGAGCGGCGTCGGCGCGTTCGGCCAGCCAGACGACGGCCATGCCCCCTTCGCCCAGGGGCCGCAGCAGACGGTACGGCCCAATCGTGACGCCGGCGGCGTAGCTCTCGCCAGACGCCATGACCGGCAGCACCGCACCGCCGCCGAGAAAGTCAGCGGTCTCGATCGCCCGCCGCTGCTCCAGCAGCTGTTGCAGGGCCGGCGCAAGCCGCGCCTGCCCGGGCGGCAGCGCCGCCAGCCAGGCAGCACGGGTGTGCATCGGCAGCTCAAGCGCGTGGTCGAGCAGGCGCAGCACCTGGGCCCAGTCGTCGCGTGGCAATTTCATCATCGTCGGCCGGGTATACGCGCTGGGGCGCCTGCAACTGCCAATCGGGTTGGGGCCTCCCCTAACCGTTCAGCGCTGCATAGAGAAAGGAGCGCGCGCGCTCCCAGTCGCGCTCCACGGTGCGCAGGCCCACACCCAGCGCGGCGGCGATCTCGGCATGCTCCACGCCGCCGTAGTAGCGCATCTCGACCACCTGCGCCAGCCGCGGCTCGATCGCCGCCAGCTCGTCCAGCGCCTCGTGCACCCGCAGCACTTCGGGGTTGTCGGTGCTCGCGATCGACTCGCCCAGGCCGGTGGTCAGCGCCAGTTCCTGCACGCCGCCGCCGCGCCGTTCGGCGCCGCGCTGGCGCGCCAGGTCGACGATCACCGAGCGCATGACACGCGATGCGTAGGCCAAGAAGTGCGCGCGGTCGGTGACGTCCAGTTGCGCCAGCTTGGCAAAGCGGGCATACGACTCGTGCACCAGCGCGGTGGTGTCGAGCAGGGTGTCGGGCGCGGCGTCGCGCAGCCGGGCGTGGGCGACGCGGCGCAGTTCCGCGTACAGGCGCTCGAAGAGCACGCCAACGGCAGCGGCATCCCCGCCCCGTGCGCGCTCGAACAGCGGCCCCAATGATGGCTCGGCCTGCTCCTGTTTCATGCCGGCGAGCGTGCCAGCATTTTTAGCACCCCACAAGGGACAAGGACTACCGGGATGCGGGTGGCAGCGCCGGCTCGCCGGGCCAGTCCGGCGCGCGTTTGTCGATGAAGGCCTGCACCCCTTCGAGTGCGCTCGGGTCCATCATGTTGCACGCCATCGTCCGTATCGCGTCGGCGTAGGCGGCTTCGATGCCCGACTCGAGCTGGCGATAGAACAGTGCCTTGCCGAGCGCGATCGCGACACGCGGCTTGGCAACGATCGAGGCGACGAGCGACTCGACCTCGGCATCGAGCGCATCGGCGGACACGACCCGGTTCACCAGGCCTTTGTCCCTGGCCTCGTCGGCCGAGATGAAGCCGCCGGTGACGAGCATCTCGAACGCCGGCTTGCGCGCCAGGTTGCGGCTCAAGGGCACACTCGGCGCCGAGCAGAACAGGCCCAGGTTGACGCCCGACACCGCGAAGCGCGCGTCGCGCGACGCCACCACCAGGTCGCACATCGCGACCAGCTGGCAGCCGGCTGCCGTCGCCACGCCTTGCACCCGCGCGATCACCGGCACCGGCAGCTGCTGGATCGTCATCATCATGCGGCCGCATGACGCGAACAGGCGCTCGTAGTAGTCCTGCGACGGCGCGGCGCGCATCTCCTTGAGGTCGTGGCCGGCGCAGAAGGCTTTGCCGCCAGCCGCCAGCACGACCACACGCGCGCCGTCGTCGGCGGCGACGCGGTCGAGCGCGGCTTGCAGCGCCTCCAGCAAACCCTCGGACAGCGCGTTGTACGCGTCCGGCCGGTTCAGCGTCAGCGTGTGCACGCCGCGGGTGTCAAGTTGGCTCAGCACCAGAGGGTCCATGACGCTCTCCTATTCGATCGCGCTCGCGCTGCGGGCGCGCTCGCGCAATTGGAACTTCTGGATCTTGCCGGTCGAGGTCTTCGGGATCTCCTCGAAACGGATCTCCTTCGGCACCTTGTAGCGCGCCAGCAGGCCACGGCAGTGTTCGATCAGCTCGTCGGCCAACACGCCGGCGCCCGGCTTGCATTCGACGAACGCCAGCGGCACCTCGCCCCACTTGGCGTCCGGCTTGGCTACCACCGCGCAGGCCAGCACCGCCGGGTGGCGGTAGAGGGCGTTCTCGACCTCGATCGAGCTGATGTTCTCGCCGCCCGAGATGATCACGTCCTTGCTGCGGTCCTTGATCTTCACGTAGCGGTCGCTCTCCAGCACGGCCAGGTCGCCGGTGTGGAACCAGCCGCCGGCAAACGCCTCGGCGGTCGCCTTCGGGTTCTTCAAGTAGCCCTTCATCACGATGTTGCCGCGGAACATGATCTCGCCCATCGCCTGGCCGTCGCTGTCCACTTCGATCATCGTCTCGGGGTCGAGCACGGTCATGCCTTCCTGCAGCGGGTAACGCACGCCTTGGCGGCCGTTCAGGCGCGTCTGCTCGGACAGCGACTCGGCGGCCCACGTCGCGCGTTTGGACGCGCCGGCCGCCGGGCCGTACACCTCGGTCAGACCATACACATGCGTGATGTCGAAGCCGATCTGGGCCATGCCTTCGATCATCGCCGCCGGCGGTGCGGCGCCGGCGACCATGCCGCGCACCTGGTGATCGATGCCGGCACGCATCTCGGCCGGCGCGTTGTAAATCAAGCTGTGCACGATCGGCGCCGCGCAGTAGTGGTCGGCGCGGTGCTCGCGCAAGGCGTCGAGGATCGCCTTCGCTTCGACCCTGCGCAGGCAGACATGCGTGCCGGCCTGCAGCGCCACCGTCCACGGGAAACACCAGCCGTTGCAGTGGAACATCGGCAGCGTCCACAGGTAGCGCGGGAACTGCGGCATGGTCCAGGTGGCGGCGTTGCACACCGCGTTCAGATACGCCCCGCGGTGATGCGTCACGACCCCCTTCGGGTCGCCGGTGGTGCCGCTGGTGTAGCTGATCGCGATCGCGTCCCACTCGTCGGCCGGGCCTTCGAGCCGGGGCAGCGGCGGATGCGCGGCCAACAAGTCCTCGTACTCGTACCCGCCGACTCGATCGCCGGCACCCGTGTATTCGCTGTCGCAGACGTCGATCACGATCGGCGTGCGGCCATGCTGCTCACGCAGGATGCGCAGCGCCTCACCGATCGCCGGCGCGAACTCGCGGTCGGCTATCAGCACCGCGGCCTCGCAGTGATTCATCTGCCAGGCCAGCAGGGGTGCATCGAGCCGCGTGTTGAGCGTGTTCAGCACCGCGTTCAGGGCCGGCACCGCGTAGTGCGCCTCCACCATCTCCGGCGTGTTGGCGAGCATCGCGCTCACCGTGCTGCCGCGCCCGATGCCGAAGGCGCGCAACGCCGCCGCCAGCCGCGCACTGCGCTCGCGCGTCTCGGCCCAGCTGTAGCGGCGCGCGCCGTGCACCACCGCCGGCAGGTCGCCGAAGACCTCGGCCGTGCGCTCGACGAAGCTCACCGGCGACAGCGCGACGAAGTTGGCGGCGTTGCGCTCCAGGCCTTGCTCGTAGATGCTCATGCGTGCTCCTTCACCTTGCCTCGCGATCCTTCCTGTTCTGCGCCTCGATGCGCTCGCGTGCCGCCTGCCAGTCGGCGTCGCTCCACTCGCGCAGTTCGTAGAAATTGCCGCCGGTGGCCAGCGCGTTGCCGCCGTCCATCGCGATCGTCTGCCCGGTGAGCCAGTCGCAGTGACCGCTGGCCAGCAGGAAAGCAGCCAGGTTGCCGAGTTCGCTCATCTCGCCCGGCCGCGCCATCGGGTTGCGCTCCCGGCTGCGCGCGCCGGGTTCTTCGCCCGGGTTGAGGCGCTTGCTCATGCCCTCGGTAGGAATCTCGCCCGGCGCCACGGCGTTGAGGCGAATGCCGTACTTGGCCCACTCGACTGCCAGCGACTTGGTCATCACCTCGACGCCCGCCTTGCTCATCGCAGACGGCACCACATACGGGCTGCCATTGTCGACCCAGGTGACGATGATGCTCATCACGCTGCGCAGCGGCCGCCCCGGGCGCCAGCCGCCCGCCTTGGTGTCGGCGATCCAGCGTTTGCCGACCGCGTGCGTGACGTAGAAGGTGCCGTGGAAGACGATGTTGGCGATGGCGTCGAAGGCGCGTGTCGACAGGCTTTCGGTCGGCGCGATGAAGTTGCCGGCGGCGTTGTTCACCAACCCGGTCAGCGGCGCTTCGGCCCAGAGTTCATCGACCATCGCCTCGACCGCCGCCGCGTCGCGGATATCGACACCGTGGGTCGCGATGTGCCGGCCCGCGAAGCGCTTTCGCCACCCGTCGGCCGTCTCGTCGCAGACCGACTTGCGCCGGCCGCAGATGGCGACATCGGCGCCGAGCGCGAGGAAACGCTCTGCCATCGTGCGGCCCAGGCCGGTGCCGCCGCCGGTGACGAGGATGCGCTGGCCGCGCATCAGGTCGGGTTGGAACATGGTGGTCTCTCCTCCTGGTTTGCAGTCGTCGCAAGCGCCTGATCCACATCCCAAAGGATGTCGTCGATGTGCTCCAGCCCCACCGACATGCGGATCATGTCCGGCAGCACACCCGCCGCGCGTTGCTGCGCCTCGTCGAGCTGGCGATGCGTGGTCGATGCGGGATGGATGATCAGCGTGCGTGTGTCGCCGATGTTGGCGACATGGCTCATGAATTGCGCCGCCTCGATGAACTTCACACCCGCAGCCAGCCCGCCGTCGATGCCGAAGGCGAGCAGCCCCGAGGCGCCGCGCATCTGGCGCTTCATCAACGCGTGCTGCGGGTGGTCTTCGAGGCCGGGGTAGTTGACCCAGCGCACCCGTGGGTGCGCACGCAGATGCCGGGCCACCGCCAGCGTGTTCTCGCAATGCCTTTGCATGCGCAAGGGCAGCGTCTCGATGCCCTGCAGCACCTGCCAGGCGGCGGTGGCGCTCAGGGCCGCGCCATACACACGCAGCGTTTCCATGCGCGCGCGCATCGTGAAGCCGAAGTCGCCGAAGGTCTCGTAGAAGCGCACGCCGTGATAGCCGGGGGATGGTTCGGTCATGCCCGGGAACTTGCCGTTGTCCCACGGGAACTTGCCGCTTTCGACCAGCACGCCGGCAAGCGTGGTGCCGTGGCCGCCGAGGTACTTGGTCGCCGAGTGCACGACGAGGTCGGCGCCGAGCGCCATCGGGTTGCACAGGTAGGGGCTGGGCACGGTGTTGTCGATGATCAGCGGCAGGCCGTGCGCGTGCGCCACCTCGGCCACCGCGGCGATGTCGAGCACCGCCAGGCTCGGGTTGCCCAGGCTCTCGGCGAAGACGGCGCGTGTGTGCGGCCGGATCGCGGCAGCGAAGGCTTCCGGTGATGTCGCATCGACGAAGCTGGTCTGGATGCCGTACTTGGCAAGGTTGATCGCGAGCAGGCTCACCGAGCCGCCGTACAAGGCACCGGCCGCGACCACATGGTCACCCGCCGACAACAGCGTCATCAGCGCCATCGACTCGGCCGCCATGCCGCTCGCCGACGCCACCGCGGCACGCCCGCCTTCGAGCGCGGCGACACGTTCCTCCAGCGCGGCGACGGTCGGGTTGGACAGCCGCGCATAAACATTGCCGAAGGTCGCGAGGTTGAACAGGCTCGCGGCATGGTCGGCGGAGTCGAAGACGAAGCTCGTCGTCTGGTAGATCGGCAAGGCTCGCGCGCCGGTGGCGGCGTCCGGAATCTGGCCGGCGTGGATGGCCAGCGTCTCGGGGTGGAAGCGGCGGTCGGGCACGGCGGTCAGGTTCAGGCGGCGAGCGCGCGGCGCGCGGCTTGCAGGTACTCGTCGCGGCCGGGGTCGTTCGCGCTGTGCTCGACGCAGGCATGCACGAGCTTGATCCGGTGGTCGTCATCGGACGCGATCGCCGCCGCCACCACCTGAGGCCAGCCGGCGGGCGTGGTGGGTGCGGCGTTGCGCGCGCGCAGGCCGCTGGCGATCACGCCGGCGGCAAACGCGGGCCAGATCACCGCCGGCGCGGCCTGCCCCGCCGCGCCCGAGAGCACCCGTGCGGCGCGCGCGCCGGTCACCAGGTGCAGCACGGTGAAGTTGCCGCTGTGCGCATACAGCGCCGCCGCGCGGCGCTCCAGGCGCATCGACGCGTCGGCAGGAACCGCCAGCGCACCGGCAAGGCCGTGATAGGCCTCGGTCTCGGCGGCTTGTTGCATGCGCTCCGAGATCAGGCGCTGCGACGACTCGAAGTCCAACGCCGCAGCTTCGAGCGCGTCGAACCAGGCGTCGAAGTCGAGCGCCGCCCCGCCGCTGCGCGGCGCCGGCAGCGGCCGCGCGCGCACGGTCCAATAAGCAAGCGCCGCGGCCAACTCGCCTGCGTGGCCGGATGCCACCGCGTGCGCGGCGCGGATGGGGCCGTGAAAAGCAGCGGCGGCAAAACCCGGCCAGAGTGTCGGTAGCGCGTCGCGCAGCGTGGCCTCGGCGCGGTGGGCTTCGATCTGTGCCGCCCAGCGCTCGCGCGCGGCACCGAAGCCAGCGAGGGTTTCCTGCGCACCGTTGTCGAAGCGACGCGCATAGACCTGGAAGAAGGCGTCGAGCTGCGCATCGCCCGCGCCGAGAGCGGCCAGCGCCTGCAGCGCCATCGGCAGATGGTTCGTCAGGCCGGCGTGGTACTCGCAGGGCAGGCGCAGACTGGCATCGAGCAGTTCATGCAGCCGGGTCATCGCAACCTCCCATCCCCCACCGGGTGCCGCCTGCCGCGCCAAGCATGCTCATAGAGGCCGCCGAGAAGAAATCACACGGGTATTGACCCCCGCCCAGTGCAGCCCACCGAACAGCCGCGCGTGTTCGATCTTCACGCAGCGGTCCATCACCACGTCCAACCCGGCCTCACGCGCGAGCCGCGCCGCCTCCTGATTGACCACGCCGATCTGCTGCCACAGGCACTTGGCGCCGATCGCGACCGCGCTGCGCGCGACCGGCGAGACCTCGGCCGTCTTGCGAAAGACATCGACCAGATCGACCGGCTCGGGGATCGCTTCCAGGTTCGGCCAACAGCGCTGGCTCAGCACCTCGTCGTAGCGCGGGTTGACCGGGATCATGCGGTAGCCATGGGTCAGCAAATACTTGGCGACGAAGTGGCTGGGCCTGAACCAGTCCGCCGACACGCCGACCACCGCGACCGTGCGGCAGGTCTTGAGGATGTGTCGCAGTTCGGCGATGTCGTCGGCCATGGCGCAAAGATAGCCGATTACGCACCCTCGGCTACACTGCCCGCGCCAGGAGAGAGTGGCCGCGCTTAAACCGCGCGGCCGCCGCCGAAGGCGAAGCTGCGGCAACGCGGCGTAACGCTCAGGCAAAAGGACTGGCAAGCGTCTTCAGCGATGAGGGCGACACCTCACTGGAGAGAGGCGGGCCTTGCGAGCCCGCCCACCGAAGGGGCAAGCGGGGGCCAGTTCGTCCCCGCCAATCTCTCAGGTAAAGCGGACAGCGAGGTCATCTACCACCATCATGGTGGCTTAAGTCGATGACCCTCGGAGAGCAAAGCCCATGACGGCTGCCGAACCGCTGTTGCGAACCCCCCTGTACGACCTGCACGTCTCGCTGGGCGCGAAGATGGTGCCGTTCGCCAACTATGAGATGCCGGTCAACTACCCCGGCGGCATCATCGCCGAGCACAAACACTGCCGCAGCGCGGCCGCGCTGTTCGACGTCTCGCACATGGGGCAGTTGCGGCTGGTCGGCGCCGGCGCGGCGGCCGCGCTGGAGACCCTGGTGCCGATGGACATCGTGGACCTCGGCGCGCACAAGCAGCGCTACGCCCTCTTCACGAATGCCGCCGGGGGCATCCTCGACGACCTGATGATCACTGTGCGCGGCAACGACCTGCTGCTGATCGTCAACGCCGCCTGCAAGGCCGCCGACATGCGCCACCTGATGACCCACATCGGCCACCGCTGCCAGGTCGTCCCGCTGCCCGAACGTTCGCTGCTCGCCTTGCAGGGCCCGGGCGCGGCGCGCGCGCTGGCCAAGCTGGAGCCGCGCGTGGCCGAGCTGGTGTTCATGACCGGAGGTGAATTCAAGCTCGCCGGCGCCGACTGTTATGTCACGCGCAGCGGCTACACCGGCGAAGACGGCTTCGAGATTTCGGTACCCGCCGAAGAGGCCACCTCGCTCGCCAAGGCCCTGCTCGCCGACCCCGCGGTTGCGCCCGCCGGCCTGGGTGCGCGCGACACGCTGCGGCTGGAAGCGGGGCTGTGCCTGTACGGCCACGACATCGACGAGCGCACGACGCCGGTCGAGGCCGGTCTCAGTTGGTCGATCCAGAAGGTGCGCCGCCCCGGCGGTGCGCGCGCCGGTCACTACCCCGGCGCGGCGGCGATCGAGGCCCAGCTCGCCAGCGGCGCGACGATCAAACGGGTCGGCCTGCTGGGCCTGGAGCGCATCCCGGTGCGCGAAGGCGCGACGATCGCCGATCGCAAAGGCCACAAGCTCGGCCGCGTTACCAGCGGCACCTTGTCGCCGGGGCTGAACAAACCGATCGCGATGGCCTACCTGGCCGCCAACCATGCGTTGCCGAACCACGAGGTGCATGCCGACGTGCGCGGCAAGGCGCAGCCGATGCGCGTCGCCGCCATGCCTTTCGTGCCCCATCGCTACCACCGCGGCTGAAATAGAGCTCAGCCGCACAACCGAGGAGACTTGTCACCCATGACGACCATGTTCACCCCCGACCACGAGTGGATCAACATCGAGGATCACGAAGCCGCGGTAGTCGGGATTACGCTGCACGCGCAGGACGCGCTCGGCGACATCGTGTTCGTCGATCTGCCCGAGGTCGGCAAGACCTACAAGCAAGGCGAGGTGGCGGGGGTCGTCGAATCGGTGAAGGCCGCGGCCGACCTGTACATGCCGGTGGAAGGCGAAGTGGTCGAAGTCAACGAGGCGTTGCGCGCCGACCCGTCGCTGGCGAACTCCGACCCGATGGGCAACGGCTGGTTCTTCAAGGTGCACGTCACGCACATGGAGCAATTCGACGAACTGATGGACCCGCCGGCCTACGACAAGCTGCTGAAGAACCTCTGAACGCCCTGCCCTGCCCGCTGCCATGCTCATGTCCACCCTCAAGCCGCTCGCCGAGCTGGAAACCGCCGGCGAATTCATCGCCCGCCACATCGGCCCCGACGCCAGCGACGAAGCCGCGATGCTGGCCGCCATCGGCGCGCCGTCGCGGCGTGCGCTGATCGACGCCGTCGTGCCGCGCTCGATCGCGCGCGACAAGCCGATGGCGCTGCCGCCGGCACTGTCCGAAGCGCAGGCGCTCGCCGAGCTGAAGACCATCGCGGGCAAGAACCGGGTGCTCAAGAGCTTCATCGGCCAGGGTTATCACGGCACGCACACGCCGGGCGTGATCCTGCGCAACGTACTCGAGAACCCGGCCTGGTACACCGCCTACACGCCTTACCAGGCCGAGATTTCGCAGGGCCGGCTGGAAGCACTGGTCAACTTCCAGACGATGGTCTGCGACCTGACCGGGATGGCGATCGCCAACGCGTCGATGCTCGACGAGGCCACCGCCGCTGCGGAAGCGATGACGCTCGCCAAGCGCAGCGTGAAGTCGAAGTCGATGCGCATCGTCGTCGCCGCCGACTGCCACCCGCAGGTCATCGAGGTGGTGCAGACACGCGCCGCGCCGCTCGGGCTGGAGGTCGCGCTGGCTGGCTCGGCGAGCGAATGGGATCAACTGCTGGCCGGCGAGTACTTCGCCGTGCTGGCGGGTTATCCGTCGACCAGCGGCCGCATCGACGACCTGCACGCCGACGCCGAGCGCGTCCATGCCAAGCAGGCCGCGCTCATCGTCGCCGCCGACCTGCTGGCGCTGACGCTGCTCAAGGCGCCGGGCGAGTTCGGCGCCGACATCGTCGTCGGCAACACCCAGCGTTTCGGCATGCCGATGGGCGCCGGCGGCCCGCATGCCGGCTACATGGCCTGCCGCGACGAGTTCAAGCGCTCGTTGCCGGGCCGGCTGGTCGGCGTCAGCGTGGACAGCCACGGCAACCCGGCGTACCGGCTTGCGCTGCAGACGCGCGAGCAGCACATCCGGCGCGAAAGGGCGACCTCCAACATCTGTACCGCGCAGGTGCTGCCGGCGGTGGTGGCGAGCATGTACGCCGTCTATCACGGCCCTCAGGGTCTGACGCGTATCGCGCAGCGCGTGGCCAGCTACACCGCGATCCTGGCGCGCGGGCTGCAGCAGCTCGGCCACCCGCCCCGGCACGACAGCGCCTTCGACACGCTGGCGCTGCACACGGGCACAGCGACACAGGCGATCGTCGCGCGCGCGCAAGCGCTGGGCGCCAACCTGCGCGTCTACTTCGGCGAGTACCTGTGCATCGCGCTCGACGAGACGACGACACGTGCGGACGTCGAGTTGCTTTGGACGGTCTTCGCTGCCGACGGCCAGGCGCTGCCACGCTTTGCCGACTTCGACAAGGGCATCGAACTGCTCATTCCGGTCGCGCTGCGCCGTACCAGCCCCTTCCTGACCCACCCGGTCTTCAACACCCACCACAGCGAAACCGAGATGCTGCGCTACCTGCGCGGCCTGGCCGACAAGGACCTGGCGCTCGACCGCACGATGATCCCGCTCGGCTCGTGCACGATGAAGCTGAACGCGACGAGCGAGATGATCCCGATCACCTGGCCCGAATTCGCGCAGATTCACCCCTATGCGCCGGCCGACCAGCTCGCGGGTTACGCGGAACTGGACAGGCAGTTGCGCGAGATGTTGTGCCAGGCCACCGGCTACGCCGGCATCAGCCTGCAGCCAAACGCAGGCTCCCAGGGCGAATACGCCGGGCTGCTCGCGATCCGGGCCTGGCACGCCTCGCGCGGCGACAGGCAGCGCAGCGTCTGCCTGATTCCGGAATCGGCGCACGGCACCAACCCGGCGTCGGCGCAGATGGCCGGCATGCAGGTGGTGGTCGTCAAGTGCGACGCGATGGGCAACATCAGCCTGGACGACCTGAAGGCCAAGTGCGCGCAGCACGCTCGTTCCCTGGCCGCGATCATGATCACCTACCCGAGCACCTACGGCGTCTTCGACAGCCACGTGAAGGAAGTCTGCGCGCTGGTGCGCGAACACGGCGGGCGCGTGTATGTCGATGGGGCGAACATGAATGCGCTCGTCGGGCTGGCCGCGCCCGGCGAGTTCGGCGGCGACGTGAGCCACCTGAACCTGCACAAGACCTTCTGCATCCCGCACGGCGGCGGCGGGCCGGGTGTCGGGCCGGTGTGCGTGGTCGAGGATTTGGTGCCCTTCCTGCCCGCCGAGCCGGGCGCCGGCAGCGAGGCGCCGGTCGGGCCGGTCTCCGCCGCGCCGCTCGGCAACGCCGCGGTACTGCCGATCAGCTGGATGTACATGCGCATGATGGGCGCCGACGGCCTGACGCAGGCCACCGAAGCCGCGATCCTGGCCGCCAACTATGTCGCCGCGCGGCTGGACGGCGCCTACGACATCCACTTCTGCAGCGAAGTCGCCGGCATCAAGGGCGGCGGCGTCGCGCACGAGTGCATCCTCGACCTGCGCCCGCTGCAAAAGACGAGCGGCGTCAACGCCGAGGACGTCGCCAAGCGGCTCATCGACTACGGCTTCCACGCGCCGACGCTGAGCTTCCCGGTCGCCGGCACGCTGATGGTCGAGCCGACCGAAAGCGAGTCGCTCGCCGAGCTGCAACGGTACTGCGACGCCATGCTGCAGATCCGCGAGGAGATCGCCAAGGTCGAGCGTGGCGAGTGGCCCCAGGGCGACAACCCGCTGATCAATGCGCCGCACACCGCCGCCGCCTTGCTGAAGGCCGAGTGGAACCACGCTTACACGCGCGAACAGGCCGCCTACCCGCTCGCCAGCCTGAAACGCAGCAAGTACTGGTCACCGGTCGGCCGGGTGGACAACGTGCATGGCGACCGCAATCTGTTTTGCAGTTGTGTGCCGATGAGCGCTTACGCCGACGCATGAACGGCCAGCAGTTCGCCTCCGACAACTGGGCCGGCATCGCGCCCGAAGCGCTCGACGCGCTGCTGACCGCCAACGCCGCCGGCCATGCGCCGGCCTATGGTGACGACGCGTGGACGCAGCGCGCCTGCGACGCGGTGCGGCGTGTCTTCGAGCGCGACGACATCGAAGTGTTCTTCGTCTTCAACGGCGGCGCGGCCAACGGGCTCGCGCTGGCGGCGTTGTGCAAGCCGTACGACGCGGTGGTGTGCACACCGCAGGCGCATATCGCGACCGACGAGGTGAACGGACTGGCTTTCTTCGGCCAGGGCATTTCTCTGCTGCCCACCACAGCCGCTGACCAGGGCAAGTTGACGCCGCATTCGCTGCGCAGCGCGGCGACGCAGCGCGACGACCTGCACTTTCCGCGCGCGCGGGTGGTGAGCCTGACGCAGACCACCGAGTTGGGATGCGTCTACACGCTCGACGAACTGCGTGCATTGACTGCGACCGCCCGTGAGCTGGGGCTGAAAGTGCACATGGACGGCGCGCGCTTCGCGAATGCGGTGGCTTCGCTCGGCTGCGCGCCGGCGGACGCCAGCTGGCGTGCCGGCGTCGACGTGCTGTCCTTCGGCATGACCAAGAACGGCGCACCGGCCGGCGAAGCGGTGGTGTTCTTCCACGCCGCGCTCGCCGACGGTTTTGCCTGGCGCGCCAAGCAGGCCGGGCAGCTGGCGTCCAAGATGAGGATGTTCGCCGCGCCCTGGGTCGGCATGCTCGAGACCGGCGCCTGGCTGCGCCATGCGGGGCACGCGAATGCGATGGCGCAACGGTTGGTGGCGGCGATCCGCGGCTTGCCCGGCATCGAGCTGCTGCACGAGCCGCACGCCAACGCCGTCTTCGCCTGGTTGCCGCGCCCCGCAGTGGCTGCAGTGCAGGGGCGCGGCTGGCGCTTTCATGAGGTGCTGCCGGCGCGCGGCGTCCAGGCGGGCTGCCGCCTGATGTGCGCCTGGGACACGACGCCGCAGACCGTCGATGCGTTCGCGGCCGACCTCGCTGCGGCGTGCGTGGGCTGACATGGCCGTCTCCGTCTTCGACCTCTTCAAGATCGGCATCGGGCCGAGCAGTTCGCACACCGTCGGCCCGATGCGCGCGGCGCTGATGTTCGCGCACCGGCTCGCGCACGATGGCGTACTGAGCAGCACCGCGCGTGTGAAGATCGACCTCTACGGCTCACTCGGCGCCACGGGCAAGGGTCACGGCAGCGACAAGGCCGTGCTGCTCGGCCTCGCGGGCCATGAGCCGGATACGATCGACGTCGAGGCCATCCCCGCGCTGCTGCAGGCGATACGCGGCACGCACCGCCTGCCGTTGGCCGACGGGCCGACCGTCGCCTTCGACGAGAGCGCCGACCTGATCTTCCACCGCCGCGAAACGCTGCCTTTCCACGCCAACGGCATGCGCTTCACGGCCTTCGATGCCGACGGGGCGGAGCTAGCCAACCGCATCTACTACTCGGTCGGCGGCGGCTTCGTCGTCAGCGACGAGGTGGCGGCCGACGGCAGCAAACAGAAGGTGATCGCGCCGGATACCACCGTGCTGCCGCATCCCTTCCACTCCGGCGCCGAGTTGCTCGAGGTGACGCAGGCATTGAACTGCTCGATCGCCGAGGTGATGCGCCGCAACGAACGCCACTGGCGCAGCGACGCCGAGATCGACGCCGGCCTGCTGCACATCTGGCGCGTGATGCAGGACAGCGTCGCGCGCGGCTGCCGCGTCGAGGGCGTGTTGCCGGGCGGCTTCAGGGTCAAGCGCCGCGCCGCGCGCCTGTACCGCGACCTGACCGCGAACCCCGAGGCCGCGCTGAAGGACCCGCTGCAGGTCATGGACTGGGTGAACCTGTACGCCCTCGCGGTGAACGAGGAGAACGCCGCTGGCGGGCGCGTCGTCACCGCGCCGACCAACGGCGCGGCCGGCATCGTGCCGGCGGTGCTGCACTACTACACGCGCTTCTTCCCCAGCGCCGACGAGCGCGGCGTGATTCGCTTCCTGCTCACCGCAGCGGCGATCGGCATCCTCTACAAGGAGAACGCGAGCATCTCCGGCGCCGAGGTCGGCTGCCAGGGTGAAGTTGGCGTCGCCTGTTCGATGGCCGCGGGTGCGCTGTGCGAGGTGATGGGCGGCACACCCGAGCAGGCCGAAAACGCGGCCGAGATCGGCATGGAACACCACCTCGGCCTGACCTGCGACCCGGTCGGCGGGCTGGTGCAGATCCCCTGCATCGAACGCAACGCGATCGCGTCGGTGAAGGCGATCAACGCCGCGCGCATGGCGCTGCGCGGCGACGGCACGCACCTTGTGTCGCTCGACAAGGTCATCAAGACGATGCGCGAGACCGGCGCCGACATGATGACCAAGTACAAGGAGACCGCGCGCGGCGGGCTGGCGGTGAATATCGTCGAGTGTTAGGTCGGCTCTGCTGGCGGCGCCTGGATCGTCACCGCGCGCCCAGCAGTGCCCTGACGGTGTCGGCGACCGTCGCGATGAAACGTGCGTCGTTGATGTGCGCCGGCACCCGGACAAGGCGGCGCGTCGCGGTCTGCTGCACGTGCGCCTCCAGCGCCTCGAACAGCGCCGCGTCGGCTTCGGGCCACCAGAAGGGCTGACCCGGCGCGTCGAGCGCAGACACGCCGCCTTCGGGCAGCAGGAAGCGCACCGGGCCCTGCATGCGGTTCAGGCGTTCGGCGATCCAGTGCCCCATCTGCCGGTTCTCGTCGGGTGTGGTGCGCATCAGCGTGACGTTGCTGTTGTGCACGTAGAAACGCCGGCCTTCGAAGCGCGCGGGCACCGTGTCGCGCGCCCAGAAGTTCACCATGTCGAGCGCGCCGCACGAGCCCACGTACGGCATGCTTCGGCGCGCGGGCGCAGCGAGGCGGTCGGGCCCGGCGCTCAGCACCCCGCCGAACAGCAGGTCGGCGATCTCGGTCGTCGTGATGTCCACCATCGCCGCCAGGTGGCCGTCGAGCGCCAGTTTCTCCAGGCTCTGGCCCCCGGTGCCAGTTGCGTGGAAGACCAGGCACTCGTAGTCCGCCTGCAGCGCTCGGGCGACACCTTGCACGCACGGCGTGGTCACGCCGAACATGGACAGGCCAAGCGCGGGCAATGCGTCGGCGGCAGCGGGCTGCCATGCTCGGACCATGCCGGCCATCGCATGGGCCGCGTTGCCGAGCACCTGGCGCGAGATGCGGTTCAGGCCACACACGTCGACCACCGGGTACATCGTCGCGATGTCCGAACTGCCGACGAAGGCGCGCACGTCGCCCGCCGCCAGCGTGGTGACGAGCAGCTTGGGCAGCCCGATCGGCAGCCGCTGCAGCGCCGGCGCCACCAGCGAGGCCGCGCCCGAGCCGCCGGCGGCGATCACGCCGGCCACGTCGTCGCGCGCGGGCAGGAAGGTCGACAGCGCCAGCGCCATCGCGTCGACCGCGCTGCCGCGGTCGCCGGTGAAGACGGCCTGCGCACCGCCGGGGTGATGGGCGGCAATCTGGCGCGCGCTGACCTGCACCTGGGGCGCGTCGTCGCCCCCCGCGGTCGAGACGTCGGCGGTGACCACCGCCACGCCCTGCTGGCGCAGGCGCTCGGCGATGTAGTGCAGTTCATCAGCCTTGGTGTCGAATGTGCCGATGACCCAGGCCGCACGTTGATTCATGCGTCGCTGCGTCCGAAACGTTGATTGACGCACTCGAAGAAGGTACGGAAGGTGCCTTCGACACGCGCCTTCGCGTCGGCCTCCTGATCGGCAGGCACGTCCCATTCGGCCCACCACTCGCCGAAGCAGCGGTTGCCCTCGGTCACCGGCAGCAGATGCATTTCGGCGACATAGTTTTTCCAGTCGGCATCGACTTCGAGGATGGTGTAGCGGCAACGGTGTTCGGCGTCCGACAGCGCGAGCAAGCGCTCGCGGATGACGCCGCCGTCGCGCACCTTGAAGTTGCGCACGCAGCCGATGCGGTCGGGCGGCTCGTCGCCTTCGATGTGCGAACGCTCGAAGTACGGGTGGTACTGGCCGAGCGCGCCGAAGTCGCGCAGCAGGCTCCAGGCCTGCTCCAGCGTCGCATCCATCACCGCACTCACGTAGACCCTGGTCATCGTCTCGTCTCCTGTGTTGTTGGCAGCGCGAAGCTCAGAACCGCACGTCCTTGTAGCGCCGCACATGCGCCGTGATGGCGATCTCCGTCGGCAGCCGCTCCATGCTGCTGGCGCCGTAGAAGCCGTTGCAGTGCTCGCTGTGCTGCAGTACGTACGCGGCGTCCTCGGGCGACGAGATGGGCCCGCCATGGGCGATCACGATGACGTCCTTGCGCACCTGGCGCGCGGCTTGCGCCCACTCGTCGATCAGCTGCACCGACTGCTCGAGCGATTTGGCGGTGGTGGCGCCGATGGTGCCGCCGGTGGTCACGCCCATGTGCGGCACGATGAAATCCGCGCCGGCCTCGGTCATGGCCACCGCCTCGTCGGCGCTGAACACGTAGGGCGTGGTCAGCAGGTCCAGCTCGTGCGCCTGGCGGATCATGTCCACCTCGCTTGCGTAGTTGATGCCGGTTTCCTCCAGGCTGCGCCGGAAGTCGCCGTCGATGATGCCGACGGTGGGGAAGTTCTGGACGCCGGAAAACCCCAGGTCCTTCAGCCGGCGCAGGAACACCGGCATGATGACGAACGGATCGGTGCCGTTCACGCCCGCGATCACCGGCGTCTTCTTGCACACCGGCAGCACCTCGCCCGCCATCTCCACGACGATGTCGTTGGCGTTGCCGTAGGCCAGCAGGCCCGCCGACGAGGCCCGGCCCGCCATGCGGTAGCGGCCGGAGTTGTAGATCACGATCAGGTCGATGCCGGCGGCCTCCTCGCACTTGGCCGAGATGCCGGTGCCGGCGCCGCCGCCGATGATGGGTTCGCGCTGGCGCACCATCTGGTTGAACTTCTGCATCAGCGCCTGGCGCTCGAAACGCGGCATGTTCTTCTCCTCCTGGGTTGTCAGTCTGGGCGTCGTGCCGGCGCCTGCGTGTCGTCGGCCGGGCGCGTCAGCGCGCCCGCGATGCCGCTGCGGAAGGTCATCACGCAGACCATGAAGATGACGCCGGTGACCAGCGTGACCCAGCCGCCGAAGGCATCGAGGTAATACTGCAGCGACACCACCACCGCCGCGCCGATCGCGGGGCCGAGCACCGACTGCATGCCGCCCAGCAGCGCCATCAGCACCACGTCGCCGGACAGGTGCCAGTGCACGTCGGTCAGCGCCGCCAGCTGGAACACCAGCGCCTTCATCGAGCCGGCCAGGCCGGACAGCGCCGCCGACAGCACGAACAGCACCAGCTTGTAGCGATCGACCGGGTAGCCGAGCGAACGGGCGCGCGGTTCGTGTTCGCGGATGGCGACGATCACGTGGCCGAAGGGGGCGTTGACGACGCGGTGGATCAGCGCCAGGCCCGCTACCGTGAGCACGAGCACCAGGTAGTACAGGGCCCGGTCGTCGCGCAGGTCGATGACGCCGAACAGGCGGCCACGGGGAATCTGCTGCATGCCGTCCTCGGCGCCGGTGAAGGGCAGCTGCAGGAAGAGGAAGTACACCATCTGCGCCAGCGCCAGCGTGATCATCGCCAGGTAGATGCCCTGGCGGCGGATCGCCAGCGAGCCGATCAACGCCCCCAGCAGGGCCGCGCCGAGCGTTCCGGCCAAAATGCCGACCTCGGGCGTGAGGCCCGCATGTTTGGTCGCCAACCCGGTGATGTAGGCGGCGCTGCCGAAGAAGGCCGCATGGCCGAACGACATGATGCCGCCGAAGCCGAGCAGCAGGTTGTACGCGCAGGCGAAGAGCGCCATGCACAGCAGCTTCATCACGAACACGGGGTAGACGACTTGGGGCAACCACGGCACCACCACCAGCGCGAGCACGGCGAAGGCGATGAACAGGCGCACCGCGGCGGGCGGCAGGGCGAAGCGGCGCTTCATGCCGGCCCCTCGCGCCCGAACAGGCCTTTGGGCCGCAGCAGCAGCACCAGCGCCATCAGCACGAAGATCACGGTGCTGGAGGCCTCCGAGTAGAAGACGCGGGTCCAGCCCTCGACGACGCCGATCACCAGCGCCGTGACGATCGAGCCGAACATCGATCCCATGCCGCCGATGACCACGATCGCGAACACGACGATCACCAGGTTCGAGCCCATCGCCGGGTTCACATGCAGGATCGGTGCGGCCAGCACGCCGGCAAAGGCAGCCAGCGCGATGCCCACACCGTAGGTGAGCGTGAGCAGCAGCGGCACGTTGATGCCGAAGGACTGCGTCAGCACGGTCTTCTCGGTGGCCGCGCGCAGCTTGGCGCCGAGCGGCGTGCGCTCGATGAGCCACCAGCTGAGCAGACAGCACGACAGCGCCGCGGCAATCACCCAGGCGCGGTAGATCGGCAGGATCATGAAGCCTAGCTGCACCGAGCCGCGCAGCGATTCGGGCACCGGATAGGGCTGCCCGGAGGAGCCGAACAGCAGGCGGAAGCCCCCCTCGAGCACCAGCACCAGCCCGAAGGTCAACAACAGGCCGTAGATCGGATCGAGCCCGCGCAGCTTGCGCAGCAGCGAGCGCTCGAAACCGGCACCGACCGCGCCCACCAGCACCGGCACCACCACCAGCGCCACCCAGTAGCCCACACCGAGGTAGCGATGCAGCATCCACGCCCCGAAGGCGCCCGCCATGAAGAAGGCGCCGTGCGCGAAGTTGACGATGCGCAGCAGCCCGAAGATCACCGCCAGCCCCAGGCTCAGCACGGCGTAGAAGCAGCCGTTGACCAGACCGAGCAGGGTCTGGCCGGCGATCACGCTCAACGGCATGCCGAAGATTTCGTTCATGCCGGTCAGACGCCCAGGCGCGCCGCGACGCGGTTGAAGTCGGCGGCCAGGGCAGCGCTGTCGAAGCAGCCCGCCACCCGGCCCGACTCGATCAGGTAGTGGCGATCGGCGAGCTCGGCCGCGAAGTGCACGTTCTGTTCGACCAGCACGATCGTGTAGCCGCGCCGGCGCAGGTCCACGAGCACCTCGCCGATGCGCTCGACGAGCACCGGCGCCAGCCCTTCGGTCGGCTCGTCGAGCAGCAGCAGCCGCGCGCCGGTGCGCAGGATGCGGGCGATGGCCAGCATCTGCTGCTCGCCGCCGGACAACTGCGTGCCGGCCGACTTCGCACGCGCCTTCAGGTTGGGGAACAGCGCCATCAGCTCGGCTTCGCTCATGCCGCCGCCGGCCACCACCGGCGGCAGCAACAGGTTCTCGCGCACGCTCAGCGACGCGTAGATGCCGCGATCGTCCGGGCAGTACCCCACGCCCGCTCGACCGACCTCGTGCGGCGCCAGCCCCAGCAGGTCGCGTCCCGCGAGGCGGATCGAGCCGGTACGCTGCGACACGATCCCCATCACGCACTTCAGCAGCGTGGACTTGCCGGCGCCGTTGCGGCCCAGCAGCGTGACGATCTCGCCGCTGCGCACCTCCAAGTCGATGCCGTGCAGCGCCTGGCTCGGCCCGTACCAGGCGCAGAGGTCACGAATGACCAACAGCGCCTCAGACATGTTGCGCGCCCCCGCGGCGCCGGGTGGCCGCCTTGCCGAGATAGGCTTCAGCGACACGTGCGTCGCCAGCGATGCTGGCGTAGTCCCCCTCCGCCAGCACCTCGCCCTGCGCGAGCACGGTGATGTGGTCGCACAAGGTCGCCACCACCGACAGGTTGTGCTCCACCATCAGCACGGTGCGGCCGCGCGCGGCGGCGCGGATCAGTTCGGTCGCCTGCTCGATGTCCTCGCCGCCCATGCCGGCCATCGGCTCGTCGAGCAACAACATGCGCGGCTCCAGCGCCAGCGTGGTGGCCAGCTCGAGTGCACGCTTGCGGCCGTAGGGCAACTCACCCGCCAGGTGGCGCGCCCAGCGATCGAGCCCGACCTCGCCCAACAACGCATGGGCACGCTCGTCGTGCACGCGCAGCAGCTTGTCGCTGCGCCACCAGTCGAAGGAGTGTCCGCGGTGGCGCTGCAGCGCCAGGCGCACGTTCTCGAACACGCTCAGCCGGGCGAAGACTGCGGAAATCTGGAACGAGCGCACCAGCCCGAGACGCGCCACCGCATCGGCGGTCAGCCGCGTGATGTCGCGCCCCTCGAACACGATGCGCCCGGCGCTGGGCTCGATGAAGCGCGTCAGCAGGTTGAAGCAGGTGGTCTTGCCCGCGCCGTTGGGGCCGATCAGGGCGTGGATGCTGCCGCTGCGCACGCGCAGGTCGATGCCGCTCGCGCCTCCCACGGCGCGGAAGCCGTGGAAGTCGCGCGCCAGACCCTGCGCCTCCAGCGCATACGCGGTGTGCTGCACAGTGGGCCGCGCGCTGCGCCCTACTTCTTGACCAGGTAGCAGGTGCTGGCCGACAGCGGCTGGAAGGCCTGATCGGCCGGAATGGTCTTGAGCGGCTTCAGGTAGTCCCAGGGGCCTTTGGACTCGGCGGGCGACTTCACTTCCCACAGGTACATGTCGTGCACCATGCGCCCGTCGACGCGGATCTGACCCTTGGCGGTGAAGAAGTCGTTGATCGGTATCTCGCGCATCTTGGCCGACACCGCGTCCGGCTCGTCGGTGCCGGCCGCCTGCACCGCCTTCAGGTAGTGCATCGTCGACGAGTAGTCGGCGGCCTGGCTCATGTTGGGCATCATCTTCACGCGCTGCTCGTAGCGGCGCGCGAACTTGCGCGACTCCTCGTTCATGTCCCAGTACCAGGCATTGGTGAGCATCAGCCCCTGTGCCGACTCCAGCCCGAGGGCGTGCACGTCGTTGATCCACAGCAGCAGCGCGGCCAGCTTCTGGTTCTTCGTGATGCCGAACTCCTTCGCGGCCTTGATGGCGTTGATGGTGTCGCCGCCGGTCGATGCCAGGCCGATGATCTTGGCCTTGGAGGCCTGCGCCTGCAGCATGTACGACGAGAAGTCGGTGGTGTTCAGCGGGTGGCGCGCGGCACCGACGACGCGGCCCTTGTTGGCGCGGACGACGTCGCTGACCTGCTGTTCCAGGCCGATGCCGAAGGCGAAGTCGACCGTCAGGAAGAACCAGGTGTCGCCGCCCTGCTCGGCGATCGTGCGGCCGGTGCCGTGGGCCAGCGAGTAGGCGTCGTAGGCATAGTGCACCGCGTACGGCGAGCAGACCTGGTTGGTGATGCCGATGTTGGACGAGCCGTTGACGATGATGTGGCGCTTCTTCTCCTTGGCCACCGCCGCCACCGCCAGCGCGACGCCGGAGTTGGACAGGTCGTTGATCATGTCCACCCCGCCGGCATCGAACCACTCGCGCGCCTTGGCGGCGCCGACGTCGGCCTTGTTGGTGTGGTCGGCAAAGATGACTTCGATCGGCTTGCCGAACATCCTGCCGCCGAAGCCCTCGACGGCCATCTTCACGGCCTCGACGGCGCCCTTGCCCGACAGGTCGGCGTAGATGCCGGACATGTCGGTCAGCACGCCGATGCGCAACACGTCGCCGGAGAGCTGGCCGGTCTGGGCCCCGGCGGACCCGAGCATGCCGATCAACGCCAGGGACGCGGCGGCCACCTGCTTCAGAACACTTCGCATGGATGTCTCCTCGTTGGGATGGAAGGCTCGGCGCGGACTCCGAGGTGACGTGATCGTACGAAGGCGGCGGGCCGGCGGCCATGTCGAAGCGGCACACACGACTACTTGAAACCCACATCATGAACCGGAAAAACCCTAGCGACGCCGGCGCCCCCGCACCAGACCCGATCGAGTGACCGTTAGCATGCATGGAGCAACGCCCGCCGGGGCCTATCCGCGATGCCTGCGCCAGCGATCGAACTGAAGGAAACACACATCTGGGGCGACGACAGCCGCTTGACCGTCGTGCGCGCCGAACATTGCGACGCGCTCGCCGCGCGTCACATCGCCCACGTGGCCGTGATGGACGCGGCGCCGCCCTACACGATCGTGCGCACCCACCTGAGCGGCGCCTACATGCACGTGTGCCTGGGCGGCGAGGGGCGTACGCTGCTCGACGGGCGCTGGTACGCGCACAAGGCGGGCATGACGAGTTTTGCGCCTGCGCACGTGCTGCACGCCTTCCATTGCATCCCCGGGCAACGCTGGCAGGTGTGCTGGGTGCGGTTCATGCCGAATGCGTCGCGTTCGGTGGAAAACGCGATGGCGCCAGGCATGACGCTGTTCGACGGCCGCGCCCTCGAACACGCGATCCTCGGACTGGCCAGCGAAATGCAAGGCGCTGTCGACCCGGGCAGCTGTGCGATGTGGGTCGAGATGATCGAACGCTATGTCGAACGGGTGGTGGAGCCCTGGCAGCGCGACCCGCGACTGGTGGGTCTGTGGAATGCGGTGCAGCAGGATCTGGGCCGCGCCTGGACGCTGACCGAGATGGCGCGCCTGGCGCGCACCAGCGAAGAGCACCTGCGCCGGCTGTGCCAGAAAAGCCTGGGCCGCAGCCCGGGCAAACAGCTCGTCGCGATGCGCATCGCGCAGGCCGCGCACCGGCTTGCCACCTCGGGCGAGACGGTGGAGGTCATCGCCCGCAGCGTGGGCTACGTGAACCCGTTCGCCTTCTCCAACACTTTCAAGCACGTGACGGGTTTCCGGCCTTCAGACTATCGCACGCGCGATCGGCGCTAGGAGCTCGGGCGGCAGCCCCCCGAGTTGGAGCGCACCGATGTCGTAGCGTAGGCCCAGGCGGGTTCAGGCGTCGAGCCAGAACGCCTGCACCACCTCGCCGCGCTTGTTCACCACCCGCCACTCGGTGCGCGGCTCGCCGGCCGCGTCAGGCCGCACCCCGGCCCAGATCTGGTGCTCGGCAGTGGGCTCACGGCCGAGCCGCTCGCGCACTGCCGGCGGCAGCTCGGCCCAGCGGCGGCGCTCGTCGGCGGGCGGCGGCAGGCTGGCGGGCTGGGTGGTGGGGCCGGCGTCGGCCGTCGGCGCCGCCTCGGGCAACGGCGCGTCGCGCGTCAGCAGCCACAACGCAAGCACGAGCGCGAACAGGCCAACCAGGCCCCAGCCGGGGTGGAACCAGGCCGCGGACCAGAAGCCGATGATGATGGCGCTGCCGAGCAGCAGGGTGAGCCTGGTCATCGACCCAGCCGCCTGCTGCCCCGCGCCCGCGCCTGTGCCGGCGCGTCTCCCTTGCGATCCATCGTCACCCAACGCTCGTTGTAGTGACGAGATGCTAGGCGACACGGCGGCCTGGGCGGCGCCGCCGCACCCCCGCGAGCTTGTGTCCAAGGGTGTGCAGATTGCACGCACGCGGCGTGCCGTGCGTTCCCCTAGTGCCGATCGGCCGGCATCAAGCTCGGCGCCGCCCCGCCGGCGGGCACTGCGGCCGGCTTCTTGCGCTCGCGCACCAGGTAGCTGTAGAGCACCGGCACGACGACCAGCGTCAGCAGCGTCGACGTGATGACGCCGCCGATGATCGCGCGCCCCATCGGGGCCTGGATCTCGCCGCCTTCGTTGAGCGCCAGCGCCAGCGGCAGCATGCCGAACACCATCGCGGCGGTGGTCATGATGATCGGCCGCATGCGGATCAGGCCCGCCTGCAGCACCGCGTCGGCAATGCTCGCACCGGCCTTGCGCGCATGGTTGGCGAAGTCGACCAGCAGGATCGCGTTCTTGGTCACCAGCCCCATCAGCATCACGAGGCCGATCATCGAGAACACGTTGAGCGTGGAGTTCCAGAACAGCAGCGCGAGCATGACGCCGATCAGCGCCAGCGGCAGCGAGGCCATGATCGCGATCGGCTGGATGAAGCTGCCGAACTGGCTCGCCAGCACGATGTAGATGAAGATCACCGCCAGCCCCATCGCCGCCACCATCGCGCCGAAAGCCTCCTGCTGTTCGCGCGTGGCACCGCCGACGTCGAAGCTGTAGCCCGGCGGCAGGTTGGTCTCCTTGACCAGCTTCTGCACGTCCGCGCCGGCGTCGCCCGACGGCCGGCCCTGCACGCCGGCGAAGAGCGCCTCGCGGCGTTGCAGGTTCTGGCGGCGGATCACTTCCGGGTTCACCACCGGCTCGATGTCGGCCACCGAGGCGAGCGGAATCGGCGTGCCGTTGGCGGCAAAAGCCACCGGCAGCTGCCTCAGTTGTTCGACCCGTTCGCGTTGCTCCTGCGGCAGGCGCAGCAGGACTTCGACCTGTTCGCCGTCGGGTGTGGTCCAGTAGGTCGCGACCTCGCCGTTGACATAGGCGCGCAGCGACGACGCGACCTGCGGCGCAGTCAGGCCGAGTTCGCGCACCGCGCCCGGCTTCAGGCGGACGGCGTACGCCGGAAGGCCGGGCTTGAACGACAGCTCGACGTCGACCACACCCGGGATCTTCTTCAGCTTCTCGGCGAATTCGGTCGCCACCTTGCCCAGCCCTTCCGGGTCGCTGCCGAGAATCGCGACATAGATCGGCCGGTCGAAACCGACCGACACCTCGATGCCCGGAATCTTGGCGATCTGGGCGCGGATCGCATCTTCGATCTGCTTTTGCGTGCGCTCGCGTTCCTTGCGCGACACGAGGCCGATGTTGATCACCGCCTGGTTGCGCCCGACCGACAGGCCCTGGCCGTCACCGCCGACGCTGGTCGAGACGTTGCGCACTTCGGGGAAGCCCGCGATCACCTCCTCGACCTGGCGGATCTTGGCGTCGCTGCGCTCCAGGCTGGAGCCGACCGGCATGCGCACGGTCAGCTGCGTGAAGCCGCGGTCGGTCTGCGGGATGAATTCGCTGCCGACCAGCGGCGCGAGCGCAAGCGCGCCGACGAAGCTGAGCACACCGATACCGAGGATCAGCGCGCGCGGGCTGATCGCGGCGCGGCGCCAGCGGCGCGGCTGGCTGCCTTCGCGCCCCCCCTGGGCGTCGAACGGCCGGCCGTAAGTCGGCCACGGCATGCGGAAGCGCCGCCCGCTGAAGGCCCAGCGGATCAGGCCTTCGTAGGCCGTGTGCAGCAAATCCATGAAACGGTCGGTGACGCGGATCAGCCAGCCGATCACCGGCAGGTGTTTCATGCGCTCGGACGGTGGGTCTTTCCAGATCGACGACAACATCGGATCGAGCGTGAAGCTGACGAACAGGCTCACCAGCACCGCGACGACCACGGTGATGCCGAACGGGAAGAAGAACTTGCCGACAATGCCGCCCATGAAGGCGACCGGCACGAACACGGCGCAGATCGCGAAGGTGGTCGCCATCACCGCCAAGCCGATCTCGTCGGTGCCTTCGAGCGCGGCACGGTGGTGGTCCTTGCCCATCGCGACATGGCGCACGATGTTCTCGCGCACCACGATGGCGTCGTCGATCAGCAGCCCGATGCACAGGCTCAGCGCCATCATCGTCATGAAGTTGAGCGTGAAGCCAAACGCATAGATGGCGATGAAGCTCGAGATCACCGCGATCGGCAGCGTCAGGCCGGTGATGACCGTGCTGCGCCAGGAGTGCAGGAAGAGAAAGACGATCGCGATCGTGAGCAGCGCGCCCTCGACCAGCGTGCGCTGCACGCCGGTGAGCGAGTTCTTGACGAAGTCGCTGTTGGCGTAGATCAGGCGCAGCTCCATGTCGGGCGGCAGCGTCTTCTTGACCTCGTCCATCGCAGTCTTGATGGCGTCGCCGGTGCGCACGATGTTCGCGTCCTGCTGCTTGAAGACGTTGAAGGTCACCGCACGCTGGCCGTTGATGCGCGAATAGCTCGACGCCTCCTTCTCGCGTTCGACCAGCACGCCGAGGTCGCCCAGCGTCAACGGCAGGCCGCCCTTGCGCGAGATGACGATGTCAGTGAACCGCTTCGGGTCGCGCACGCGGCCTTCGACGCGCAGGATCGCGTCCTGCGTCGTGTCCGACAGCAGCCCCACCGGCTGGTCGGCGTTGGCCTGCGCCAGCGCGGCGGCGATCTCGGCCGGCGTCACGCCGTAGGCGCGCAGGCGCGCCGGGTCGAGATCGATGCGCACCTCGCGTTCCGTAAGGCCGGTGACCTGCACCGTCGCCACACCTTCCACACGCTGCAGCCGCTTGGCCAGCGTCTCGTCGGCGAACAGCGACAGCTCGCGTGCGCTGCGGGTGGGCGAGAGCAGCGCCATCACCACCACCGGCTCGGCGTTGTCGTTGTTGAAACGAGCGATCGTCGGTGCCTTGGCGTCGCGCGGGAAGGCCGCCTGCACCGCCGCGATGCGGTCGCGCACGTCCTGCATGGCGCGGTTCATGTCGGCGTCGAGCGTGAACTCGACGCTGGACTGGCTGCGCCCTTCGAAGGCGCGCGAGGTGATGCGCTTGACGCCGGCGATGCTGTTCAACGCCTCGTCGACCAGCTTGGTCACCTCGCGCTCCACCGCCTCCGGCGATGCGCCGGGGTAACGCACGTCGATGAAGGCCACCGGCGGCGAGATGTCGGGCATCTGCTCGACGCCCAGCCGCGCATAGGAAAAGATGCCCAGCACACACAGCGCCACCATGACCATGGTGGCGAAGACCGGGTTGGCGATCGAGACGCGCGTCATCCACATGGCGCTACCCCTTTATCCGTCACTTCGAGACCGTGGCCGACGACGCCGGCGCGGCGGCGACCGACGCGGCCTTGCCGGCCGCCACCACCGCCTTGGCCCCTTCACGCAGGTTGTCGAAACGCGCCGCCAGCACCTGCGCACCGGGCTGCAGGCCCTGCACGATCTCGACGCGCCCGCTGCCGGAGTCGCGCCGGCCGGTGATGACCGCGCGCCGCGCCAGCGTGCCGTTTTCGATCAGCCAGACGTGGGTCTGGCCCGACGTGCTGCCGATCGCCGTCTCGGGCAGCGTCAGGCGCTGCGTCGGATCGGCCAGCGTCACCTCGGCGAGCGCGTATTGGCCGGCGCGAAAGGCTTCCTTCGGGTTGTCGATGGCGATCGTGACGCCGATCGCACGCGAGCCGGCCTCCGCCGCCGGCGCGATGCGCGCGATCTGCCCCGCCACCCCTTCCGCCACCCCTTCCACCCGCACCTGCACCGGCAAACCCGGCTGCAGCAGCGACACCTCGTGGGTGCCGACGGTGGCGGCGAGTTCGAGCCGCCGCAGGTCGACGATCGTGATCACCGGCTGCTCGGCGCTCAGCTTTTCGCCCGCCACCGCATGCCGCTTGGCGACCAGGCCGGCGATCGGCGCCACCAGAGCCGCGTCGCGCCGGGTCACGCCGACGGTGTTGAGCTGCGCCTCGGCGGCACGTGACTGCGCCAGCGCGGTGTCGAGCGCTGAACGGGACGCCTCCAGCGCATTGGCCGAGATGAACTGCTGGTCCGCCAGCCGCTGATTGGACGCATGCGTGCGTTCGGCCTGCGCCACCTGGGCCCGTGCCGACGCCACCATCGCCGATCGCTCGGCGAGCCGGCTGTTGAGTTCCGACAGGTCGAGCGTGCCGAGCGCCTGGCCACCCTTGACGCGGTCGCCCTCGGCGACGTTCAGCGCCAGCAACGTGCCGGCCGCCTTGCTGCGCACGACTGCCGTCTGCGGCGCGACCAGCGGGCCGGAGAAGGTGACCACGGCCGGCAAGCTGACGAGGCTGGGTGTCGCGACTTCGCGCGGCGCGAACTCCAGCGTGACTTCGGGCTTGCCATCCTTGCCGACCTGTCCACCTTTCGCTTGGTTGGAGGCCGGGCCTTCGCCCTTGCCGCCACGCCCGACCGCCACCGCGGCGGCGATCGCCACCACGACCACCACCGCCAAACCGATCCCCCAGCGCCTCTTTCGCATCGTTGTTTCCTTTGCCGCTCTCGTGAAGCGTGCGCAGTGTAGGACTGGCGGTCGACCGCTGCGCCCCCCCGTGCGACAGGGCGCGTGCCGGGAGCGATGAAGTGCAGGCCGGGCGGATGGGCCGCGAGGGGCCTAGCTGTAGTTTCTCAGGACGTTGTTCCCGTCGAAGCCGAGGCGGGAGGCTGGCGGTCGGTGCGAGGTCGCGGAGTGTGGGCGGTGGAAGTTGTAGTGGTGCATCCAAGGCTGCAGCTCAGCG